>JAABUY010001488.1_pt1 | contig 31343 bp, 26 predicted proteins | sample 5560271 | NCBI WGS metagenome assembly JAABUY01 (sample SAMN10711886, study PRJNA513374) | rock metagenome | isolation source: Antarctica rocks | place: Antarctica: Victoria Land, University Valley | reverse complement strand
CCCGGCTTCGATTTTGATAACCACTTACAGCGATCAAGCATATGGCGACGCCTTCAGTTCTGACCGCCCATCGTTGCCGTTTTATTCGACATCCTTTCAGAATCATATGAAGCAACTCGGTAAGTTGGCAGCCCCATATACAAACATCTGTAAAGTTCGTCGTAGATTGACCTTGAGAGTGTAGAAGAGGAGTTCGCCGCTGAAAACGACGACGAGCGAGAATTCCCTCCTGAATGGCATTTCACGCACGAGATGGCGTCAAACCATAGCAATCCATTCCAAAATGCCCAAGGGGTGGCAGGCTTTCCATCGAGCGGTGATGGTGGTCCGGTCTTAGTCCCATCTGGTTATTTTCACAGAGCTCCAGATGCTACCTCCGAATACGATCCATTCGGACCTTGGCAGAGTCTGACTTTCCCAACTCAATCTTTAATCCAATAAAGTCCGAATGGCAATAAATTACATTTGGCAAATCTAGAGCTACCTTAATATCCTCCGTGGCATATCAGCAGAATCTGAAGGACGAATCTATCATTGTAATCTACACAAGCTGGTCCAAATGTGTATCTGTCTATGGAGACATAAATTCACGTATGAGAGGCTTCACCCAGACTTTCGGAATATTCCAGATCTTGAAAGATTGCGGCGCAGAAGTGCACCTGAGTCGAGAACGAGAAATCGTCTGCGCTACAGATCCAACAGCTCTTTGAACTAGTTCATGGGTCAGGGGCTCGGCTACGGTACTCAGCTCCTGTATCTGGAGGTGTTTTAGTTTTCCACCTCCCGGATCGGGAGCTGTAAAAGGTCGATGAAAGGTCGATGCAAGGTTTCACGGACCGATGCTCTTAGCTCAAGAGAAGGTAACATGGAGCGGCCATCTTCCAATTCGTCTGGACTTAAGACACTATATCGGCAGAGCGGACTTGACAGCCACAAAGAAGATCACCGCGTTAGAGCTTTTCTCATTCTCACTAAATGATTCAAGGGAAGGGGCATATAGTACAGGTCGTTTGGATGCGCTGAACTGCTCTTTTGTTTCAAATTATTCCAGAGTCATCAACCATTGAGGCCCTATAAGTAAATAAATCTTTCCCTAACCCTCCTTCATCCCTCTGGTTGACGTCTTCTAGACATCTTCTCTTTGTTGGGACCCTGGACCTGCAGTCGATTTCTTTATCACTCGATTGCGCTTTGCAACCCCTTCCTGTTGCCGGCAGAGATTCCTCGAGCACTTCCCACGCCTTCATTGATACGTTCATCGTCCTCCACTGCATCGCTACGCTCAGAATCGTCCCTATGGCATCATGGACACGTCCACCGTCTCTCGCGCCGTCATCCACGCTTCAAGGGTCTCCTCCCTCATCTGCGTCACCATCCGACGAGACGGTGGAAACAATGAATCTTCAACGAGAAGAGGGAAGCAGGATCCTTCGGGGCCACGACTTCTCGGCTATCCTTCTGCTTATACGTTTCTGGCCATACCCGGACAAAAGCTTGCTTCATTCTGTCTTGCGTAACCGTAGGGTTTCCGTTCTTGCGACGCTGCTTGTATTCGCGGGAGTTGGCAATCGGCAAGCTGTCGCTGGATTTAGCAAGGATCAAATGCTGGATCGGCTTGAATCGTTGTTCCCTGCCGATTCTCTAACATGGCAGCCACTCTTTGGACCACGTCAGACAGTGAATCAGACGCCTGACGGTCTCGCGGCCATCATCGATCAGCAGAGTTGGCGGCGATTCGGCGAGATCCCCTTTGAGGCATTGGTGCAATATACGCTTGGCCGTTCTGCAGATTCAGTGGAAAATTTCCTCCACTATCACATTCACGTGTTACCGACAGTGGTGGCTTCGTATCTGTACATGTATCCCGGCCAGTTGCAAAGGTACCGTCTAGCTACACATGTAAGCTCGACCTTTCACTTCCTCGGTCCATCTGCTGACTTCGCTGACAGGAATTAAGCAAGCGGAATCCCTTCGCACATTTCGCCTTTTCCTTAGGCCTGGAAAATCACTTCCAGCGGCTGGAACAATCTGAGCGAGCGCGATCGCCCCGGTGGAGATCGCTGGATAACTCAACCGCATACGCCCAATTCTCTTACACCCTCGATTTCATTGTCCCACCACTTCGGAAGATCCTTCAAAGTCAAGAGAAACCGCTTGAGGGGAAATTGATACAACTTGCGGTGCTTGCCGTGCGCTATCGACTCTCATATGCAGACGAGACAGACACGGATTGGGTGGGGAGCTTCCAAACAGACACCTCATTCTTCGAGTCCCTCGTGAAGATATCTTCTCAGAAACTGGCCGAATTGATAACTGACTCCGACGTGATCAATTTCCACACTCTGAGTCTCCAGAACATTATGGACAACGAAGAAACTTTTCGAAATATCGGTCGCGGATGGAACCAATGCAGCCTCGCCGTGCGGGAAGCGGCCCTTGTAGATCAGCATTTTGCCAAGAAGGCGTTGGAGGTGGCAAAGGCAAGTTAATATGATCCACTGTGTTTTCCTGCATCGCTAATATAACGGTTGCAGCATCTGCACGCGTTGAGGAATTTCCATTCTCTCCATGCTTTCCTTCAGGGTCTTTCCGCGGCTGGTTTCGATCACATCGTTCCGCAAGACCTTCGCCTACTCATTCACACCGAGGCCAATTATGCGGCATCCCGCGAAGCTTCAAATCAAGGGCCATGTCTGCCGTTTCTGTTTTCTTATCGCCGAGAATACGAGCTACGTGGGTCAGTAGCACTGCTGGAGATATTTACCGCTGTCGCTCCCTATGCAGTTGATCCCGGGGCACGACCCGTAGTCAAGAATCTCAGAGAACATGTGTTGGCCACCGACGTAGAAGAAGTCAATTCACCCGGATGGACCGGACTATTCTCTTTCTTTTGGACTTCATTAATACCCTGTTTTTACTGAGCATTTGTCATAATTTCATGTTGAATCTTAAAGGATAGGACACAAGCTTGGAGCCGTCTATGCGCGTGGCGAGTAATTTTAACAGCTATAGGGGAAATGAAGAGCGGGTAGTTCTGAGATTACGGGATGGGCGTAAAGGATGGTAAAATACTCTTGTAATGGCGTGCATTTTGTGAGAAGAGTGCGTTGTGGAAGGATAACTGCAATTTCGTGCGGAAAAAAGAGGTTGCAATGGCAGCCCCAGGTGGCCTCGCCTTACAAAGCAAGCGTGTAATTACGTAATCGTTTCCGACCTGTAGTGATCTTATTCGACATTTTTTCCATCTGTTCCAGTCCTGCTCCACATTTAGGCACCCTTTCACCTATGACACCCTGTTCAAATTCTGGCACACCGCTCCAATTTGATACGGTGCATCGTAATTGTGATTGCGACTGGAGCAGTGACATGAGTGCCTCTAGTCCTTCGCCACCTGTAATTAAGGCTCTCCTGGGCGATGTCTCCCAGGAGAATTCTTTAAATGTAACCTATAACGATGGGAGGGAAGGAGGATAGGAATATTATTATGTTGCCAAGACAGTGTGATCTCATCGGCAAAGTCTTGGCATTGTTTACGCTATATTCCAGCCGGAGCCCGTAATGGTCCCGTTCTATCTTAGACATATTCAGACTGAAGGCTTTGATCTGACTGTCAAACTCAGCTCAGTGATAATGCGAGAAGTTTAGCAAGCCTGTCTTGGAGAGATTGATCACAAAGGGCAGCGCAAGCAAAAATCGTCTTCACAAACAAGGTTGAACAATAATCTTAACAGCGGGTTTGACCGGCACACCTTTGATTCTACAACGTTGCTTGCACTCACATGCAAGGAAGAGGCCCAAGAGGTGCACGAGAAGAAGAAACAGAGAGTTAGGGAAATGAATCGATTTCGTAATCGGCTCACAGAAAAGACGCCACAGCTTAAAGATGCTTTGGACCTTAACCACTTTGTATTGACCTGTCTGGATAGGATTACCAATATTAAGAAAGCCACGCCAAAGGGTGCGACTACTTTCATGCGACCAGGAGCACTGCAGTTGTGAAGATAAGAGCAGGTTTCGTACTAACGGAGTCTGCAGCTCATGTGAGCACCGGCGGTGTGCCGAGTGCTTGATACTGCAATTGGAGACAACGGACAAGAGGATATGGGAGAGGACAAGCAGCGGAGGGAATATGAAAAAGGCTTGATTGTGAAGTGATGAAGTCATATTCGTACATGAATAGTGGCTGGGAAGATAACAATGTATGAAGGGAGTGGTATAACGATCACCAAAATTTGTCTTTGCGAGCGGGTCTGCCCCGTTTGGATCCATGCTGTGCTCGGCCCTTTGCCTCATACTCCCGCAACAATTTTTGTGCGTTTCCTAATTCACTTCTGGGCAGCCATGTACTCTTCCAGCGCACCCTGTATTCCGTTCCCGACCTGATCTCTCTCTTGTCGAGAATCTTTGTGACTTCCCACTCCTGCTCCTCAGCCTCTGCTCGGCCACCTTGGCCCTGAGGTTGCTCAGGAGCAAAGGTCCTGGTGGCGGTAGCGCTGGCGGAACCGACGGTCGCTGACGTTCTCCCATTGTGGTCATTTGCGTGGACAGTTCTCCTTTCTTGATCCTCAGATGGAATGACGCTGAGAGAGCATAGGCGATCAAAAGGCTCGGCGGTTATATTAGGATCCGAGCAATGGTGTGTCTTTGGCTCCTTTGTTGAACAAGGTATGTTGAGCTGGGTGTCTGCAGTATCAATCTCAGACATAAGGCTTTCTATCTCAGCAAAAGTGCCCTCGTCGCCAGTCTTGATGTCCTCGTCCTGCACCACGAACGGGTTATCTGTGGAATGTCAGACACCGTTTCACTTTTGCGTTAGAGGTCCACGTTCTGTACCTACCCTGACTGCCACCAACCTCACTCGACCGATTTGAGCTTACAGTATTCTCGTGGTCTTGGAGCGCTCGGTTGTAGTAAAGTCCGAGTCCAGGAGGAACTTTGAATACAGCTTGGAGAGTCGCGTTCTCCGCTCCCCTATGCTTCTTCGATGGAGGGAGATCATGATCATCGGTGTCGGTTCTGTCCTCATCGGTATCGTCGATTACGATCGAGTCTTCTAGAATTATCAGGCGTGCCTACGACAATCGAGACATGCGCACTGACCTGAACGCTCACTCTGCGTCTCACGCTTCGAATTGTGCCCACCCAGTCCCGGCAAAGTCAATACCTGCTTGCTCAGTAGCTCGAAGGGCGTCCTGATCGACATGATGTCTGAATTCTTGTTCCGCCCATCGCTAGGTTCGAAGGTTGGTTTGATGACCGATTTATCGATCCTGTCATTGATTCCGGTATTATTGAGAACTCCAGGTGAGTGTTCTGTAAGATTATTAGACATGTTGAAGTTGAAGTGAATATAGCCTTACCATAAATCCCGATTCTGCCGCCTGCGTCCAAACCGACTGTGTCTGCCTTGCACTTGTGGGAATCCCAAATCTCGGGTGTGGCCATTGCCGCCATAGGCCCGTCCTCGGTAGGGAGCGTTGGGTTTGATATCCTCGATGAAAGACTCTGCTTCACCGATGGTTGTGCGGCACCTCCTTGAAGATGAAAATGGTCTGAAGCTAACGAGGCTGTCCAGGCGTCAATGTCGAGGAATTCGTCATCAGACAGAGCTTGATCAATATTCTCCACTGGAAGAGGTCTATTCTTATCGGCTTCGGACGAAAGGTTGTGGAGGGTTCCGAAAGACTCGATGGATGGAAGGCAATGGTCTTCTTCGTTATTGGTGTCACTGTCGCCGCTGCCCCGATCGTTCCCAGCCGTTCCCGAGTTTCCTGCGTCCGTTAGATAAGTTTCTCATGACGCTGAATTCCAACAGTACCTCCATCTCCGGCTCTGGTATCTCCAGCCAACTTGCTTTGAAGTGGAGGTTCGATTTCGCGATTCGTCTTGAACAGATTGTCCAAGCTGTCGCACTGTATGGTCGCTGTGCGTTTTCCGCTAGCATTACCCAACCTTGGTGGCTTGACGCTGGGGCGTGGGCTTGGTCGTGGTTGGTAGAAGTGGATGGAGGTCATGTCGACGGTAGCCATCGTGGGATAGAATCGCGAGGGGATCTTGTAAACATGAAAACAGTGGAAATCGCTGCCTGTTCTAAAGGGGAGCGCAGAGGGATTATATGTCGAGGTCCGTTAGCCGCTCTCGGCACAAAGGCACGCCCAATCCCATTGCGAGCCACACAATCTCTGCGCTGTTCCACTGAAGCTTCGTAAGCCCCCTCTTGGCTGCACGCAACCCTCAAGGGTTGCCCAGCCCCCAACAATTCCTGTTTCACCTCCTTTGTTCTCTTGCCGTCCAATCCACGCGCTGTGTTCCTCGGGACGATGTGCATCCGGAGGTCTCCAATGGAGCAGCCAGCTGGATCGTCGTTGATCTCCATGGATCAAACTCACAGAACGCCTCGTAGAACGCCTCGCGAGCCACTTGGTAGAGCCCAGGCCGCGCGGGTTTTCCCCTCCAGAGCTAATCGTCGATGATCCACCAATAGTCTATGGCCCGGCATCGGCACGACTGAGACAAACTCCTTCATGAGCTGGGGGATTTTCGATGCAGGTGGCAAGGATGAAGGGTGTTCGGCAAAATGGCACAAGACGGCACAGGAAAATGTCACCTCTCCAACAGCCCAAGTCCCGATCCAGGCAGTGCTGCGCAGTGCACATGCATATCCTCTCAATCAAGCTGCTGCCACGTCAGCACCAACTGGTGCCTGAAACCCAGCCGAGCTGAACTCGACGAAGCTGCCCAATTGCCGCAAGCCAGGCTCCGGCAGGAGATGTCACCAGACCGCTGGCAACAGCATCACGCCATCCATTCGCCGGCGGCACAGTAGGAAACACGCTCAGGGTGGTGTGAGGCATTTGTTCAGTTGGTCTCGGCCCACAGGCGATAGCTCTGGGCAGGCTCCACCTTGCTCGCGCCCTTGTCGTGGCGATGGCGATCGCCCAACACCCCGTGGACAATAGTTGCCACGCTAATGGAGCGAGGAACAGGAGGCCAGCTATGGGCAGAAAACAGAAGGACGCTGAGAGAGGGAGACAGGAAGGTCGAGGATCACTCTAGGAGGCGCAGGTGAGGGACGCGAAGGACAGCGATCCAAGAAGTCAAGGGGAAAAGTGCGCGCCTTCAAACGGGGGAGACCGTGAGCAGAAACGCAAGAAACAAGTCTCGGGCCAGATGGGCGGCGTGGAAACTGGGCCAATAGAATCGATCATCGCAAAGGTGAGACTTCTCCCAGATGTGGGTTGAGGTCCGAGTGAAGGGTCATGGGACGGAAACGAGGAGCCGACAGAAAGCCCAGGCGAAAGAGACCAAAGGGATGAAGGAATAATAGAAGTCGAGGGGGACGGGCGATTATTTATGGACTGGGAAAGCGGCGATGGGCTGTGCCGGCGCGCTTTCCCCAATTTGGGGGGGTGCCAAACCCGGCATGGCAAACACCTGAAAGTAAATTACTAAAAAACCTTATTCAATTTTAACACACTCATAACATTCTTTTAATTAAAGTCATTGTCTGATAAGAGATAGACATTTTTCTGACAGTAATAATACTTTTAACCTGAGCTCAGTAGTTAAAGCAAATAAGTATCATTGTATTCAAAAGTTTAGTTTAGTTTTTGAAATTTAGCAAATTTGATGAGAAAAATTCACAAATCAGTCTCAAATATTTAAATATTATTTTCACACTTTCAAATCATTCTCAAACTTTATTTTTGAAGCTATACAAATCTCATTCTCATACAAAGACAATTGTATATAGTCAATATACTTCTTAAATGTATTGAATGCAAAAGAACTTTCTTCGAAGTTCTTTTTCATTTAAATGCATTCAAAATGTTTAAAACACGTAAGATTTTTTTTCTATCTAAGAAATTTATAATGCTTTTTTCAAAAGCAAAGATTTCATCATTCTTAATATTTTTTGAATTTGAATGCAGAAGACATTTCTTTGCTCAGATTTAATTTCTTTAAGATTTCTCAGATTCAAATCTTTCAATTTATTTCTTTCAAAACTTCTTAAACTTAGACTTTTTAATTTATCTCTTTCAATGTTTTTTAACTCTTTCAAGTTAAAGTAAATGTACTCATCTTGAATGAATTTGTAATCTTTGTCACTAAGATTGTTGCTGCTTTTGTTGCTTAAAGAGTGTATTTATTATCATTAATGTCATTATTTGAAAATAAGAATAAAAATGAGAAGAATTTAAACAATAATCAATCTCAGACTTAATTAGTTTCAAAGCAATTTATGAAGTTTATTGCATCAATGAAAAGATAAAAATCAATGAAGTTAAAATTATTATTATTATTAAAATTACTTAAATTATTTATGAACATAATAGTTGTCAGGACCGTGCCTAGGTGAGTCAACCAGTGGAAGTCAGGGTTGATAGTGCTTGATCTTTAAAGGTAGCTATAACTGAACATTAAGAATACAGAAGAAGATAAGTACAAAAGCTTCTATTTATGTAATGTTCAGAGGCTGCGCTAGTCTCAAAGGGAACGTGTTGTGACGCAGTAAAGATGTGATGTGAAAAGAAAGATGTTGGTTGAACCAAGAGGTGTTGAGGAAACAAAGAGACTTGGATAGGGGCTCGGCTAGAGGCGCTGGCTAGCCCTATCAACCTTGGTACGCTCGTAACAGATCTGTATTTCATTTAATTCTTGAACATTATAAAATTCTTCAGATTATTATGATTCATCAAAACTTTAATAGTATGATAATTATTTTTCACATAATGTTATCAATGCTTAAACATCATAACTATGATTAAAAGCTTTTAATTATATATTTCATAATTTTTTTTGATCTTTATCATCATTCTGAATCAAAATGCAATCAAATGTCATTGATTTTGATCATTGAGTTGCAACAAAATACTTGTAATTGCATAATTGAACATGTTAATCTCAATGCATATACATCGCTCTGAATCAAAATGTCTTAAAACAAACATTATCATAAAAACATTTTAAATTTGATTAAAAGTCTGTTTCACTTTATTCATTCATATAAAAGATTTTATTTTTACATTTTTTACACTATCTTTCAACAGTTCTGTCAAAGACTCTGCTATCTGAGAGTAGTGATGTATAAAACGTCAATAGAAATTAATGAATATTAGAAAAACTTGAATTTTTTGATACATCTTTGATTTGAATCATGTTTCAATGATGTCTATTTATGTAGAATTCATTAATATGCTCTTTATGAATACAACAAATTGTTATGAGCCTGCATAGAGCGGATCATATGGGTGTATTCTAACTAGGAGTTCAAAGCTGAAGTAGGAAGAAGGTGCAACACGTCGTGGGTTTTACCCACGAAGGCACGCTAGGCCGCTAGCGTGTCAACAACAGCCCTAACCCCAGCCTTATACTAGGCTATGTTAGGCTAACCAGGCTAATCAGAAGTGCACGCTCGCAACATTACCCCCCCCTCCATCTAGCAATGTCCTCATTGCTGCAGTCCGGCCGGTCTTCCGGTTCCTATCTTGGCTTGTTCGGATACCTTTGATGAAAGTCATCTACAACCTCCTGGCATCCTTCGAACTCATTTCCATCGGCATTGTACCAATGTAGATCGACGTCATACCCTTTCCAATTGACACGGTATTGAAGCCGTTTGCCCCGTCCGTTGTGTCTGGAGTCCAGTATGTCCTCCACTTCCCATTCCTCTTCGTCATCTACCACTATAGGACCAGGCGGCTCGTTGCGCTGTCCATCCAGAGGATCTTCCGGATTCAGCCGTAGCAGGTTCGGGGCGAACTCCGGATGAATCTTCATTGTCGATGGCAGTTCCAGTCGATATGCATGTCCAACTTCAGCTAGAACCTTGAAAGGTCCGAGCATTTTATCGTCCAGCTTCTTTGACGTCTTGCGGTCGTAATGTTCCTAGAATCCAGGAACACCATGTCACCTACCTTGTAGACCATTTCCTTTCGATGCTTGTCAGCCTGTTCCTTCATCGTAGCTCTGGCTCTTGCTAACGCTTGTTTGGCCAACGCTAGTGACCGTTCCATGTGTTCGGATATATCCCCTGCTTTGCCTGCTTGAATCCTAGCTCGGGTGGTTTCATATTCGGTTGGGTCCGGATCGAAGCTCATACGAGGGTGAAAGCCCTTATTCAGAAAGAACGCCGATTGTCCAATTGATGGCGAAATAGCATTGTTATCGGCGAATTCGGCCATAGGTAACCAGGCGGACCAGTCATCTTGCATATACGAGCAGTAGCTCCGTAGATACCGTTCTACGTCCTGATTGGCCCTTTCTGTTTGACCATCGGTCTGCGGGTGATAGCCGGTGGATAGTTTCACCTTAATGCCGAGCCTAAGGCATAGAGACTTCCAGACAATCGATATGAATTGCGGACCCCTATCGGACACTATTGACCTTGGTAGTCCATGGGTCCTGAAGACCCATAACAGCAGCAGCTTGACTGTTTGTTCAGCGGAGGTCCCTCCGTCACCTGACCAACACGGTATGTAGTGTTTCTCCTTGGACAATCGATCGATTACTGTCAGAATCGCGTTGGTTCCATCACTTTCGGGTAGGCCGGTGATGAAGTCCATTGATATGTCCTGCCATCGCTGTTCAGGTATGGGCAACGGCTTCAGCAGTCCATTGATCCGGTCTCTTGGTGCTTTTGACCTACGGCAAACGTAACAGTTCCGGATGTAGCGTTTGATCGTCGTTCTCATCTTCGGCCAGCAATATGACCGCCTTAACAAGTCTAGTGTTCGATTCATGCCAGGATGACCACTGGCCGGAAGAGCATGTGCTTCCCTTATTAATCGGGTGACCATTGACTGAGGCACCCATAATCTATCATCTTTCCAAAGTACTTCATCAAGCACTCTGCAATTGTCTAGGCCAATACCTTGACAAGTTCTTCTGTTCTGTTCCATGGCTGTCCGAATATCGGAGCACAGTTGATCCGTCCGATTTCCGACTATAATCTGATCCTGAATAGGAATCACCTCTTCGACCGAATTTTCGTTAGCTTCCGGTTCTTGTTCCGGATCTGAGCCTGGTTCCTGATCAACTTCTATTGGTTGCAGGTCGAATTTGCTTTCGGGCAATAGCACCTGATGCTGATATAGCTTCCGTTCATCGTTTGCTTCAACTGGCTTAGCGTCTGGCATTCTGGTCAGCGCGTCGGCTTTCAGATTCTGTTTTCCTGGCTGATATATGATCTTGAAGTTATATTCAGATAACTTCTCAGCCCATCTAGCCTGTCGTCTGGTCAGTTCCTTGGTGGTCATGAAGTATTTCAAATTCAGGTGATCGGTGAAGATCTTGACCGGAATATCTGTACATTCCAATTCAGGGCGCCAGTGCTCCAAGCAGCGAATAATGGCCAGCAGTTCTTTGTCGTAGATCTCGTAGTTGCATTCTGCGGGAACCATGTTCTTGCTATAGAAGGCCACTGGATGTAGAATGCCTTCATCATCATACTGAGACAATACTCCGCCATTGACATAGTCCGAGGAGTCAGTTTCCAGAATAGCCTCTCTGGTCGAGTCGAAATGCTTCAGGACGGGTGCTGCCGTCACTTGTTGCTTCAGTTCTTCAAAGGCCGTCTGACAGGCCTCTGTCCATTCAAAAGGATGGTCTTTTCGGGTCAGCTGCACCATGGGCCGAGCGATCTTTGAAAAGTCCTTTATGAATCGTCGATAGAAATTGCAGAAGCCAATGAAGGCCTGCACATGAGTCAACGATCGGGGCACTTCCCAGCTCCGGATCACATCTACTTTCCGAGGGTCCATTCGTAGACCATTGGTGGATACCAGTAGTCCAAGGAATGAGGTTTCCTGGACCTCGAATTCACACTTGTCAATGTCTACCTGTAGGCCAGCTTCACGAAGCTTGCCTAGCACTTCTTTCACGTGAGTTCTATGTTCTTTCAATGTCTTACTGTAGATGAGGATATCATCCAAGTATGCCTGACAGAATTTATGCAGACATTCGAACAACACATCGTTAATATAGTGCTGAAAGGACGCAGGTCCATTAGTCAATCCAAAGGGCATCACCCTATACTTGTAGGCGCCGAAGGAAGTAACAAAAGTAGTTAGATCCTCGCTTTCGGGACTCATGCGCAGTTTATTGAACGCGGCGATAATGTCGAGCCGTGTCAGATACTTACTGCCTTGAATTCGGGCTAGTACTTCGTCTATCAAGGGAATTGGATAACGGTCCCTTTTGGTCAGAGCATTCAATTTCCGATAATCCACGCAGAAGCGAAGGCTACCGTCTTTCTTTTCGGCAAATAGTATTGGCGAAGCGCAAGGAGCTTTGCTGGGTGTGATGAACTCCTTTTTCAGATTTTCCTCTAGGTAATCCTTGACCTTCTGTAGCTTGTAACCCGACATAGGGTACAGTCGACTTCTAGGAGGTTGACCCTCACCTTCTAATTCAATCTTGTGGTCGTATGATCGATGCGGGGGCAACTGCGTTGCCTTTTCTCTATCAAAAACATCCAGGAAGTCGTGATAGACTACTGGAAGTTTCTCCTTCAGTTCTTTCAATGACATGGCTGGTGTCATTTCATTCAATTCCGCGGAATCTTCGGCTGAGCTAAGCGCTTTATTGATTTCGCTAATGGTCAGCGAGAATGTCCTGACCTCCTTATTCTGGGCTAGGGTCCGGTACGCAGCGGCTCCAATCATGGCAATGTTGACGGACTCTTCTTTCTTAGTTGACGGACTGGGTCGAAGTTGACCGGGGTCAACTTGAGTGCTTTGCGTCCGCCTGGGGGCTGGTTCAATGAACCGGTTCACTGGTTTCGGATTGGTGGGTCGCTTCAAGATAGTTCTTGGCATAGGCTTCAGGTTCTTCCGTTCCATTTCGCAGGCCTCGCTTGATTCAGGCCTGTGAAATGCTGATTGGCTGCTTGCTTCCGGAACGGCAGGTTCCGATGTTCTAATATTCAACGAGGATATTAATCGATCGTTTGCAGAATCTACCAAAATTTGGTTCCTTTTCAACCAGGGGTTTCCAATGATTATCTTGTGCTGACCTAGACGAGTTATCAATAGGGGCACCATTCCATCCTTGTGTCCTTGTATCATGACTGATGTATACAGGGCGTGCGTGATCGGTCTTCGACCGGGGGTTCCATCATACGATCGGATCGGCTTTGGTTTCGACAACGGTATGGGCTGAATACCAAAGCGTTCACATAGCTCTGGCACCAAAGATTCATCAATGAAAGCCATGCCAGTGGCTCCAGTATCTATCAGGGCGGGGGACCTGAATATCTTTCCTAGACTACCCAAGGTGACGTCAACAGTGAACGGCTTGGAGTCAAACGGATCGCCAGGCATGCTGGTGAAACAGGATATGAGTATATCGCCCCCAGTCACTACTTTGACGGGGGCAGGTCGTTTTCCGAATTCGCAGCGATCTCGTGCATTTGAGTCGCCTCGGGGCAGTCATATGCCCTATGTCCTGGCTTCTTGCATTTGAAGCAGAGTCCTTTCTTAAACAACTCTTCCTTAATGAGGTCGAGGTTCGGTATTCTGAGTTTCCTCCACGCAGGGACTGGTGACGTGGGTCGGGCGGACGATGTGCTAGCGGCAGGGCGAGCAGCTGGGGTCGCTGGTGCTTTGGCGGCTGATCGGGTGTTCAATTCAGTCAACCTAACATCGGCTCGCATGCAGATGTCGGCAAACTCGTTCAAATCCGTGGTTCGTTCATTGAGCGTTGCTCGTTGAAGGTCTGGGCTGATCTTATGCTGAAGATCATCTAGTAGGGTCTCGTTATTGTACCCTAGTTCCGCACTAAATCTCTGGAATTCCATCCAAAATTCATGAAAGGAGGTCTTGTTCTGATACAGCTTCAAGTACTGTCGTTGAGCCGTGTGACGGCGATTGGGGTCGCCGTACACCTTATTTATGACCGATAGTACTTCTTCGGCTTCTAGGAACGGGTTCGTGGACGTGTCCCTCATCCGGGGTGCTATATGTTTGGCCGCAGCTCCACTGACTCGGCTTTCGATGTATGCAATCTTCAGTTCTTCGGTAGGAAAATGATCCTTGTTTGCCTTCAGCTTGTTCCGCATTCGGGACAGCCAATTATCCACATCCTGAGCCGGACCTTCAAACAGGGGTGGGTCAGGTAGCTTGGTCGACTTCGAGGATCGACCTTCAGGGGCCGGAGTGCTTTGCCGGCTTGGTGCAGTTTCTAAATGACGTATAATCACGTCCTTGTCTCTCATTTCTTTCCGCAGACGCGTCTGCTGAGCTTCCAACTCGGTATTTGCCTCGTTGGCATCTTCTAACATCTGGACCATGTCATTGTGGGTCCCTATTTCGGTGTCATGCTGATGACACATGTACTTGATAAAGGCAACGATGTCGCCTGCTCCGTGAGCGATTATCCATGCATTCAGCTCCGTATCGGTGCTGATCTTGGTCATTTCCTGGTCAAAGGGCAACGCATTCATGTCCTCTTGTTCTGTGTCCGGCGACGCATTCGTGCCTTCTTCTTCTTCTGATGCTGTTCGGTTCTGTGATAGAAGAGATTCTCTTCTAACATTCCGAAGTTCGTAGCGAGCCGTGCTCGCTGGTTCTGGTGCTGTGCTCGCTGGTTCTGGTGCTGTGCTTCTAGCCATTGTATGGGTAGAAAATTGCTGGTCGGGGTTCTGATGTTACTCTACCGGACTTTCTGGATCCGAGTACTGCTGGAATTTCTGGTTCCTGATGACGAGCTCAATAAAGAGTTAGTCAAGGGCAACGCGTTCGTGTCCTTCTGTTCCGATTCTACCGGAATTTCTGGTTCCTATCGAGCTTTCTGGGCCCGAGTTCTGGTTCTGCTGTCGAAATTTCTGGGTCCGACCTCTGGTTGGGTTGTGTAGCTTGTTTTGTATCGTCTACACGTCGATAGCAAGGTTAATGAGCTTTGAACTAATGTTATGGGCCTGCATAGAGCGGATCATATGGGTGTATTCTAACTAGGAGTTCAAAGCTGAAGTAGGAAGAAGGTGCAACACGTCGTGGGTTTTACCCACGAAGGCACGCTAGGCCGCTAGCGTGTCAACAACAGCCCTAACCCCAGCCTTATACTAGGCTATGTTAGGCTAACCAGGCTAATCAGAAGTGCACGCTCGCAACACAAATTTTAGAAAATTTACTTTAATGATAAAAAAGTCACACTTCTTGAGACTAGCATATAGTTTAAACTTTCTTAATCTTTTGAGAATCTGCTTTACATGATTTACATGATTAGCTTTCTCTATTAAGAAGATGAGAATATTATTCAGATAAATGATGCAAAAATTATTTAATGTTGAAACCGTGCCTAGAATCTAATCACACTGCAGCGAGATAGTGCGTAGCTGGATAGAATGTTTGATCAATAGAGATAGCTATAACTAGAATATTAAGAATACAGAAGGAATCAAAGGGGGTTTCGAGCTGTATCTATAGTAGGGCAAAACAAAAGGGGCGAAGCAGGTTTGCTCAGGTACCGGAAGCGCTAGGATAGAGTGTCGGGGCTAGAGGTTTAACATGGGCCGAAACTCCTAGGGCTTATTGGCTAGAAAACCCTATTCAATCCCGGCACACTCGTAACATTTAATAAACTTATTAAAGTTTTATTAATATAAGCTTGAAAGATGATAAATGCATTGATCAAATCAAATGACATGATTATATATTTAAAGTAATCATAATAAGTATGAAACATCATTTTTCACTCATCTTTGCATCAAACTCTGAAATGATGATAAGTATTCTTCAGATTTAACTTAGTAAACTTCTTGACTTTATTGAATTAATTGAAAGTTTCATTAATTAAAGACAGCAAATGATGATTTTTAACAGTGATTTTATTCAGATCTTAATAGTTCATGCATAAAAGAAGATTATCATTCTTTTTAAGCATAAATAAAATGTATGCATCAGCTGAACTGATAAAGTGCTTAATTCATTTCTTTGCTAAAGCATCATTTAGATATCATTTCAAAATCATTAATTCAATGTTCAAGAAATTATATAATAATTCATATAATGATTTTGCAATGATTTTGATTGCATGATCATGATCTGTTACGAGTGTGCCGGGATTGAATAGAGTTTCCTAGCCAATAAGCTCTAGAAGTTTTGGCCCATGTCAAAACTTCAGCCCCGACACTCTATTCTAGGGCTTCCGATACCTGAGCAAACCTGCTTCGCCCCTTTTGTTTTGCCCTACTATAGATACAGCTCGGAACCCTCTTTGGTTCCTTCTGTATTCTTAATATCCTAGTTATAGCTATCTCTATTGATCAAACATTCTATTCAGCTACGCACTACCTCGCTGCAGTGTGGTTAGATTCTAGGCACGGTCCCAATATGATCTTCATGCAATGATAATGTGTTGACACACTTTGTTAAAAATACATTCTTATATTTTTTTTTAATTCAACGAATAAAGTCTGCATTTCAAGTTCAATTATGGTACAACTTAATGTGTTATTCAATGCTTTCACTTGATGTTTGATAGTTAACTCTTCAATAACGTTGATCATAATAAAAGTATATACAGTTATTTACTTGTTGGTGTTTGCGTATCAGGCTACCTACCAAATTAAGTGACAGTTTTATCGATCCAGCTTGACTGGGAGCTATTGGCGGAGCAAGCGAGGTGCCCAGCACCCGTTTGCCGAAAGAACGCTTTTGATCCGATCTTTGTTCCCACCCACCCACTCCATAGCATAGCTCAGTCGCATAGATAGAGGGAGTTCTTGGCGCCTTTGAGCAGCTTCCAGGCCTCTATTGGCTTAGAAGTCTGCCGATTGCTGCCGAGTAGGCCACACAATATATACATATGCATTTCTCACAGCAGCGCTCAGGCCAATAGCCTTTATTTACCGTAAATTACCTTTGTTTACCACAAATTACTTTTACTACATTTGTAAAAATACTCTGATTTTGCAAGTGATTTTGAAAAATCACAGGCCTACCTTGTTGACATATAAAAGTCTGGACCGCCTGCCTGGAGCTTGGCGTAATATGATGCTCGGATAACTTTTCTAAAGCGCCTAGAGCGCTGTTGCAAAGGGGATGGGGATTCATAACGAGTGGAGTCTAAGCTGAAAGGACATCTAGTATACATCCGTAATAGTGAGGCTTAGCGGATTAGGCAGCAATGTGGCTTGGCGAACTTTGTGATTTTATATGTACCGGCGCTGTGATTTTGGTCTTAAAGCTTGTAGATTACGATCTAGGAACAGAATCTTAATTGGGCTTTGTGATACCTTTAATTGATATAAATTTTGAAGACGTTGGGTGTTACAGCTCCTGCTTGACCCCTAAGCCTCTGTGAAGATGGAAGTAGTAGGTCTAACATTTGGCGCTGCCAGTTTGGTGGGGCTATATAGCGCTTGCATGGAAGCAGCGGACCGCATTGCTTCCTACAGGCATTTCGGGAGCGACAGGCAGCAACTCTTAACGCAAATAGATGCCAACAAAGATATCTTCCAGAGATGGGCCCAGCGAGTGGGAATATCAGCGGAGGGACTGTTGAATCCTCACGACAGTCAACTGGACAACGAAAACACGGCAAAAGTAGTCGACCAGATTTTGACTTGCATCCGAGACGTTTTTGGGGATTCGGGCCAAGCAAATCATAGACCATATCAGCATGGAAATCGAAATACCCTGTCCGTCCCAAAGCGACTTGGTGAGCCAAGCATTCAAAGTGAATCGCAAACCCCATCGCGGAAAAGAGATAGATGGGCTTGGACCTTGCATGGTAAAAGCAAATTGGAATCTCAAGTCCGCAAATTTACTCTTTTAGTTGAGATGCTGGATCGTCTCGTGCCTCCATTTGAAAGCTCTAACGGCAAAGACCTCAATTATCAGCTTCGACTGATAAACCTCAAAGGTAACCTGCCCTGAAAATATCTGTATCCAAGGATAAGAAGGTGTTAAAGATCTGGCAGATTTTTCCCTTTTTCTTGTTGATGATAACATCCTTCGACGTCAGAAAGGCAAGTCTTAATTATAATCATCGAGTTCAGCCACTGACACTCTTTAGATCAGGATCGAAAGGATGTTTTGGCATGGCTGAATCCTGTCCAACCTAATGGCCGCTATGAAGCATGTCGAACGCATCGTATCCCAAGCACGTGCTCGTGGATCTTCCATAAGCAAACCTACCACGAATGGAAATCACCTCAGTTTCCTGGAGACGCAGCAAAGCTTCTCTGACTTCACGATTCAGCTGATTTTGGAAAGTCTTACCTCTGCGCGGCTATTGTCGAGTCGCTGGAACGTGAAGACGGTCTGCGCATTAACCACTATTTCTGCGCATCGACATCGATGAATCAAGACAATCCCTCAGCCATCTTGAGGGCATGAATAGCGCATTTGATAAACGAAGATGATGAATTGATAGACCTAGCATACGAAGAAATAGGGGGGTCTTCTTCCCAAGCGAGCAATCCTTCTTTATGGAAGCTGTTTAGACGACTGACTGAGAATACGTCGAATTGTATATTTGTGGTGGACGGTTTAGATGAATGCGAAGTATCCTCCACTATTTATCGAGAACATACAATCGAGAATCGCCTTACCTTTCTGGAACAGCTTCGGCAGAACGTCGAGAATACCAATTGTCGCGTGCTAATTGTAAGCCGGGATGAGCCCGACATCCGTTCTCAGCTAAGTTCTGGTGGTCCAAGCCTAGCGAAATGTACTTTCTATGAGTATGAGATTGTTAAGACTGACGTTGATGCGGACGTTCTCGCCTTCTCCCAGAGTTTGGTCAAGAAAAATCTATTCAACAAAAGCGATGTTGACCAAAACGAGATTGCTGAGCAAATGATCGAGAAATGTGGAGGCATGTTCTTGTGGGTAGAATTACAAGATCGTCAGCTAACCGAAGGCAAGAGTAAAAGAAAGCTACAGCAGATTGTGAAGGCCATGCCGAGGGAGCTAGACTCTGTGTACAGAAAGAATTGAGAAACTATATTGAATCGGCCAAGTGATGAAAAATCTCGCGCATTGAATATACTTCGTTGAACGATATTTGCGGCGAGACCATTGACTGTGTCTGAGATCACCGAAGCTCTCATTATTCCGAACCACGAAGAAGATGAGAATCTTCTGCTGGACGAATTGCCCGATTGCTATGATCGCGAATATCTATACGATAGAATCGTCGACCTTTGCGCCTCACTAGTAGAAACACGGGCAACATCTCGCGAGGAGGAGCTTGAGTCTCGAACCATCCATTTGAGGCACTTCTCCATCCGAGAATTTCTGCTGACCCCAGATGCCCGTGAAGCCTTGTCAGATTCGGTCTATGCCCCATTCGATCATATGATACAAAATAACCATCTTGCCGCAACTTGTCTACGGTACCTTCAATGCGAAAGAAATATCGAGGCCGGCATAATTTCGCTCCAGAAAAAGGCATTCTACGATTACGCAGCGCAGTTTTGGTATCAACATATTTCACCAGCAGGAAGTAGATACTCGACATTGATCAATTCCGTTAACAGGTTTTTGGAGCCTGGAAATATCTTTTGGAACCCATGGCGTCTTCATTTTGAGAATTCTTGACAGCAGCAACATTTTTCGGAAATACAGACTGCCAACAACACGGCAAATCACCTTTATTATGCCGCGTGGTTCGGCTTGGAGAATACCGTAAACAACTTGTATCAGAAAAATACTGAGATGCTGAATACTTTAGGAGGGACATATGGAACGCCACTCCAAGCTGCTTGCTATGCCGGCCATTCGCACCTCGTTACGCACTTGTTAGAAATTGGCGCAGAGTTAAATACATCGACAGGGTACTTTGGAAGTGCTCTGGGAGCAGCATCTCGCAACGGTGACCTAAACATCTGCACACATCTATTAGATAACAATGCTTTTGTTGATTTGACGGACCAGGGCAATCGCACTCCAGTCTATTTCGCTTCAATGAATGGACATTCTGAAGTAGTTGAAATATTACTCGATCGAGGGGCTAATCTCGCCATAGCCAACAGCTTTGGATGAACCCCTCTGAACGTGGCATGCGATGATGGACATCTGGAGGTGGTCAAACTGCTACTCGACCGAGATGCCGATCTTTCAATAGCAAATGATAATGGATGGACCCCTCTGAACTCAGCATGCGATAGTGAACATCTGGAGGTGGTCAAACTGCTGCTCGACCGAGATGCCGATCTTTCAATAGCAAACAAAGATGGATGGACCCCTCTGAACGTAGCAAGCGATAGTGAACATCTGGAGGTGGTCAAACTGCTGCTCGACCGAGATGCCGATCTTTCAATAGCAAATGATAATGGATGGACCCCTCTGAACTCAGCAAGCAATAACGGACATCAGGAGATGGTCAAACTGCTGCTCGACCGAGATGTCGATCTTTCAATAGCAAACAAAGATGGATGGACCCTTCTGAACGCAGCAAGCAATAGTGGACATCTGAAGGTGGTCAAACTGCTGCTCGACCGAGATGCCGATCTTTCAATAGCAAATGATAATGGATGGATCCCTCTGAACGTAGCAAGCGATAGTGGACATCTGGAGGTGGTCAAACTGCTGCTCGACCGAGATGCCGATCTTTCAATAGCAAACAAAGATGGATGAACCCCTCTGAACTCAGCAAGCAATAACGGACATCTGGAGGTGGTCAAACTGCTGCTTGACCGAGATGCCGATCTTACAATAGCAAATGAGGACGGATGGACGCCTTTACACTCGGCATGTGACAATTGACATCCTGAAATCATACGAGCTTTGCTTAGTAAATCGATAAATCTGGAAATCACTACGACTATGGGGGAAACTGGTTTACACCTAGCATGTCGACCTGATTTACCAGAGACAATCTATCTGCTTATGACTTATGGATTCGATCCACTAACGATAGATGATTATGGTCGATCTTGTATTGACTGGGCCTCTATGCATCAGCCCTGTATACTGGCTCTCAATCGCACAACTCTCCATTCAACGAAAGTTATTTCTCATGACGTATTGAGGAAAACTTTGAGCAGATTAATCGTTGAAGCGCTTTCGCAAACAACAAAACCAAATTTCAACAGGTTAGATCACTGCCTCATCTTTATTGAGGACAAGCAAAATGCATACAAAGCGTTCGAGAAGAATATAGAGATTACCGACAATGTTATTCAACATCCAGCGTCTTGTAGCCGGTGTCATCCGAGGGCATTTATCCGCGGTATGGATCGTTTCGTATGCACTTCATGCGCCGACGTCGACTTCTGCCAGCACTGCTTCGAGCTCTTCCAGGAAGACGAGAAACCTTGCCGATGTAAAGACCACGAATTTCTGAAAATTCCTAGGCCTGGACTTGTGGCTGATTCTGAAGCAGAGACACGTGCCTGGCTGTATGAGCTTGAGATCCGGTACTCATAACGGCGAAGTTATATTGAGACGTGCGTAAAAGCCAGTTTCACTATGTGAAATGCTATTGGGCGAATGGGATTTAGAATCCCAGCCTTCATCATTAAGCATGATTTTCGATCGTGGTTCAGGTAGCCTTCAAATCGGCGTGGTTCGGTGGGATTCAATCTAATCGGATCGATTTCACCCCTGACGATTCTCGATTGCATCCAATCTCGCTTTCATTTCCACCTACATACAGATTGTTTCCACTGCGGGTTGAACATTGCATTAGTGGACGCCTCCATACAACGACCCCCACATCGATTTTTAACCAATAAGCTCACACGAAATAAAGCTCAATAAGCTACCCAATCGGGTAGATCTAAACTTCCGATTACATAAGCTTCGAGCGCAATTTATCGCTTATTTTATCGTCGATATTAGCGTATGCAGAAAGGTTTGGAATCCTTGACATTCATTTTCGCTCTGCCCCACGGTGATCCGTTTATAGAAGGAATTCAGAAATCAACCCCACCGCCCCCCAATTGCCCGAAATTGAAGCTATTCAGACCTCTTTGTTTGTTGACGTTCCTGACGTTCTTCCAGCTATGCCGGGACCACTTCCTGCAAGCCTTCGCTCCAAAATACTACGCCTTCTGCTACTTCAATGGGCTCCTTGGGCAATCGCTGAAGAGGTTCATTGTTGCCCTGCCACTGTATACAATATTCAAGAGAACCTCTTTATGTATAACTCACCTTTTAGACCTCAATTCCGACCCAAAGGCGCTCCTCGAAAGGTCTTCAAGGCCGCTGAAAATGGCCTCATAGCCTACCTCGAAGATCAGCCGTGGGCCATGCAGAAAGAGATGGTCTGGTACATATGGGAGGAGTGGGGCATTAACGTGCATCAATCCACGATATCAAGAATTCTGAAGAGGAGAGGCTGGAGTATTAATAAAGGACAACGTGTAGGAGTCAGACAAAACGATGAGCTTCGTTTGAATTGGGTAGCAGACATGCTTCGTTTGACGGCCGAGCAGCTCGTGTTCGTGGATGAGTCCTTATTCAATGAGACCACGGGCTGGCGTCATCAGGCCTATGCTCCCGTTGGTCAACCAGCTCGCTATCAAGCCTCTAGAACGAGAGGGCATTGCTGGAGTGTTCTTCCGGCCTATACGAAAGACGGATATCTATCCTGCACCGGTATTCGCGAGGGTTGGTTCAACGGCGAGGCTTTCTTTCGATGGCTAGCAGATAAATTGCTACCTCTATGCAGTCCCTTTCCGGCTCCAAGGAGTGTGATCATCATGGATAACGCGAGTGTTCATTGCAATAGTCGAATTGAAGAGCTCATCACCTCACACGGATGTCAGGTAAGCTATTTGCCTCGTTGAATTGACGATCTACCACTGATATGAATGTCAGGTGCGATATTTGCCTCCCTACTCGCCGGATTACAACCCCATAGAACTCACCTTCAGCGTATTAAAGGCCTGGGTTCGTAGGCATTTTGACGAGATATGGCCTCATTTTGAAGGCACCTTTGGTGACTTTCTTCATTACGCTGTTGAACGAAGCGGATGTGATAGATATCCGAGGCAGCACTTCAAGCATTCAGGCTACATCTTTGAGGCAGATATCAGAGCTTTGGAACGAGAATTGGAGGTAGGAAATCAGGAATTTGATTCAGGAATTTGACTCTATTTAACGACTCAGTTCTAATAGAGTCTTGGCCTCACGCCAGGCCGGTTTGAAGAGCTTCAGATCTTCCTTAAAGGCACAAGCCATTCCATCTGGCACCCCTACTTGTATAGCTGTTCGATAGATAGCAGACGTTGGGTCTGCCATATCTTTCAAATCATTCGTAGACCACATCTGTGCATCCACTATGACTCTCACCTTCGCGAGCTTTTGTTTGATTGTTTGACGTGAGGTCTTGTTTATCTTCCAGGCGAAGAACTGATCAAATATCTCCTCCGTCTCTTCTGACCCTCCGATGGGGCTTGATCGCTGAGCTGCGATTGCAGGCAGAGGAGGAGGAGGAGGAGGAGGAGGAGGAGGAGGAGAAGGATGAGGAGTAGGCTGAGACGGTGGAGGTTGCTGCCACTGAATAGGCTGTGGAGGCTGTTGCCACGGTGAAGGCTGAGGAGGCTGCTGCCATGGCTGGTAAGGCAAGGCCTGATAGGAAGGATAGATAGACGATTGTTGCCATGAGGGCCACTGCGGAAGAGAAGATTGCTGAGGTGGTGAATGAGGTTCTGAAGCTTTCCGACGCGAGTTCACATTAGTGGCAACGATGAACTTAACTTCGTCCGCGACAGCGTTGCAGCGCAATCATTCAGCGAATGCCTTGCCGACACAGACACTGATGAGGAAAATTCAGGTCTCGCACCTAGCCGTCGCTACGTCTGGTACTACAAGCTTCGTACCTGCTCCAAGTACTACATCGCCTAGTCTTGCAAAAGCAATTTCCTCCTTCACTTATATGAGACATCAGTTCACCGCGATGACCCTAACACAAGGACACGTTAGGGGCGACGCCAACTTTCAAGGAGTTGAAAGGCGCCTGTGTATAAAGGTAGTGGCATGAGGGTTAATCTTTAGGCAAGAATTGAATCTTGGCTGTAGCGAGTTCGTCCGCATCATGAATGCTTACGCACCGCAGCTCCCCACGCGTTTTACTTCCCTACGCAGAAGCTATTGCCTACGCATATTTCAATCCCAAGGCAAATTGAGAAAAAAATCGGCACAGTACCTGTGCCCATAGTCACGGAGAGCCATTTAACAGGATTACACTTAGTAAAGACATTGAACAGAACCTGCCGCTAATGAAGAGACGTGATAATCTACTCCATGATACGCTGAAGATTCAAGGGGCCTGAACTTACGACGGCGTGAAATTCCGAATCACCTTCCTCCAACCTCTTTGTTCTTTCGTTCTATGACGCTGCTCCTTCGCCCTTTCTTCGCGGAAATCATTCGCTGACGGCTGCAGGCCGCAGGCCGCAGGCCGCAGTCGGGACCAGAATCTGGGTCAGAGCGGCTAATGGGAGTTCTGTAGAGACCATCTTTGGTGACAGTTTGGTTGATACCAAATGCCCCTTGGGCACAGGTATCAGCTCCTGAAGGATTCATCACGAGTTTCGATAAGTTGATGCCAATTACAACTGAGTTCAAAGACACGGTGGATATTTCGTCGGGGAAGCAGCTATTGGTCTCATAGAAGCTAAAGGCATACACGGAAGCTAAGGAACGTTTCTGAGCAATCGAAGGAATTCAGTAGTAGATCTTGGTACGAAGGAGACGTCAGGTATCGATGGCATGAGAAATGCTTGATTTCCAGACTACGCCGTAGAAGTCCTTGGCCGGCCTGGTAATGTAACATGAGGACGCATCTGATGAGCTGAAGGGACTTTACGAACATCGCTGCCTCCCACCGATATGAATATGGCCGCTCCCGAGTCGGAACATCATGTGCAAGCTTCAGGGACGTCGCCTTTTCCGGGTCGAAAAGCTACCAGATAGCTTCCCTTGGAACTCGTTTGTCATCTCGAAGTCGGGGTTCACTGCAAATTGTACATGTATATTGATCTACTCTGAGCATTCTTTATTCTCCTACAATTCCACTACAAATTAACACATGCGAGATAACTCGTCTCGTCTCGTCTCGTCTCTTAGGAGGTCGCCTGAGGTGCCTGTGGCTGATCATCGTTGATCTGCGAGACAGCTTTAGAGGTATATGCAGCACTAATCGCTACAGAACTGTGTCCTGCATTACTGAGCTGAGGAGCCTTCAACTGTAGAGTGATGGTGTTCATATCGTAGACATCGAAGAACTTCAAGAAGCTTAGAACCTGCGGCGCAACGGCACAGCCCATATGACCAACGACAGACACGACCGCCTTGAACTCGACTATTGGTACGGTACCTCCGTTGCACGTCTTGCACACAGCTCGTGCCACGTATGTTTGATTGATCTCCAGATTGCGGCCGATGAGCTGGAACATGTCTAGGCCGACCAGTTCACGGATCGTGATGAGTGCAGTAGCCTTGGGATAGTTCGTGACGGCAATTAGTCGATTCTCGATCCGTTTGTCCAGTCCCTCACGGCCCAAGTTCTGGGTGCCGTTGCCGAAGGTCATCGCACCCGCAACGTAGACGAGTGCTTGGCCTTCTTGACCGACCTTCATGATATGGATCACGATGAGTGACTGAGTGTCAATGACGTCTACGGTGTCGCTGTGCTCGTTCACGGTGTACATGCGTGTGTTGTCGGGACTTCCCCAGATTCCATGAGGCTCGATGTCGCTGAATCTGACGAATTTGACAAAGATGGGAATCGAGCCAGCGGAGTCTTGCCGGTAGACCATGGTTTCGTTCATCGCAGCGCTGGTAACGAAGGCGTGTAGGGTACCGTTGATGATGGCAAAATTCGGATGGTTGGTTTCCAACCCAGTGTTCAGGAAGGTAACGATCGTGCGCGTTGTAAGGTCGATCACGAAGGTCTTCCCGACGTTCTTGTGCGCTACCCATAGGTTCTTACCGTCTGCGGACAGCATCATGTCAGAGGAGAACTTGTCGGCAAGTCCGTTAATGGTATAAATGACTTTGCGCTGCTGAAGATCAATGATATTCACCGTTGGCGAGACGATGTGGTTGACATATGCTGTTTGGCCATCTGGGCTGAACAGGACCTTGCTCGGGCCTGCGGTTGAAGTCTCGATCCTCCCAATGACTCCTCCTTTGAATTCATCGACGATGTCGACAAACTTTGTGCCGCGGCAAGCGACCCAGACCGTACGGTTGTCGTGGGAGAAGAACCCTTCGTGAGATGCGCGATCGACCGACGTCTGAGACACAATACTGTTGTCGAGCGTCCTAATGACAGTGAGGGTGTTGGTTGTCGTCGCGACGGAGTTGATGTATTGTCCATCAAGAGAGAAGCCAAGTCCATGGCTGTTGACCACCTTGAGGTACTGGGGAGAGATATTGTCGGTTAATCGCGCGTCTCCAAGACTGATAGTTCCGAGCACTTCATTTGTGAGGGGTTTGATGACGGTGATGGTATTCGAGGTCTGGTCGCCAGTATAGATCCTGTCTTCGGGGCTTATGGGTTGAGCTCCGAGGAGAGCCGAAGCCTGGATCTGGCCGACAGCGCTGACCATGAGCAAAGGCCATACGATTGACAAGAGTAAGACCCTCATTATAAAGATCGTGGGTATCTGAAATTCCCAAGTGAGCGACTAGATCTTTATCACATTAGCCGAGTACAGTCGCGACATTGCATAAGCTTTATATTACGAGTACTACAGCATCGCTCCAGCTGCCAAAGTCCTCTCATATTTCTCGCGCTAAGGTTCCTTTCGTCCTTGGCTCAATGCCCGTGAAGTCGGCGACCCGAAAATGGGGTAGATCAAGAGATGGATGCTAAAAACATATTAATCCTTGATATTCCTATTTCTTATAGTTAGGGTAACTCAAGTGCGGTTAGCAGATTCCCGAAAGGGGACTTACAGTCATAGAAGCCACTATTACAGCCTTACAGGAAGTCTCGGTTCCGTCTCTTCCGAACGAAGTTGGACGGATCAAGCGGATGGCTGCTTTGGGCGCCCAAAATAGCTGGTCCATACATGGCAGAGCCGCAGAGTACATACCTTACCGACAGTAGTCAGTTTCTTGAACTGAAGTTACGACGGCTTCTAGCCTGATTTAGACCCTGAAACGGTTTGTATTCAACCCGGTTGAAACTCATATCGAGGTAGAAAACATGATTCAAATAAACGAGGGGTTAATGACTCAACGAAGCATCATGTAAAACTCGAGCTCGAGATTAAACTCAGTTTGAAGCCGATTTCGGCGTTTCTTCTCGCCGGTATGATACAGTAGGCGCAATACATGTCGACATGCACAGTAATGCAGTGATATGCCTAATAACCTATCGACGCTCGTCAGGCTAACTGCTAGCAATATCACGCATGCGAAATCGAACACGGACGCATTGCCCGCGCATAGAATTTCATTGAATCGCTCGATTATGTATCGATATCGCATGCGACGTTGACGGTCGCAACAATAACTCATTAACGAATAATAACAGGGCTGAATCTATTATCTGATCAAGTATATTGTAAGGTCTGCCTCTAGTAATCTAGTTAGGGTTCCTAGTAGGCAAGGGTTCTAGCATCAATTGGTCTACTATCAGATGGGTTGAATTCAGACTAATTGCTGCAGAACAAACTATCGGCGAGCAGCTCTATATATACATGAACCAGCTCTTCCTATTTAGAGCGTCTATGTAGCCTGCTACCGAGGCTTCCGTTCATGAGCATGCAACCGAGGCTTCCGTTCTATGAGCATGCAACCGAGGCTTCCGTTTTGAAACCCTGGCTTGAGTCCTGACCTCTGCCATCCCAGAATTACGGCAGCTAACCATATGTAGTACGGATATTGACTCAGCGTCGCTTACCTTATTTGACCCGTGAGAAGGCTGAGAAGCAACCCCCTTTTTCTTACTACCCCGCACATAAGAATCTTCCTATGGGTCAAATAAGCGACGCTGAGTCAATATCCGTACTACATATGGTTAGCTGCCGTAATTCTGGGATGACAGCTTTAATGACGGTTTAAGGGATATCCCTTTGACCGCCACAAGGTAGGGGGACCCCACCAATGACTAAGCATACGAGCATTTATTTGGATTCGGCGAGTCGGCGACAGCGCGGTTTATTAAGCACCCGTACTTCATCTAGTCAAGCTGCTACCAAATTCGGCCTAGCTGTTGATCAAAGGGGGTGGCCGACCTTGTGGCGGTCAAAGGGATAACTCGATGTTGACGTTTAATCTAGTGTTCAGCTCAGTCTCATGTTCTGTATCAAAGCTGTTTGATTAACAATACGAGTTAAGCGTGAAAGTCATGTTAGCATGAAGTGAATGTTTAAAATAAATCGAATTATAGTGAAATTCGGTACCATATCGAAGTTTCTTACATAAATCTCGATTAGTTACTCAAATCGACTTCAACTCCTCTTCCGGGTTTTGCGTATTGCCGGCTAGGTACCTTAGGTAGGTACCGTACGTAGTAGTACTGAAAAGTTACTAATCGGCTTGCTCTCGGCTCTGGGCGACGTCATCGCTGTGATATGGAGGCAAAAGGTACCTTAGCCCCTCACCCTCACCCTCACCCTCACCCTTACAAAGTACACCACTGCTAGACCAAGTATATCGACAGAAGTGTGACCATTCCTTCAAGGTAAGCTCCCCTTCAGAGCGACGTTTCTATGGTTACCTTACTTTGCACAGGTCAAGTGGTCCGCTTTTCCATCTTCCCTCAGCCAGCCAGTCGGGACTTCCTGAAGAAACGGTGCGTACAGCCAACTGTCCAGGCACTTTAAAAGGTAGGTAACTTACACTATTCGGCAGCTGGCGATGGCGATGGCGATGGCAATGGTGAGGAGTCGAGGTGACCGGCGCGGTCACACAGGTGGTACTCCGTAGAAGCCCTGGACTTGCTAAAGTCACGGAATAGCAACGTTCTACCCAGCTTGATGGCCAACTCAATTTCAATCCCCTGTTCTTGCGCCTTTGACCAATCACGCTCGCGGCCAGAAGAAGAACATGCCAGTAAGGATGTAAGGTCAGCGTCATGAAGAGGCTAAATGTATGGTGATGAACGGGCGAGGAGAGCCTTGGATCCAGCCATAAAACCCTGAAGCTCCCCGCCCCCCAAGGGACATCGCTGAGCCGATGTTAGGGCCAAGCCATCTTTTAGAAGTTTTCTACTTTTTGGGACCCGACGTTATATTTAGTCGGTGTTCGCTCCAGGTAGTTTATTCCGCTTCTTCGCACCCAACCATCTCCTTTTACATTGATCTAGCATCAAGATGAAGTCCTCCACTCTTGCGCAGTTCAAATCTGAAAGAATTCATGAATCTAAATAGTTCATGCCTCGTTCAGCAAATTCTTCTCATGTAAGTCTCAAGCGATGTAACTCAGTATTACTATGTACTTAGATTCATCATCAGGAAATTCTGATATTTACATGTCAAAGAAAGTTCAAGTTGATTTTTAAATCAATTTTAATATTGAATCCCTCCATCCTCCGCGCCACCATCTCCAACACCCCCATCAACCTCTACGACTACACCCTCGCCGCTGATCTCGACACCTTCCTCGCAACCCTGAACCCCAACTACACAAAAGTCATCACCCTGTCCTCCGCCAACCGGGACTTCTGGATTGCCCACTACGAACATCCGCCTCCTCAGCGCCACAGACTCAGCCCCGCCGCCCGCAAATGGCACGGTCATCGCGAATCAGATCTCGGAGAGCGTGAGATTGCTCTCGGAGCTGCCGATGATCTTCATCGCAGAGGTCAGCGGCCGTGCTAGGGGCGCGGGAGATGAGATTCTGCAGTACGATATCCGCTACGCCGGCTCCAACACGCGCCTCGCCCCAACTCGAAACCGGTTTCGGCCTCCTCCTCGGCGCCGGCGGCCTGCAATACCTCGTCAACCTCATCGGCCGCGCACGAGCGCTTGAGTACGTCCTTTCCGGCAACGTCGTGAACGCGATCATGACCGCGCAAATCGACTGGATGAATAAAGTGTTCGCAAGCGCCGAAGACTTGCGCAAAAGCGTCGAGGCTCTGGCGCGTTGAATCGCGACGTTTGAGGCGCAGGCGTTGGGGGCGATCAAGGCGAGGGTGAATGTGAGGGGGAGACCGAGCCTGGAGAGTTTAGATGGGGATAGCAAGGAGTTTTTCCGGTTGGTGGGGGGTCCGGGGCCGATGGCGGCAGCGGATAGTTTTTTGGCGCTTACGGGGAGGAGGCATTTGGGGTGTTTGAGTTGGGGGTGCCGGGGAGTTTGGGGGAGGGGGTGGTGTGAGGGGGTGGGAGTGGTGCGTTGGGAGGAGAGCCAATTTTTGGGCCACGGAATGAGACGAGTGCAGCTGGCGTATGACTCGTGAAGGGAACGGATGGGCACGTAGGATAATGGTGGGTGGAAGGTGAGGTGCGTTGAATAAGCAGCACCGCCTTTCTTAACATCCCGATCAAACGGCTTTGCATCATCATCCCCGTCCCCGCCATCCCGCTTCTTTGATTTTCGGGGGCAAACGAGGAGGTGAATGAGTAGTATTGATGATCTCAATAGCGATCCCAAACCCCCCTTCCCCCATCTCAAGCATCTCGTCCCTGGCCCCTTTGCTCCCACTCCCGTCTCCACCCACTCCTCATCCCCAGTCAGCCTCAATTACCGATTCCTTCCCAATTCCTACCTGCCTGCCGCGCCTCTCCCTGCCATTTCCTTTCCCCACCCCCCCCCCATATTTACTCTCCAAATATTCCTTGTTCCGTCTCTCGTCCCTACCCCCCTCGTCCCTTCATATCCCACGACCCATCTTCCCCCCATCTCCACGCCTCCCCCTCCTTTCACCACCACCATTTCCCCCCCTTTTCACCCTAGCCCCTTACCACATAAGCCTCTCTCTCATCTAAAACCCATCCTCTTCCCCACTAATTCACCATCCTTTCCACTTCAGCCTCTTATCAAGAAGATAGTGAGACTGAAGAAAGAGAGAAAGGGATGGGGGAGTGAGTTTTGTTGATTTTCAATATATAGTTTCAATCCTCGCCCCCGCAAGCCTAATCATCAACCTTTCGATATCTCCCTCTCTGGGGTTTTCTACCCGTGTCTCTGGTTTTCATTTATATACCTGTATCATCCTATCCTACCTGTTGCAATACGAGGTCATATGGGGGCAGAGTGGCATATAGATATATTGACTGAACTATGTAGTAGGTAGAGCATACGGATGAAGGAAGAAATGGGAGGCAGGATAAATACCCCTAGCGCCAAGCCGCTTCGGCCGAAGCGGAAATACCTAACCACCGGGGTAACGTATGTGCGTACGTATGTGCATACGTACCCCATTTCCAACACTCCCTCTTAGGAATTGGAGCTCTATACGAAGCTATTCAGACCTCCTACTGACTGTAT
>JAABUY010001487.1_pt1 | contig 31377 bp, 31 predicted proteins | sample 5560271 | NCBI WGS metagenome assembly JAABUY01 (sample SAMN10711886, study PRJNA513374) | rock metagenome | isolation source: Antarctica rocks | place: Antarctica: Victoria Land, University Valley | reverse complement strand
GGCCGATCGCGGGTTAGGGGGAGTGTTAGATATATAACCCACGATAGCTGTGCTATTAGTGTGGTGCCACCTTTTAACAGGTTATGAGCCCGGGTTAGTGCGTGATAACTTGCATAAAGTGGCGCCTAGGCCACCTCTGCCGGTAGTTCAAGTCCATGGTGAGGGAGTAAGTCCAAAAGGTCACGAGTTCGAACCGCCGTCTGCGCGCACCCTTTGCACCTGCGGGTCAGTTGCGGGCCGATCGCGGGTTAGGGGGAGTGTTAGATATATAACCCACGATAGCTATGCTATTAGTGTGGTGCCACCTTTTAACACATTTAAGAAATTACTGCAGTACATAAGATCAATCATTAATTTTAGCATCATGTACAGCTTTAATAAAAGTCAAGTAATGCTTAAATACTCTGACTTTAACTATGCTTTAAATAAGCAGAATTAGAAATTAATTTTAAAATATGTTTATATGTTTAAAAATGAATCAGTGTTGTAAGCAAGTTAAAAGCAGAAGTTTATTATCATCTTAATTACTGAGACTGAATATATAATTATGTTAATGTATACAAAGACTGAGATCTGACTTAAACAAATATTAAAAGATATAAATATAAGTAAATATCTTAAAGTCAATTTACACTATATAAGCATTTAAAAGAACAAAGTTCATTAAATATCTTTACTTATTCAGCTTAAAAAAGACAATCAAGCTGTCTTGATCTTAATTAAAAATATATATGTACATAAATGATTAAAGTACATTAATGTCTTTTATTATAACATCTGCAATCTACATAAGTACAATCAGATTTAAATAGACTTTGTGCTCAGTCAAGAGATAATTATTAATGAGTTTATTAAGTTTCTATTTAAACAAATCTTTAAGCAATTCATTAAACTTATAAAACTTACTGTTAATGATTAGTTAAACTCTTAAATGATTTATTGAACTCTTAATGATGCATTTAGTTATTTGATATTTGTTGTCAGTAAGAGTCAATAGACACAGTCTCATCAAGTAAAAGTGTTAAGAAATGATATTTTAGCTGTTTTTATAAAATAAAATAGAATTAATGTTAAAAATTAAATAAAAACTTTACTTACATTAACTGTAGTCAACATTCTTTCTACTTCTTCTGTAACTTTCTTAATTAAGATGTGCTCATAGACAATATAATTTAGAGATTTCACTAGATGACATAGTATAGCATAAGTATCTACTTTCTTTCAATAAGTTCTTTACTTATAAAAGCTGTAATTTATGAAATTTATAATTATATTATACTTCTACAATTAATTCTTGCAACTCTTATATAATATTTTTATTCTTAATTGATTTATCTATTTTCTGAGCAGAATATCAATTCTTAAGTAAATACATCATAATGTAATAAAGTTATGAATTTTCAAAATATTACTATTGTATAAGATTTTGAGGTGACTCACTTAGGTGACTAACTCAACTAGGTAATGAAGACATTACTGTACTAGTAATGTACAAGATATAAAGCTACTATCTACAGTAATGTATTTCTCTGTTACTTAGACAATCTTTTCTGTCAGGTTACCTCACTGTTACTTATTTTGTAATGTTGAAACAGCTAGAATTATTGAAATATTCATATCATTAAACTAATTACATAAAAACTGAATAGTTCATGATCATTTTCTTTCAAATTAGCTTTACAAATCTGACTTTATCTCTTAATGCATAATATCTAGCTAATTTAATAGTCAATTTCTTTATTCTATTCTTTTCTTTCTGCATCATAACTCTATTCTTATTGATCATAAAAATTTAAATATCTTCAACAGTTTTTTATAACTGCTTCTTTCATCACTGCTACTGTTTTTCAAGAAGTTTTTAATTAATCTGTTATAAAACTGCTTTATTTATTACAGCTATTATAACTGTGTTTTTTAGATCTAAAATATGTAAATGTAATGATGAAGTTATATCAGCAAGAATCTTATTTACAAACTGATTGATTTGAATTGCTGTATAAGATGTAATGATGATGTTGATTTGAATATCATTAAAATTTATAAGAGATGTAAAGAAAGAAGTTGTTGACTGAGAAAGATTTAAAGTAATAATAGAAGAATTATATAAAATAAGTTCAGCAGCTCATTATGCATTAAAAATATTTCTAGTTGTAATAGCTGTTGATTTGATCTTCTAATAATAATGCAGAAAGTTTATCTTATTAATGTTGACAGCATCATAATGAAAATATTTATGTATCAATTTCTTATAGATCTTAGTCAATGAATCAAAGACTTTAACATTCAGTGACTGTAATAAATGAATTAAATGAGAAAAAAAACACAAAGTAATGATACTGTGATTATAGCAGTACTGAATAAAGTTGTTAAATACATAACTTTCATAATTATTCAATATTAAAAGTTAATGAATTCTTAAATTTGTATTTTAATGTATAAATTAAAGATCTTTAATCATTAAAGTCTTAGTTCATTAATGATTTAACTATTTTCATTAATTAATAAAACAGTCTTATCATTCTTAATAAAGTTTAGTTAGATCTGCTGTATGTTTTTATTTTTAAAGATGAAGTAGAAAGAAAGAATATTATTATTGAAATATATACATTTAATAAGAAATACTTAATTTTAATTATTAACTTAAATACTGAAAGCTTATCTTTCTATGCATTATATTAAGACTTTAAAGCTGTCAATAATGCTTATAGTAAATTTCTTTTCATTTATATTGTATATATTTGACTTTAAGATATCATGCTAAATTTAAATAAAGTTATATAGATTAAATTATTTCTAAATGAATTTAATGTTTTCAGTGTTCTTTCAATTCTAATTAAGATTGCAACTATATCAAGTCTTAAATTCTAAATGTTGACACAGAAAACTTAAATATTAATTGTATTTTAAAGATTTCTGATTACTCTTAGTCTTTATAAGCTGTTTAATCATAAATTTTAGCTAAGCAATTCATGAAGATCATTCTCAGACTGTTATAATATTAATTCATTGAATTAAAGCATTCTTCTTATGCACTGATAGTTACTATTAAATAATGTAAAAGATCTTTACTGATCATCTTTCTTTTCATTGAGCTTATAGAGTAGATTGAGATAGATTATAGATTTAAGTGATTTTGCAAAGAGAGACTGATGAATTACTATTTAAATTAGTTAAAATTAAGAAATATTGAGTGTCAATGTCAGAAATTGACTTAGTCAGTTTATCTGAAGTCATTGTGAATGTGAGATGACAGTGAGGTGAGTGGCAGTGTTTGCTGTGACAAGGTGGCCTGAATAGGTGAGTGGCTTGGGTAACAGGGAAATTTGTTAGGTACCTTAAGGTAGAGATGAGAGACAGGTCTGCTTAGTCTGACGTACTATTACAGTAGGTACGGTGAAGTACACTACCACTACGGTAGTTGTAATGGTGGTGGTGGGGTTGTGTCACACCCTTCTCCTCTATCAGCCTCGTGCATGGAAATGGAATGAAGTGGACCCCATGTGCTTGCTTGCAAGCTACATACCTTACCTCACCTACTACCTACCCTTACCATGATGGTATAACATAACTCTGCTTTGTCATATCTACGAACTATTCCATGTCCTCTTACCACTGAGTGGACAGACTTACACTCTTTCAGCCTTCATTCTTCTTCATTCTGCCGATAGATTGTATTATTACTTATACCGCCCGAATCCCTTGAACAGACCTATTGGCGTCAGCAACAACAATAGTGGAAATCGAGATCCCGAGCCTTACACAGTGTGCTGTGCAGCGACGTCGAAAATTGATCCGTCATATCCATATCCACCATCTTGATCGTGCAGCTTGAGCACGCTCGGGCAGCGCATCAAAAGCGTCCGTCCGTGACGCTCACCCACCACGGAGATGCAGTACGTCCGGAGTATCAGCGGGTCCGTATCAAAGACATGGAACTCCATCAATCCGGCAACACTCAGTGGTGCTATTGATGTCATTGTGATTGAACAAGAAGATGGTGAGTAGTAGAAACAAGACAGTCACTATCGCACAGTATCTGATATAGATAGGCTCCTTGAAGTGCTCCCCTTTCCACGTTCGTTTCGGCAAATTCTCCCTGTTACGACCATACGAGAAGAAGGTATGTGAGAGGTATCTCCGTGTCTGCTGGTCGCTGCTGAGGTCTTTCAGGTGGTGTTCCGAGTCAACGATGTCAAGCAGGATTATGCCATGAAACTGGGCGAAGGAGGAGAAGCCTTCTTCGTTTTCGAAACTTCCGATGACATCCCGGAGAGTCTACAAACATCGCCATTAGTATCTCCGGTGATTAGCCCCCAGAGCTTCCCAGTGCAAGATGCGCCTACGGCTGAGCTACTAGAGCCGGATTACTTCGACTTGACGACAGAGGGGAGGAAAAGTAGGACGGGAAGCAGCGGAGCACGTGAGATTAGGCGGCCAATCTTCTCTGCGGAACGGCGTGCCCAGAGTGAGCTTGGTATGTCATAGCTGGGGCTGCTCTGTAGGACCGGCTGATCGTGCTCTAGGTAGCTTGACGCCATCTTCGGTGTCGCCAGACAGGGCGAATACATCCGCAACATCTGGGGAGTGGCTCAGACCAGCACCGCTTGAGCGTTCTATATCTGAGGAAGCTCTGCCAAGATCGGCCGAAGCCGGGCTTTATGCTTTTAACGTATCTCAGTCGCAAAACGCACAGACCTCTCAGCCTCGAACGCATTCCGTCGAATCGATTACATTGGGAGCTTCAGAACGTTCGAACAGTCCACCACCAGTACCAATCGATGAGGCCGTCAACCGGGCGATGAAGTTGTCAAGGAAGTTGTCGGATTCCAACATCCGAACCAAAGTCACTGAAGCCGGTGATTTGATGTTGGACATGACTGGTTTCAAGAGTACAGAAGATGATGCGTTACGTGCCGAATTGATAGCCCGCAAGATTCTCGCCGAAGAATTGGAAGGCAACTACGACATAGGCTCTTTGATCGGTGCGGATGATCAGGGCAATCTCTGGATCTACAGCAGCCAGGAGGCAAAAGAAATAGCGCAACGGAAGGCCACCCTACACAGTTTACATCCGAAGGTGATCCGACACAACGACGCGGCATCCGATCCGGGTTACCACAGCGACGACGGACAAAGCATAGCAAGCGCTGAGGATACTGTGCCTTCAAAAGGACCAACAACAGCTTCAGTTTCAGATGGAATGATTACACCACCAAAATCGCCTCCAGACGCTGCTACTGTTGCGGAGCTTAGTCGTAACTATGCGAAGACTCTTCGACTGACGAGTGACCAGCTGAAGGCGCTACACCTGAAGCCAGGAATGAATTCCATGAGTTTCAATGTCAATCGCGCAACGTGTCAAGCGTATATGTATTACTGGACGCATGACGTGCCAATTGTAGTTTCAGATATCGATGGCACCATTACGAAGTAAGTTCAACAAAGTCCGTTACACGCATATGTTACTAAGCGCATTGCTTCAGGTCCGATGCTCTTGGTCATGTCTTAAACATGATCGGTCGCGACTGGACTCATATTGGTGTTGCAAAGCTCTATACAGATATTGTCAGCAACGGCTACAACATCATGTATCTGACTAGTCGATCAGTCGGTCAGGCAGATACGACAAGGGCCTATCTCAAAGGTGTCGCGCAAGAAGGATTCAAGCTGCCTAAAGGCCCGGTAATCATGAGCCCCGATCGAACGATCGCTGCTTTACGAAGGGAGATCTACCTTCGCAAACCCGAGGTGTTCAAGATGGCCTGTCTCCGCGATATCCAAAGCCTCTTCAATCCCAACAAGAACCTCTTCTACGCTGGTTTTGGTAACAGACTCACTGATGCCCTAAGCTATCGGTCTGTCAACATTCCTTCGAGGAGAATATTTACAATAAACTCGAATGCCGAAGTTTCGCTCGATCATCTGAGCTTGACTAAGTACAAAAGCAGCTATGTCAGCATGAGAGAACTTGTGGATCATTTCTTCCCTGCAGTTTGCTTACTTGTGACGGGCGGTGGTGAGGACTTCACCGACTTCAATTACTGGAGGAGCGCTCCACTTGAGCTGGAGGATTTCTCTGCCAGTGAGAGCGAGGATGGTGGAAGGGAACCCGATGATGAACAAAGCTTGAGGAGCGAAGACGAAGGAAGTGCAGGAGTCGATGGCTCCGATGGGGGCGACGATTTGGCGGACAGTTATCTGTCACGGGAGTCGTACGATGAAACAGAGGACCTGATCGATTCAATCATTGAAAGTATGGAAGGAGCTGACATCACGGGGAACAGCATACCGGAGGAGAGAGACGTTGAATCCCAGACCGCGGCGGTTATTGACCACAGTCCTTTCGAACCTCCGGCTCCGGAACACGACAAGGGCCGTGTACAAACGAGCAAGGGTATGACTGGAGTGCAACAGGCTGAATAGCCCAATTGACGGGTATCCCAGCTCTCGACGACCAGTCTAACTGGGTGTCCTGGATCTGTGTTGATACGTGGTAAAGGTCGAATCAACCACTGCGTTGATATGCATGCATAACCTGGGCTCAGTTCAACAGGCGTGGGAGTTCTGGCTTGGGTAGAGGATGGGTTCGTGATCACAGCTTGTGGCGGTGTTCACGATTTGCTGCGTAGCACGCATGATAAGGCGCAAGCGGCTACGGAGGGGGAGGGGAAGTGTTCATTGGAGGTGACGAACTCGGTGTTCATGTTTTGGTTCCCGTATAGTTCTGCCTCACGGCTCATCCTGAGATGATAATTCAGCTTAGAAGTCATTATTTGCTGAGTCCATATCCCTGACCACATTGCAGCTCGGCAACCTTTGGATTGCAAGAGCTCGTAGGTAGTTGAGTCTGATTCAAAACTGAGTCGCAAATCGCTCGATTAGGATTAGTGTGTGCGCAGCGCCCAACCTCACAACCTCAAGCTGCCTTCACTGAACAAATCCTCACCTTCCGGTAAACTCAACTCAAATCCCAAAACACTTCATTAACCCAGACATCCTCGACAATGGCTCAACCCAACGGCATAACCCCCGACGCTCCCGCCACCGAGCCCCGACCCACCAAAGACACCCCCCCCTCCACCCAACCCCACAAAACCCCCACCACCACCACCACCACCACCCCCCTCCCCTCCACCTCCCTCCACGACGCCGGCCTATCCAAACGCCCCCGCGACACCCGCCTCATCCACATGATCCTGGCCAACCTCGGCGTAACCGCCTACCAAGAGCGCGTCCCCCTCCAACTCATGGACTTTGCCTACCGCTACACCTCCTCAACGCTCCAAGACGCACTACACCTATCGTCGGAAGGCTATGGCTACGGCCGCGGGAGCTCCAATACCGCCGCTGCGAATAACAACAACAATAACGATCTCGGCTCGGTCAGTCTGCCGGCGCTGCGGTTGAGTATCGCGTCGCGGTTGAATTATCAGTTTGCGCCGAGCTTGCCGAAGGAGTTTTTGATGGAGGTGGCGGCGGAGAGGAATCGGGTGGCGTTGCCGCCGGTCGGGGGGGGGTGTGGGGTTAGGTTGCCGCCGGAGAGGTATTGTGTTACGGGGGTTGGGTGGGGGGTTAGGGGGGGGTGGGAGAGTGAGGGGGAGGATTGGGGGGAGGATGGGATGGAGGGGGAGGGGGGGGAGAAGATGGAGGGGGGTTGGGGTGGGGATGGGGATGGGAATGGGAATGGGAATGGGGCAGGGGAGGAGGAGGAGGAGGGGGAGGGGGAGGGGGACGAGAGGATGGAGGATGTTTTTGGAGATGGCGAGGGTGATGGGGGTGGGGATCGGGATATGGGGGATGTTTAGGTGGGGCTGCTGATTGGGAACTGATTTATGGGGGGAGGTCTGCTGTGGTGGATGATACCTTGGTCATTTAGCGCCGCATTGGATGGGGGCGTTTCGGGGGAGATTTGCGGACAGATAGCTTGCTGCAGCTTGGATGGATGACAGGGCGTCTATGTTCATGATGCCAATTGCCACAGAATCTACAGTCCATACCCCATCTCATACGCCGTAGCCCGTTGAACGCCGGTTCTGTATGAGTCGCCGAAACGCCACGCCATGCGTACAGATTCAAAGGGTGTGGTGCTCTCACCAACCTTGATCGTCATCTCTTCCCCTTCTCCTGCTCGGCCCCACTTCCCTCCTCCGGCGGAGGCAACCCCCACCACTCCCGATGGAACTTCTCCTGCTCCTTCCGCTTCTTCTCCTTCTCCTCCCGCTGCCGCGCCCTATCTTCCCTCCCCGCAAACCACTCTTCCCGAGCCGCGTCCTGTTCTTGCTGCGTGGCGTGTGATACCATACACGAGTTCATGGCGAACCGCTCCGGTCGACATGCCCACGTTGCGCTTATGGTTCGGTTCAGGGCGCAGGATGCGAAGTCTGGGTCTGGGTTTAGCTCTGACATTTCTCTACTGAGTCGTGAGAGGTGGAGAGGTACTTCTGATCTCGTCGGCGCATTTGCCCCGCACGCGTTTGTAGTATAGGTCGCGGACTTGTGCTTCTTGGGATGCGGATAGTGGGAGGGGGTTTCGGGAGGGTAGTGGTAGTGGTTCGGTAGGTATGGATTTGGGGGTGGCCATCATGGTTTCAAAGAGATCTTGCCCCCAGATCAAAGCTCAGGATTCTGAGGGAAGGAGAATAGTCTCTGAAGAATTGCAATTGGACAAACGTGATCGATATTGAGGCTCTTAGCCTAGCTTGTACATCTCGACGCTAGTGCCAAGCTCAAGACTTGGCGGGGATACTGTATTGTCGAGAACCGCCTCTGGAAAAATCACCTCGCTCTGCTTCATACTATCACACTTTACTTCCAAACAACTTTCAAAGCTGTTTCAGTGACTGCTCATCATGTCTTCTATGCGTAATGCCGTACAGCGGCGGAATCACCGTGAGCGCGCTCAGCCACTGGAGAGAGAGAAGTGGGGTGTCCTTGAGAAACACAAGGTACTTTCCACTGTCATCTTCTGCCTATCAGAGATTCTCATTCAAACCCTAGGACTACTCTCTACGAGCCAAAGACTACAATGAGAAGAAGAAGCGGCTGCGGATTCTCCGGCAAAAGGCCGCAGACCGTAACCCAGATGAGTTTCACTTCGGGATGATGAGCAGCAGGACGCACCGTGGCGGCCAGAAGCTCGCGGACAGAGGCAACAAAGCGCTGAGTCAGGAGGCTGTCAAACTGCTCAAGACGCAGGATGCAGGGTACCTTCGAACAATGGCGCAGAAGACGAGGAAAGAGAGGGAAAGGCTTGAGAAAAACTACTTGCTCCGGGAAGGAAAGGGCGTGCACGTGCTCGGCCAGAACGCAGAGGACGTCGCGGGTGAGCATATGATATTTGTGGAGAGTACAGAGGAACAGCAAAATTTCGATCCGCAAGAGTGGTTTAAGACAAGTGAGAAGGGTCTTGGTCGGGCATACAATCTGCCACGGACTACGGAGGTCGACGAGTCCATGGGTGGTGGAGGTGAGGATCGCGGGCAAGCCTCGGTAGCGGAGGTGGGGAAGTTAAAGTCAAGGCGTGTCATAGAAGCCGAGCTACAGGCCCGAAAAGACGAGAAAGCTCTGCGGAGATTACACCAACGGGCGGAGGATGCTCGACGGCATCGGTTAGAAGCTGCCAGAGCCCGAGAGCGTGATCTTGTGGCCGCAGGGCGAGAGCTTGATCTTCAGCGAGCTAAGATGAGCAATAGCGTTGGAGGCGTCAATCGCAACGGGGTCAAGTGGAAGGCTAAGGAGCGCAAACGATGATAAATAAAGGAAATTCTTTCGGAAATATTTTCCAAACATGTGAATGTGACTGTGATTGAATGAGTACTCGGCCGTCTATTGTGTATACCTGGGTATAGGGCAATGACCTAGCCAGTATAACTACAGGTTTCGCAAGCATTGAATATGCTTTCAGTAAAAAGTCCTACTGTAAGTGACTACCAAACTAAACTCAAGTATGACAGCTGAAAGGACAGACCCAGGTGTGTAGCTCTTTACGAGAGTATCAATGTGAGGTTTACACCGTGGCGTAGTTACCAGAGCAGAGTTACAGTATGTATCGGCCATCCTGGCTGAAGCGAAAATTTCTAGCATTAACAGGAACAAGTTATTATTACTCCTGTACAACTGCTCCCTAAGGTAAACAGTGCTATGACAAAGTGCGTGCAGAAATCTCATGGGGAGCCCTTCACAGCTTTTTTTTCAGATGACCTTCAACCATAGATAAACAATCACACATAGAGATTTTTAGCTGCAAATTCAGGATGTACTGTAGTAGCCCTGACTGAGTGCAGTTAATGCTTACCTAACTTTTGTAGTATGCAGTCACACAAGTGATTGAGGTTTTTTGTGATTGATGATGACTCATGTTGAGCAATTTATTTTGTATTTTTGAAGTTTTCAAATTACAATATGTAATATATTTTCAGAATTTTCGTGTGTCAAGATTTTGCGGCTGAAAAATTTCAGACATTATTGATATTTACCAGGTAGGTATGTTTCTCATACAGATTTCACTGTTACTGATGGCTGTTGTTGTGAAAATCAACTGTAGTCAGTGAGATCTATTGAATTCTGAATTTGCAGCTAGAATTCTCTATGTGTGATTGTTTTCCTATGGTGAAAGGTCATATCTGAAAAAAAAAAGTTGTGAGGGGCTCCCTGTGAGATTTCCGCACTGTAGGAGTTCCCCACATTGACATTGTTTGGGCTTCAACAACTGACACCAACGCAAAAGGACTAAACAATCTAAATCAACTGATTAGTTTAAGGACTCTTACCAAGGCAATTCTTCTCTTGTCGCCGGTAGAGGTTGAATTGACAAGATGGCGCCTGTAACATTGCATCTCAGATCAGAATGCAAGCCGCTGGAGCACCGTTCAGCTCGTGGGTTCATCCTTTACAGACCCCTACCCTGCGGTCAGGCTAACGAGGTATCTTAGTAACCCCAACAACTACCAAAGCTCTTCTGGAAGCTGGCTACAAAGTCAATGTTGAAAGAAGCCCCGAACGTATCTTCGACGACGCCGAATTCGAGCAAGTCGGAGCTACCCTTGTGCCCGAAGGGTCATGGACGGATGTTCCGCATGACCGTATCATCATCGGCCTTAAAGAACTACCTGAAGACGACTGTGAGTGCTTACGACTCCAATTATAGTGATCATCTGTGCCCTAGAGCATGGTAGCGCGCCTTTAGTTATCCTTGCTCGGTCCCACTGACTCTCCATAGTCGCACTTAAGCACACGCACGTTCAATTTGCCCATTGTAAGGAGACTTCGCTATATATCCAAAGTATTAATGACTGAAAGCGGCTTAGGCTATAAGAACCAATCCGGCTGGGACTCTGTACTCTCTCGCTTTCCCAATGGTGGTGGAACTCTACTCGACCTAGAATTCCTCACCGACGACACTGGCCGCAGGGTAGCCGCCTTCGGCTATCACGCGGGCTATGCGGGTGCCGCTCTGGCCATTGAGGCCTGGGCCTGGCAGCTCACCCATCCGACTTCGGAGCCTCTACCGGGAGTCAGTAGCTACCCTAACGAGAACCTCCTCCTTGCGGACGTCAAAGCCTCAATAGCCAAGGGCACTCAAAAGGCAGGCCGCGCTCCACGGGTCCTCGTCATTGGCGCACTCGGTCGCTGTGGCAAGGGTGCTGTTGACCTATGTCGGGGAGCCGGGGTCCCAGAATCCAACATCCTCAAATGGGATATGGCCGAGACCGCCAAGGGAGGACCTTTTACAGAAATCATCGAATCGGATATCTTTGTCAACTGCATCTACCTTTCCTCGCCTATCCCGCCCTTCGTCGATTCGAAGAGCTTGAACCGTCCGAACCGGAGGTTAGCGGTCGTATGCGACGTCAGCTGCGATACCACAAATCCGCACAACCCGATACCCATTTACAGCGTCAACACGACCTTTGACAAGCCTACCGTGCCCGTCAAGGTAGAGCGGGACCCGCCGCTAACGGTCATCTCGATCGACCATCTGCCCAGTTTGCTACCACGAGAGGCGAGTGAGGCCTTCAGCGAGGCCCTCCTCCCAAGTCTACTACAATTGAATCGAAGATCGAGCGCGAAGGTATGGCAGCAGGCCGAGCAGTTGTTCAACGAGAAAGTAGGGACTCTGCCAAAGGATAAGCAGCAGGGAAAGACGTCTGCGAACGAAGCTGCGCCAGCTTCAGATCACTAGTGTACTCTTATGCTAAAAAGCTACAAAATTATAGACTTCTATCTGGCTATAGCATATACTAGATATCACGGACATCTAGAGATAGAGTTTTTGGCATCTCACTGTGTCTATTAAAAATCGTATCTAGCCGCGCGTTGTGCCTCGCACAAGTGGCTTAAGGGCACAACGTCTTGGCATTTCCTCAGGACAATCATTTATCCGCTCCTCAGCCACCGCTCACTGAATCCCCAATCAATGATGCGATGCATTTCCCTCAAGAATGGCCGACAGCAAATATGCTCCAGCTCCGACGGAGCCACCTCCATCATACGAGACAGCCGCACACTCACCAAACCCTGCTGGCGCCCCAGCCAAACCCATACCCCGCGCCCCTCTACCTCTTAACCTCCCAGCCCTAAACAGCCTCCGTGGCAAAAGAGTAATCCTAGCATCCGCCTCCCCCCGACGAAAACAACTCCTCGCCCAGGTAATGCCACCTCGCCCTGCCCCCCCGTCTGCCCTACTCTTCCCCATCACTAACCACCCCCCCCGCCCCACAGATCGGCCTCACAAACATCGAAACCATCCCCTCGCCCCTCCCCGAAAACCTCCCCAAAACCCTCTCCCCCTTCGAATACGTCCTCCAAACCGCCACCCAAAAGGCCCTCGCCGTCTACTCCGCCGAAATCAACAACCCCCACCTCGGCGAACCCGCGCTCCTCATCGCGGCCGACACCGTCGTCGTCTCGTCCGCCGGCGAGTTGCTGGAGAAACCCCGCTCGGAAGCGCACCACGTCGCCATGCTGCGCACGCTGCGCGACTCGGGCGAGCACCGCGTCTTCACGGCCGTCGTGGTCATGGCGCCGCTGGCGAGCGCGCGCGAGCCCGGGTATGCGCTCGAGACGGCGGTGGAGGAGACGCGCGTCGTGTTTGATGCGAGGGCGTCGGATGAGTTGGTGTTGGCGTATGTAAGGACGCGGGAGGGGGTCGATAAGGCGGGGGGGTATGGCGTGCAGGGGGGCGGGGCGGTGTTGGTCGAGGGGGTGTACGGGAGTTTCGATAATGTGGTTGGGTTGCCGGTTAGGGTTACGTTGGGGAGGGTGGGGGAGGAGGAGGTGGAGGATGAGTTTGCGGAGGGGGAGGAGGGGTAGGGTTGGGGGGTGAGGATTGGGGGTTGGGCTGGATGGGGGTATTGTTGATGTTGGCGGAGGGATAGAGGTGGGTACTTGAGGCCTGGCGTTAGGTAGGGGTTGAGGGTTAGATCGGGGTCGTAATCTGGCTATGGATATAGTGTCATCTTATAGCTGATTCGGGTTCACGGCTGTAGAAATCTGGCACCAAAGAAATATAGAGGCCCAGGTATCTCATCGCGATGGACCTGTAGTTGACATGCAAGGTTGTATCAGGTTGATCTTTGTCCGAGAGCATGTTATACACAATCTCTCACATAGAGAGACTATAGGGAAAGTTTGTTCACCAGTTTGATAAGGAAACTAAGGCTCCTGAGCAGGTTCGCCCTGACGCACATCTGTCCTTGCCCCTGGCATGCCCTCACAAACCGAATTGGCTAAGCCATTTCGCTTCTTAATTGAGCCCTTTGCCAAAGCAGCCCTCATTCGCTCCAATCTCTATGCCGATAGAGGAATGTGGCAAGTGTGTCTAGGAAAGCCCGTCAACTACTCCTTCTCCAACGGCTGTAGCCCGCTCTATAACCTAGGGCTAGGTCCCTTTCTTGAGAGTTCTGCAATTTGCTTGAAGCTCGTATAATGGCGACTTTCTGTCGGGAATCTGAAACTGATCAGCGCTTTCCTCACGAAGATTCCGGTCCTCTGACCTTGGCATTCGGATCCTTGTTTTGTGCATTCGTCTTAAGTCGGTTGTTTGAGTTCCATGTGTTGTACACTCTCGCACTGCATCTCAAGACCCATCAAAGCATCCGGGTACTGCCATCAACCCAGACCTTCCGCGCGACTCCCCTGTGTACGGTATGGCGATCCTTCACCACTCTCCTTCCATGACCTCGCAGCCATCCCTCTGACAAACACTCAGACCTTCAACCTAGCCTCAACCATCCCCCCTCTAGCCTCCACCTCCCGGACCAACTCTCTCCTCTCCTGCAACACCTCCCGCATATAATCCACGCTCTTTTTTAACACCACGCTCTCACTCCTCCCCTGCCCTTCCAGTCCCGGCACCAGCTCCGTCAACCGGTCGAACCCTTCCCGGATCGCTGCGCGTCGCTTTTGCTCGGACGCGATGTGGTTGTTCTTCTTCTCTTGTTCCGTCAGGCGGGGCTTCTCTGGTGTGGTGGGGAGGTTCTGGTCTGAAGTTGGGGAGGGCGCAGCGGGGGATGGGGTTGATAACATTGCGGGCTGGGTGCAGATGGTGTTGGGTGTTTGATTGGAGTGAAGGCGAGAAATGGCGTTGCAGATAGCGTTGTGAATGGCGTCGAGGAGACTGATTGTTTGGACTCGCATGCAGGCCGATAAGGTTCCAGATAAGGTAGATCGTCACTAGGGTCCGTGTCCCCGCACTAGCAGAGTCATTATGTTTGACCTTGAGAAAAACTGTCCCTAACGATGATACGGATATCAGATCACGAATACCGATAGCCTACCTAAAAGAACATTAGGTCTTTTACGTCTTCCATAGAGCACAGAAAGAATTGTCTCGCAGTAAGCTGCATAGGACGTCTCGAGTCCAGCAGTCATGGCTCCTCCGTTCCTGGTCTCGATCGACCTTGAACAAGCCCAAACTCCTTTAGAACAAGGCCTCGATCTGGAGACAATATCGTACCTCGACAACGTCTTCGTTATTGTTACTCAGGATACCCTTCAAGAGGCTCATAACTTTCTCCAACAGAACTTTGGGAGGTTTACTATGTACCTCGATGTTACAGCCATTGATACACTCGACGAGGTCGTTTTGTTACTCAATGAGGGGGCAGGGAGGGTATTTGTGCAATTCAATATGCTGAGAGTGCTTGTGGAGGATAGGTGTATTGACCTGGAGCGGCTTGTTGTCACCCTTGACCATTCGAAATGTGCGGGAGATCCAAAAGAGAAGGCAAAGGAAATCGAGGAAGACTTAAGGGCTATTGTTGGTGAGCAAGATGTCGGTGTTCACCTTCATGACGCACACGACTGGAAATTGTTGGACGCATTACATGAGAGACATGGATCTAAAGGGTGGTCATTACGATACGCCTCTCTCGCGCAGCCTACAATACTCACCTACTCCAAATTCGCAGGTAAAGGCACCATACCGATCATCCCGGCAAAGGATCTCACAACGGACATGACAAAACAGGCACATCTTCTACCTGCGGCGCTGCTGCTCTGGACCAGTCTCAAAACTGAGAGACCGGACAAACTTGTAACTACCATTGTGTCCGACCAGAGGGGACAATCTCTGGGTCTTGCCTACAGCAGCTTTGACAGCGTCATCCAGACCTTGAAGACCGGCGAAGGCCACTATTATAGTCGCAGTCGGAAAGAACTTTGGCGGAAGGGAGTGACGAGTGGGCATACACAAGAGCTGGTTAGCATAGGTGTTGATTGTGATATGGACTGTCTACAGTATGTCGTAAGACAGAAAGGACCCGGTATGAGCGAACACCTTGGTTTAGTGCTTCGTTTACTAAAAGGGACAGGCTTCTGCCACTTCGATACGGCCACATGCTTCGGGCCATACAGTGGTCTTTCTAAGCTTGAGAAGACTTTGGCACAACGAAAACAAGAGAAGACTAAAGGGTCCTACACTACCCGTCTATTCAGCGACCCGAAACTGCTCGAAGCCAAGATCATGGAGGAGGCAGACGAGTTGTGCAAAGCTCAAACTAAAGATGAGATTGCTTTTGAAGCGGCAGACCTTTTGTACTTTGCCTTGGCGCGATGCGTGGCAGCTGATGTACGTCTTGAAGACGTGGAAAGACAACTTGACTTGAAGAGCATGAAAGTCAACAGAAGGAAAGGCGATGCCAAGAAAGAGTGGGCAGAAAAGGTAGGCCTCAAGGATCAAACAAATGGCGTATCGAACGAGAAAGACAGAGAATCACAAAAAGAAGCAGAAGGTAAACCGAAAAGTGCGGATGACAACGCAGCGGTGGTTAACGGAAGAATCACTATGAAGCGAATCAACGTCAAGGATAGCTCAACGGAAGCGATCGAAAGAGCTCTTCAACGCCCATCCAACCGCACGACAGACAAGATCATGGGCATAGTAAATCCCATTATAGAGGCTGTTCGTAAAGAAGGTGACGAAGCTGTCTTGAGATACACACGGAAGTTTGAACGGGCGGAGTCCCTAACATCGACTGTGCTTCACGCGCCATTCCCACAACATCTTATGAACCTACCATCTGAGACGATCAAAGCCGTTGATGTCAGTTTCGAGAACATCCGTAAGTTCCACGAGGCTCAGAAGAATGATAAACCCTTGAAAGTGGAAACCATGCCCGGCGTGGTATGCTCACGCTTCTCGCGGCCTATCGAACGAGTGGGTCTCTATGTCCCTGGCGGGACCGCCGTCTTGCCTTCCACAGCCCTCATGTTAGGTGTCCCCGCCATGGTCGCAGGGTGCAAGAAGATTGTTATGGCATCACCACCACGACAGGATGGTACAATCACACCTGAAATAGTCTACGTGGCGCACAAGGTCGGAGCAGAGAGTATAGTCTTAGCAGGTGGCGCACAGGCCGTAGCTGCAATGGCCTACGGCACCAAATCAATCAGCAAAGTCGACAAAATCCTCGGACCAGGCAACCAATTCGTCACGGCCGCGAAGATGATCGTCTCCAACGACACCACCGCAAGCGTCAGCATCGACATGCCCGCCGGACCTAGCGAAGTCCTCGTCATCGCCGACGAGACGGCCAACCCCGCATTCGTCGCCTCCGACCTCCTGAGCCAAGCCGAGCATGGCCCCGACTCCCAAGTCGTCCTACTCGCCGTTGATCTAAGCGACGAAGAGCTCTCCGAAATCGAAGACGAACTGGACGCGCAGGCTAACACCCTGCCGCGAAAGGATATCGTCCGCGGCGCCATCGAGCACTCCATCACTCTCGTCGTCAAAGACATTCATGAAGCCATGCGCTGGAGCAACTACTACGCTCCTGAACACCTCATCCTCCAAGTCGACAACGCAGAGGCCGTCGTCGACGCGGTGCAAAATGCAGGCAGCGTCTTTATCGGCCACTGGACGCCTGAAAGCGTCGGCGATTATTCGGCGGGTGTCAACCACTCTCTTCGTAAGTCTTACTCCTCCCTCCTCTGGCTTTTCTCTTCCCTCTCTGAAAGCGTCTTGTTCCCCCTTCCACTTCATCTTCCCATCCCCAAGACGGCCTACTGACTCGAGCTGCCTCAGCGACGTACGGCTACGCGAGACAATACTCCGGCGTCAACCTCGGCTCTTTCACGAAACATATCACCAGCTCGAACCTCTCGGAGCAGGGTTTGCGCAATGTGGGGCCGACGGTCATGACGATGGCTAGAGTCGAGGCGCTGGAGGCGCATCGGAGGGCGGTGGAAGTGCGGTTGGAGGCTTTGGATGCCGTGAAGGCGCTGAAGGGGAAGCTAAGTGTGGTCTAGGTTGGAGCTGAATGCCGGGGCCAATAGAACGTGGATGAGAGAGCGAGGAGGGAGCGTTTGTATATAGATTGATGTTGGAGGGGGTTATACAGTTTAGACTAGAATGTGAAAAGTTGACCGTGTTGGGCGACAGGGGTTTTTGGAGGGCTATGTAATGTCTATTGGAAAAGGCTAGTATCCGTTCCAGTGCACTTCTACTGGCTTTCCTGCGTCACGGATCACTCAGCATCTTCACACCACTTTCGCCAACCTCTTCAGAGCATATAGAATACTGTACAGTCCGGGCTCTACAACCAGACGCTCAGTCTACGAGGTACGGCACACGCGACACGGCCCCACAGATCTACACTTCGGCCCCTCCACCCATCCTCCTCCACTCACCCAACCTACGCATTCCGACTCATATCATTCCTGATCCGGTTATAATCCAACAACCCCTCAATGCTCCCCACCGCACTAATTGCCACATCCTGATCCCACAACTTCATGCGCGCGAAGTTCATAACGTCCTTCTCCGTAATGGCGCCGACGACGCGCTCGATCTCCTCGGGGCTCATGCGGCGGCCGGTGGTGACGATCTGGCGGCCGATGTCCTCGGCCACGGCGGTAGTGCCGTCGAGCGAGAGCAAGATGGAGGCTTTCAGCTGCGCTTTTGCGCGTTCGGTTTCCGCTTCGCTCACGTTGTAGGAGAGGCGCGACCATTCGCGCAAGGTGAAGTGCACGAGGTCGTCGATTTGCGTCTTGTTTTCGGTGACGAGGTAGATGCCCCAGAGACTGTGGGTGGGGGGGTGTGTTGTGGTTAGCTTCGTGTTCAAGGGGGTTTGTCAGGGGGTAAGGGAGGGGATGTTACCCGGTGTCGCTGTAGCTGGTGGAGAAGCTCATGAAGCTGTTGGCTAGCTTGTTGTCGTGGATGAAGGTGCTGAGCTTGCTGCCGAGGTAGGGTGAGTTGCCCATGGTCCGGTCCCAGTTACCGACGATGGCTTGCGTGACCAGACCGGTGAAGTAGTCGTCGTCTTTCCAGCTGACGCCTTCGACGGCAATGGCGATGTGGGCGGTAGGGATAGTGTCGTCTCTGATCCGCACTTCGGAACCGACGAAGTCGGGTTTCCGCTTCTGCTCTGCCACGATCGCGGAGGATCGGTAAGTAGGCGGTTCGGTCGGGAGGGATGAGAAGTGCTTTTCGGCGAGCTCGACGAGTTGCTGGTGAGGGATGCCTCCAGCGCCAACAAGTACCATCCGGTCAGCGGTATAATTTCGCTTGATGTAGCCGACTAAGTCATCTCGTTGAATGCTCTGGATGTTCTCCTTAGGGCCGAGAATAGTGCGGCCAAGCGGCTGTCCTTGGAAAGCTGTAGCGTGGAGATGGTCGAAGACGACTTCCTCTAGCTGCTTGTCGACCTCCTCTTGCTCGCGGAGGATGACGTCGCGTTCGCGCTCAATGGCTTGCGGTTCCAGCTTGGAGTTTTGGAGGATGTCGGAAAGGATGTTGACGGTAGCTGGGACGTCGGAGTTGAATGACTTGGCATAGTAAACAGTGTTTTCGCGCTGCCAGCGTAAGTCTGAGTGTTCTATAATTACTGCAAAGAGGGGCGTACAGATGTGTACGCATTAAGGTGACCTCCCATGTTCTCGATCTCGAGCTCCAGCTGATGTTGAGTCCGACTTTGCGTTCCCTTCAGGATACAATTAGCCTCCAAGTCGCCCAACAGGCTGTATCTCGCCATACCTTGAACGCAAGGTGCTCCAGGAAGTGTGCAGTGCCACTGGTCTTGTCTGTCTCCGCTCGACTCCCTGCATCTATCCACACCCCAACGGTGGACGTCTGCGCCCATGGCGAGTGTTCGGTTGCGATCTATATCCAGTCAAGGGCTGTTTAGCACCAGATATTGCGCGATTGTAGCCTACCGTCAAGCCATTGCTCAGTGTTGTACTTTCGGTCTTCACACTGTGATCAACCGGCGTTGCTAAACCTCGCCTTATCGGTCGAACGGAGTTGAGCGCTGTACGGCTTCGCAGCGCCTGGTTGAGATTGAGGGCTAACCGCCTTGAAGCCATGGCAGTCAAATAAAAGAACGTGCGTTTCCAGATGCGTTACAGCTTTCGAGATGTGTGAAGGTGAAGATGCCGAGTGAGGATTAAGCTGCGTAGTTCTGAGCTCGCTGCGGGTTGGTCCCATCACGCTGGCCTTTGACCAATCGGGTTTGAGGCTCAACCGATGATAGCATGCGCCGAGGGGTATACCTCACTTACGACACTGCACTGTCGCGACTCACCAGCGTCTGAAATCCTCAGAGCTACATAGCGACAATGGCATCCATCATCCGGCCGTCGCTGCTACGACAAACCTGCCTGTCTATTCCCTCGAGGAGGCTTCTATCCAGTAAAGCGTCAATTGCACCGCTCGCTGCCTTCAAAGCTTCTACAAGCCCGTCTCAAATCCTACTCTCAAAGCGGACGCCATTGCCATACAGCTGGGCAAGATATGGAGCTCAAGGTCAACAGAGAGTAGCGGCGTTCCATGCATCAAAGAAGATGGCTATCCTACCTCAAGGACCTCGTAAGATACTCTTCCGTCTTATCCATTGAATGCTTGGGTGCTAACAATCACCTATAGAGATGCTCGAGGGAACTGGTAATTGGTCCTGGTATTATGGAGTATACATGGATTCTAACACCAACATAGCCAATGATCCTGCGCCAATGCCACCATCTTCACCAACTCACGGTAGTTATCACTGGACATTTGAGAGGTGACGTAGCCTCCAACGACTTATAGCCCCAACTACTGATACGGCTACAGGCTAATCGCCGTGGCTCTCATCCCTCTTACGGTTGCACCATTTGCAGCTGGATCGTTGAATCCGGTCACAGACGCCGCGCTTTGTGGCCTGATCCTCATCCATTCACACATTGGATTTGAGTAAGTCCAAATTAGAAAATCACACGGTCGCAAGCATCAGACTAATCGATATTTTTAAGATCCATCATCATTGATTATCTACCTGGTAAGCGTGTGCCGAAGACACGCGCGATGTTCTGGTGGGGCCTCCGGGCTGCGACTTTGATGGTCGGTGTGGGCTTGTATGAGTTCGAAACCAATGATGTCGGGTTGACGGAGGCTATCAAGAGGATTTGGAGGGCTTGAGACATTCGCTTGATGTTTCTTATGTATATATTCGAAGAATCGGATGGTGCTGCTTGGTAGAATGTCATCGTATATCTGCCGTCAAGTCGTACTGTCATCCACTCATCGTGCATCCGTGTGTGGGCTACAAGCGATGCGATGGCTTTCTACAAGAGGAAGTCTGGACCACTTTGGCTCGGGTATGTGAAGAAGGGCCTGCCTAATGCTGGAACACATTGATGCAGCAGGGATGCCAATGGTGCCAATGCCTTGCGGAGATGAATATCTACCACCGTTTGCATGACTCATAACCCGCATTCCATAGCCCTCATTCCCCGAGATCTTCAACGCAGAACTTGAAGTGGCCAACAACACCGCCTTTTCTCTTCGAACTCCATTGAAATCCAGTCGGATAGAATTGGGAGCAGCGAACGCTGGAGATCTCCTTCCTACATCTTGCTTGGCATCCTCATCCCGCCATCCAGTCTAAGCACAACTCCATTCAGCATCACATTCTCCACACTATCCTTCACCATCCGCGCAAACTCCTCCGGCTTGCCAGGTCTCGCCGGGAACTCCATAACCCTAAGCAAGCTCCCTCTGACCTTGTCGTTCATCATCGCCGTCATGCCAGAGTCGAACAGGCTCGGCGCTATGGTAACGACTCGGATGCCATACCTCGCAAGATCTCGCGTCAAAGGAAGCGTAAGAGACGCTATGGCGCCTTTGCTGGCCGAGTACGCGACTTGACCCGGTTGGCCGTCAAACGCGGCGGAGGATGAAACGAGAATCAGGACGCCTCTTTCGCCGTCGGGTTCGAGAGGCTGTACCTTGGTGAGGTGGGGGAGCGCCTGTCGAACGAGATCGATGGTGCCGCGGACGTTGATGTTCATGACGAAGTCGAAGCCGTCGAGGTCGAAGGGATCCCCGTTTCGGTCGATGATCTGGACGTACCGTCAGGGTTCGGACCGACAAAGTACTTGTTCAGTCGGAAGGTTACCTTGCTTGGATTCGCCACTCCAGCAGCTGCAACGACGCCTCCAAGTTCCTTGCCTGTGTGTTTGGCCCATTCCACCGATCCCTTCACGGCTGCCGCAATGCTTTCCGTACTTGAGACGTCTGTTCGGAAGAACTTCAGCCTCTCGGCCCCGAGTTCCTGGACAAGCGAGTCTCCCAGCTCCTCGTTCATGTCCAGCACGGAGACATAGCCTCCAGCCTCATAAAGCGTCCTGACGGTTGCCCGGCCGAGGCCAGAAGCCCTGAAACGAGGCGTCAGAGCTGGTTGGCGGGCGTGCCATGATCGGGTACTTACCCACCGGAGACGACGAATGTTCGGTCTGTGATATGCATTGCTTGAGAACGTTTTGCGAGATTGACAGAAGTGCGTGCGGGTCCCTGCTGGGCTCAGTGTGCCACAAAGAGTTTCGCAGAACTACAACACTGAGCTATTAGCACCACCTACATAGGCTCAGCGGGCTCAGCGGGTGTAATCAGAGCAAGGTGCCTTGACTGAACATACGCCCCTCCAACTAAGCTATCAGACCAGCGGTCCCGAATTCGTCAAGTCGTGATCCCATCATTTACCTGCTAAGACCCGTCCCGCCATGTGCAAGGGGATAGGTGCAAGAACGGAGTAAGCCGTGCCGAGGCTTAATAAAGTAGGGTTACCCGTGCGTGCCAAAACCGCTAACCGCGTCAGGATGTATGCTTAAGGTAATCAGATGATTACCTAGATTACAGTAAGGTTCTAGGACGTTAGGAATAACAATGGATATTCTATTTGTCGACAGCCGACCAGATCCGGTGAGAGCAGCCATAAATACAACATAAGCCAATGACGCCACCCTCACCTCATCCAGGTAAGAAGCGGATGCACAGATTTCTGCAGCTGAAACAGACAGGCACTAATGGTTTGCATGCCATGGCCACCGAGCGCGGTCCTCCTGGGGCGATATGTCAATTTTGACCCCTATCATCGTTACTTGGAGAATGGATACCTCCTTCCTTCACAGCCCCCTCCATCATGATGCGCGAGCACGAGATCAACAGATACCCTTCGGTCGTATAGGCCACGCTCCAGGACACTTGACTCAGTAATGTGATCGTAATGACTGTTATTGCCATTTCCCAAATAGTTCGGTGAAAGATGTAGAATTTGGCAAAGGGGTAAGGCCGTCGCCAGTGTGTGGCTCACAGACGTCGTAGCTGAATAACGCGGACGTGTACTGCACTGACGAGAGGGTAAAATCGCTCCGGATCATAACTAAACAAGAAACAAGGCGTGCACTGATCTGAAAGAATGATGTGAAATGAACTCAATGCCTTGTGTACGTATTTGAACATCTCCCTTAGAAGACGACACCTTTTTTTGCGAGGTCCTTTCAAGCTGCCTGGGTTTCCGGCCATCCACATCCGTCCGCAACTATTGGCATCATTGAGAGGTTTGCGGTTGGCCTCGTCGCCGTCCACGGGCCTTGGGGCAGATTGCGCCCCAATTCCTCCAGCCCCCCCTGGCCCTCCAAGCCCTCCCAACGTCTCCCTCGAGGTCTTCGGCTCCTTTCGCTCCTTCACGTCGGAATCGCACGTCCTGGTGTCACCGTCGACTCTGGAAAAATTGCCCCCGACCCTGCTATGACTCCACGACATGCAACTAACATACACCCCGATCATGTAACTCGACGAACCAGCGGCCTTTGGCATACCGAGAATCCACGCTCTTATCAAGGTCCAAGCTTCTCCACCACAGTATTATATGTCAATATCGCGCCGGCAGTCTCACTTGTATTCAAGACGTAATAAATCCGTGAACAGGACGACAAAACAAACTCTTAGGTCCAGTCTGATAGAGATACCTCCAGAGTATCAGAATTCTCTGCCATGGCTTCTCATTTCCTGAACCATAGAGTCATAATGGCGGGAACATCTCCGGGTGTCAGGATGGTCTGGGCCCAACGTCTTTGAACGGCCTGCTAAAGCTCTAAGATAGAGAACAGATGCCTCGTCGTATCGTTGTTGAATGTGAAATAGGTGGGCAAGGTTGTAAGCGCTGAACAATGTATCAGGATGCTCAACTCCCAGACTTTCCTCACGTCCCTTCAGTGCTCGTCAATTCAACTTCTCAGCCATCTCATACTTTCCCTGATCTCAAAGCACCAAAGCCAGATTACTGACACTGATCAATGTATCAGGATGCTCAACTCTCAGCATCTTCTCTTCTCCTTTCAGTGCTCATCAATTCAACTCCTCAGCCATCTCATACTTTCCCTGATCTTGAAGCATCAATGCCAGATTACTGACACTGATCAATGTACTTAAATGCTCAACTCCCAGCACCTTCTCTTGTCCTTTTAGTGCTTGTTGATTCAACTCCTCAGCCATCTCATACTTTCCCTGATCTTGAAGCACCAAAGCCAGATTACTGACACTGATCAATGTATCAGGATGCTCAACTCCCAGCAATTTTTCACAGCCTTCAAGATCTCGTTGAAACATCTCCTCAGCCACCTCGTACTTCCACTGACTCTGAAGAACCAATCCAAGTAAAGTCAAGCAGTTCAGCGTGATAGTCACATCTTCCCCCAATCGTTCTCGACTGATATCATATGCTTCAGATGCCGCTTGATGTGCAGAATTATATCTTCCCTGTTGATGATTGAACCTTCCGACGCAGTACAGAAGATCAGCCCGGTACTCTAGATCCTCATCGGATGTAAGGTCATAACATAACACCGTCTGAGCATGCGCCAACATGGATTCACACGTCTCTTTGTGCTCATGCTCACGCTCACCGATCGGGAACTCCTCTGCTAACAGTCGCAAAGCTTGACCTGCATAACCCGCTTTCTCGCCTCTCTGCTCAAGCCAGTAGTGCACTGAGGCTCGCACGAGCGGGTGGATCGCGTAGCTCTCCTCCCCAATCTCTTGAGTGATTAAGGCAAACCCGTCAAGCGTACCGATGGCCATCCTGAAGTCCACATCTCTCTCAAATGACGGTCGCAATAGCTTTTCTGGACTCCGCTGTGGATCGAGCATCGCTATGAGTGATAGTAGCTTTGCCGCCGGAGGCTCTTGCGTCAGAATCTGTCGGAAAGATAAATTCCATGTTCGGAAGACGGAGTTGGGGACACCACGCTGTCTCCGATGATCTTGAAGCTCCTGACTCAAAAATTCCATGAGATTCTGCTCGTCTTTTTCAAGGGCTGTTAGATAGCCTTGTATGGTCCATCGATTTCGGTTGATAAAGGCAGAAGCCTGCGTGATGGCTAGGGGGATGTACCCTAAAATGTCCAGCAGCTTTGAAATAACCTGCTCGGGACAGTCACGTGTGTTCTTAACATTCAGTCGCAATAACTGTTCGGCTTTCTCAGGTGAAAACGGCGGCACCTCGATACAGGACTCTCCATTGCTCAGATTGTCGCCAACATGTCTGCTTCTCGTGGTGATGATCAAGGACCTTTTGGAATCCAGATTCTTTGGAATATAATCAATAAGCTGCCCTTGTAACTGGCTTGCGCTATCCGATGATGCATTCGGATCGAGGGGACGGAAGAAGAGATCGGCGTTGTCAGCATTGTCTATGATCATGAGCCATCCGTTGTCGTGATCCTCATCAAGCCACTCGGACACAAGTTTGCATGGATCGACATCCGGTTCCTCGCATCTGGGGAGTTTAAGCTTTCGCGCAACATCTTGACAGGCCTGCATAAATTGAGCTGAATTGGCGGCATATATCCAAAACACGTGACTTTGTGGTTGCGATTGCCGGAATCGATAGGCATACTCAATGACAATTTGAGACTTCCTGAGGACACTGGTCAGCAAGACGGAGATCGATCGATCAGTGGAGGCCATAATACCCAACCCCTCCCACTCCGCTCAGTGCAACGCAATGATGCTGTTGAAGCTGCTCCTCAATTTGCGAAAAGATGAGCTTTCGGTCAATGAACTTGCCGTCCCTTCGAAAAGGCACCGTGAAAATAGGTTTGATTGGAGAGGCTAAGGTTGTTGATTTGAATCAGCGCCATTCATAGTCTACAACTCAACATCTCTCTGTTAATGAGCCAAAAAGTATCCAGCCCTCTACTAGATTCCGCTCTCTATGCTTGAAACAACGCCAGTACCCTCGTGGAATCCGTCCTGTCTACCTCATCCGTTTCCTCTTTCTCCACTTTTACATCAATCAGAAAGATCGTTCGTGGATCTACTCACATTCTTTTGCCTTTGTCTCCCCGATGGACCGCGTGATCTCTATCTGGCTTGCCGATATAACGTAGAGGAGCTCCTTCGCATACGCCGCCGCCACCGCCGCCGCATATGGTTGCCAGCGCTTGTTTTTATGCGTATCGGAATAGTCGCATATTCCCCGGATCACCAGACATGGAAAGTCATCCATCAGACCCGCCGCCTCCATCTCAAAGCATAGCACGTCAAGCTCCTGTTGTAATCTTTCTCGGGTTATTCCGTCCCTCATCACCTGGTTTCCAGATGCGATCAAGCCGTAGTGCACTGCAGGAACACTCTCACTCCGAACAGATCGAGACACTGTGTGACGGTGGTCACAGCTGGCACACGTATCGTCACCCGCTCCATGATTGTACTTTGCCTCGAACAGCTGGTCGTGCCGTGGACCAGGATACGTACCAGCTTCTTGCATCTTTGGATACTTGGATGTCATCTCAGAAAGGTATTTAGTGAGTTCCGGCTCCTCCATCAAATGTCTGCCCTGTAAAGCGGTCACCGCATTGAGCAGTACGTTCGGCGGTCGATTCAGCGACCCTGTACGCACGAATCGACCTTCTTGGACCGTTTTCCCAAAGTCGTATTGAATCACCCCTCCCGAAGTATTGGCTGGTTTGCTGATCACTACGTCGCCCAGCCGAATGTCATTTCTCGCGTTTGGAGCTCCCCCGCCGACACCCACCATCAGACCAATCCTGATCGAGGGAAAGGTAGAGAGTATGTGACTGGCCACGATCGCAGCAGAGGTAGTGCCCGTCCCTCCGGCCGGCAAACATGCAATAGCTACGTTATGCACCCCAATCCGTCCGAGGCTGTAATTGTTGTGGTCACAGGAGTCTTGTGTAAGAGGATTGTGGCGCTCGTCTAGCATGGCCATAGCTGCAGCCAGCTCCGTCGGCAACGGCTGTTAATCTGAGCCGATTCGATTGTCCTACGTCGCACAAGGCAACATCTATGATTTTCAAATCCAGCTAATGCGAAGTTGTAGTGCTCGGTCCAATGACGATCGGAGATCCATTCTAGCCTAACTACCTTAGGTTTGGTGGAAGCTCTTGGCCTCCAGTACAGTGCATAACTGCCATGTACAATACTTCAGTATGCGCAAGCGAGCAAGGCCACCCAATAAGCCAGCCTTGCGAGGCTGGCAGATCCCAAAAGGCTGTCTCGCAACATAGGAACAGCATCCACCTCCTGACGGTATCATACCTCTTTCTCTGACGTTCAATCCACAGCCTACATGCTCCATCCAGATACCCAAAGTCCGATACCCCAGAAAGCCACCAAAGCAGCGAAGCGTTCCCACAAGCCTCTCTGATCCGTCTTGAGAAGAGATGGAGCATGGAGATTACACCGTAGGATGGATATGCGCGTAGTGTGGGTGCGCCCGAATTCCCCCTTCCGGGAACGCGCCCCCCTTTAGGCTTAGCGTCACCTCGCCGCCCTCCTTCGCCGGCTCCCCCCCCGCACCTTCCTGCTGCCACCCCCTCCACCTCCGGCTCCCCCTCCAGCGCGCCGGCGAAAACGCCGTGGTATCCTGCTCCCTCTGGTGTTGTGGTAATCTTTCCGTTCGGTGTCGCTGCCTTACGAGTTCCATACGTTACCGTTGCGTATCGGATCCGCCAGCGCTGCGCTCCGAACCCGACTTCGGCTCGCTTGCGATGAGCGGGGTCGTCGCTGCACGCGCCGTGGCGGTGTGCCCCCCTGGCCGGGTCTTACCTTACGCTCTCGCGAGACCCCATGGCATGATGGCCTCGAATCGCCTTCTCTCCCACATAAGAACCGCATCTGCCCCTCTGTGCCTGTCCCCCATCCTCATTATCTCATAGATCTCCGCCCTGCATCATCCCTTCCACGTCAGCTCTTCCGTTACTTTCCTCTGTGACCTTGTCCTTCATCTGCCGCCGTGCCCTCCACTGCCCGTCGGATAGGGTCCGCTGAGCCAACAGCGGGTGGATTGCGGCGTGCTGTTGCGGTGCATCATGGGTCCCTTCAGGATCCAGAATGCGTACCCTGGGGAGGCGGACGGCGATTCCGACAGTGGGTCTGAGTTCGGGATCGATTCTGATGTGTCCGACGCCGAGCTGTTGGAACTCCAACGGTCCCTCAAGAAGCTTGATCCGAAGAAGATGCAGCGCGATCTGGCGGACGCAACGATCGCCTTGCAGGCCGCGGCCATGAAGCGATGGGAGCGGTACTGTTCCCTCTCTCTTCCCTCTCTTCCCCCCGCCCCCCCAGCTTTCAGCTTCCCCGAAGTGTCGGTCTGTCGCAGCTGATTGGTTCTCTGGCTCCTGGCCTTAGCTATTGTGCCGTCCTGCGTCGGGACCCCGTGAAGCTCCTCAGAAAGTGTGATGCCGCGGCCTTTGGGGGCTACCTGATCTGGTATCGCAGAAACCACCCACGCGCCCGGCGCCTCAACACCTTCGAAAGTCACTGGAAGATCCTGCGGCAGCTGTATTACGACAAGACCTGGAAAGTCGTCGACGAGGGAGTTGGGAAAATTGTCACCACGGTAAGCCCGCTGGCTGACCCCTCATGGGGCATGCGTTGAGGCTGACCGGATAACCAGTACTTGCATGGGGACTTCTGCAACGAGCACGGCCTGATCCGAGGCAACAGGGAGAAGCACGTCATCGGTCACACTGCCCTTCAGGGAGCGCTTTACTATCACTGGGTATTCGACACCGAGGTTTACGACCTGGAGCGGGAGCGCATCCAGCTTGCAGCGGTGCTCCTGCTTCTGGCCTACACCGGATCCAGACCGGGTGCGATAGTCGAGAGTACCAGTCCAGGGATTGCCGGCACCAACGCCGCGCTGTGCTACGGAGATCTCGTGCTCAAGCTTCTGCAGCCCAAACAGGGGCCGTCGCTTCTCGTCTTGGAGGTGAGGATCCGCCTGGACAAGGGCAAACGCAAGCGAGGCGAGCCGTAAGTCTCACTGCACACTCGGAGCGGTCGGTGGGCCATGGACCGGACGCACTGACGAAAATGTACAGGAAATGGATTACAGTCTACGAGAATCGAATGTGTCCTGCCATGTGTCCTGTCATCCACTTCACAGCGATCGCCTTTGCCGATAATGCATTCCATCCCAGGCTGATCGACGCAGGCCTCACGGTTCGCACCATGCACAGCTTTCGTTGCCCAGACGGTCAGACCACCATCAGATTTGCCCTTCAGGACGACATACTGGACACACCGATCTTCCGCCGCTCCCGGCAGACCATGGAGGGTGTGGCGGTCGATCCAGTCAGAGCCATGTCGGGCACCGCCCTCTCATACGGGACCAGGAGGCTGGGCCAAAACGCCGGCTTCGAGCAGACTTTTTATCCGTACTGCATTCGGCGGGAAGTGGGGACGGAGCTGACAGGTCCGTCCTGGAACTCTTCTCTTGAGCCTTTGATCCGAAGAGCAAGACTGGCTGACTGTCTTGACAGATCGTGGTGTCAGTGAATCACAGCGAAATCAAATTCTCGGTCACGCTCATTCTGAGACATTCCTGAAGTTTTACTTGTCTCGACATGTCGTAGTTGATGTGCAGGCAGCTTTCCTGGGACATGACTCCATGTCGAACATGATCAAAGAGAATGGAAAGCTCTGTCTGCGTCGGGATCCTAATCTTCCAAGGCGCCTTACAGACAGCCAACGGGCTTCGACACACCAACACCCAGACATCATCAGTGCAGAGCAGGCGATAGTTGGGCTTCAGAAAAAGGTCAGCTTAGTCCACAGCAACTGCAGGCAGGCCGCTGACTCACTGAAGAGCATCGAGTATAAGCGGCATTGTTCGCAAATCCGAGCCATGAAGCTGCGGGAAGAACGTGCGGCCCTGAAAGAGGCATTGCGCCACTACCACAGCACTGCGGATCTCGATCATATGGTTGCGCAGCTCAAGGGAGAGGAACCATCTTCTCGGTTACTCGCTCCGGTCGAACACGCCATCGCTGACCGCAACTGGCTGGCCGCCAACTTGTTCCTCCCAGTGACCGATGAGTCTTTCGCTGACATAGTGGAGACAATGTCACGTCTCTGCTCACAGTCAGAAGGCAAAGGTCAACGGAGCTCCAGCGACCCCAAGCACGACGTCAACTCTCTCACTCACGGCTCCAAGCCCTGCGATAGCCCATCGAAGCCCATCCTTGAGTCTGACGCCCATGTCCGACCAACCCAACCGGCGATCGAAACGGCAAGGCCTGAGCAATGCGATCAACCCACCGGGATCACCGAAGTCGCCATCCCACGCATAATCCCGCAAGCGCAGAAGCGGCTCACCACTCGCACGTGTCTCTTCTGCTTTGGGAATCCGCAGCGTTCGCGGGCTCAGCGATTTCCAACCACCGCCAGCTTACGCAACCATTATCGCATGGTTCACTTTCAGTATCAGATAGGCGCATTTCCATGCCCAATACCATCTTGCGACAAGATCGTCCTGGACCCCAACCACTTCGCCAACCACGCGGTCACGGTCCACAAGTCAGACCTGGGAGTCAGGGCATCCATAATGAAGGTTCAGGGGCGCAGTGCCAAACCAGGGACACTCATTCCTTTCCGGTTGTGACAGGTCCTCAAGGTAAGCTTTAAGTTGTGGGGGCAAAGACGATGTGCTGGTTGAGAGATTCAGACAGAGAGCGAGAGAGAGGTGACTAGTTTATAAATTAATAAAGGGTAAAAGACTTCGCTGGTCCATGCAACTGCATCGAAGACTTGGATAGTTGGCGCCGAAAAAAACTTCCATAATCAATGTATATACACAGTAGCTAATATCCACCTTGCTGACTCAATTCTCCTTACTGTCCTCACTGTCCTCGTCGCGGCCCTTGTCGCTGCTCTTGACAAGGAGTATAGAAAGGTGGACAGCGATGATGTAGGTGACGATGTGGGCGACAGCGAGGGGCCCGGGAAAATGTTCAGCCGAGTCTTTTTCCTATTATTAATATAATCCTAACCCTTAATAATATCGATTGATCCATACAACGCTAATAGTAATGTACATGTACGAAGTACCTTGGTACGAATTAGGTAAGGTACGAATCAACTCAAAGCCAAAATCTTGTTTTTGGGCAAGATCACCTGATGTGTGCTTGCGCGATGAGTCACTGCTTTGCCATTTACAGCGTCAACTTCAAACCCCACATCTTGCTTGAGGCCGGCGACGACTCTCACCTCCACGTGGTGCCGGCTGGGAACCTGTGAATACTGTTGCTCCAAGTATTTGCAGAGCTAAGAAGAGTCAACACCAGCCAGCGCTGTCCGCAGGTTGGGGCTACGGA
>JAABUY010001485.1_pt1 | contig 31402 bp, 25 predicted proteins | sample 5560271 | NCBI WGS metagenome assembly JAABUY01 (sample SAMN10711886, study PRJNA513374) | rock metagenome | isolation source: Antarctica rocks | place: Antarctica: Victoria Land, University Valley | reverse complement strand
CGTCGGTGCAGTTCTCTCGCAGCGCCTCTCGACGCCGTGCCGACCCCAAAAGGCCAGCCGCAAGGACCCCGCCGTCCACGTTTCTCTTCCTTCCGATGAAATTGTCAAACAGCGCGGCACTCGAAAGCGCCCTAAAACAGCAAGCCAGCCTACAAAGCCAACCTAGGACGACGACAACACACCCGGCAAACCCTGCCGGGCGCTGAAATCCAAACCAGAACCCGGATAACCGTCGAAACCCGCTAGACCCAGCCCGTAAGCAAAGCCCGCCCGTCGATGAACACGATATAGGTCCCCCTAACCCAACCCGTCAATCCCGGAAGTTCACAAAACGGTCAGAAAAACCCGCCCGCACCCGGAGCGGTGCCCACCGGCCCCGGGCGGCCGCCCACGAGCGCCCGCCGATATGGCAACCCGGCGGGACGCGGACCGAGAGACGTCAGCCGCCGATGCGGCCGAAGTCGGCGACCCCGAGCATCGTCCGACGGAGGGCCGCGAGCAACCGCAGCCGGTTGAGGCGGAGCGCGGCGACTTCGGAATTGACCGTCACGCGGTCGAAGAACCCATCAACCGGCGGGCGGAGCGCCGCCAGTGCCCGCATGGCGCCCTCGAAATCCTCCGCCGCCACGCCCTCGGCCACCGCGGCCCCGGCGCGCGACAAGGCCCCGGCCAGGGCAAGTTCCTCGGGCAATTCCAGCAACGCGGGATCGTACGCGACGTCGAAAACCCCTGCCCCGTCCCGCTTCTCTTCGGCCTTGAGGATGTTGGCGGCGCGGCGATGGCCGGCCAGGAGGTTGCGGCCGTCCTCCGTATCGAGGAAGCGCCCCAGCGCCTCGACGCGCCGCACGATCAGCACGAGGTCGTCCTGACCCCGCAGATCGAAGACGGCGTCGATGAGGTCGTGCCGCGCACCCTTGTCGCGCAGGTAGACCTTGAGGCGGTCGGCCAGAAAGAACAGTAGAGACGATCTGTTCCCACCCCCTTCTTCCTCAGGTGTCGGAAGCGCACCTTGAAACAGCTCTTTTTCCACTCTTGCGCGCCCAGACAGCCCATCTAGCTCTCGCTTCCGCAGGGTCGCAACGCGGTCGATAGATGGCTGCCGGAGAATATCGGTCAAGCCAACCCGTACCGCGTTTCTGAGAAGGATGCTCACGACGCCCAGCGCCGCCCTCCGCAGCGCGAAGGGATCCTTGCTCCCCGTGGGCTTCTCGTCGATCGCCCAGAAACCCACCAGCGTGTCGAGCTTGTCGGCCAGCGCCACGGCGACCGACACGGGCTCGGTGGGCACGCGATCGGACGGACCCTGCGGCCGATAATGCTCCTCGATGGCGGCCGCCACGGCCGGGCTTTCGCCCTGCGCCGTCGCGTAATAGCGGCCCATCAGGCCCTGCAGTTCCGGGAACTCGCCCACCATCTCGGAGACGAGGTCGGCCTTGCAGAGGGTCGCGGCGCGCTCGGCCTCGGCGGCGTCGGCTCCGACCAGCGGCGCCAGCTCCCGCGCCAGCGCCGCGATGCGCGCCACGCGCTCGCCCTGCGTGCCGAGTTTCTCGTGGAACACGATGCTGTCGAGCTTCGGCACCCGGTCGGCAAGCTTGGCGCCGAGGTCCGTGGTCCAGAAGAAGCGCGCGTCGCTGAGCCGCGCCCGCACCACCCGCTCGTTGCCGGCCACGATGGCCGAGCCGCCGTCGCTCGCCGCGATGTTGGCGACGAGGATGAAATTCGGCGCCAATGCCCCGTCCGGGCCGCGGGTGACGAAGCATTTCTGGTTGGCCCGGATGGTGGCCCGGATCACCTCTGCCGGCATCGCCAGGAAAGCGGGGTCGAAGCCGCCCATCAGCACGACCGGCCATTCTACGAGACCCGCCACCTCGACCAGCAGGGCCTCGTCGTCGACGACCTCCAGCCCCTGCGCGAAGGCGAGATCGCGCGCATCATGGCGGATGATGTCGGCCCGGCGCCCCGCGTCGAGCACCACGTTTGCGCGCTCCAGCGACGGCACGTAATCGTCGAAGCGCTTCACCCGGAAAGGCTCGGGCGCCATGAAGCGGTGGCCGCGGGTGACATCGCCCGCCACGATGCCGTCGACCGAGAAGGCCACCACTTCGGGCTCCTCGGTCTCGGCCCCGAAGGTGCAGAGGATCGATTGCAGCGGGCGGACCCAGCGCAAGGCCTCGGGCCTGGACGATCCCCTGCCCCAGCGCATGCTCTTCGGCCACGGAAAGGCCCGGACGATGCCCGGCAACAGCGCCGCGATCACGTCCTGCGTAGTCTGCCCGGGCCTCTCGATCACGGCCGCGTACAAATTGCCCTTCTTCGGATCCTCGACGATCCTGGCCTCGTCGATGGAGCCGAGGCCGGCGCTCTTCAGGAAGCCCTGGATGGCGCCCTCCGGCGCGCCGACGCGCGGCCCCTTGCGCTCCTCACGCGTGTCTGGCTGGCGGGCCGGCAGACCGGCGACGTGGAGTGCCAGCCGGCGCGGCGTCGCGAAGCCCAGGGCACCCTCGTAGGTGAGGCCGCGCTCGACCAGGGCGTCGGTCACGAGGCGCTTCAGGTCGGCCGCGGCCTGGGCCTGCATGCGGGCCGGGATCTCTTCGGAGAACAGTTCGAGCAGCAGGTCGGGCATGGGTCCGCTTCGGGTGAGGCTGCGCCTTCCTAATCGGAGCCATGCTGCATGTCACGGCGGGAACAAAGAAGGCGTTGTCTCCGGAACTCAGACAAGCCGGACCGGACCTGGGTAGCGCGCGACGGTCGGATCGGCCGTCAGCAGCACGACGCCTTCAACCGTCGCTTGCGCGACGAGGCGCCGGTCGAACGGGTCCTTGTGGATCGGGGGCAGTGCTAGCGTGGCCAGAGCGTGATCCGCCGTGACGGCCAATTCAGCATAGGCGTTGTCCAGCAACCCGCGCCGAAGCACGGGTGGGTCGACCCAAAAATCCGGCCGGCCGAGCGCGAACTTGATCGCAACTCCCAGACCGATGCGACGCTGAACACCATCTCGTTGGAGCTATCTCCCAGCAGCTCTCGGGCTTCGAGAGGCAAATCGGGCGGCCCTTCGGAGAGCCACAAGAGCAGATGGGTGTTGGGGAGCAGTCTCAATCGGCCTTCCCGTAGAACATCTCCTCAATCTCTTCTCGACCGATCTCCTTGAAATTCCGAGGAATCGTGTACACGCCCGTCAAGAAACCGATGCGTCGGACGGCTTGGGCGCCACTTCCTCGATCGGCACGACCTTGACCATGGGCTTCCCGGCCTTGGCGATGACGAAAGGCTCGCCCCTCGCCGCCTTTCAATCAGCCTCGAGAGATGCGTCTTGGCCTCATGGAGGTTGTACGGGTCCACGACCTCCACCGAACTTAGTTCAGTCAAGTTAGTCTGCTCGGACCCCCTTCGCAATGGGAGCCTGTCGATCCGCTGAAGCGGCCGCTCCCCCGCCCGCCGTCTGCAGCCAGGCGGCGCCGCAGGCTTTGGCGAGGTCGCGCACCCGCAGGATGTAGCTCTGCCGCTCGGTCACCGAGATCACGCCGCGGGCATCGAGCAGGTTGAAGATGTGCGACGCCTTGATGGTCTGGTCGTAGGCCGGCAAGGCCAGGCTGTGACGGCCACCCTCCGTGTCGGGCGCCCCCTTCTCCAAGAGCGACCGCGCCTCGCCTTCGGCATCCTTGAAATGCCGGAACAGCAGCGCCGTGTCGGCGAACTCGAAATTGAAGCGGGAATATTCCTGTTCGGCCTGGTGAAAGACGTCGCCGTAGGAGATGCGGGCCTCGCCGTGGAGCCCGTTGAAGCTGAGGTCGTAGACGTTCTCGACGCCCTGCACATACATGGCGAGCCGTTCGAGCCCGTAGGTCAGCTCGCCCGAGACCGGCGAACATTCGACGCCCGCGACCTGCTGGAAATAGGTGAACTGGCTGACTTCCATGCCGTCGCACCAGCATTCCCACCCCAAGCCCCAGGCTCCCAGCGTCGGGCTCTCCCAATCGTCCTCGACGAAGCGGATGTCATGCAGCGCCGTATCGATGCCGATGGCGGCGAGCGAGCCGAGGTAGAGATCCTGGAGGTCGGGCGGCGAGGGCTTCAGGATGGCCTGGAACTGATAATAGTGCTGCAGCCGGTTCGGGTTCTCGCCGTAGCGGCCGTCCTTGGGCCGGCGTGACGGCTGCACGTAGGCGGCGCGCCAAGGTCTCGGGCCCAGCGACCGCAGCGTGGTGGCGGGATGGAAGGTCCCGGCCCCCACCTCCATGTCGTAGGGCTGCAGGATCACGCAGCCTTGGGCGGCCCAGAACCGCTGCAGCTGCAGGATCAGGCCCTGGAAGCTGCGCCGCGGGTCGAGCGATGCCGCGGCCGGGGCGGCGAGCGGTCTAGAGGCGTCTGTCACCGGTTGGGCAATCCGAACGAAGAGGTCGGCGTCGGCTCTATCACGCGGCACCGCCGAACCGCCAGCGACGGTCGCGGACCGATGCCCGACGAAGGGCGCGCGCGGCAGCGCGGTCTCCGGTAGGATCGGCCGCGCGCTCTCTGCCGAAAGCTACCGCCCATGCGTCCTGCCTCGAAGGTCCCGATCGGTCTGTCAGCCCTCGTCGTGGTCGCCGCCACGATGGTCCAGCACGCCGCAGCCGCGCCGACCGCGGCCGGTTCCGCCGCGGCGTCCGACAAGGTCCGCCTGCTGCTCGATCTCGTCGGAGACCCCGACGTGCGCGGCTATCTCGAACAGCAAAACCGGGGACCTGCCAACGCGGTGCAGGCCGGCCCGCACGCGATGCCGCCCAGCATGGCGGGTGGCCTCGGCTCCGGCCTCCAGCGTCTGCGCAGCCGCATCCTGGATCTGGCCGACGCCGTGCCGCGCCTGCCTGGACAGTTCACGCAAGCGCGCTCCATGCTGAACGACATGCTGGGGCGCGGCGACGCGCTGAACCTCGCTTTGTTCGCGCCGCTCTTCGTGGCGCTCGGGTTCGGCAGTGAATGGTTGTTCCGGGCCAACACACGGTGGTTCGGGCGCTGGCTCACGGCGCTGCCGCTCGAGACGGGGCGCGAGCGGGTTTCGGCCGTTTTCGCCCGCCTGGGCTACGGTATCGGCCTCATCGCGTCCTTCGCGCTCGGCAGCGTCGGCGCCATGCTGCCGTTCGAATGGACGATCCGGTTCAAGCAGGTGCTGCTGAGCCTGTTGCTGGCTTCGGTCACCGCGCGGCTGTCCGCCGTGGTCGGGCGCTTTCTCCTGGCCCCGGGGGCGCCGCGCTTCCGGGTCGTTCCGCTCGGGACGTCGGCGGCGCGCTTCCTGTTCCGGCGTCTCGTCGCGGCCAGCCTGCTGCTCGGGATCGGGTTGCAGATCGGCACCCTGATGACCGCTTTCGGCTTCGACGCGATCTCGCAGGATCTCTGCCTCTACGCCCTCGGCCTCGTCATGCTCGGGCTGGCGCTGGAGACGGTCTGGCGATTTCGACCCGCGGGTCCGGTCGACGCGACGATGATCCCGGGGACCGAAAGGATCGTCACGAGCCCGGCACCGCATGTCGAATGCCGCCACCTAAGGGCCAACTGGGCTCGTCTTGGCCTGTCGATCGTGCTCGTGCTTCTGTGGTGCTTCGCAGTGGCCGATGCCGTCACGGCGTTCTGGGCGCTGCTGTTCCTGGTAGGCGGCCCCATCGCGGTGGCCGTGACTCAGCGTTCCGTCCATCACGTGCTGCGGCCGGCGCAGCCCACGGCGGGTCTGGAGCCCAACCGACTCGAGGTCATCCTCACGGAGCGGGGCATCCGCACCCTGATGATCGCGGGCGGCGCGCTTCTGCTCGCCCACCTCACCGGAGTCGACGCTGCCTATCTCACCATACAGGACACGGTGTCGACTCGCGCCGCGCGCGCCGTCTTGGGGGTCGTCGTGGTGGTGCTGGTCGCGGATTTCCTGTGGCACGTCATCGTGGCGCTGATCGACCGCCGGCTGGCCGGGACCCTCGGTGCCGGTGATCCCGCCGATCCCAGCGGCCACCAGGCCCGCCTGCAGACCTTGCTGCCGATCCTGAAGAACCTGTCGCTGGCCGTGCTGGCGGTCGTAGCCGCCATGATGGTCCTGGCGGCCCTCGGCGTCGAGATCGGGCCGCTGATTGCCAGCGCCGGCGTTGTCGGCGTGGCGATCGGCTTCGGAGCCCAGACGCTGGTCAAGGACATCATCTCGGGTATCTTCTACCTCGTCGACGACGCCTTCTGGGTCGGCGAGTACATCCAGAGCGGAACCTACAAGGGGACGGTCGAGAGCTTCAGCTTGCGTTCCGTCAAGCTGCGCCATCAGCGCGGCGCGCTCTACACCGTGCCGTTCGGCATCCTGGGCGCCGTGCAGAACCAGAGCCGCGACTGGGTCGTGGACAAGATCACGATCAACGTCCCCTATGACACCGACCTCGAGCGGGTCCGAAAGATCATCAAGCGCATCGGCGAGACCCTGGCCGAGGATGAGGAGTTCGGTCCCGAGATCCTCAAACCGTTGAAGCTCCAGGGCGTGGCGCAGTTCGGCGACTACGCGATCCAGCTTCAGACCAAGATGATGACGAAACCGGGCGACGTGCAATTTGTGGCGCGCCGGCGCGCCCTTATGTTGATCAAGAGCGAGTTCCAGGCGAACGGCATCGGTTTTGCCTTGCCGATGGTCCAGGTTTCGGGCGATGGCTCGGATGGTGCCGCGGCCCAGCGCGCCTTGTCGGTCGTCAAGGCCGCCAAGGTCAGTGCGGCGGAATGACGATGGACCTCGGCGGCGGGGCGTGGCACCCCGAGTTCACCGGAGTCCGGCTTCGGCTCTCACGCGGCAAGCCGAGGTGGTGCGGATGATCTTGGACCTGTTGAAGACCAGGCGCTTCGCTCCCCTGTTCTGGAGCCAGATGTTCTCGTCCTTCAATGACAATCTGGTCCGCAACATGCTGGCCATGATGATCCTGTTCAGGGTCGGCGCGGAGCAGGCCGGCCCGCTCGTCACCCTGGCGCTCGGGGTCTTCATCCTGCCTTCGATCGTGCTGTCGGGGCTCGGCGGCCAGATCGCCGACAGCCACGACAAGGCCCGGGTCGCGCGCTGGCTCAAACTCGCCGAACTCGGGGTCCAGGTGCTGGCGGCGGTGGGGTTCTGGCTCACCTCGATCGTGACGCTCTACGTCGTGCTGTTCATGCTCGGTGTTATCGCGACGCTGTATACGCCGGTCAAGTACGGCATCATGCCGGACCACCTCCGACGCGACGAACTCACGGCCGGCAACGCGCTGGTCGAGGGTGCCGGCTTCGTGGCCATCCTGCTCGGCCTCGTGGCGGGCGGCCTCACGGGTCTCGAGGGCGTGTCGAAACCCGCCGTGGTGGCGGAGTTGGTCTGCGTGGCCCTCGCCTGCGTAGTCTCGACCTGGTTCATCCCGTCGACCGAGCCGGCCGCGCCGAACCTGCGCCTCGGCCGCAACCTCTTCGGCTCGACCTTCTCGCTCGTCACCGATATCCGCCACGATCCGCGGCTCTGGGTCGGCAGCGTCGGTTCGAGCTGGTTCTGGCTCAGCGGGTCGGTCACGCTGGCGCTCGTGCCCGTCATCGTGAAGCAGCGCATCGGCGGCGGCGTCGAGGTCGAGACCGCCATCAGCCTGTTCTTCGCCCTCGGCGTGGGAATCGGCTCGCTGCTGGCAGGGTTCCTGTCGCGCGGGCGCATCAGCCTGAAGCACGTGCCCTGGTCGGTGGCTTTCATGGGCATCTTCCTGATCGACGCCGGCATCGCCACGGCCCATCTCGGCGACGCCCGGGAGCAGCTCTCGCTCGGCGAGTTCCTGCACAGCGGCCTGGGGATCCGCGTGGCACTGGACCTGACCGGTCTCGCCTGCGCGGGCGGTCTGTTCTCGGTACCGGTTTTCGCGGCCGTGCAGTCTTGGGCGTCGGCCGATCACCGCGCCCGCGTGGTGGCGGGTGTCGGCGTGCTCAACGCGCTCTATATCGTTGCGGGTTCCGCCGTGACGGCCTTCCTGCAGATGCCGTGGATCGGCGTGCCCAACCCCGTCCTGCTGCTGGCGCTCGGGGCTGCCAACCTCGGCGCGGCCGTGTATTTTCATAAGCGCCTGCCGGATCCGGACGCCGCGGCCGCGGGCTACATCCCGGACGATGCTGCCGCCCGGCCGGGCGAGTGATCCATCCAGATTACGAGCACCAGAACGGAACATGTCGATGCGCAGCGATCAGGGCCAACCCGTCCGCCTCTCCGACTATCGTCCGCCCGATTACCTCGTCGACACGGTGGAACTCGACATCCTGCTCCATGCCACGGCGACGCGGGTCAGGTCGAAGCTGAAGCTGCGCCCGAACCCCAAAGGCAGGCCGGGCATGCCGCTGCAACTCGACGGGGACGACCTCGTCGCCACCGAGGTGGCGCTCGACGGCACGGAACTCGATCTCGCTGCGGGCTTCGCCACGGCCGAGCGGCTCACCATCGAGGCCCCGCCGCAGCGCTCCTTCACGCTCGAGATCGAGACGGTGCTCGACCCCTCGGCCAATACGAGGCTGATGGGACTCTACCGCTCGGGTTCCGCCTATTGCACCCAGTGCGAGGCGGAAGGTTTCCGCCGCATCACCTACTATCTCGATCGGCCCGACGTGCTGGCGGTGTTCACCACACGCATTGAGGGATCGCGCGTCGAAGCGCCCGTGCTGCTCGGCAACGGCAACCCTGTCGAGAGGGGTGAGGTTGCAGGGACCGACCGTCATTTCGCGGTCTGGCACGACCCGCATCCCAAGCCCGCCTACCTGTTCGCCCTGGTGGGCGGCGTGCTCGACGTGCTGCGCGACGACATCGTCACCAGCGAGGGCCGGCACGTTGCCCTCGCCATTTTCGTCGAGCCCGGCAAAACCGGGTACGCCGCCTATGCGATGGACGCACTGAAGCGGTCGATGCGCTGGGACGAAGAGGCGTTCGGCCGGGCCTACGACCTCGACGTGTTCAACATCGTCGCCGTCTCGGACTTCAACATGGGCGCCATGGAGAACAAGGGGCTCAACGTCTTCAACGACAAATATGTGCTGGCGTCGCCGCAAACCGCGACCGACGCCGACTATGCCGGCATCGAGACCGTGATCGCGCACGAGTACTTCCACAACTGGACCGGCAACCGCATCACCTGCCGGGACTGGTTCCAGTTGAGCCTGAAGGAAGGCCTCACCGTGTTCCGCGACCAGGAATTTTCGGCCGACCAGCGCTCCCGCGCCGTGAAGCGCATCGCCGACGTCCGGGCGTTGCGGGTCCGGCAGTTCGCCGAGGACGGTGGCCCTCTGGCGCATAGCGTGCGGCCGGAAAGCTACCGCGAGATCAACAACTTCTACACCGCCACGGTCTACGAGAAAGGCGCCGAGATCATCCGCATGTACCGGACGCTGGTCGGCCCTGAAGCCTTCGCCCGGGGCATGGCGCTCTATTTCGAGCGGTTCGACGGCACCGCCGCGACCGTCGAGGATTTCCTTGGCTGCTTCGCCGAGGTATCGGGACGCGACCTGACGCAATTCTTCCGCTGGTATACCCAGGCCGGCACGCCGCGCATCGCTGCATCGGCCCGCTACGACGCCGAATCCCGCCGGTTGACGCTCGATCTGCAGCAGTCGACGCTGCCGACCCAGGGCCAGCCGGATAAGAAGCCTTTCCTGGTACCACTCGGCTTCGGTCTCGTTAAGCCGGACGGGACTCCCCAAGCGATCAGGACGGCGGAGCGCGAAGCCTTATCGGCAAGCGAATTGCAGCACGGCGTAATCGAACTCGCGACCGAGGCGCGCCGCATCGTGTTCGAGGACGTCGCGCCGGGCACGACACCCTCGTTGCTGCGCGGCTTCTCGGCGCCGGTGCGGCTCGTCAGCGATGCCGGAGATGCTGACCTCGTCACGCTCATGACCCATGATGGCGATCCGTTCAACCGCTGGGAGGCGGCCCAGACGGTGTTGAGCCGCCTGGTGCTCGGCGTGATGCGCCGGAGCGGTGCGGATCCGGTCCTCCTGAAAGAGGCGCTCGCGGCCGTGATCCGTGCCGGTACCGAGGACCCCGCCTTCGCGGCCCAGGTTCTGGCGCTGCCGGGCATCGGCGAACTCGCGCGCGAGATTGGGACGGATGTCGACCCAGCGGCCGTTCACGCGGCGCGTGAGCAGGTCAGGTCCGCCATCGGGGTCATGTTGGGTCCGGAGCTTCGGGCAGTGTACGAACGGGTGCATGACGTGGGCCCTTACGCGCCCGACGCCCTCGGCGCGGGACGTCGCGCCTTCCGCAACACGGCCCTGGCGTTGCTGGCGGCCGGTGACCCCGAGCGGGGCGCCGCCCTGGCGGGCGCGCAGTTCGCAGGTGCCGGCAACATGACGGACAAGTTCGCCGCACTGGCGGTGTTGAGCCTGATCCCAGGCAGCGCGCGCGAACACGCCCTCGACAGCTTCTACGCGAGCTTCGAGGGCGAGGCCCTGGTGATCGACAAATGGTTCGCACTGCAGGCTTCGATCCCCGATCCCGCAACGGTCGAGCGCGTGACGCGTTTGATGCATCATCCAGCCTTCTCGATGAGCGTGCCGAACCGGGTCTATGCGCTAATTGGCGCGTTCGGCGCTAACCCGACCGAGTTCAACCGGCCCGACGGGGCCGGCTATGGCCTCGTCGCCGACGTGGTTCTGGCCATCGACGGCACCAATCCGCAGGTGGCCGCGAGGGTGCTCAACGCGTTCCGCTCATGGCGCCTGTTGGAGCCGGTTCGCCGGGCTCAGGCCGAATGCGCGCTGAAGCGAATCGCGCTACAGCCCACGCTATCCCCGGACGTCAAGGACATCGCAACGCGATCGCTCGGTTGATGGGTCAACGCCCAGGGGTGAGGAGCGTCGGCGGCATCATCAAGGCGAAAAGCAAGCGATCTTTTTCGTTCCTTCACGAATGGTTTGCTGGACAAATCAGGCCCTCCCGAATCACACTGGGAAGGAATCGGGGCGATGCGGCACATTCCCCGATTCGACGACAGTTCGAGGGGGCAATCGATGGCGCGCGAAAACGCGGCCAACGTATCCGCTTATGCGGGAACGTTGCAGGGGCTTGCGCGCGCTCTGACTGAGCCGGGCCATCTGCGCATGGCGCAATACGAGCCTTGGCTCCGCCGTCTCGTTCCGATCCTCGTGGCGATCTTCATGGTGGTTCTGGCGGTCGGCGCGGTGGTCCAATGCCGCGACGCGCGCCAAAGAGCCGTCGCGGATGCGATCGGCGACATGGAGGTCGTCGCGGCGCTCGCGGCCGATCAGCTCAATGCAGCGCTCGCGCATCAGCCGAACCTCAAGATCGGCGACGCGATCGAGCGTGTGTTGCCGGCGCGTGCCCTGGCGCCGGGCCGGCAGGTGATCGTCTCGGACCTCCGGGGCAGTATCGTCGCCGCCTTTCCCGCGCTGTCGAACCAGCGCCAACTGCTGGCCGAACTTCTGGGTCCGGCCCAGCCCTTGACGGTCTTCGCCGACAGGGCCGGCGTGCTCCGTATCAATCTCGCCGACGGAACCGACGTCCTGGCCGCAGTGCGGCAGCTCAACGGGCCTTACGGCCAGCTCGCCGTCATCCATCCCGTGACAGACCTGCTCGCCGACTGGAGAGCCGCCTCGTTCCGGTCGGGGTTCCTGCTCCTGTCGACGGCCTTCGTCCTGAGCGTGATCGCTCTCGCCTATTTCTGGCAGACCAATCGCTCGGTCGAGGTCGAGGCGATCCACGCCCGCGTCCACGGCCGCATCGACACGGCGCTCAACCGCGGCCGCTGCGGACTCTGGGATTGGGATCTGGCTCGCGGCCGCATCTATTGGTCGGCCTCCATGTACGCCATGCTGGGCATGCAGGCCCGGTCCGAATTCATGTCGTTCGGGGAGGTCAACGCCCTCGTACACCCGCGCGACGGCGACCTTGCGAAGCTCGCCGAACTCGTGGCGTCCTCCAAGACCAGCACGATCGACCACGTATTCCGGTTGCACAACACGCGCGACGAATGGGTCTGGCTGCGAGCGCGAGCCGAACTGGTGCGCGAGGGTGCGGGAGCGGAGCTGCATCTCGTCGGCATCGCGGTCGACATCTCCGACGAGAAGAAGCTTGCGGAGCGTAACGCGACGGCCGATGTGCGCCTTCGGGATGCGATCGAGGCGGTGTCGGAAGCGTTCGTACTCTGGGACGCCGACAACCGGCTCGTCACCTGCAATTCCAAGTTCCTGGCACTGCACGAACTGGCACCGGACAACATCCGGGTCGGTGTCTCCTATGCGCAGCTGATCGCCAATGCCACCCCACCCCTGATCCAGACCCAGATCTCGCTCGGTGAAAGCCCGAAGGGCGGCGCGCGCTCCTACGAGGCACAGCTCGGGGACGGTCGATGGCTCCAGATCAACGAACGCCGCACGAAGGACGGCGGCTACGTGTCGGTCGGCACCGATATCACGGCGCTGAAGCGGCACGAGGAGCAGTTGATGGACTCCGAGCGCCGGCTGATGGCGACGATCGCGGACCTTCGTCGGTCGCGCCAAGCTCTCGAAACCCAGGCCCAGCAGCTCGCGGAGCTCGCGGAGCGCCACGCCGACAAACAAGCCGAGGCCGAGTCGGCCAATCGCGCGAAATCCGAGTTCCTTGCCAACATGAGCCATGAGTTGCGCACGCCGCTCAACGCCATCATCGGCTTCTCGGAACTGATGGGCGCCGAGACTTTCGGCCCGCTCGGTTCCACGAAATACGTGGATTATGCAGGCGATATCGCGACCAGCGGCCGCTACCTGCTGGCCGTCATCTCCGACGTGTTGGAAATGGCTAGGCTGGAGTCCGGGCGCGTCCGGATCGATCCCCAGCCTCTTGATATCGCAGCGATGTTGCGCTCTGTTTTCGACGGCGCCCAGGATGCCGCGGCGGAGAAGAACATTGCCCTGGTGGCCGATATCGACCCCCGGACAGAACTCCAGGCGGACCGGACGGCCATCGGTAAGATCCTGTCGTCGCTGCTCAACAATGCCATCAAGTTCACCTGGGACAACGGCGAGGTGGGTGTCAGGATCAGGCCCGCCAAGGGCGGCACCAACATCTTTGTCGAGGACACGGGCGTCGGCATCGCGCCCGCCGCCCTGGCTTCCATCGGCCGGCCTTTTTCGCAGGCCGGAGCCGGTCTGAGCAACGGCATGAAGGGATCGGGCCTCGGGTTGGCCATCGCTCGATCGCTGATCGAGATGCACGGGGGGGCGCTTCGCATCCGGTCTGTCGTGGGCCGAGGCACGATCGTCATGGTCCACATCCCGGGCGCGCCGCGGCTGAAGCCGTCACCCGCGCCGCGGCTGGCCTATACGCGACCGCTGCCCGTGGCGCCGCTCGCCGCCGCTCCGGCCCAGCGCCCCGCTCGGACGCCCCGGGAGTCCGTCGCCTGAGAGGAGGACGCGTCCTCGCGATCAGCCCCGCCGAGCTCCCGGCGATCCGCACGACGGTGCCCGCATCAAGGCGTCCCCCCGTGGGTCAGCAGGCCGGCAGACCGGCGCGGCGCGACCGGCAGAGCTGGCGCCCCGCCGGCTCGCGCGAAAGCGGCTGGCAAAGTCATGACGATCCGCAACCCGGGTGCATTGTCTTCGAGACGTAGGTCCCCGCCGTGCAGGCGAGCGATGGCGGCGGCAAGCGATAGGCCGAGGCCGGAGCCGGGCCGGGACCGCGACCCTTCCAGCCGCACGAACCGCTCCAGCACCCTGGCGCGATCGGCTTCGGGGATCCCCTGCCCCCGGTCCGCCACAATGATCTCGACACGTCCGCTCGATTTGCGGGCCGAGACGGTGATTTCGGCGTTGCCTGCCGAGGTGACCGGGCCGGTGCGCTCCGGCTCGGCGCCGGGAGGTGCCCGGCCGTATTTCAGGGCATTGTCGATCAGGTTCGCCATGGCTTGGCCCAGGAGTTCGCGGTTGGCCTTGATGGCCAAGCCCGCCTCGATATCGGTCCGGAGCGCCGTGCCCTGCTCCTCGGCCAGAGGCTCATAGAGTTCGGCGACATCGGCCAGAATGACGCCGGCATCAGCCTCGATCATGCTCTCCCGACCGGTGCCGGCATCGGCCCGCGCAATCATCAGGAGGGCGTTGAACACCGCAATGAGGGCGTCGGCTTCTCCGATGACCTTCTCCAGCGCGAACCGCCGTTGTGCGTCGTGAGCCGAACGCAACCCCGCCTCGGCGCCGTTCCGCAGCCGGGTCAAGGGTGTGCGAAGGTCATGGGCGATATTGTCCGACACCTCCCGCAGGCCCGCCATGAGGTCTCCGATCCGTGCGATCATGGCGTTGAGGTTTTCGGCCAGCCGGTCCAGTTCGTCGCCCGTACCGGCCAGCGGCAAACGGCCCGACAGGTCTCCGGCCATGATGGTCTTGGCGCTCGCGTTCATGGCGTCCACCCGGCGCAGGATCTTCAACGACACCGCCAACCCGCCGATGAGCCCGACCAGCGAAAGCCAGAACAGCGAGGTGAACAGCGCGTGGATCATCACCTTGCGGAGGTTCTCGCGCTCCTCGAGGTCGCGCCCGACCAGAAGGCGGAAGCCGCTCGGCAGGAGGAACACGCGAGCCAGAGCCATGTGGCTCGGACGGGCGTCGTTCTGCCGTTCGTAGGGGGTCTCGACGAGGCCCGGATGGTCGATCACGCCAGGCGGCAGGGTCTGGACGTTGCCGGCGAGCCCCTGGCCCGCGAAATTGGTGACCAGGTAGAGCGACGAGCCAGGCTGCTGGGTCCTGCGTTCGACCGTGGCGACGAGTTGCCGGATGCCGCCGGTCTCGTACTGCTCGGCCAGACCGTTGATCTCGGCCTCCACGGTCTGGCCGATCTGCGAGTCGAGCAGTTGGTTGACGTTCCAGTCGATCCCGCCCAGCACCACCCCGGCCCCGATGGCGAAGATGACCAGATAGGCCAGAGACAGCTTGAAGGCCGTCGTTCGGAACAGCTTACCGATGATGGTCACGGATCATGTATCCGGCGCCCCGCACGGTGTGGAGCAGCGGTGCGTCGGCGCCCTTGTCGATCTTCGATCGCAGTCGCGAGATATGCACGTCGATGACGTTGGTCTGTGGATCGAAGTGATAGTCCCAGACATGTTCCAGCAGCATCGTGCGGGTCACGACCTGGCCGGCGTTTTTCATCAAGAATTCAAGCAGCTTGAACTCGCGCGGCTGGACCGGGATGTCCTTGCCGGATCGGGACACCTTGTGGGCCAGGCGGTCGAGCTCGAGCGGCCCGACCCGGTAGACCGTTGGGTCGCCGGTGTCGATCGACTTACGTCGCGCCAGGATTTCCACACGGGCCAGGAGTTCGGAGAAGGCATAGGGTTTGGGCAGGTAGTCGTCGCCGCCGGCCCTGAGGCCCTTCACCCGATCGTCGACCTGACCAAGCGCCGACAGGATCAGAACGGGAGTGTCGACCTTCTGAGCCCGCAAACCGCCGATCAGCAACAGGCCGTCGAGCCTCGGCAACATGCGGTCGACGACCAGCACCTCGTATGGCCCGTCCTGAGCCATGGCGTAGCCCTGCAGGCCGTCCACCGCGATGTCGGCTGCATGGCCAGCTTCGCCAAACGCTTTGACGAGGTAGCTGGCCGCCTCAGCATCATCCTCGATGACCAGGATGCGCATGCCCACCCACTTTCGATGAAGATGCCAACCACGAAACGGCAGGCCGGCCATTCGCCCCGGCCTGCCTCATTCCTGGATCCCATGCCTTACGTGGGCCGGCCGAGCGGACCCGAGCAAGCCCACGCCGTTGGTCGGCCGCGACGCCGGCCTCAGCCGGCACTCTGGGTCGCCAAGGCCACATAACGCACGTTGTCGCCGGACTTCACACGCAGCAGGACCGCCTTGCGGCCGTCCTTCTTGGCGCCGGCCATCGCAGCCGAGACGTCCGACGGCTTGGACACGGCTTTGCCGGCCGCCTCCAAGATCACATCGCCGGTCTGGAGACCCTTCTGGGCCGCGGCGCCCTCCGGATCGATGTCGGCGACGACGACACCGTCCTTCCCGGCGCCGGCAATCGAGGAGGCAGGGGCCAGGGTCAGGCCCAAGCCCGACAACTGGGACTTCTCATCCTTCGGCGGCATCGTCTCGGCCTTGGCCTGCATGTCGTTCGGCAGGGTGCCGAGCGTCACGTCGACCGTCTTCTGGCCTCCTTCATGCCACACCGTGAGCCCGACCTTCTTGTCCGGACCGATGGAGGCGATCTTGCGGGACAGTTCCTTGGGTCCGTCGACGCTCTCGTTGTTGACGGCCGTGATCACGTCACCGGAGACGATCCCGGCCTGCCCGGCGGGCGAGTTCTTCTGCGGTTCTGCCACCAGCGCGCCCTTGGTGTCCTTGAGCCCCAAGGAATCGGCGATATCGGCCGTCACGGGTTGGATCTGGATCCCGAGCCAGCCGCGGGCCACCACGCCCTTGTCCTTCAGATCCTGGATCACGCCCTTGGCGACCTCGGTGGGGATCGCGAAGCCGATGCCGACGCTGCCACCGGAAGGCGAGAAGATGGCGGTGTTGATTCCCACCACCTGACCCTCGGTGTTGAAGGTCGGACCGCCCGAGTTGCCGCGGTTCACCGGCGCGTCGATCTGCAGGAAGTCGTCGTAGGGACCCGCACCGATATCGCGGCCTCGGGCCGAAACGATGCCGGCCGTCACCGTGCCGCCGAGGCCGAAGGGATTGCCGACCGCGATCACCCAGTCGCCGACGCGGGGCACGGAACCGGCCCATTGGACGTAAGGGTAGTTCGACCCGGTCTTGAGCTTCAGGAGCGCGAGATCGGTCTTTTTATCGGTGCCCACGACCGTGGCCGGCATGAGCTTGCCGTCCTGCATCGCGACCTCGACGTCGGTGGCGTTCTCGACGACGTGGTTGTTGGTGACGATGTAGCCGTCAGACGAGATCAGGAAGCCGGATCCCTGGGCCATTCCGGTATGCGGGTGCGGGCGTTGCGCACCGCCGCCGCGTTGCTCGAACTGATGGAAGAACCGTTCCAGCGGGTCTCCCTTGGGGATGTTGGGCATGCCCTGAGGCGCACCATCTTCGGCGGAGGCATTGTCGACCATCTTGACCTTGACCGACACCACGGCAGGACTGACACGGTCGACGACGTCGGCGAAGGAGCCCGGAGCGATTTCGCTCGGTGCAGGCTGGCCCGTGATCTGGGCCGCGTGAGCCGGATAGCTCGACAACAGGCTCGGCGCCGCGAGCGTGCTGCCGAGCGCCGCGACAGCCACCGCGCCGAGAAGCGCGGTGCGGAGGGTCGGACGCTTTGTCATGGGGTGAACTCCTGGTGATCGGGCGGCGTGCCGTGTGTCGCCGCTTGCCTGAGGAGCAAGATGGGGCGCGCCACCTTACGTTGCCATTTCGGCAGGATGAATTCTTGTTAAGGTGGATGCAATCAGTGCCGTCGCCGCGCTCCCTCGGATGCTCCGATCAGGGCATCGACCTCGGCCTGCTCGCCCGGCGTCAGGGGGTCGGGCAGGTCCACGGGGCGGCGGCGGACGAGGAGCGCGGCCCCGCCGAACAGCACGACGAGGACCGGCGTGCCCCAGAGCAGCAGCGTCGACACTTCGAGCGGCGGCTTCAACAGCACGAAGTCGCCGTAGCGCTGGACCAGGTAGTCGCGGATCTCGGCATCGGTATTGCCGGCCTTCAGGTGCTCGCGCACGATCAGTCTGAGGTCGCGGGCCAGAGGAGCTGCCGAGTCGTCGATCGACTGGTTCTGGCATACCAGACAGCGCAAGCCGGCCGACACTTCGCGAGCCCGGGCTTCGAGGATGGGATCGGACAGGATCTCACCGGGCTCGACCGCGTCGGCGCGGGATGGAACGGCGAGACCGCAGAGGAGTGCGGCCGCGAAGCCGAGCCGGCCGGCAGAGGGCGTCATTCGGCTGCGGTCGGCACGACGGGCGGTGGTCTCGGGGTGGCGAAGCGGGCGCGACGCGGGCGGAGCGCCACGCCGATCCGCAGGCGCCGGTCCGACAACGAAGCCATGCCGCCCGACGCCATCACGAGGGCGCCGAGCCAGATCAGCGACACCAGCGGCTTCCAGAACATGCGCGCATCGATCGTGCCGTCGTCGTGGGTGTCGCCCAGGCTCAAATAGACTTGGCCGAGTCCGAGCGTGACGATGCCGGCCTGGCCGACCGTCTGCTGCCGCGTCGCGAAGAAGCGCTTCGCGGGCTCAGCCGTAGCGATCACCCGGCCGCCCTGGCGGATCTCCGTCTCGGCGACGGTCTCGCTGTAATTGGGGCCCGACCGGGGGACGAGCTGCCTGATCACGACCTGGTAGGGTCCGAGGTCGACCGTCTGGCCGGGCTTCACGGCGGCGATGCGCTCGACTCCCCAGCCCGTGGCGGCCAGCCCCAGAAGCGTGATGCCGAGACCCGCGTGGGCCAGGGCCGAACCCCAGGCCGAGCGCGGCAGCCCCCTGGCGCGGGCGAGCATCACGGACGCGGGCATGCGCGTCGGGCGGATCCGCAGGGCCACGTCGGTCAAGGCGCCCAGGATCACGTAGACGGCCAGCCCGACACCCAGCGGTGCCAGAACGGGTCCACCGCGCGTGATCGCGATCGAGCCCGTCGCAACGATGAGGCCCGCGGCGGCCGCCACGGTCAGCCTTTGCGCGGCGCCAAGGAGATCGCCGCGCTTCCAGGCCAGCGCCGGGCCGACCGGAACCGCGGCCAGGAGCAGGATGAAGAGAGGGCCGAACGTCAGATTGAAGAAGGGCGCGCCCACCGAGATCTTCTGGCCCGTCAACGCCTCAAGTGCCAGCGGGTAGAGCGTGCCGACCAGCACCGTCGCGCATGCGGCCGACAGGAAGAGGTTGTTGAAAACGAGAGCGCCTTCGCGCGACACGGGCGCGAACAGGCCTCCTGCCTTGAGGCTCGGCGCCCGCCAGGCATAGAGCGCGAGCGAGCCCCCGATGAACACGGCCAGGATCAGAAGGATGAAGGTGCCGCGGGTCGGGTCGCTGGCGAAGCTGTGCACGGATGTCAGCACGCCGGATCGCACCAGGAAGGTGCCGAGCAGCGACAGCGAGAAGGTCACGATGGCGAGGAAGATGGTCCAGATCTTCAGCGCCTCGCGTTTCTCCATCACGGCCGTGCAGTGAAGCAGGGCCGTGCCGGCGATCCAGGGCATCAGCGAGGCATTCTCGACGGGGTCCCAGAACCAGAACCCGCCCCAGCCGAGCGTGTAATAGGCCCAGTAGGACCCCATGGCGATGCCGAGCGTCAGGAAGATCCAGGCGAGCAGCGCCCAGGGACGAACGAAGCGCGCCCAGCCGGCGTCGACCCGGCCGGTGATCAGCGCGGCGGCCGCGAACGAGAAGACGATCGAGAAGCCGACATAGCCCAGATAGAGGAGCGGAGGGTGGATGGCGAGGCCGGGATCCTGCAGGATGGGATTGAGGTCGCGGCCCTCCATCGGAGCCTGGGCGACACGCGCGAAGGGATCGCTGGTGAGCAGGATGAACAGCAGGAAGGCCGACGCGATCCAGCCCTGAACGGCGAGCGTGGCGGAGCGCAACACCTGTGGAATGCCATGTCCGAACCCGGCCACGAGACCGCCGAACAGCGCCAGGATCGACACCCACAGCAGCATCGACCCTTCGTGGTTTCCCCAGACGCTGGCGATTTTGTAGACCAGAGGTTGGGTCGAATGCGTGTTCTCGATGACGTTGAGAAGCGAGAAATCCGACGCGACGTGAGCTTCGGTCAGGCAGGCGAAGCTGTAGGCGATCAGGGCCAGTTGGCCGAGCGACACCGGCACAGCGGTGCCCATGAGGGTGTCGTCGCGCCGCACGGCACCCCACATCGGCAGTACCGACTGCACGAGGGCCAGGGCCAGGGCCAGAACGAGCGCGTAATGGCCGGTTTCGACGAACATGCGTGCGCCCTCAGCGGATGGCGGTGGTGGCCGGCGCGGCGCTCGCCGAAGGTGCCCCCCCAGCGGAGGCCTCGCCGGGGCGCCACTGGCCGCTCTTCTTCAGGGCGTCGGCGACCTCGCGCGGCATGTAGGATTCGTCGTGTTTGGCCAGGACCGAATCGGCCAGGAACTGGTTTGGCCCCGATACGACCCCCTCTGCCACGACGCCTTGCCCTTCCCGGAACAGGTCCGGCAAGAGGCCAGTATAGCTGACCATCACGTCCTTCACATTGTCGGTCACCACGAAATGCACCGTCGCGTCGCCGACATGGGCCACGGAGCCCGTCTCGACCAGTCCACCGATCCGTAGCCTGGTGCCGAAAGCCGGTGCCTTCTGGGTGAATTCGCTCGGGCCGTAGAAGAACACCACGCTATCGCGCAAGGCGAAGAGCGTGAGGCCGGCCGCGAGCCCTGCAACGCCGAGCGCGCAGCCGATGAGTACGAGACGCCTGCCCTTGCGACGCATGGCGCCCTACCCTTCCAGCCCGAGTTCATGGGCGAGGCGGTCGAGGCGCCCGAGCACCTGCGGGTCGCCGCCCATGGATCGACGAGCGTCGGCCAGAGCCTGGCGCGCCTTGTCCTGTTGGCCCAGCACGCGATAGGCCCTGACCAGGCGGAGCCATCCTTCGGGATCCTGGCCGTTCTGTGCCAGCCTCACGGCCAGCCCGTCCACCATGCCGCGGATCGCCACCTGCTGCTGCTCTGCCGGCAAGGCCGCGACAGCGGCGGCCCCGGCCGGCATACTCGGCATAGCGCCACCGCCGCCCGGCTCGGGGGCGGCACCCGTCACCGGTCCACGCCCCACCCGCAGCGCGGCGCCCGGACCGTCGCTGCCCTGCGGCAAGGCCGGCGCAGGGGGCGATGCGAGCCCGTCGAGTTCCGCGATTCGTTGTCGGATGATGCCGGTGTAGGACGCCTCGGGTGGTGCTTCCGCGACCAGCGCCGTCCAGATCGTACGCGCCATCCCCTTGTCGCCGTCCTGCAAGGCCGCGAGCCCCGTGAAGAAGCGCGCCTGCGGCATGAGAGGATCCTCCCCGAGCGCGGCATCGAACACTTGCCGCGCCTCGCCCGTCACCACGCCGTCGGCGGCCATGACCAGCGCCTGCCCTAGCGCCGCACGCCGCACCGGCGTGGCACCCAGGAGCCGCATCGCATCCTTGTAGGCACGCACCGCATCCTCGAACCGTCCCATCCTCATGTAGACTGGCGCGATGAGTTCCGCCCCGCGGCCGTCGTTCGGGTCGGCGGCGAGATGGGCCTCGATCTTGGCGATGGCCGACGCGAAATCGCCGCCATCCGTCTGGCGAGCCGCAAGGGGCTGGTCGAGCCGGCCGGGGTTGCCGACTTTCGCGTAGAGCGCCACGGTAGCGGCCAGAACAAAGCAGCCGGCGAGGGCCGCCGCGACCACTCGACGGCGACCATCTGCCGACGGCGCCGCCGGGCCGAGTCGATCGACGGACTGGAGCAGGCGCCGCCCGAGTTCCGCGCGCGATGTCTCGGCGTCGGCCGGTCCGAGCAGACCCCGTTCGACATCGGCGCCGATCTCGCTCAACTGCTGCTGATAGAACTCCACATCGGTCGTGCCCGAGGCATCGGCTCGCCGCGGACGGACAAGAGGCCACAACACGCAGAGCACGGCCGCGGCGGTCATGAAGGCGAAGGCGAGCCAGATCATGAAGGCTTCTAGCGCTTTCGCGGCGAGGCGCACATGCTCCTCATCGCATGATGGTCAAGAGATTACATGCCAGACGCCCTCGGCGTCGCGGCAGCCGGTCCCCTTCCCGGTCTGGGGTCGGCCGCTGAAATAGATCGTGTGCGTGAAGCTCCGGCATTCGGCAGGCGAGCCCTCGGCAGGTGCGACGCTCGCGGCAGCCGCGACGGTAGGCACCACGAAGCCGTAGACGCCCTTCGCACCCTTCCAGGTCCGCCGCTCTCCGGACGCGATCGCGCCATCCTCGGCCGCGAGAGCCGCGGCGCGATCTGCTTCGAGCAGTTTGGACCCTGCCGGGCCGTCGAGGAATGCGCCGTAAACCGGAGGTGCGGGTGTCGGCGCCACCGCGGGCGGAGCTGCGGCGGGCGTCGGTAGGGACGCGAGTCCCGCACTGCCGCCCGTCCCCACGGTCGAGCAACCACCGAGCGCGACGGCAATCCACACGGCCAACCCCTGCGCCGCCCACCACGTCACCCGCATGCTATCCCGGCCCCTCGCCTACGATCCCACCATGGTGCCTTGCACGGGATTCAGGCGAAACTCTGTCTTACTGCCGGGCAGCCGCAGCATCGCCCGCAGACCGCCGAGCGGGCTCTCGTCGAGGGTGAACGACCCGCCGTAGGTGCCGGCGAGATCGGTGACGATCGACAGGCCGAGCCCGGATCCGGGTTTTGATTCGTCGAGGCGTCGCCCACGCCGCGTGACCACATTGCGGGCTTCGGCATCGAGACCCGGGCCGTCATCGTCGACGGTGATGAGCAGGGTCGACGGTCCGAGTTCGCCAGGGTGGTTGGTCGTCTCGACCGTGACCCTGACTTTGCCGTTCGCCCATTTCCCGGCATTGTCGATGAGGTTGCCGACGAGGTCTTCGAGATCCTGCTTCTCGCCGCGGAACCTCAGGCCGTCGGGGAGTTCCGTCTCGATGGCGACGTCGCGATCACGGTAGATCTTGCCGAACGTCCGCACCAGGCCGTCGATGACCGGCTTCACGTCCGTGACGGTGCCGATCACCGTGGAGCGGGCGGCCGCGCGGGCGCGATCGAGGTAGTAGGTGACCTGGTCGCGCATGATCTGCACCTGGTCGCGCACCTTTGCCGACAGCCCTTCTGTCTCGCTGCCGCCTCCCTGGGCCGAGGCCTCGTTCACGATGACGCTGAGCGGCGTCTTGAGGGCATGGGCGAGGTTGCCGACATGGGTGCGGGCGCGATCCACGATCTCGCGGTTGGCCGCGATCAGGAGGTTCAATTCGCTGGCCAGGGGCGCGATGTCGCTCGGGAAATGCCCATCGATCCTCTCGGCGTCACCGCGCCTGATGGCCGCGACCCCGGCCCCGAGTCGCCGCAACGGCATGAGGCCGAACCGCACCTGCAGGACCGTCGATAGGATGAGCGCGAAGGCGAGAAACGCCAGCGTGAGCATGAGCGCGAGATTGAAGCTCTGGATATCGACCTCGACCTCCTCGAAAGGGGCCGCAACTTCGACGAGATAGCGGTGGCGGTCGTCGGTCTCGATGATGCGCTCGACCACGCGCAGCTTGCGGTCGTCGGGCCCGACGACGTAGCCCTTCAATGAAACGCCCGGTGTCAGACCCGAGTAGTCGATGCTGGGAAGACGCTCGGCGAAGAGCGAGTGCGACGTCTTGATGTCGTCCGGATCACGGTCCAGCGGCGAGATCTGCCAGTACCACCCCGAGAGCGGGAACTCGAACATCGGCTCACCGAGTTGGCCGGGGTTGGTTCTCGTGTCTTCGCCCGGATTGGCGACGTCGGCCGCAAGCGCCTTGACGTAGACCGACAGGCGCTCGTCGAAGTCGGCCGCGGCCGCACGCCTGTTGATGGCCGACAGCGCGACACCCGCCAGCACCAGGATGAGCACGCTCCAGAACGCGGCCGACAGGAACAGGCGGCTCGCGACCGACCGTGTGCCGAGCCACGACCGCACGCTCAGGGCTCTTTCTTGACGGCCGCCTTCTTGCCGTCGCTGCCCTCCGGCGGCGCCACAAGATAGCCGAGGCCTCGCATCGTCTGGATGATGTCCACGCCGAGCTTGCGGCGAAGGCGGCCGACGAAGACCTCGATCGTATTCGAATCGCGGTCGAAATCCTGGTCGTAGAGATGTTCGACGATCTCGCCGCGCGAGATGACCCTGCCGGTGTGATGCATCAGATAGGACAGCAAGCGGTACTCGTGCGACGTGAGCTTCACGGCGTTGCCGTCCACCGCGACCCGCCCGGCCCGTGTGTCGAGCGTCACCGGGCCGCAGCTCAGTTCGGCGCTCGCGTGTCCCGTGGCCCGGCGCAGGAGTGCACGCACGCGGGCCAGCACCTCCTCCATATGAAAGGGCTTGGCCACATAGTCGTCGGCACCGGCGTCGAAGCCCCGCACCTTGTCGCTCCAGCGATCGCGCGCAGTCAGGATCAGCACCGGCATCGTCCGTCCCTCGCCCCGCCAGGCTTCGAGCACCGCTATGCCGTCCCGCTTCGGGAGGCCGATGTCGAGCACCACGGCATCGTAAGGCTCCGTGTCGCCGAGGAAATGGGCCTCCTCGCCGTCGAAGGCCCGGTCGACCGCGTAGCCGGCCCCCTCGAGCCCGGCCACGAGTTGGCGGTTCAGGTCTCGATCGTCTTCCACAACCAAAAGCCTCATGCCGAACTCCTCAGATGGCTGGTTCCGCCCGGCACCGCCAAATCGCACCGTGATGCGAGCAGGCGGTGCTCACGGCTGGTCACGGCCGCCCGGCGGGCCGCCGAGCGGCCCGCCGGTGGCGGCAGCGAAGAGGCGATGAACCACCCGGCCGTCGCGACTCAACAAGGTCACGTCGTAGACGAGCGCGGCCTGGAACCGGCAGAGCTGGATGTCGATGGCCTCGGCCTGACTCAGGACCGCGGCGGCGTGCATGACCTTGAACGGCGGCACGAGTTTCTTCTCGAAGAACAAGGCACGCGTTTCCGCATGTGACACGCAGGCAAGCGGCTGCGGCTCCTCGGGGCGGTCCTGGCACCATGCGGCCCCGCTTCCCGCGACCAACAAGGCCCCGATCAGGGCAGTGCGATTCATATCGTCACACTAGGGCTTGCGGCTGAATAAGCCATGAATTGCGATGGGTGTTTGACGGGCCTGGATTACGTGGCCATACACGCAATGAGACGCGGAGGCGAGATGGAACTCGAGTGTACCTGTTCGGCGCTTCGCATGGCGGCGCGGCGCTTGTCCCAGGCCTATGACGCTGCCCTCGCGCCCGAACGGATCACCGTCTCCCAATATGCGGTTCTCAGCAGCTTGGCCCGGTGCCCCGCCGATGATCGGCCCACCATGCAGGATCTCGCCGATTCTCTTGCGCTCGATCGGACCACTCTGGCGCATAATCTGCGACCCCTGCTGCGCGACGGCCTCGTGGCTGTCGAGCCCGACCCGCTCGACCGGCGGCAACGGCGGATCCGCCTCACGCCTCATGGCCGGACGAAGCGCGACCGCTGTCTGCCTCTCTGGCGCGATGTTCAGGATCGGTTCGAGGCCGGCTTCGGCCGCGAACCGTCGCGAGCACTGCGCGCGAGCCTCACGGACATCGCCAACCGGCCATATGCCGCGGCATCGACCTCCATTAACGGACGCTGACCCATGCTGGCCCCCGGCCTGAATAGAATGCTTGCCCGGCGCGGGATCCATTACGCCTGGGTCATCGCGGTCCTGACCTTCCTGACCATGCTGACCACCGCCGGTGCCATGGGCTTGCCGGGCGCGCTCATTCTGCCGCTTCATTCGGAATACGGCTGGTCCACCGCCACCATATCTTCCGCCCTTGCGGTCCGGATCATGCTGTTCGGTCTCATGGCCCCCTTCTCGGCCGCCTTCATGACGCGCTTCGGATTGCGCACCGTCATCATCGCAGCCGTGGCTTTGATCTCGACCGGGCTGCTGCTGGCGACGTTCATGACGGCCTTCTGGCACCTGATGCTTCTGTGGGGCGTGGTGGTGGGGCTCGGCACGGGGCTGACCGCCATGGTGCTCGGCGCCACCGTTGCAAACCGCTGGTTCGCGAAGAGCCGCGGCTTGGTGTTGGGTCTCTTGACCGCCAGCGCCGCCACCGGACAGCTCGCCTTCCTGCCGCTGGCGACGCTGCTCGTCGCGCATGTCGGATGGCGCGCCGCGGTGTTCCCGACGGTCGCGGCCTGCGCGATCGTCGCCGCGCTCGTGGCGTTGTTCATGTGCGACCGCCCCGAGCAGCTCGGCCTCGGGGCCTACGGGGAGGCACCGCCGGTCGCAAACGACGCGGTCGCCGGACCGGGGACGGCACCGCAGCGGCCGGTGCGCCACGCCTTCGCGATCCTCGGCGAGGCGTCGCAGACCCCGGCCTTCTGGGCGCTGTTCGGCACCTTCTTCATCTGCGGTCTGTCGACCAACGGCCTCATTCAATCGCATTTCATCGCGTTCTGCGCCGATTATGGACTCGGCGAGACGGACGCGGCCTCGGTGCTGGCCATGATGGGCGTGTTCGACTTCGTCGGTACCGTGGCGTCCGGCTGGCTGTCGGACCGGTTCGACAATCGCTGGCTGCTGTTCTGGTATTACGGGTTGCGTGGTCTCTCGCTGCTGTGGCTGCCGCATTCGAGCTTCTCCTTCTACGGATTGTCGCTGTTCGCGCTGTTCTATGGGCTCGACTGGATCGCCACGGTGCCCCCGACGGTGCGCTTGGCGGGCAAGATCTTCGGGCGCGAGAAGGGACCTCTGGTCTTCGGCTGGATCTTCACCGGTCATCAGATCGGCGCAGCGGTCGCGACCTATGGCGCGGGAGCCGCGCGAACGGGCCTGTCGACCTACCTGCCGGCCTTCTATGCGGCCGGGCTCATGTGTCTCGTCGCGGCCCTGGTCGCGCTGGCGGCAGGCGGGCGGCGCCGGCGGCCCGCCGTTGCCATATTGGCCGCGCCGGCGTCATAGGAGGTCGGCGGCGTCCAGCCGCGAGGACGAGGCGCCGGCATTGAGCAACAAACCTCCCCGCCCCGGCCAGCGCGGCGGCCGCCCCCATGGACGGCCGGCATTTCCTCCCGTGCCGAAGCGTTCAGGACCCGGCAGGGAGCGCGCTGAAGCCGGCCAGCCACGGCGCGTGCCCCCTCCGCCCCCCGACGTGACGCTGATCTGGGGCACCCACGCCGTGATCGAGGCGCTGGGCTCGAGGCGCCGCAAGCTGCTGCGGCTCTCGACCACAGAAGCCGCGGCCGAGCGCGTGACCGTAGCCGCCGCCGAGCGCGGCGTGCCGCTCGCCATCGTGCCGGGCGACGCCATCGCGGCCCGCGTGCCGCGCGACGCGGTCCATCAAGGCCTCTTGCTGGAGGCCCGCCGGCTCGAGCCTATCGCACTCGACGACGTGCCGGATGCCGGCATCGTGCTTCTGCTCGACCAGGTCACCGACCCCCACAACGTCGGCGCCATCCTGCGCACCGCCGCAGCCTTCGGCGTCACGGCCCTGGTCATGACGGATCGGCACGCGCCGGAGCTTTCGGGCACGCTGGCGAAAGCGGCATCGGGCGGGCTCGAACACGTGCCCGTGGCCCTGGTGGTGAATCTGGCCCGGACGCTCGAGGCGCTCGGCCAGCGCGGCTTCTTCCGCCTGGGCCTCGACTCGGCCGGGGAGACGGCGCTCGACGCACTCGACCCCCCGCGGCCCCTGGCGCTGGTGCTGGGCGCTGAAGGCCAGGGTCTTCGTCGCCTCACGCGGGAGCGGTGCGACGCCATGGCCCGACTCGACATGCCGGGTCCCATCAAGAGCCTCAACGTGTCGAATGCCTGCGCGGTCGCGCTGTCGATGCTGCGGAAACGGACGGAGGCCTGAATACCGAGGGGGTCGGCGGCCGTCTAATAGGCGGTTCCGACCCCGTATCGATAGACGACCGGTGCCGGGCGAATCCGGGGAGCGCAGGCGCAATCCGGGCGCGGGGGATGGCCGACAATGATCACGCGGGGACCCGAACCGTAGCCGACGTCCTCGGATGCCGCATCGGCATAACGATCGCCGTCGCCCGGCTGCGCGAAGGGGCTGGGCGCCAACGGCGGCTCTGCGAAGCGTGATGCGAGCGGCGTTTCGGACACATAGTGGACACTCGCCTGCCCGGAGCCGCCATAGGTTGCGTCAGTCCGGTAGAGGCCGGGCGAACCGTCAGTTTCCGACCCGCCGTAAGTGCCCCCGTTGCCGTAAGTACCGCCCACGTCGTAGACGCCGACGCCACCATAGCCATTATATCGGCCATCGTAGCCACCGTAGCCACCGCCGAATCCGCCGTAGCCACCGCCATCACCGAGCAGAATCCTGCGGCGCTCCCCACCAAAGCGCAGCCTTCCGCCATGGCCGCGATTGACGAAGGCGCGCGCGCCGCCACGGCCGTAAGGACCAGGACGATCGTAGCCCGGGCGGAACGCCGTCGCCGTGTGACCGTATCCCCCGAACCCGAAACGCACGGCGCGCGACGGGAGCAGGCTGGTGTTGGCATGTCCATAGCCGGACATCTGCGGAATTCGGTGGGAGCCGCCCACAGCCGTGTTGGTGTGGCCGTAAGCCGAATAGTAAGGCCGCACGCCGAACCGCTCGTGAATCACACCGGACACGGGTGGAAAGCCGCGCACGCCAACGCGGGACCCAGCCCCTGCAAAGCCCCGCATGGGCGCTCCGCCGCCATGGACACCGGAAGCCGCATGGAACAGGAGGCCGTGTCCGCCCCGACCACCTGCCCAACCCGGGGTCGCCAGGACCACGAGGGCTGCAGTTCCGGCGATCTTCATCGCGAGGCTCGCGTGCATGCTTTGCTCCAGAACGGGACGTCCCCGTTGCGGCAGTATCGGGATTCCGTTCACTACACGCATAGCGGCGGGAAGTTTCCTGGTTAACGGAAACGGCGCTTGCGAATTGAACATCGTTTTCATAATCTTGCCGTAGTCGGCTGTGTGGCGGGTCCGCCAGGTCCAGTCGACAACACCGAGGGACGGAACGCGGGGCTGCCCGTGCTGACGGCAAGGCGGGCGAGAGCCTCGAGCTGCCGCAGGGCGCGACGGCACCGATGTCGGGTCGCAGCGGGCGGCCCGACCGGCCATCCCTCGTCAAGCGACGATGATCGCAGGACGGGAGGAATGCAATGCTCGACCGACAGAGCGGAACCGATCACGGTCTTGACCGCATCACCCAGGACCCGAGCTTCCGGACGCTCGTCCGCGAACGGACCGGTTTCGCCTGGACCATGTCGGGCGTGATGTTGGCCGTCTATCTCGCGTTCATCTTTCTGGCCGCCTTCGGCAAGGGCATCATGTCGGCCACGATCGGCGACACCAGCATCTCCTGGGGCATCCTGCTCGGTCTCGGGGTGATCATTTTCGCCTTCGTGCTGACTGGCATCTATGTGGCGCGCGCCAACGGCCGCTTCGACGACCTGACGGCGCAGCTCGACAAGGACCTGAAGCGATGAGGACCTTCCCACATCGCACGCTGGCCGGCCTGTCGGGCCTTGTCGGTTCGCTCGCCGCCGGGTCGACGATCCTGGCCTCGACGGCTTCCGTCACCTGGGCGGCAGGACCCGACCTCGGCGTCATTCAGAAGAACGCTGTCAACTATCCCGCCATCGTCATCTTCTTCGTCTTCGTCGCTTTCACCCTTGCGATCACCTACAAGGCCGCCCGCGCCACGCGATCGGCGTCCGATTTCTATGCTGCGGGCGGCGCCATATCGCCCGGCCAGAACGCCCTGGCGATCGCCGGCGACTACATGTCTGCGGCATCGTTCCTCGGCATCTCGGCGCTGGTCTTCACCTCCGGCTTCGACGGGCTGATCTATTCGATCGGTTTCCTCGTGGGCTGGCCCATCGTGCTGTTTCTGATCGCGGAACGGCTGCGCAACCTCGGCAAGTTCACCTTCGCCGACGTGGCCTCGTTCCGGCTCGACCAGACCGGCATCCGCATCCTGTCGGCCACCGGGACCCTGACGGTCGTGGCTTTCTACCTCATCGCCCAGATGGTCGGCGCCGGCCAGTTGATCCAGCTTCTGTTCGGACTCGACTACGGTTACGCCGTGATCGCCGTGGGCCTACTGATGATCGTCTACGTGGCCTATGGTGGCATGAAGGCCACGACCTGGGTGCAAGTCATCAAGGCCTGCCTGCTGCTGTTCGGTGCCACCGTCATGGCGCTCGGGGTTCTGTGGCGCTACGGATTCAATCCCAACGCGCTCATCGCCGATGCCGTCAAGATCCAGCCCAAGGGGGCCGCCATTCTCGGGCCGGGCGGTTTCGTCAGCAACCCGGTCTCCACGATCTCGCTCGGGCTCGCGCTGATGTTCGGCACCGCCGGCCTACCCCACATCCTCATGCGCTTCTTCACCGTCAAGGACGCGAAAGCCGCGCGCAAGTCCGTGTTCTACGCCACGGGCCTGATCGGCTACTTCTACATCCTCACCTTCATCATCGGCTTCGGTGCCATCACGTTCCTGATGCCCGAGAAGGGCTTCTACAATGTCGCGGCCGACGGCACGTACAACAAGCTGACGGGCCTCATCGGCGGCGGCAACATGCCGGCGCTGCATCTGTCGAACGCCATCGGCGGGTCGCTGTTCTACGGGTTTATCGCCGCGGTCGCCTTCGCCACCATCCTGGCCGTTGTGGCGGGCCTGACGTTGGCGGCCGCCAGCGCGGTCAGCCATGATCTCTATGCCTCCGTCATCGCCCGTGGCCGGTCCAACGAGCAGAAAGAGGTTTTCATTTCCAAGATGGCGGCCATCGGCATCGGCATCGTGGCGATCCTGCTCGGATACGTGTTCCAGAAACAGAACGTGGCCTTCATGGTGGGGCTCGCCTTCGCGGTCGCGGCGAGTTGCAATTTTCCGGTTCTCCTCATGTCGATCATGTGGCGGGGAACGACCACTCGGGGCGCGATAGTGGGCGGCCTGCTGGGACTCGTCAGCGCGGTCGTCATGGTGGTGCTGAGCAAAGCCGTATGGGTCACGACGTTGGGGAACGCGCAGGAGATCTTCCCCTACGACAACCCCGCCTTGTTCTCGATGCCGCTGGCCTTCATCGGCATCTGGCTCGTGTCGTCACTCGACAAGAGCAGCCGGGCTCAGCGTGAGCGCGCCCTCTTCGAGGCGCAGTTCGTCCGATCCGAAACAGGCATCGGTGCGGCCGGAGCCCACGCGCACTGACGGCATCGGTTTTCACGGAACCAACGGCGCCGCTCAGCGGCGCCGTTTTGCGTTTCCGCAACCGGCCGACCGGAACCTCGCCTCAAAATACAAATGAGAGGCGTAGAACTTTTAATTTATCGTATTAGTCGTGGGAATTCCTTATATCGACCGGACCGTGCTGGCTCTCCAGTGCGGCGTGAGCCGGGCAACAGCGCCCCGGGATGGGACGATCGCGAGAGAGGGCTCTTGGGCCAAGTCATCACTGCCAACCGCCTGACCGATGGCGCGGTCGTGTTCCTCGATGACGAGGGGCAGTGGAGCGAGCGTCTCGACCGGTCGCAGGTGTTCCCCGACAAGGTCGCGGCCGCGACCGGCCTCGACATCGGCAAGGCCGCCGAAGCCGGCAACCTGATCGTCGACCTCTACGCCGTCGACGTCACGGTCCAGGCCGGCGCGATCGTGCCCCTGAAGCTGCGCGAGGTCATTCGGGCTCGTGGACCCACCATCTTCGCCGCGTTCACGAAGCCCGGCTCGACCCCGGCGCCGGTGCAGGAGGACGACCATGTATCGGTATGACGAGTTCGATGCACAGTTCGTGGCGGAGCGCGTCGCGCAGTTTCGCGACCA
>JAABUY010001484.1_pt1 | contig 31412 bp, 54 predicted proteins | sample 5560271 | NCBI WGS metagenome assembly JAABUY01 (sample SAMN10711886, study PRJNA513374) | rock metagenome | isolation source: Antarctica rocks | place: Antarctica: Victoria Land, University Valley | reverse complement strand
CTGTGGCCGTTGCGGCGGCGGCGCCTTGCGCGCGCGACATGGGCGGGGGATGCGGCTCACGGGCGGGGCGCGCGACGCAGGTGCTGAAGTCTGTCGCGGGCCAGAGCGCATTCCAGTTGGCCGTGATGTATGCGCTCGTGGTGCATGGCGACGCGGTGTTTGGCGTGCCCGCGGCCGCCGCCGCGCCCGGCGCGAGCGTGCACTACACGCTCGTCTTCAACGCGTTTGTGATGATGCAGCTGTTCAACCAGGCGCGCGCGCCGGCCGGCCGCTGGCGCAGCTCTGTGGTGGTCGTGTGGCCTGCCGCCAGCCTTCCCAGTTGCTCCCTCCGCCTGTAGTGAAACGTGTGCGGATGCACGTTCAGCTGAGTCCAGAGCATGTGCCGCGCGGTCTGCCGCCGAAGGTGGTGTGGGGTGCTTCACGACTCTGTGAGGACGAGCAGCTGCAGCCTGCTGAGGGCGGGAGGCGCGCTGCGGCAGGTGAACGCGCGGAAGATATACGACGAGCCCGACGTGCTGGGCGGCGTGCTGGGGAACCGCCTGTTCCTGGGCATCCTGGGCGGCGAGCTGCTGCTGCAGGCGCGCCGCCCCGGCCTTGCCCTGGGACGCGGGCGCCTACGGGCGCAGGTTTTAAAGGGCCATACCCGGCGCCCTCACCGCAGCCGGGTGTGCACTGCCTGGCCGCGCCCGGACAAGAGGAGCGGCTCGCCCTTGGCGTGCCTGCCTGGCTGATACTTGCTCCTTGTGGCCACCGTGACATCATTACAGCTCCAGCCTGTACGCGCGTGGACAACCAGTGTCTTTGAGATGACCGACCAGGAATGCAAGAGCAGCGTGCCGTGCTGACGCGCGCCCGGGGCGGCGCAGGTGCTGATCGTGCAGTTTGGCGGCGACGTGTTTGCCACGCGGCCGCTGTCCGCGGCGCAGTGGGCGGCGTGCACCGGCATCGGCGCGCTGTCGCTGCTGGTGCGCGCCGCGCTGATCGCGCTGCCGCCGCACCCGCGCGCGCGGCGCGGCGCCGCCGGTGGGCGTGCCGACGACGCGGGTGCTGCCGAGTAGGGAGGTCTGGGCGCACAGCTGCAGGGGCGCCGCGTCTGCGACGTGGAGGTGGCCGCCTGCGCCGGCGCGCATGGCGCTGGTGCTGACAGGCGCGCCATGCACAGGCACGCTTATTTGGCACCTGCGCGCGCCGCGCGCGCGCCCGGCTGGCTGCCCGAATAGGGCACATGTGGCTGGAAGAAGCTTGCCTGCTCTGCGGAGCGGTAGGGCGGCTGGTGGCATTTTTGCGTCGCCGCCACTGCTGGGTTGCTGCCGTGTTGCACTTGTGTGGCAATGAAAAAGGAGGCAGGTAGCTGCACGCAGCAAGCAAATCAATTTTGGATTGGGTCGAGCTCTAGATACTGAATCGTACCTGAGCTGTGAGACAAAGAGTGGGTTGCTTTTCTTGACTTGGGGACTACAGGAGGTTCCGAGCCGCCGCATGATTTGTCTGGCTCTTGCTTTTCCTTTAACAGATAAGGTCGGTGTGCTGTCATTGTCTCAGATTGACTCAAGGCGCCGGAGGCGTATTTGCCATGAGCAACATTGCGTGTGGCCACTTAGGACCACTTACGGCCACATCATGTGCAATGCCCCAATACCTTGTGCGGAGGACGGTAGAGGCAGGCAGCTCTGAAAGATGCATCCTGGACTCGCTGAGCTGTAAGGCTGCACATGTGTGCACACGCACACCTGCTGGCATGCCTTGCTCTCGCAGTCCGAATGCGCAGCCTGGCTTGGAGGCGGCGACGGGTGCGGGAATGGATATCCTCCAGACTGCGGGTGACGCGAGGCCCAGCTTCTCATAGGCCCGACCCTGCTGTTGTGAGCCACCACCTGCATAGCTTCTGCGCATGCACACCAGGCATGGGTGCATCAGGCTATCTGGATCAGTCATCTTCCGGCTACAACTGCGCATGGCCTCATTTATATAGATTAACACATGACGATAATGAGGCCACATAGTGCATCAGTGGGCCGACGTGATATAATGGCAGCATGGGAGCCGCGTTTGGCGCTTACAGAGCATGCTTGGTAAGCAGCCGTGCTACACACTTTTGTGCATGCAGCACTGATGCGCGCATATGCGTACTAGCACATTGGCACTGAAGTGTCCAGTCGAGTCGATAAATAGGCAGGAAGAAAAAAGCCCCCACACTCTGCAGGACCGCTGCCTAATTGTCAGCCCACTTGTGCCACTGCTCCATTGTGCCGGCAGACTCGGTCTCAACCTGGTACTTGTCCGCCTCGTCCAGCTCTGCGGCGGTCCTCAGCTGCGCTTTCTCTTTTTTCCCTGGGTACTTTGCGAGGTGCAGGACTCGTTTGAATGCTTGGTATGCGGCAGTCCTGCCACCACACAGGCTGCGCGCGATGCGCTGCAGCGCGCCCGGGCTCAACTCGAGCGCAGCGCGCTTGTAGATAGTCTCGCGCTCCCACAGCTGAGCCAACACCCACTCGCACTTTGCGGCAACTGCGTGCAGGCCCAGCCTGTCTGCCACGGCCCAGCACTCGAACAGGATGTCATGGTCTATGCTCTGCCAGTGAAGGAGCTGCCCCTGCGGAACGCCCACAATGTTATGTCACTGCAGCTGGTGCAGTGCCCTGAGCACGCTGAATTGATTGGCATGCGGGTGTCGCACTGGCTTGAAGAGCTGCACGCGCTCGTTCAAGAAGCGCTCAGCTCGCTGGGCGCTGCTCAAAGGGCCGAACTTGTGAGCCCATCGCAAGAGAGCAAGCGCCTGCCGCGTGGCTGCATCAGAGTTGTCGGACAGCGCCCCGCCGCTTGTTGCAGGGTAGAAGACCTGCAGAAGCACTGCGCAGTGAGGTGGTGTCACCGCGCTCCTGGGCTCCATGTACGGTCTGTCCGTGCTGCTGCACAGGTGTTCCAGATTGTGGTCCTCAAGTATGCCCCATGAGGCTGCCATCACAGGACATGGAACCACTCTGCATGCAACCCTGGCCACATGCCACTTGACAATGAATGCGCGCCTTCAAAATACTGCATGTCTCGGACTCGGAGAAGTCGCCAAGCGGGAGCACTGCCTTGCTGCCCGCGGGCGCCTGGCTGGCGGCCACCTTGAGCATGTCCGACAGGACCGGCGAGGTGCTCGCCAGGAGCTGGCTGTGCGCGGGCAGGTGCACCCCGTCGCTAGACCGTAGCAGCACGTCGGCGGCTGCCTGGAAGTCTGCTGTCGTGCCTGCAAAGTAGGCGGGCGGAACATCCTGTTTAGCTGCCATGCCAAGTGTGGTGTCGGGTGACCGGGAAGCCTGGCTCTTTCCGGGACTACCCACTCTATTGTGCGCCCGCACGGCACAGTGCCCAGCTAAGAGGTCGCGGCCAGCCTCATGTTGCTGTGTCTCTGCCTGGCCAACCTGCAAGCTGGAATCCTTGGAAAGGGTGACAAGTTCTTACATGCCAGGGGATCTATTTGTACAGCCACTCCTGTCCTAGGCACGCGTTCATCACCTTGAAGCAGTCCTAGCCTGGTTGAGGCGTGAACAGCATGGGGCATGCATGCGCGCACGCTCTACTCCAAAAACAGGTTGCCTATCTCTGCGTTGTATCTGACTGCACTCATTGAAAGGTCTCCTCAAGGCACTAGGACAGATGCATGTTTGCATGGCACAGCCCTGGCTGGGCGCGCAGAAGGGGTGGGTCCTCACACACCTGATCAGCGGCGCCCCAGCAGCACCCGAGGTAATCAGCAAAGCAGAGCAGAGCACTCTGCAAAGCTGTGAGACCAGACACTAACCCAGAGCAAATCAGCGGCCGAGCATAAACAAACCAGCGAAAGTAGCAGCTCTGCTGGGATGGGCAGACATGCCAGCCACGAGGGGGCAAAAACTTTTAACGAAGCTGAACACCTTGGCAGACAAGCATGCAGGCTTACAGTCTTCAGTGCAGTGATGACACTTGGCCATGTTCCATGAGCTGTCTACGCAGTGACCTGCCGACACCCAGCGCTTGCTGGCTGTCAGCCTGCACGACACAGCGCGCGCAGGCTGTGAGCAGAAGAGCAGCGTCAGGCAGTGGGACGCTAAGGTGGCTCACCCAAGCCAGCACCTCTATCTCTAACTCTGCCGGCTAGCCAGCACCTCTATCTGAGGAGCGTCGCTGCATGAGCGCATCGCAGCCACGCCAGTCTCAGCCCCTCCCCGACGCCGCCTCGATGCGGCGCCACCGTCTAGCTCGTGCGCCACTGCGTCATGGACTGAGCTGACGCCGTCTTGGGCGTAACGCCTCCCTTCAGGCTTCGCAGCTGCTGGCGCGCGTCCGCCAAGCCAGCGGCCAGGCTGCGCGCGATGCGCTGCAGCGCGCCCGGGCTCAGCTCAATCGCGGCACGCATGTAGACAGCTTCCTTCTCCCACAGCTGGGTCAGGGCCCACTCGCACAGAGCTGCGATGTCGTGCAGGCTCAGCTTGTCTGCCACTGCCCAGCACTCAAACAGGATGCCGTAGCCTGTGCTCGTGTAGTACTTGCGCTCCTCCTGCAGCAAGCCAGAGCGAAGCCTTGGTTTGTGAGGGGTGCATGCCAGTGCGCGTATGGTGACTGGCATGTCGGGGCCGCACGCTGAGCATCAGTCGCACGCGGTCATGCAGAAAGCAACTGGCACGCTCGAGGTGCTCTGTGGCGTCAAACTTGTGAGCCCACCGCAGCAGCGCTATTGCTTGCCGTACACTTGCAGCATGCGCTGCAGTATCAAATACCAGAAACTTGTCTGGCAGCGCCCTGCAGCTCGTTGCGGGATAGATGACCTGATGTGTACCGTGCGTCAGGTTGCCACGCCTTCTACGTGGACTGCATGCGATTGTCGTTGTGCATGTCTTGCACACAGAGGAGGGTCAAGAGCAGGTGCTGAGTGTGGCTCAGGCTTCACGAGTTTGCTTTCCCGCTACCAAGCTCACGCGCCAAGTTGACTTGCACAGCGCACATTAAGGGTACACGCACCTTTAAAACGTCGGTAGCCTCCAGCTCAGAAAACTCATCCAGCGGTATCACTGCTTTGCTGCCAGTGGGTGCCTGACTGGCAGCAAGTTTCAGCAGGTCGCACAGGATCGGCGAGGTGCTTGCCAGAAGTTGGCTGTGCGCGGGCAAGTGCACCCCGCCGCGCAGCTGCAGAACCACGACCGCGGCTGCCTGAAAGTCTGCTGGTGTGCCTGCAAAGTAGGCGGGCGGCGCCTCCTGCTCAAAGGTCGTGCAGGCACGTTTGGCCGCTGGCGTTTCCATCAGTGCGTAAGTCGCTTGCCCAAGGCCAAGCAGAGGGCCTTGCTCGAGAGACCGGATGCTTGTGCTGCAGGCACGACACAAAGCTCGCTGGAATACGTTCAGACGAGAATCAGCAGTGACAGTATTTGAAAAGAGGTAGGTCATATGACCAAACTATAAATACGAAAGACCAGCTGCGGCTGAGTGATTTTTGCTAGAAGGCGCACAGCTGAGACCTCGCGTGACCTGACTACACGTACCTCATCAAGGTGAATATCCAAGCACCTGCTCAGGCTCATCTGCTTGTGTGCTTGCCAGACTTCTGACTGCTTGTGCTGTGCCTGCTGACAGGGAAAAAAAATTTTTGCGGCACATGTCTGCGCTGTTGCGAGCTTGTGAAGCTCGTAGATAAACACTTCTGGCAACACTTGCACGAGGTGCACTGGGTGCTGTTGCTGCTCTGGAACCCTCAGTTGCTCACGTACAATGCGTGTCCGAGCTCGTTGCTCGCGCGGTAGTGCCTGGACGTGTCAGCAGCCACGTTCCAGGCATGCCATGCCTGCATGTCATGCCTGGGGGCGCGGCTTTCTCAGCTGAGACTTGGTTTGCGCACCCCTAGGAGCAGCTGCTAGAGGCGCGGCAGGCTGCCGAGACAGCTTTAGCCTGCACGCAATGTCCATGATATGCCATGCCAAGGGGCGGGACACGCCCTCTTGAGATAGACCTCAGCGCGCGCGCGTAGCAGCGGCCCCGTTAGCCAAGGCTTGGTGCATTGCAATGATTCGGCCTGCACGTCATGCCAGCAAGCCTGCCATAGCCGCGGTCAGCCCAGCCACGTACAGCGGCCTTCACGCACAACAGCACCGCGTCCAGGTCGCGTACGTCTGGCATGCCCGGCGGGCGCAGGCCCGCATTTCCAGGATGCCGTGGGTTTGTGCAGTAGCTTGGGTGCAGATGCGCATATGAGGCGCAGGCTGAAAGCAATCAGTCCTAACAGAGTCTGGGACGCGCCTCTCGAAGAAGGTAAGAGTCTCGGCGGTTTGCAAGCACTTGCCCAAAACCTGCCAAGAAGAAGCTTTGTGTTTGTGGCACATCATGCTTTTGCTCGGCCGGACAGTTGCAGACACGAAGCCATGAGGAACGTGGCATGCAGGTCTGCTTCGCCCAGCTGTATCAGGCGGGCCGAGGGCATGGAGTCTTTTAAAGCAACTGTGCACTTACAAGCGGCGAGGCGTATCAACAGCAGCAGCAAGATCAAAGCGAGCAAAGCACTCAGCAAAGCAACACAGCAGGTATCCATAAAAAATGGCTTGCGCCTAGGGCCAAACTGTGCAAGATCCAATTTTGCCCAACTGTGCAAGATCCACACGTGCACGCCCAGCCGCGAGCAGGGCACAGGAGTCCCGTTGGCATGTCTGCACCGTGGCAGACGTGCATGCAGCCACCAGGTTCAGGCACGGGCGTGTTGCCAGCATCGCTCAGCCTTCTATGATTGCGATTACCTGCCGACAGCCAGCATGTGCCGGCACAGACCGGGCCAGGAGACACGCTGTGCACACAACAGCGGTACCAGGCTGTGCCAAATCCATGCCTGCGCATACACTCGCAGCACCACGAACGTGATGCATGCTGTTGCGAGTATGTCGACAAGCCACGCAGAGCTCAGGCCCTCCTCACTGCTGCCACAAGCGCGTGGGTCCTTCTCCTAGCTCATGCGCCACTGCATCATGGTCTCAGCAGACTCCGGCGACTCCTCCGTGTAGTACTTGTCCAGACGCCTGGCCCGGCGGCTATCCTCACGAATCATAGCGCTCAGGCTACGTGCAACGCGGTGTACCGCGCCCGGGCTCAGCTCCAGCACGGCGCGCGTGTGGACACTCTTGTTTCTCCACAGCTGCGTGAAGGCCCATTCGCAATTTGCTGCGACCGCGTGCAGGCTCATCCTGTCGGCAAAAGCCCAACATTTGAAGACCGTGTCAAGCTCATAGCTCCGAGGCCAGTCCACCTGCAGCGAGCCAGAGCGGTGTCTCTCCGCTGTAGTTGGTGAAGTGCCAGCGCGTGAGAGGTGCTGAAAGCTGGGACCGCACCCTGGTAAAGGACTTCATGCTGTTGCCCAGGAAGCGCTCAGCGCGCTGGACGAGCTTCTCAGGGCCAAACTTGTGAGCCCACCGCAACAGAGCAAGCGCTTGCCCCATGGCTGCAGCTTGCGCTTCCCTGGTGGCAGACTGCATGCCTGCTTCTGACAGCGCTGCGCTGCTCGTCGCAGGATAGATGACCTGCACTGACAACCGTGCAGTGAGCCACCTTGCAGTAAGAATAGTTGGCAGTGTTGCACTGACAAGCAGGCGTGCGTGTCCCCGTGCACTCCCCTTCTCACTATGAAGATGCAACAGCAGATCGTTTTGCACGCGGCCCGGATCACAGGGCTGTGTGTCTTGCGCCCGCGTGTCAGGGAGCACGCGCCTCCAGTATGCTGACAGCCTCGGACTGCGAGAAGTCCTCGAGCGGCAGCACCATCATGCCGCCTGCGGCCGCCTGGCTGGCAGCGAGGAGCATGCCAGCAGCTGGCGCGCCCCGTCGTGCAGCTGCAGCACCACGTCCGAAGTCGCTTGAAACTTTGCGTGCGTGCCTGCAAAGTAGGCGGGCGGCGCGCCCTCCTGCACGCCCATGGCAACGGAGACTGCAACGTAGACGTAGAGAAAGAAGTGTGTGTGCTCGAGAAATCAGTTTGTTTGACTGTACGACAGGACCTTTCCGACACCAGCACCAACGGTCCCTGTGGAGCTGCAGGAACGAGGTGTCCGCTCTGCTTTCAGCCCCCGCGTCGCCATGCTTGGCCGCATGAAGCGTCAGGTGGTTGTGCCGGATGCGCCCCCTGCGCAGCACCCCGGGCATGCGCACTTTGCCGGCACACCAGCTGATTTCCAGGCAGACGCGGACCTGTTGCTGCAGCTGCACGGCGGGGCGCACCTGCCCGCCCACAGCGCGCTTCTGGCGAGCGTGTCGCCGGTCCTGTGCAAGATGCTGAAGTTTGCTGCCAGCGAGACGCCCGCGGGCAGCAAGATGGTGCTACCGCTGACCGACTTCACCGAGCAGGAGGCTGTTGATGTCTTGACGGCGCGCTTCCCTGGGCAAGACCTTCAGGGGCATGGTCAGGCCGCTCGGTCCCTGAGGAGGCACCTGTTTGTGTCCATCCGGTGGGCGCTCATGGCGTGGAGGGCGGGGTGTGCAGCAGCACACGTGAACACGCGCCGTGCTGATGTCGCAGGTCGTCTACCCTGCGGCGAGCTGCCGGGCGTTGACCGACAGGAAGCCTCCGCAGGACAGGGAGGCGCAGGCTGCAGCCATGCGGCAAGCGCTGGCTCTCTTGCGCTGGGCTGACAAGTTTGCCGCTGGAGAGCACCTCCAGCGTGCCGACCGCTTTCTGCGCGAGGGCGTGCGGCTCATGGCCACCGTGCGCGGCCCCGCGCCTCTGTCAAGCTTGCACGCACTGGCACTGCACCAGCTAGAGCGCTGAGGCAGCGCACTGGCTTGCCGCAGGACGAAGTCAAACACGTCAAGAGCATAGACTACGATGTCCTCTTCGAGTGCTGGGCGATTGCAGACAAGCTGAGCGCACACGCGCTCGCAGCAGACTGCGAGTGGGCCATGACAGTGCTGTGGAGCGCGGAGGGTGTGCACATGCGCGCCGTGCTCGAGCTGAGCCAAGGCGCGCTGCAGCGCGTCGCGCGCAGCCTGGGCGCCCTGTGCGCCGGCACACGTGCTGCACGCCAAGAGGCGCCAAGGGCGAAACGGAGCTTAGCTGCTCACGATAGACATTTCTTGGGAATTCAATTGAACAATCTGGAAATGCACCTGAAAGAAGCGGAGATGCCTGCCGCGACCATGCTGCAGTGGCGCATGGGCAACCCCAAGTAGGCAGAGTTCGCGGCAGACAGTAAGGGGCCATCTGTGAGGCCGCGTGGCCATCGAGTGCACACCTGCACGCATTAGCAGTGCTATGACTGGATGAGCAGCCGGGAGCGCTTCACTGCCTGGCACCGGCTGTCTATTCACAGCGCGCTCCCTGTCTGCATACTTTGCGCTCACGACACGTCAAACAATCTTTGGCGGAGGCCAACAGCCGGCAATTGCTGGCTGCTGTGCACATGCTGAAGATGTTATGGGCAGCTGAAGCAGAGGTGGCAGCATGCGGGCTCTCAGAACCCCGGGGTGGCTGCATGCATGCCTTGCAAGGCATGTGCAGTATGCTGATGGCTGCAATGTCCCGGCTGGCATGTCCGCACGTATTCGCGCAGTTGCTGATCTGGCTAATGCGATGAGTGTGTGCTTGCTTGAAGTGTGTTGGTGTGCTTGCTTGCTTGGGTTAGTGCCCTTATTCTTGCCGGGACGCTTTGCCGAGTGTGTACAGGATTGCAGAGTGCATCCGTTCTGCCAGTCCGGGCAGGGCTTAAAAGTCCTTGTGCATGCTCTGTCTATTGGATAGCCAGTGGCCCCTGTGCAAAAATGCGTATGCATAACGTCAGTTCTTCCACTCTTTTGCCTCCTGTGCTTGAAGCGCAGACGACAGCATGTAACGTGCCACAGGCGTCCCACAGGCGTCACCTGCGGCACTTGCGCGTCTCGTGGCTGCAACGTATTGTCTGCATGGGTCACACAGGTCCATGTACAAGATTACCTTGCTCAGTTCAGAGCGCCTGCTTCCTCAACAACTTGTGCAGGTCTCTTGGCCCGGGGCAACCAAGGACGAGACAGACACTTCCGCACAAGTGGCGTCGCGTGTAAGCGCAGCAACACATCCCAGCAAAAGCAAAAGCATGCAGCATTGCAATGCAAAGCGCTCAGCCGCCCGTACATACACCTACAAAACTAGGCGACCACCCCAGCGCAGCATGGAAGCAAGCACCAAGGCCAGTCATGCGGGCATCTCTGCAGTGCACAGGCTGACATTGTTTTGAAGAGCAGACGCCGTATGAAGGGGCAGACCCCGTGACACGCCAGCCAATGTCTGGGCACAACCACGCCGCGTGTGTGTCTCTAACTTAGCTGGTCTCAACATGGTGAAACACTTAGCAGACATGTGCACACATGAGAACGATGTAGCGGCCGTGCATGCAGCCTACAAGGGCTCAAGGACGGCATGCAGCCACCTTTGCTAGGCAGCATGTTCTGACTTGCCGCCCACCCAGCAGTTGCTGGGTGCCTGCCGGAAAACACGCTTCACATGGCCATGTGCGCGCTACAAGAACCCAGCGCGCGCAGGCTCTGAGCATGGTCAGGTGCCGGCAGTGCAACATCCGTGGCTGCTAGTGGCCATGGCCGCGCCACGTACAGAGCGCTGTTGCAGGCTCATGGTCCACGCCATGTCACCCACAGTCTGCGGCCGACCCTTGTGTCTCCTCTGCCTCGCCTGTGCGCCAATGCGCCATGGCAGCGGCGGTGGCCGTAACGGTCAGGCTTTTGCTCACCTTGCTCACCTTTTCCAGCTCCACCACCACATCATGAGGACCGCTAGATGTCCCACGGGCGCACTCCGCTCCCCAGAGCCCCCGGCGTGAGGCGTCCAGCCCGACGCATAGGCTGCGTGCAATGCGGTGCACTGCGCCCGGGCTCAGCATTGACGCGCGCGCATACACACTCCGTTCCCCGCACATCTTTGCCAGGGCCCATTCGCAGTGTCCTGCAACCGAGTGCAGGCTCAGCCTGTCCGCGACCGCCCAACACTCGTACAGGACGTCTACTTTAAAGCTCCGGTGGCGGCCCTCCACCTGCAGCAGGTCAGAGCGCTGTCTTGCTAGTGCAGCTGGGTGCAGTGCCAGCGCTTGCAACGTGACCAGGGCTGGGCCGCACGGTGCACCACGTGGTCATAAGCCGCATGCGCTCGCACAGGAAGCGCTCGGCGCGCTGGACGTGCTCCTCGGGGCCGAACTTGTGGGCCCACCGCAGGAGAGCGAGTGCTTGCCGCATTGCAGCAGCCTGCCTTCTTCTGTCATGTGGGGAGATATCGTCTCTCAGCGCTTTGCTGCTTGTCGCAGGATAGACAACCTGCGAAGGGGGCTGCGGTTAGACCACGGGGACCAACAGGCAGACACAGCGCTGTGTCGCCACCTGCCTGATCAGAGCCTAAACCAGTTGGCATGCGGTGCTGACACTAAACCAATTTGCCTACAGTTCATAAACAAGTACGCGCCTTGAGCACGTCGACAGCCTCCCCTTCTGAGAATTCTGGGAGCGGTACTTCTGTCTTGCTGCCCGTGGGCGCTTGGCTGGCAGCAATGTTGAGCATGTCCGACAGGAGCGGCGAGGTGCTTGCCAGCACCTGGCTGTGCGCGGGCAGGCGTGCCCCATCGCGCAGCTGCAGTACCACGTCTGCGGCTGCCTGGATCTCTGCTGATCTAAAACCTGCCAGATAGGCGGGCGGCGCTTTGCGCTCAGCTGCCGCGCCAAACGCACACGGCCAGAGACATGCGCTGTTTGTCAATCGTGAGGACTGTTTGCTCATGTCGTTGGTGCCCTGTTTTTCGACGTTGGTGCCCTGTTTTCGAGATGGGGCGCGGAGTGAGTGAGACCGAGCAGCCTTGCAGGCTGTCGAACCGACAGGGCGCTTCTAGGGTTGTCGCTTTTCAAATTTGCCGACACGGCTCACCTGGCTGAGCCAGGCTGGCTCGCCTTGGCTGGCACACTGTGTTATTACTCTTCTGACAGAGTTAGTTTTTTCCGCTCTGCGCGTAGTTGACACGAGCAGACCCGAGCGAGCACTCGACTCTCCAGGCTCAACAACGCTTGCCACTCCTGTCAGTCTGCCATGGCTGAGGAGGTAGCGCCGCCCGCCTATCTTGCTGGGTCACCAGCAGAGTTCCAGGCAGCCGCGGACGTGTTGCTGCAGCTGCGCGACGGGGCGCGCCTTGCCGCGCACAGCCAGCTTCTGGCGAGCTTCTCGCCGCTCCTGTCCGACCTGCTAAAGGCTGCTGCCAGCCAGGCGCCTGCAGGCAGCAAGTCTGTGCTACAGCTCGGAGACTTCTCTGAGCAGGAGGCCCTCGCTGTCTTGAAGGCACGTGCTCCTGGTGATCCTGGTGAAGCATCTGCCTGGACTACACAAGGGTCAGGACAGTAGGTTGGCTGGACTTGCTCGTGTCCGCTTGTGAGTCGCACAGTAGTGGAGGGCGCACGCACCGACGGTGATGGCAAGGTGACTGCGCTGCATGGCTCTCCTGCAGGTCATCTATCCTGCGACGCGCAGCACAGCGCTGTTAGACAGCGTCTCGCCAGATAACAGGGAGGAGCAGGCTGCTGCCATGCGGCAAGCACTCGCTCTGCTGCGGTGGGCTCACAAGTTCGGCCCCGAGGAGCATGTCCAGCGCGCCGAGCGCGTCCTGTGCAAGCGCTTGCAAGTCTTGGCACACGTGCGGCCCCAGCACTGGTCACCGTACCTGCGCTGGCACTGCACTAGCTCAACCTGCACTAGCGAGCCAGCGCTCTGGCTTGCTGCTGGTTGAGGGGATGCGAGCTCAGGGAGCTCAGGGAGGCGAGCTCCAGAGCTTTGACGTGGACATCCTTTTTGAATGCTGGACGGTCGCAGACAGGCTGGGCCTGCACAACGTTGCAGCATACTGCGAATGGGCCATAACGTGGATGTGGACGAGAGACAGCGTCTGTACGCGCGCCGCGCTGGAGCTGAGCCCGGGCGCGCTGCGGCGCATCGCGCGTGGCCTGCGGGCCCGCATGGATGCAGGCAGGAAGCAGCTGCCGAGCGTGCTGTCATATGCACAGGCTCGCTCAGAGCATCACCTCAAGCACGGCGACAAAAAGAAGATGAAGGATAATATTTTCAAGGTGCGCTTTTCAAGGTGCATAGCAACAGCGGCGCCTGTTCGCACCATGACGCGATGGCGTATCGACGAGGAGGGCATGCTGAGCACATGGCAGCAGACCATAGGTGCTATCGTGAAATGGCTTGGTAGTTGAATTGCAGCAGCACTGAGTATGCTGCGCAGTCCTGGCCGCTAGCAGTTCTGGAGGTCGCACTGCTTGCACCTTACTATGTTCAGGGCCTGTGCGTGCTTGTTTCACGCTTTAGTGGCTCTTGCTGGTGTCATCGGTCAAAAGTGCGCCGCTGAGCAAAGGTGACCGCATGCTGAGCCCCTGGTGGCTGCATGCACGTCTGCTGAGGTGTGTGCATGATGCGAGTACGCGCATGCGGCTCGGCTGGGCCCATACGGCGGCTGGCATGTCTGCCTGTTTGCTGCTGCACAGTTGCCAATCTTGCTGGTTCGGCATTGCTTGTTTGCGTGCTGCGTGGGGGTGAACATGTGTGCGGTCAGCCAAGCGTTTTTGCCTTGTAGTGCTGCATGCTTTTGCTGCTGCTGCCAGTAGCTTTGCATTTGCGGGCGAAGTAGTAGTTTACAGTCTGTAGGTCTTGCACCTGCACCGGCAGTATACTCTGCACTCTTTTTACTTGCTCTGACGCGCCCTGTAACACGCAGCGGAGGATGTGGCAGAAACTGATGTGTGCACAAGACTGCCAGCGCTTCATGTCCCCTTCGCAGGCATGTGTGACACTGAGTTCTGCCAAGCAATACGCGAGTGCTTGCCAGAATGTGCCAATTTTGACTTACCGCTGGATCAGCATAGCAAATAGGCACTGCACACCTTCTGCTGACTTATGGTATGTTGCCTGCCGGGCTGGAGATGAACTCCAATGCCAGCTAGCGGTTGCCTTGGCAGGACATTTGTTGTAGGAATAGCCCGCTGCTATCTGGACTTTCATAGAGTGTGCGCTGACAGATCAATGCGACCAGGACTGGCCCATATGTAGAAGCAGGCGCGGCCGAGCAGGACATCCTTATGATTAGCGCAGGTGGGCCTCCCACCTTTCAGAGCCCTCGCCTCATGCAAGGAGCACCTGTACCAGCGCGGAGCAGCGGCTGCCTCTCATTGCGCCAGGCAGGCCTGCGTGCGAGACTCGCTAGGTGTGCGCGTCCTGGACGCGGCGTCGCCGCGCATGCAGGTGGTCAGAAAACGCTGGGCTGACAACCGCCTCGAGGCGGCCATCCAAGCTTCCGATGGTCGAGCCCGCGCCGCGCGAGCATGTGGGCAGGTGGGGTGGCTTTGGCAGAGAAGCAAATTAAGTTTAGCATCTCCAGAAGCTGCCAAGACTTCATGCTGAGAGTGTGCATGTGGTTGACTAATACAAGGTGAGGGCTGCCTGCGCGGGTGACACAGCATGGCCAAGCGCTCATGCTGCGCAGCAAACACAAGGCAGTTGCTGATGTCCCAGTTGTCAGTGTCGAGCTTGCCAGTGCGGCACCCCGCGCGGAGTGGCGCGCTCCTGCTGTGGTGCCGGGAGGGCAGCGTGCTAGGGACGGCGTGCGCTGCAGCAGCATAGGGACACAGGCACGTCAGCGGATTCCTCCACTCACGGCGCAGACGTGGGCAGCGCGGGTGCCGCCGCGGCACCGCCACAGTTCATCGTTTATGTTATCATTTGAACCCTGCACCTGCCGCGCCTCCACGGCCGCATGCTGCCGGTGCCCTCCCACGGCCGCGTGCGTGGCTGCATCTGAGGCTCTGGGCTCGTGCTGTACTGAGTTGCCGCCATGTCAACCATCCACAGCATGTGCCCTGCGCATGCATACACTCTACACTTACTAGCGAGTCACGTGGCCGTTGCACTGCGGCGTGAAGACACCAGATTTAGCCTGCCACCTTGTCTTTGCATGCCTCGCTCATCAGTCGGGGCTGCCATATATTTAACTCGCTGCATGAGGACTCATGACTCATGCTTCGCCTGTATACTGATGCCCGGTTCCACATATGGGCTAGTCCTGGCCGCGCTGACCTGTCAGCACGCACTTTTTAGCAGACTATCCCTACATTACAATTTGTCTGTCAAGCCAGTTGCTAGTTGATACTTAGCTCATCTCCAGCTGGCAGGCAACATGCCGCTCACTTTCAGAACGTGTGCAGTGTATGTTTGCTTTGCCGACCTGGCTGGTAGTCATGAGGCGCGCACATCTGGCAAGCACCCAGTGTCACACATGTCCGCATAGGGGACTTGGAGCGTGCGGCAGTGATTACACAGACTTTTTAGTCACATATTGCACTTCATTACCTTACAGAGCACAGAGCCAGGGAGCAGGAGCGCAGGGGGTTCTGACGGTGCAGGTGCAAGACCTGCGTGACTGTAACTTACTTTCCCCGCAAAAGCAAAGCTATGGGCAGCAGCAAAAGCATGCAAGGCAAAACGCTCAGCTGCCTGCACATATATTCACCCCCACGCGACATGCAGGCAAGCATTGCAGAACCTGCCAAACCGACAACTGTGCAGGCAGACACGACAGCCGCCTCACTGGGGCACAGCCGCGCCGCATGCATGTACTAACATCATGCGCACATGTCAGCAGGCATGCATGCAGCCACCAAGGGCTCAGAGTTGGCATGCGGTGCGGCTCTGGTCAGCGGTTCTGTATCCGCTCACACCCTGCAAGTGCCACAAGTGCAGGAAATAAGCACGCATAGGCTCTGAACAGAGGCTGGTGCAAGCAGTGCGATCTCCATGACTGCTGGCGGCCAGAACTGCGCCGCACACAAGTGCTGTTGCACTTAACGACCAAGCCATGTCACCACGGCACCCACGGTCTGCCGCCATGTGCTCGGCATGCTCTCATCATCGATACGCCATTGCGCCATGGTGCCAGCTGGCGCCGCAGCTGTCAGGCACCGACATACCTTCTCTACCTTGGCCTCAATCTTGCTTCTTCCGTTTTTTTCAAGATGACAGCCATAATGAGCCCGGGAAAATGACAGCACTCTCTGCAGCTCCTGGCTTGCAGCGTCCATGCGGGCCCGCAGGCTGCGAGTAATGCGGCGCACCGCGCCCGGGCTCAGCTCAAGCGCGGCGCGCGCATGGACACCCGCTTCCGTCCACACACTCGCCATGGCCCATTCGCAGTGTGCTGCAACCTTGTGCAGGCCCAGCCTGTCCGCAACCGCCCAACACTCGAAAAGGATGTCCACTTCAGAGCTCCAGTGCTTGCCCTCCACCTGCAGTAAGTCAGCGCGCTGTCTAGCTAGTGCAGCTTGTGCAGTGCCAGCATGTATGCGGTGACCAGTGCTGGGGCCGCACGGTTGCCATGAGTTGCATGCGCTCGCACAGGAAGCGCTCGGCGAGCTGGAAGTGCTCCTCGGGGCCAAACTTGTGAGCCCACCGCAAGAGAGCAAATGCTTGCCGCATGGCTGCGGCTTGCTCCTCCGCGCTATTTGGTGCGACGGTGTTGATCAGCGCTTTGTTGCTCGTCGCAGGATAGATGACCTGCAGGAGAGCCATGTAGCGCAGTCACCTTGCCTTTTTTTTAAACTACATAGAAGGGGTAGCTCAACTGTTGTTGAGTATGCCATCCACAATACTACTTACTAGTACTACCCAGGAGCTGGCAGGAGCAAGGGAAGCCTGTATACCTCGCGACGCTGTCCCGACCCACACAGAGTCCAGGCAGGTGCTTCACCAGCACGCGCCTTTAAGACGTCGAGGGCCTCCTGCTCAGAGAAGTCTTCGAGCTGTAGGACAGACTTGCTGCCTGCAGGCGCCTGGCTGGCAGCAATCTTCAGCAGGTCGCACAGGAGAGACGAGGTGCTCGCTAAAAGTTGGCTGTGCGCGGGCAATTGCGCTCCGCCGCGCAGCTGCAGCACCACGTCCGCGGCTCCCTGGAAATCTGCTGGTGTGAATTCTGCAAGATAGGCGGGCGGCGCTGCCTCCTCAGCCATGGCAGACAGATAAGAAGTGGCAAGCGCTGACGTGCCTCAAGAGTTGAGTGCTCGCTCGTGTCTGCCCTCCTCAGGCAAGCGCTGGGCTCAGAGACACTTATCCTATTGAGACAGAGGTTGTGACACTGCGGAAGCGTGGCGCTGCGAGTCAAGCAGCATCCGACATGTGCGAGCTCCGACATGTCGGACGCTGGCAGCAAGCTTGGTACCTGCTTCATCCTGGCATGCTTGAAGATGTGCCCGATGACTCCGCGGGTTGACTGAATATTTGCTTATATTGACACCCGTTGCTTAAGCAGCCCTAGCTGGCTGAAAGTTACTATGAAGTTTTTAGTTTTTAGTTAACCTAACACGCCTGGGTGCGAAAGGCGCGCACACTCAGAGCCTTCCTTCGACCAGTGGCCGAGGCCGTGAGAAATCGTGTGTGCATGCACATGAACAGTAGTCAAGAGCGTGATGCACATCGAAGCACCTGGCCGTAAGAGGTCACCAGCTGCTGCTGCCGCAGGGGCGCGGCTGGTCCAGGTGGTTTGCAGCAGCAGCGCCCATGGCCCACACCTCCACAACTTGCACGGCAAGTTATATGTGCATCGGCACCACGCACGGCTGTCTGGTACTTCAGGGCCATGTAATCATGCGCCAGGTTGTTCATGACAGCCGTGGTGCCACAACCTGGTGACCGCGGCACAGCGGCAAGGCCGCGTGCAGCGCGTCGTGCTGGTCAGCAGCATCGGCGCCGACGACCCCTTCTTCCCGCTCAACGCGTTGTGGGGGGTGCGCACGCCTCTCATCCTGGACCACACCCGCGCCGGAGCCGCTGTGCACCGCACTGCACGTCCAGCTGCAGCCCGCTACCGCGCGGCCTGGCCTAGCGCTGGCACGGCAGCATGCGCCGTGATGTGTGTGCCCAGCGGCGCGCACGCAGAGCGCCCGGCCCGCGCCGCAGGTGCTGTTCTGGAAGAAGCGCGGTGAGGAGGCCGTCCAGCGCTCCGGCATCCCGTACACCATCGTGCGCACCGCTGCCGCCCATGCGTGCTGATGGGCTGGGCGAGCATGGCAGACATGCATGCTGGGCTCCCAAAGAGGAAGGCGCGTGCGCAAACATGCGAGGCGCGCGAGTGCTCCCGCGCAGCGCGCTCGGCGCGGGTTGCCCCAGCGCACAGGGCTAAAGCCCACCAGCGGGCCGCTCACAGCTCAGGCACCGAGTCTACCAGCAAAGCTTCCAGCACGTACATGCACTCCCTGCACTTTCTGTCGCATAGTCGGGAAGCGTCAGCATGCATGCCTCCTCAATGAACACAGCACACTTGGTTTACGGCGTCCATGCGCATGCCCGTCATTGTGGGGGGCGCCTGGTCAACAGAGCGCGGGCGCAGGTACGCCCGGGCGGCCTGCTGGACGCGCCGCGGCCGGGCGCGGCACCGGGCGGCCTGGTCATGGCCGGCCCCAATGCGTTCGGGCTGCCGCCGCGGCGCACGCCCGGCAGCATCCTGCGCTCGCAGGCGCGCCGTTGCACCGCCTGCACTTATGTCGGGCGCCCAGCCCTTGGTTCAAGACCGTTGAGGCAAGCAGGGCGAGAGCGTTGCTGAAGGCCCGTCCTGCAATCACGCCGCCCGCGGGGGTAGCGCAGGCGCATGCTGGTGCAGGACCAAGGAGCCATTTGGAAGGCCTGCTCCAGTGGGATGCGTGGCCCTGATGCAGGGGGGTGCGCTGGCAGGTGGCTGGCGTGTGCGTGGAGGCGCTGGCTCTCAGGGAGGCCGAGGACAAGGTCTGCGAGGTGGTCAGCCGGGCGGGCGAGCCTGCACGGCCACTGCGCAGCCTCTTTGCCGCACTGTGACGCCCTCGCTCAGCCAGCCCAGCTGGTGTCATGTATTCTTATGCGCGGGTGGAGTTGTCTCGTTAATTACTTGCGGCGCGGCGCACCTGATATGTCGCCACCCTCGTATCGTATTGCGTAGCAGTGCCAAGCAGACATTTATGTTGGTGTTTTGTGTTGGTTGTTTACAAATACCATGGCAGTGTATTGCTTGCGTGGCCGCTGAGTTGTGTCCCACTGCGCCGTGTTGCACCCCTACCTTGCACGTATTTAGACCGCATGGATTACAGAAACGCGTGATATATGATGCAACGTCGGAACGCATGCAAACTAGAGTCTACTGCTACTGCCAAGCTTGGCAGCACGTGCCATATAATAGCACGTAGACTGTTCCGCTGTGCTGCCTCCAGTTTCGCTTCCCGCTTGCAGGCATGGGTGCGAGCAGCTGGCCGGCTGTCCTCCTGACTTGCTGGTTCCTGCACAGCGCAATAGCGGAGCCCTCCCTCCGCGTCAATGTCACCGTGCTGGAGCGTTCAGGACAGTGGGTGCAGGTGCCAGCACAGCGTTAGCTTTTGAGACTGTGTGCTTTTGCATGACAGGCATATGGCACATGACAGATGCTTCATTTGCCCTCCTGGCCTTGCCTGCCATAGCAGCAGAGCAAATCGACCTGTGCTGTCCGAAGAACTGTGCTAAGCGCTCGGACGCAGCTAGGCTTGCTTGCTTTTCAGTGCAATGCTTCTCACGCAAGCCATCAACTCAGAGACTGCTTACAGGTGAGCTGGTCCGGGGTTGAACACCCGTCGCAGCGGGATGTAGTCGCTTTGGCAGTGCCGGCCGGTGCCAACGCCACTGTCACGCCACCCGTCAAGCACAAGTGGTGTTCCGACGCGCACACGCACTTGAGTGATGGTGAAGGCGCCCTGAAGTGCGCACGCCACCGCTCACCTGCACCCGCGTCACTTTTGACGCACAAGCAGTTGCCAGCAGCTCTGAGTGACCTGCTCTATCAGAGGCTGTTGTATGCGGGTCACCCCTCGAGCAGTACATGACTGGCTTGTGCGACCCGAGCATAGCACTGAGTGTGCTGTTTGGAGCGCAGCTTCAAGCTGCTCAACCACCGCGCGCCGATGCAGTTCCTGCTGCTCACAAACATGACCGGCTGGGCCGGCGAGTACACGGTGCTGGCCACATCGCCGGTGGTGACGCTTGGCTGGCTCAACGAGCCGCTGTGGGGCCACCTGGCCCTCACGGGCACGCCCGGGTACGGCGCACTACCTCGTGTGCGGCTGAGGGCACCAGCCAGCCTTGCCTGTGCTGCCCATGCGTCTGTCACCCCTCTTGTGAGCTTCCTGACATGAGTGTGCGCAGAGACTGACAGGACCTGTGTGTGAGCGCTGGGGAGGCACCTTGCATGCAAACCTGGAGTCGGTGGCTAGGACATGGGCTGCATGCACGCCATAACATTCCTGAGCAGCCACTGGCAGACATGCGAGGGCATGCGGCGCATGCACAGTGCACGCGCCATGCCCTGCACATCACACAATCCCAATGAATGGCGTGATGTGCCGGCCGCGCGCGCCAGGGAAATGCTCGTGCAGTGGACCACCGCCGAGCGCGGCCGCCCCATGGTCCGCTGGGGCCCGAGCCCCGGGCGGCTGACAGAGGCGGCGCTGGCCTCGCGCGACACGTACATGCGCGGCGACATGTGTGGCGGTGCGCGCGCCGCGCGGCCCCTGCTGCTGCCTGCGAGCACGGCTGGACGCGCTCGGGCGCGGATTGCGCTCTGGATGGAGGGCTGCTCAGTGTATCCAAACTTCAACAAGAAGGCTGATATGGGCCGACAGTGGGCAAGACGAACGGCTTGAGCTTGCGCCTCAGGACGAGGTCTGCATGTGCCGCAAAGCGAGAACCGCTCGCCCGTAATGCGGGTCATGATATGGGTTAAATTTGGGCCACTTGCAGGCGTGGCCAACTCGACCGGCTTCATCGACCCAGGCATCCTGAACACCGCAGTGATGACGGGCCTCGCCCCGGACACGCGCTACTTCTACGTGTATGGCGACGAGGTGCTGCCCGCTCATTTGGCGCCTCTGCTTCCCATCCTTTGTGTGTGTAGGGGTGAGGCCGCGACGCGCATCCGGCTTGCCCACAAGCACGTACTGGAGCAGGGTGGGACATTCGTGTGCTGATGCGGCCAGCCTCACAGCTGGCTGCGGTGCATTTCCCACGAGGCGCTGACAGGGCGCGGCGCGGCTGCGCCGCTGCAGTTCTTCGGTTGGAGCGAGGAGGCGGCGTTCACGACGGCGCCCTCGCCGGGCGCGGACGGCGCGGAGGTGGCGCTGCTCGCGCTGGCCGACCTGGGGCACTGCGAGGAGGACGGCGCGATGAGCTGGCCGGGCAGCCATGCCAACGCGGTGTCGGTGCTGCCGGTCGGGACGGACGCGGAGGTGCAGGCGGAGGTGCGCGCAGCGCGCCCTCAACCGGCCAGGTCAGCAAGTCACAAAAAAATTTATCATTCATGAGTACATGAGCCTGGCATGTATGGTCAGCCCCTAAGGAACTCATCAGCAAGCTATGTCAGCCTGATGTCCTGCTACTTGTGGGCGGCGTCCTGGTTGCAGGCCTGAATAGGACCGAAACAGCAGTCCTGCGTGCTTCTGACAGCAGTGTCTGGGTCCCCAGGTGCTTGCAGCTGTGCACATGGGGTTTGTCGAGTACTGTGCCGCGCGCGTGACGGCTGCGCGTATGGCCGACGACGTGGGCGGCCGTACGCTGGTCGTGCACAATGGCGACATCTCCTACGCCGAGTGCGCCCCGGCGGGCGCCTGCGCTGCGGACACGGTCGCACCGTGCCCCATGCTCCACAGCACACTATACTAGTGTGCATAACCGCTTGGCGATCAGGAGTTGTGTCCTTGACCGCATACATTTTACAAACGTCTCTCATTGGCTTCCTGTGGCACCCAAGGCTGCTGTCTTGGGAGACATGATAAGTGTGAGCTCGCTGCTTCCAATGCCGAACACCCAGGATGGTACTTTGGGGGGCGGGTGTGACCCCTGGGCCTACCAGCCGCTGCAATTGCAGCAAAAGAGTCATTGGCTTGCTATATGCCAATTTTTGACCGAGTTGCAAGTAGAGCTTGACGTATCTGTCGGCCACTGCGCAGGGGCTCCGTGTATGCTTGGGTGCGAGGCCCGTCGTGTAGCGGGGCAGCGCTCCCCAGTCTCTACAGCTTTGCCGCTGTCCCTGACATGCCACTTGAAATGCGTTGTATGGCTGTCACATGTGCCCCCATTCCATGCAAGATGAAGCTGGCACAGATGCGGTGGCCATTCTTGCACACGTTGCTCTGTACTGTCTAGTATCCGAGAGCCTTGCATCCCTTTCACCTGCTATGCTGCCTTGCCAGCTGACATGCACGGCCGCGCAGGACGTGTACATGGACATGATGGCGCCCATCCTGCGGGGGGCGCCCTACATGCTGGTTCAAGGTGACCCTCCCCAGCCAGTGCCCCCCGCGTTAGCAGTTGCGGCATTGCAGGCGCTTTGCTATGGAGCAGGCCACTGGTCGCATGGCAGAGCCTGACCTCTGACAAACATGCACGTTTGTCGTCATCAACAATTAACATTCATGGTGGTCTCCCGCGGTGGTGGTCTCCCGCACTCATTGGCTGCAGCTGCAAGGGAGAGTCAGTAGCAGATCAGGCTGTCATCGGTGCAGGCAGCCGTAAGTCTGTTATAACAAGTGACTGAGCGGCTTTTTGGCGTTCGTGATTGTCGCGCAACAGGCAACCACGAACGCGACTGGCCGGGCACGGGAACGCGCTTCGAGGGCGCGCGAGACTCGGGCGGCGAGTGCGGCGTTGCGCTGGACAAGCGCTTCCCCATGCCGGCGCCTGCGCCCGGCAAGGGCTGGTGTGCCTAAGCGGCCTCCAAGCATTGCCGCCCATGTGGCATGGCCGCGTGTGCACTGCGCTGCCTGTGCTGTCTGTTGCGCTAGCCTGGTGGCACAAGGCACCAGCACACAGCTCTCCCGATCAATAAGTACGCCACTGCGGGGATCATGAAGTGCTGTCCTCTGTTGCTGACACTCCACATGCACGGGTGGTGCACGACGCCGAGTGAAGGAGCCAGGATATGGCAATGTGGATGACTCAGAGGAAGCCTCAGAGGCCTCACCGTCTCTGCTGAGAAAGCCATGATGCGTGCAGGTACACTTTCACGCACGGGCCCATCCAGTTCGTGCAGCTGAATACAGAGATGGACTTTGCGCCGGGGTCCGAGCAGTATGCATGGCTGCTGAGGGTCCTGCGCGGCGCAGACCGCATGCGCACACCTTGGCTGGTTGCCGGTGCGGCCCCCGTGCTTGGGAGATATTGCAAGGCACTGCCTGCTGCCAGGCGCGGCGCTGCAGGTGACCGGATTGAAAGCTTGCGTTAGGGCACTCACATGCGCATTCTGTGTACAATTGCGAATCATGGCACGTCCGGTGGTGTGTCGCAAGCATTTCCTGCGTATGGGGCGTGAGAGGAAAGATAATGCATCCTTCATCCCAGCAAGGCAAGGTGACTGCCTCATAGTGCAGAGGGGCGCGCCGCGCAGGCATGCACCGGCCATTCTTCTTCCGACAGCGTGTACGGCAACACGCTGGATGGCGACGTGGGCTTCACGGCGGACCTGCGCGGCGCCCTGGAGCGCGTCTTCTTCCAGTATGAGGTGGCGTGCCCGGCCCGCGCGCTCGCACAGCGCTGCCCTGCGCTCCCTGCCTATGGCAGGCATTGGGGAGGGTGCTCTCGCATGGGGTCGCCTGAGTTGCCTGCGCTCATAACAGCGTGTGAGCTCAGCATTGGCGGACACAGACAGGATCAGCGGGCTTGGCATCGCCGAGGCGATTGCGCATGGACTGAGCCTGCAGAGCGAGTACCAGCTGCGGCAGCACTGACGAGAGAGGCTGTGGTGCTGAGGCAGGTGGACGCCACATGGTACGGCCACGTGCATCAGTACTCGCGCACCTGCCCGGTCTTCCAGGCGCGCCCTTGTCAGATGGAGCTCTACGACATGACAAGACAGCAGCCTGCGCTCGCGCGCTGCGCCCGCCTGCTCGCCTGGGCTGCAAGGAAGCGATGTAAATGGCGAACAGCGATGACATGCCCTCTGCGCAGCAGGAGTCGACGTGCATCTGCATGCCAGTGTGTCAGTCAAGCATAAGAGACATGTTACTGTGCTCAAGCTGACATGCGCGTATGCAAGCGCACGTACAGCCGGGCGGCTTCCAAATATCACACACAACCCACACACGCCATGAGCTTCCTGGTGCGGCGCAGTCCAACTGCATGCCGGACGATGATGCCGGCAACCGCACGGCCGGCGCGCCGGTGCACATGCTGATTGGCCAGTCAGGCGCACCGTTCTCCTGGGCGGTCAACCCGCGCGCGCCGCCGTTCTACGAGGCGGTGCAGCTGCGCCACGGCTACCTGCGCGTGCACGCCAACCGCACCGCGCTGACCATGCAGGCGCGCACGGCCATCCACCATCTCTGTGCCCTCATACGATCCAGCCTACACAGTCATTCGCGGCTCTAATTGACCCTGCAAGTGCTTATGCTGCAGGGGAACGTGGAACCTAAGAAATGGGCCTTGCAAGCTGTACTTTCTGCGGTGGTTGGAAACGTGCAGGTTTATGATAACGTGCAAGTGTGCTGCTCCAGGCCATGGACAGCGAGAGCGGCGTTGTGGTGGATGCGACGACGCTACACAAACCACGCGGCTGGCAGAACAACCCCACCGGCCGCCTGCGCAAGCTCGCAATGTTCCATGCAAACTACACGCCAGTGCGCTGCCCCGTGTCAAGGATCGCCGCCTGCGCAAGGACATGCTGGCCTGTGCATGCATAAACATTTAGCAGAAACGTGTCACCAGGCGTCAAGGTTGGTTGGGTTGTGGCAAGTTCGAGTGCCGTGCCTGACCAGGTGTGCAGTCCTACCCCAACCATGTGGCTAGTCGTCTGCATCGCCGTGCATGGGAACAGGGTGGCTGGGAGCTGAGCGGCATCAGCGGCAAGGCGGAGGAGCTGGTGCTGGGCCCCGCCGAGGCGCTGCTCTTCTCGGAGCCGGAGCTGCTGGACCGCCTGCGGAACACCACGCTCGTGCAGGTATGCGCGCACCTCACATACAAAAATGTGGCTGTGTAATAGGCATGCGCCGTCTCACCTTGTTTTCCTCCGCTTCTGTGATGCTTGGAGGAGACAAGCACTTCACACCAACAAATATGTCTGGAAGCTGAGGCAGTTGTATCGCAGCAATCGCAAGTAAGCTTGCCTCTGCTTGCCGTGTGGTGCAGCGGCGGCTTAATAGTTTAGAAGACTGCAAGAACGTGTGCAGTTTACTGAGCGTGGCTGCACTGCGCTGCCCGGCCGCAGGACCCGCTCGCGCCGGACACGCTGGAGGCGTTGTTGCAGCTGCTGGTGCCAATGGACGAGGTGCTGCAGGAGCACTTTGCGCGCACCAGCGGCAGCTCGCCGGCGGCCGCCTTCTTCTACCGCGAGTACTTCACTCCCCTGTTCGACCTGTTCGAGCGGCACCCGGACGGCGTGCTGCGGCAGGCTGCGCCGGCTGCGGCGCCAGCGCGCCTTCAGGCCCGGGCGCGCTTGCGCGGAGGCAGCTCCGAGCAGACACTGAATTACGTTCAGCCTCAGTGATAGAGCGCAACCCCAATTCTGGCAGGAACAGCTGGCCTTCGCGCTTACCTATGTAGCAGCCGCAAAGCTGCAGACTCACCTGCCACAGGTGTGCACTGGTTGGAGTGCAATGCATGTCTTCTGCCGCTCCGGGCATGCGACTCGTGTGGTGCGCGTTGTATTTGATCAGGCTTTGTCACATGCCGAACGTGCATTTTGTACGCATCACTAATACAACACATAGAGAAGATTTGCATGCGGTGCCTGTTAACGCGTTGTACCCTAGAACAGGAGATGTTCCCTGGAACATCTCCTGTTTTCAGGTGTGGTTGATACATACGCTTGCAGGTCACGCAGTAAACTGCAAAAATGCGTGCAAGCCAATCAAGGGAAAGTCTGAGGGATTTATCGCAGCACAGGCTGGACACTCAAGGCCAGCCGGGCATATCCCGTGCAGGCAATGTCATCAGTTGCGCGCTCACACTCTCAACAGGCATGCGCAAGGCGGCACTTGCTCTGCAACACCATCAGGCAGGGGCTACATGTGTTCAGACGGCTGGTCTGGTTGAAGACAGGCAGAGGACTGGCAAAAGGGCCGCCACCGCAGAGGGCTGCAACCAGGTAGGGGCAGAGTTGCTGCAAGGGCAGCAGGCAATACGATCAGCGCCCTTGTAAGGGAAGCTGCTGGGGCACTCACCCGCATGACTTGCGCAGGGCAGCCAAGAGAAACAAAAACATTTTGCTAGGTGGCATATGCGCATCAGAGCCCGAAAGCTTGAGGCACAAGCAGCATGCACGCATGTGCTAACAAGCAGGGGGCTGCTTATCACGGGGCTGCTCATCTATGGCACCAGCAAAGTCGGGCATTTTGGACCTGTGCATCGTCCATTAGATTGGGTGAGGCGCATATCTATGCTGGGCAGGTGGGCGACTCAAGCCATAGCTGGCAATAGCAGAATTGCCAATACGACAGGGGACCACGCGCTCTGTAGCCCGTCCGCGATGCGTCTGAGCCGCCAGAGGAACGCGTCTAGCAGGCGCCGATGCTCACATTGTCAACGCCTGCAAGGGGCAGCCCCATGCAGTGAGTCCTTAGCATGCTCCCATTGGTAGCGTCGGGGCACAGCATCATGTGGTGTAAGCAATGTGCCCAGGCATGCATGTGTAAAAAAAATCACTCAGTAAGCAAGCTGAGGGCCCGCACCCAGATCATAGAGCAGCTGGTTGTCAACCTCCCTGAACACCAGGTATATTGTCTTGCCGACATACGCGCTGATGTCCACCCCCAGGCGGTCCTGCCAGCCTTGATTGTTGTTCAACTGAAGCTGAGCTGCGGAGGCGATGTTGGCGAGGAAAGGCCCCGCGGTCAGGGACGTCGTCGAGAACAGGGATGCAGCGAGCGCCGCAGGCGTGGTATTGGACGCATCGTAGATGTCGATGCGTGCCTGTTAAGCGCGCACAGCTTTGCTGTGTGGGAGCGCTTTCAACAAGCCGCCATCAGAGCACCTAATGTTCTGGACCCATAACCAGTAAACGCTCACTCATGCATGGCGCAGAGCTGCCTTCAGCCACTCAGCAAGACGCAAACTAGAATGGCGCTCAATAGACAGGTGGCATTGCACTGCAGCGCATGCTCAGCAAAGCATAGCGCTGCTCGAGCACGATGGCGGCGCGGGGCCGCGCACGCGCCTGCTGGTTGTTCAGCAAGGTGTAGCTCATGGAGGTGTTGGCGGACAGGGCGACAGAGTTCTCCACTAGGTACGAGAACGAGAGCGTCTCGCCGGCGAGCACGGTGTGCGGCGGGGACACGAGCGCGGTCGAGCCCGGCCCCGTCTGCCCGCTGACCGCAAACTGACCAAACCCGCTGTGTACCGAGTCCTGCTTGCCGCTGCCGGACGGGTTGTTGCCGCCGGAGGAGAGGTAGAAGTCGCCGGAGCCGCCAGGCTCGTTGAGCACGGTCCAGCTCCTGTGCGTGCGCGCACATTTGGACCTGGCCGCTGTCCCTGCTCTAGCTGTGCTGTCCTGCCGGCTGTGCTACACAGTGGGCTGCCGTGCGCTGGCAGGCAGACACGCCGCATGCGGCCTGCCGGCCGCCGCTCGTCAAGCTATAACGGCATGAAAAAACAGCAGATGCACAGGCTGAGCGTGTTTATTGCAAAAGCGCAACGCAGTTGCTGACGTGGGCACGCGCATGTTTGCGCCGCTTGCAGACGATACGAGGTACTCATTGCAGGGCGCACGAGCGCGCATGCATGCGAGGCGGAGGGCGGTTGGGGGCGCGCGCACGGTATGGCGGACGAGCCGCCCACGCCCAGCGAGAAGTCGCCGTTCGGCACTGTGTTGAAGAGCAGGTTGCACGGCACGCACAGGCCGCCCGGGATGCTGGTCTCGCCCGGGTTGCATTTGGCGCAGGCGGCGGCACCGACGTTGGAGGAGGACCCCGCGGCGCAGTTGGTGCAGGGCGCGCCGCCGCCCGGGGAGCTGGTCCCGATGCTGCACGTCTCGCAGCCGGACACCGTGCACACTGTCGGCTGCTGGCCCGGGGGGCAGGTTGCGCTAGCCGTCCCGGTGCAGCCTGTCGCACGTGCCGCCGCGTGAGCCCGCGACGCGACAGAAAGTGGCACGCGCTTCAGCACGACGGCTTCAGGTGCCACCTTGCCGCACAGGCTGCCGCACTGGCCATGCAGGCAGCGCAGGGTGTTCTGCAGAGGGCCGGTCGATTGGGGCCGGCCATAGCGCGCAGGAGGGCGCACCGCTCACGCCATAGCCTGTCGCGCCGGTCACGCCCTTGCCGCCGGTTGGGCCCGCGGGTCCAGGCTGGCCTGCGGCTCCAGCCGGGCCTGAACCGGCCGGGCCAGTGGGCCCGGCCGGGCCAGCGCCGCCCTTGGCACCGGCCGGGCCAGCGCCGCCCTTGGCACCGGTCTGGCCTGAGTCGCCCTTGGCACCGGTCTGGCCTGGGTCGCCCTCGCCTGCGGCGCACGGCGCACACAGAGCCTTGAACAGCCAGGGGCAGGCACGCCCTGCCGGTCGCAGGCGGGCGGTGCAGGGCGCGAGCGCACTGGCTGTGCCAGCCCGTCAGGCAGTGTGCGGGCTGCACGGACGGTCTGGCGCGCACCGCCGGTCGCACCGGTCGCGCCGCCGCTGCCGCCGCCGCCGCCGGTCCCCGGCAAGCAGGTATCCTCGTGCGTGGCCAGTGTTGTGGCCTTGTAGCCGGGCGGGCAGCCTGCGCGCCCTCACGCAGCGCCTGTCTGTGTGACTCACACTTGAGAGAGCAGCGCCAAGGAACAGCAGCAGCAGTACACCACGCGACGGCGGAGCGGGGCAGAGGGCCGCACGGCAGGACCCGGAGACCAGGCGGAACGGGGCTGCGCAGGCGAGGCAGCGGTGCTTGTCGCACAGCTCGCAGTTGACCATGTCAGACGGGCAGACCTGCGGCGCACGGGCGCAGGTCAGCAACCTCCACGCCGCATAGGGCGCCGCGCAGGGTGTCCCTGTCTTCCCTGTCTGAGCCGCACCCAGGGCGTGCGCGTGAAGTTGGGCAGGTGGAGGCCCAGATTGGTGCCGTCCTGGATCACTGCCGTCTCTTGGCCGTCTGCGCGCAGAGCAGGCTGGCCTGGTCAGGCGCATGCATAGCGCGACCAGCACCTTGCAGGGGTACTTATAGGGCTGTGGTATGCAGCCACGCCCAGCCTCGTCGGTGGGTGTGCAGCTGCCCTTGTCGACACAAGCAGTCCTCAGACAGGCACAAGCTACGTCGCGGCCTTGCTCTGGTGTGGACGGGTCACAGCGGGCGGGAGCTTGCCGACAGAGACAGCGAGGAGAAGGGAGGCAGCCAGAAGCAAGTACCCTGACAATGCCATCTCGCCGCACGCGCTCACAGGCCTTGATCGCCTGTTCGTCTCCCCGGCCACAAAAGAGGTCAAGCTCATGAGTCGCTACTGCTCTGTTGCTCTTTAGAAGCTATGTGGCACCTCTTGTGGGACCTCATCGGCGCCGGTGCGTGCAAGCCTAAGCCAACAGTGCTTACCTCTTCGACAGGCAAGCACTCAAATGCAATAACACTTACTGCAGTGGCAGACACTGCCAGAGCATGAGTGCTGCAGGCAAACAAGCAGAGGCTGGTTGTGCACGGGCAGATGCATGCACACCACCGATCTGAGCTCTCCCGCTTGCCTGGCCGTACTCTGTCTGCATGCACAGGCGCACCTAGGAAGTGCTGGCTATACTGAGCGCCGAGGCCTTGTGCGCGCTCTCTGTGTTGCTGCTGCTGCACTGTCTGCTGGCAATTGATATTCAAATGGTTACGAACCCTCGTTCGTGATGCAAGTCGTTCGCCTCCTGCCTAATTTGATTGGTGAGCACGCATGTGAGCCATCGGTGCCACCGTCCTTTATCATGTTGCTGGGAAGTGTGTTGAGCCTGCTCCACGTTACAAGCTACTGCAAAGCAGTCAGAGCAGTTGGGCGCCCCACGAAACATTTGTGATGTTACGGTCCAGGAAGCAGCCTTGAATTGTGCAAAACCGTCATAGCAGACATAGCCACTGGGTTGAAAAGCAGACTGGCCGGGCGATGAGGTGCACCTGAATAGCCCGTCAGCAAGTGGATGCTGCGCATGCCCTAGTGTTTGACATTGTAGAAAATGCGAGCCCTGATGAGCAATTCTGGTACATAACCAGCAGCTCACCAGCAATAAGTCCTTTACTCACAGTTCCTCTGTATGGATGCAGCACAGGTATTAGTGGAGGCGCGCATTTCACTGCATTCAGCGCGTCAACGTACACGATGTAATGCAGCCTCTGGGAACTAGGAACGCTGTATAATGGACTTACCCGGTTATTACAGCCCTGAGAAGCCCTGAGCGGTGGCTGTTCACATCGGCAACCCTGTGAGCTGCCAAGTAACTGTCTCGTGCGCAGGACAGGTCAGAGCAGACTGAGGTAGCGCAGGCGGGTGCTCCAGTATGCCGTTGCTGGGAGATTGCAAATGGCATACCTACTTAAAGAGGGTGCATGGTGCGCGCGAGAGGCCCGGGTGGCCGGGCGTTGAAATGGCGCTGCTAAGTACCCGGGCGACCTGGCTGCAGACGCTGGTAAAGATGGGTAGCTCGGCGAACCCCTTAGGTACCGCTGCACGATGACTGTAAAGCTGTGACACCGCAACCCGAAAGCACTCGACCCCGAAAACATGGAAAGGACCAGAGGCAAACAGGCAAAGCCTTTGCCGCAAAGGTTTGAACGCAATGTGGGCCCGCATGCAAATCACCACGACTCCTGCCAAGCCTACCACTCTCTGGGGTGCATACACAGGCCTCCCAGCACTGCCCCGCTGAGGCGTCATGCAGCTTCGACATGCCCATGGTCAGAACCAACACCAACACATGTCCGCCTGATGTGCAGGGGTACTCATGTGAGACAGGGTGTGAAGCGCAGAAAGCGCCCAGTTCAACATGCAAACACGGTTCACCAACCCGGGCTGACAACCAGCGGCACCAGAGAGCTCGCTGAGGCGTCAGCCAGCGCGCTTGGTACACAGCGCGCGCTCCAGAACTAAATCGACTCAGGTGACGTGCAGCAAATCCGGGCTGCATGACCCGTCAGTGACAAGATTGCCAACACCAGGTAGTTCAGGCAAACGGCCTGCAAGGCCACCCGGACGCTGCGATGTGCAGTCTACAGGGCGCCATGGTCAATAGTACAGCAAACAACACCGCAACACATTTGACGTGCAATGCGCCTAGACGACTCAGCTCGCCAACTCCACAGTATCTAAAAGGCAGTAACCACAGGGATGCCGGGGTGCAGCGTGGGCGGCACCGTGCCGTCACATTAAGACCCGCTAAGGCTGCGGCGGTACGGCAGCGGGACACCGTACTGGAGCGGTGCAGCGGGCTGGTCCGCGGCGGCGGGCA
>JAABUY010001483.1_pt1 | contig 31436 bp, 60 predicted proteins | sample 5560271 | NCBI WGS metagenome assembly JAABUY01 (sample SAMN10711886, study PRJNA513374) | rock metagenome | isolation source: Antarctica rocks | place: Antarctica: Victoria Land, University Valley | reverse complement strand
CGGGGGAAGTCCGAGAGATGTTGGAGAGGAAGATGGGAGATGAAGAGGGAGGCGGCGAATTGAGATGAAAGCTGGGCTTGGACCGCCACGTGGCTCGTCAGGCTGATTCTGCACCGTTTCATCCAGGTTATCGGTCTCGCAAACCTGACTGCAGCCGGTAGACCACCGATGCATAGCCCCAAATCATCTTATCGTCCCCAGCACAGGTCATGAATCTGACTTCACGTTCTCTTCCATTCGCCATGCGACCCCTAAGAAATCCTCAATGTCCTTCCAGAACGCCTCGGGCACTTCGTGCGCGGCGAAATGTCCCCCCTTCGCATCCTGTGCAATACGACTGTAAGTGCGGATGACCGAGCTTACCAGTAACAACGCTCACGTCCCCGTGGTCATGCGACCATACCATGTTACCCGTCGTCGCCACCCAATGCACAGGTGTCCGAGCGAGTTCCTTCGGGAAGCGCGAGTATCCTAGCGGTTTGGAGAGGTACTCGGGAGATTCTTGAGGTTTCTGGAAAATCCGCGCGCCCATACTGTTCGAGCCTGTCAGTAGAGAAATGAGTAAAGATGGAGATGGTGACTGATCCAGCGATATGTGTAGATTGAGGAAGGATACGTGTCGGTGAGCCAGTAGAGGGTGGTGAAGGTCAAAATCGTCTCGAGTGAGGGCTTGATGTCGGACCACTCGAGGTACTTCTCTCCGATCCTGTCCACGGACCAAGCGATTTCATCGCAATGAGAGAGAAGAGGATGCGTGTGGAGATCGACGGGAAGTGGATTGATTGAGGAGTCAGACCAGGGTGAGGGAGACGAGGTGGATGCAACACGGGATAGTGGGGTAGAATCCATGCAGAGATAGGCCAGGAAAGTATCATATCAGCCGACATCCCTCTTAGTAAAATGAGTCACATACCACGCTAACAGACTCATCGGGTTACATCCCACCACGATCCCGATAGTACTCGGCCTCGTCGCATGTTCCAAGCCATACCCAAAGACCTGCATCTGGCGGATGATCTCCTTGGAAGGGGGTGGCGTCTTCGTGTACTCGGGCGTCCCCTCTGGTGGAGATTGGATAGCTTTGAAATTGACATGAACCGCTACAAAAGCCAGAATCAACCAAATCCAGCGGGAAACGACTGAGACGCCTTCGGAGTAGGGGAAGAGGAGCTCACCTCTGCAGGCGGGATAATTCTGACCGAGATCATAGCTGACCCTTGAACCGATATCACCGCCTTGTGCGGCGTACTCCTTGAACCCCAAGCCCGTCATGAGCTCGTTGAAGAGATAGGCGACTGTTCCGGCGTGGAAGTCGTCGGTCGGACCGGGTTTGGAAGAGTATGCGAATCCGGGTAGGGAGGGGACGATCAGGTGGTACCTATCCACCATTCACTCATCTGATCATAGACAGAAAGCGTCAAAGGGACTCACGGGAGGTTGTCAGGTGTATGTTTCGACTTGAGCATCTCGAGCAGCGGCAGGAACTCGAGGAAACATCCTGGCCAACCGTGGCTCAAGATGATCGGAATGGCATCGGATTCGTTCGAGAAGAGTGCCATGAAATGGATGGTGAACTCCTTGCCGGTATCATTCTTGACTTTCGTCAGGAAAGCCGGGATGGAATTGATCCGCTTCTCCTGCGCCGTCCTTCCCGCCCATCAGCTTAGGTAGATGAGAATGCACAAAGGGGAGATGGACCAGTCAAAATCATTCAGCCAGACCTGTCTGGCATCTCCGACCCATCCCCGAGTGACGCCGAAATTATCCTCGGTCTGAGTATTCTCATAGATCTCGGTGGGAAGTCGAGCTGCCTCGAGCAGGGATTCGAGGTCATCCAGCTCGGATCGTGGGGTTTGGATCGTGAATTGTTCGAAGGGTATCGTAGGCTTTCGCGGGGGATTGGCGAATGACATGGTCGGGGATGTATCAGAATGAATTAATCCTTTAGATGTTGTAGGTGTTCATGTCGTCACCCATCCATCGGAATGACGCGGAGTGACTCATTCGAATCCTTCCGGTAAACCCCCGCCTTCCCTTGGCTCAGGGTAAAGCCCTGATGATCGCATATTACCTCCCTACATACATCGCTTCCCGAGGGATGTACAGTCACGCTGGTCGAGGGCACCGGAATGGCTGCTGGGCAGAGTCGGTATGCTGGTGAGTTCCTGGCTCGGGGGAAGGAGTGGCATACTCTCGAAACAGCCAGTCAATCGGTTCCTCCTTTGTCTGCCGGCATGAGCTGATTCAGCGGGTTTGGTGGCTTTTCTCTGTTGATCTGCATAGATCCGCTAGCGAAGGAGTATGATGGGGCTGCGAAATGGGGATACCGGGGCGATAAAGAGCTATGTGCGTTACCTCTAGTGTGGGTTATCTTTGGTCCACTGACGAAGCAGTCAGCAAATCACCGTCGACCCATCCAAACCATCCCTTCCCTCCCCCGTCCCCTGGCTCCCCCACACAACCGTAATAAGGCCCAAAGGCACATTAACAACCACGGCCCAAGCCATGCCCAACCCCTTCACAAAGCACCTCTGCTCCATCTTCCTCACCCACCCCTCCTCAACACTCATCATCGGACGCGCTATCTCCCTCCAAAAATCCACATCCGGCCAGATCACTGGCCTCGTGGTCCGTAGAGAAATCAACAGCGTCACAGAGGAAATCACACTACCCACTGACGCACTGGTCTTGGCACCCGGACCATGGCTTGGAAAGCTGTCGGTTGAGCTCCTGGGCGAGGACGTGGGGAAGAAGCTGAAAGTGACGGGGAGTCAGGCGAACTCGATCATACTCAGGACGAAGGAACCGCTTACTGCCCACGCGGTTTTCTCGCGGATACAAGGGGGTGGAGAAGGAGGATGAGAATGAGCCGGAGGTGGCCAGACGGAACTACATATTTGTGCGTTCCTGAGCCCATCGAGGAACTACCGGAAGTATATGGTGAAGTCTGGCTGACGGCGGATTCAGTTGCGGAACAGCCGGACCAGACCCCCTTCCCGATACCGCCGAGAAGATACCCATATCCGCCGCCGGTCTGGAAAAGCCACGCCGAAGCGCGGGCTCTCGCTCCTGTGTCTCGGGAAGAGAATGGAGCGCAAGTGGTGAAAGAACAGCCCTGCTATCTGCCCAACGCGACTGGGGGAAGGCCATTGGTGGGGAAGGTGCGGGGCGTGGAGAATGTGTGGTCGGGCGGAGGGTAAGTGACGATTTTTCGCCCTCGAGTAGTAAGAAACTTTCCTGACGGGAGTTTGATAAGGTACGGCGTGTGGGGCGGGTATCGAGCAGGGTGAGTGCTGGCTGATGTGCTAAATGGAGGCTGATGCTGGGCAAGGACCGGGAACGGGCTTGGTCCTGGCCGAGACGACTTTGGGAGGGGAGCTACCCGCTGAAATCTCGGCCCTGGCGCCGTGACTAGATGCATCGCCTTTTTTTCAGCCAAAGAATGGCGCGGCTCTCTCCAGAACCCCATGCTCTTCGGGACATCGTTTCGGTGGAAGCCGCCATTGCAAGTCAGCGCCGTCTGGCGAGCCGGAAGAAAATCTACTCATTACTCGAGGGAATCAGACCAGACGCAGAATACGGCCTCAGACGCCAGAGAAAAACTTCACACGAGTCAGCAAGCATCGCGTCTTGATTTGAACTTCGTCCGGCGTCGAGATCGCAAGCCCGGGCAAAGAATCCCTGGCCACTGGTCCCGGAAAGGGAAAAAGCTTAGGTCGTCAACCCCAGAATGGTAGGACTGCCGCGGCAATCCTGATTGACGGATGTTGCTCCCTTTCGTGAAGCTGTCTGGGAATCGAGGCATCTGTCCAATGACTTCTGACACGTACCACACCACGTCATCAACAAGCAGTCCATCGCACTGATTGAGATCCCTCTTGGTGATGAGCATCTGTCCATCCAAATTACTGGGCGCTTCATCAGCACGGCAGGCTCCGCCCGAGGCTAGGTCATCTACATCAGTTCCATATCCAAAACATGCGATACATTCCCCGTGCAGCTGTGTTACCCTACGCAACAGCCTGATGAGAGTGGCGTGCCAGGGATCTCTCATAGCATCCCACCCTGCTTTTCCACCCTCGCCTTCGTCAACAATCCGATCTGACCCGCCAAGAATTCTCCCATGTCCGGTCTATCGGTGCATCAGCAATCACTCCAGATTTTCGAGCGAAAGACGGCGACTGACCTAGTCCGTGCGATTCTCAGCAGTACCTCCGCCATCCGATCATTGTCCTCCTCCAAACTCAACCCCTTCATACCCGCAACTACACCCTGTGGTCGTCCCGCCGCTTTCACCGCCGCGCTCGCCCGATCTCTCAACGCCTGAGTCGGTAAATCCAGATACTGTCCAAGGATGATGATGTCCCTGTACGGACCCGCTTGGAGCTGGGAGAGGGGGACACCATGCTCGACGCCATTCTCCGAAGCGTTGAAGAATGCTTTGAGGAGTTGGAGCCATTTCAAGACGACGTCTATCTCTTGCAGGCCGAGGGGGTCTTTCGAGATGTGTGGCTTGTCGGATAGGGGCGGGACGAGGAGGGAGATGAGGGTATCGATCGTTTTGCGCCAGATGAACAGCATCAGGCGAAGGCGGGAGGTTTCGGTGAGTGTGGCGGAGAAGACGGAAAACTAGATGACAACCGTCAGTCTGGGCACAGCTATGGGACGTCGACCCACGTTCAGGTTGAAGTACTCGAACAGCGGTCCCAGACTCCCTTCGAGATCGCTCTCTGATACAGCGGTTTTCGCCTTCTTCTTATCCTTCAGTGGTTTCGTCAAGCCCTGCAGTGTCGCCACACTCAATGTCGACCGGATGAACTCCCCCATCTTGTCCACGATCTCCCGTTGCATATCTCCTGCGGAGCGTTCGAGTGCTCGGGAAGCAGAGGACAGGTGGTATTCAATATCGTGCTTCTCTCCACCCTCCATGCTGATACGCAAATGGACGGTACCACGGGTGGAGAGCGGAAGGAGGACGTCTCGGGTCGAATGTTCGACAAAGAGCCGGGGATCTAGCTTGAAAGTCCCTGATCCTATCGTGTCGTGCTTGCCAACCAGTTGACGGTCGAATACGGCGAGCTCGAGCGTCTTCAGGTTCCCGACCTTCATCTCAAGAGACTGTTCCCTGACTATCAGCCTTACTCAATTCCGGGAACTCACCATCGAGGATCTTCCGCACCAAGCACGGTGCGAGACTTTAGTAGCCTGTCCCCAGTCTCACGATCCGTGATAATAACGAACGCGTCTGCGGGCTTGTTGAGCCCCTTGCCGAGCAGATTCTCGCCTCGCATCACCGTGACGGTAAATATGTGGCGGAGTTTCTCCACGCCATTTATTCGCGGCTTGTGCGTCTGGACGATTCTGGTGGTCACGTCTGCTTCCATGGCCAGGCTCAAATCCTCCAAGCAAGCTTGGGCCGCACTCATATCGGTGAGCTTGACGCATGCCTTAGTCAGATTTCAGCTCCTGTTCCTGTAATCGGCTTAGGCTGATCGGAAAAAGGCGATTTCGATGGTGATATACGTCCGGAGCCGCTGTCAAAAGGGGATTTTAGACTCACAACAGGCGGGGTCATAACTCCCTCGATCTTCCTCTTATCCATGTTCTTGACCGCCTGCTGTCCCTTAGCCAGCCAAGATCCAGCCTTGCTTCCCAGCTTGTTCTGTAGCTCTAGGGTAGGAGTACTCGCTTTGGCCGGGTTCATATCGCTCATGAAGAGCGCGAGCACGGTCGAGGCGTACTGGGTGACTGCGATCGATATCGTCTATTGCGGTGAACGTTCAGCTTCGCAATTTCTGATTGGAGGACAGGGCAAACCTTTGACAGATCGATGAGGTACATCGCTCGTTTGTACTCGCACAGAGGCAGGTCATTGAGGATGACTCCCGCGGATCCCCGAATGAAGTCGAAGAGATCGATGACCGATTGACTGTGCTTCTTGTCTCCTTCCGGAACCCACTATCCGTCATCAGCTAACGCCTCATAATCTCTGCAGCAACCCACACTGTCCATCCCAACAGCTCGCGAGACCCAGTCATGAGTGTTGTTGTCCTCGGTATCTCGGAGCCAGGCGAGGACGTGGGGCTCGAAGAAGTGGTCGAGCTCAAATCCGAGCTCCTGGCTGGAAACCAGTCAGCTCAAGCTGTCCAGGTATCGGGCGCGAGAGATGAAATTCCTGACACGTACCCCGGACACAGATCCTCCCAAGCCTCCAGTATTCTGCCTGTAACCTCATACAAGGTGAAGACATCGCTCGCTGGGCTTCGTGGTCTACTGATGATCTGCAGTTCCGCACAAAATAGAGGCAACTGTTTCGACAGTATAATCGCCGCGGGATTCAGTCTGCTAAAGCCCCTGTCAGCTCTGAACATCTATCAAACACGGGTGCGACTCACGCTCCGAGGGCATTGCCCCAAACTTTCCGGACATTCGACACCTCCTTGTCCATCCACACAGCAACCTTCTCGAAACCCTCGACCATTTGGTCTTTCCCGCTCTCCCCGATCTTCCGTGCGCCTTCCCCATCTTGGCCGACTCCTCCCATCATGCTCCCCACCGCTGCTACGTACTCCCCTATGGCTGAGGCTGTAAGCTCGTCGCTCAACTTTGAGATCGTCTAGACCGCTCGAGGTGCTGTCAAGAAAATCCCAGGTGCCGCATTGAGGATGGGGAGGATTGATGGCGGTGGCGGCGATGGCGGGACGAGACTCGCAGCAAGTGTCAATTGGCGAGATTTTTGCGTCGGCGACAGCGGGGAGCTGACCGCGGAAAGCGATGACAAAGCCCGTTTCAGGTCGTTCATGTAATTCTGCCCGCAGTCAGTATATCACTTAGCGGCTCGCTGCCGGCGAAAAGCCCACCTGATCGAGAGGCCCAGACCTCTGCGCACCCGCCACGTCCTTCTTCATCACCTCCCGAGCCACGCCCCATACCTGACCAACAGTCTCCATCATCTCTCCCACGACACCATCCTGATCACCATTCCATACCGGACTCGGCTTCCTCCTGATGCTATCCTGGCTGTGTCCACTCTGGTCGCTGTGAGCTCTGCCCAGACCGGTTCCCCCTGCCGGGGATTTCGTGGATCCGCCATTCAACCCATTCGGAACGGCAAACTCGTTGGAGGTGGAGTCGGAAGTGATGTCGGGAGTCGCGACCAGTAAGTACGATTGAACCTCGGCGCGGAGGCGAAAGAGCTGATCTTTGTCTTTCTCGGATTGCGGACGAGCCATCGGGGAGAAATGACTGGACCGCGGGAGGGAATTGTAAAGGAGCTGTAGGAGATGGGATTGATGGACATGGGGAGCGGCGTAGGTAGCTGATATAGGGGGAAGAAGTGCGGTAAAGGCTGAGTGTGGTCAGCATAAACTCGACTTTACGCAGACCGCATTCTATGTAATCGAACTCACCCTCGAGTAATGTCGGTATCTCCCGCAAATTCATCCCACTAGGCGTCTTCGTCCCCTTCTTGATCATCCCCAAGAAGCTCCCCGTCGCAGTCTTCCACCCTGCATCCCCATCCTCATTCGCCAACGTCCCCCAGAACTCCATGAGGAATTCCTTCGGAAGCTTCATCCCGTCCGCCTCGCTTTTCCTGCCGATATTCAGCCCGAAGGAGGATTTGCGTTTGCCTACCCCAGGACTGACTCCACCGTTCGTCGAAGCGGGAGATTCCCTCGAGAAGGAGGAGAAAGTCAAACGAGAGCCAGAGGGAGATGTGCCCTGGAGAGAGGGAGATGGCATAGGTGGCATGGGTGGGGTACTGAAGGACGCAGCTACGGAATTGCTGGTTGTTATGGGAGAACGCGACTGGTTCGAGAGGTACTGATGGAGCATGCTACGGCGTAATTGAGAAAAGATCTTCACAATGAATATGAGGGACACACGCGACACGAAGAGAGTACTGATATCCCAGCTTATCCGCTTCATCCCATCCGTTGTCAGTCCCATCCGCAGTATAGCTGGTCGTCGGCATCCCCATCCCGGAGCTCATCGGTGAGCTACCGAGCTGAAGTCCGAGGAGTCGAGGTGACACAGTCTTCCGAGCGGGTATGCCGGATTGGGCGGAATGTGTGGTTGAGACCGTCGAAGCGGACGGACTGCGGCGGGAGGTATAGGAAGAACTCGGAAGAAAAGGTTGTCGAGGGGAAGGGAAGTGATCATCATCGTCAAGAGGTCGAGAGAAATCCATCTTGGTACGATTGGACCGCTTATCTCCTTTTCAACCGGCAGACTCGAGAGCGCTTGAGGCGCAGACCTTGATTCGAAATTGGCTGAGAAAACGATGGAATGCGAGAAGAACGCGGAATGACAGTTGGGGAAACACGCGCTTCTTCGCGTCGGGGAACCCACGTGAAGATAAGGGTTGGTACGTTCCTGGCCCCCCCCCCCCCCCAATTTCCCGCTTGTAGGTTCTTGTTCACTTGGCTCGGTCATTTTTCCCATTACTTGCTCATCCGCTCCGCATTGATGACCCATTGCAGATGGAAATAAAAGCATGACATCTCGGTACTGATCTTATGCATTGATCCCCTTCGCGAGACCGTCGTCATTCCTCGCCGCGCCCCTCGAACAGCTAGCTTGACGCTCAGGCTCATTATCCTTGCCATCTTACTTGGTCTCTCAGCAATCATACTCCGCCCACACTACCGACCTCTCCGTCCTAGTATCTGGAGTCAGCTATATCGAGGATCAATCAGGCTGGCGAGCTCGACCCACCGTGATCCGAGTACGAAAACCATGTCATCATCTCTACAGTTCAAGTTCCGGCCGTCGGAAGAGCGGGGTGGAGCAGATCACGGCTGGCTCAAGGTAAGTTCAGACGAGGCTAGATACGTCGTGTATGCTGACAGGATGTGGATAGTCGTTCCATACATTCTCCTTTGCAAATTACTACGATCCAGCATTCGAGCACTTCGGAGCTTTACGTGTGATTAATGAGGATCGAGTAGCGGTAAGTCGCCCCCGGGGCATCTCAAGACTATGAAAATCACCAAGTTGACCTTGCCCTCATTGCCCTCATTATGCAGCCACAAACCGGATTCCCGACCCACGCCCACCGCGAAGCCGAGATCTTCTCCTACATCGTCACCGGTCAACTCAGCCACAAAGACTCGATGGCTAACGTCGAGACGATGAAGCGGGGAGATGTGCAGATGACCAGTGGCGGAAGCGGGATCAAGCACTCAGAGTATAACGGACACGACTCGTAGGTCAGGTACCCTATCAGACGGATCATCCTGATAAGAGCAGGAAAGAGGTGCATTTCCTGCAGATTTGGGCGACGCCTTATGAGCGAGGCCTCAAGCCTCATTACTATACCCGGTAAGGAAGCCTTGCTCTGCGAAGCAAAGGGTAGACTGATTTACATGATCTGATAGGCACTACACAGACGAGGACAAGCTTGATAAGCTGTGCTGCATTGCCGCTCCCGCAAATTCAGACCAAGTGACGGACAAGCGCGAGGCCGACGGTCCAACCCCTGTATGACTAATTTCCATGAATATTATTCCAGGCTGATCATAACAGATCCACTCGTCTCTCCACGCCTTCGCTTCCCTCATCATCCCCTCGACCAAGCTGGCTCATACCGTCCTTCCCCCTCTCTCCGCATCGAGCCGGTCCAAGCTGGTCTACGCCCAGCTCGTCCAGACCTCGGGGTACAATACTGAAACTGCTCCGAAAGACGGCAAAGGACCGGTGATACACATCAGCGGTGGAGGTCAGGAATCGACTTTAGGCGAGGGAGATGGGGTGTTCATCAGCGGCGCGAAAGTGGGAAACCAGATCGTACTGGAGAATGTCGGTGGTGGGCGCGGGGAGTTGGTCTTGTTCGAGATGGACGGATAGGTGCAAGAACGACCTAGATCTAAACTGCGATATATGTCGAGAAACCGACCCGGAAATTGGTAAAGCTGGGCAAGTGATTCATCAGCTAGAGATCAGCTCGTTTGACATGATTCGACTCGGTGACATATCCGGGAAACAGCCTTAATCGACACCGAGCCACGATGCGGCGGATTGCGTCTTAAGCAGCGGACGACCTCGGATTTGCTAGGGTGCGGTGAATGCACTGCCCAATCGGTCATACAAACTGCATCTCGGTATATACAGGCTCTGCGTCTCGCTAGTCATCGATCCTGGACCACGCTCCGCTGCAAGCTTTCGCTCGCACTCATCAACGCCGAGGAGGTGATCTCGTCGACGGTGATTGCAATAGGGATGCAACGGTGACCGAGGATTTGCCCCTGGGTTTGCGATGACTTTGCTGTGGGTTACGCGTGTCACCACTGGATGAAAATGGCTCAGACCTGCCAGTGTGATGAGGACCTTGCTTCGGGTGGCCACTGGAAGGATATGGCTCAGATCTCACAGTGGGATAACCTTGCTGCGGGTAACACATGCTGCCACTGGAGGGGTTGAACCCAAACCCACCAGTGTGATGACCCTGCTGCTCGTAACCCATGTGGCCTCTGGAGGGATATGACTCAGAACTGCCTGTGTGAGGACCCTGCTCCAGATGACCCATGCTGACACTGAGGGACTTGGGTTGAGAGTGAACGACACACGGGCTGGTCAAGTAGTAGACACCAGGCTCAATCCTTGCGGTCGACGTATAACCAGGCCCAACTGATCCAAAGCTCCCGGGCGGGGGCTGACCCATGTGATAGGACATCTGTGATTCCCACGCCGGGTTCCTGTAATCGATCAAGGGTCCCCGCCATTTGCAGGCTTCTTGCATCTCTTCTGCCTTACTCTTCATCTCTTCGTCCCCCACCAGTCGAGTTTTCAGCTCTTCCGGTAATTTGTTGCCTTGGAGGGACCGATAAAGCGCCTCATGCTCACTCTCACCCTTGGGTTTAGCCTCCTTAGGAGCTATAGTGTAAGATCCATAGTCGCCAGGCCAATTTGGATCGGAAGAGCGCTGATCAGGATCAGCTCAAGAAGGAATGGGACAATATGTCTGACTGACCGACGACGTATAACCAGGTCCAACTGATCCAAAGCTCCCGGGTGGGGGCTGACTCATGTGGTAGGAGCTCATCTGTGATTCACAGGATGGCGACTGAGCCGGCGAGATACCAAACGAGTCTGTCTCCTGTGAAAAGGGTGAGGATTTGCTTCTGGCTCCCTCGCTCTTTCTTGCACAGTGCTCTCTCTGCTGGGAACCCGACTGATCAAATGACGATTCCTCCCGTTTCTTCTTGGGGCGGCATGGTCTCCTTGAAGTAACCTGAGGGTAGGCTGCTTCACTTTTCCTGGGAGTCCGGGAACTGCCCAACTGGTAGGTAGAGGAAGGCCCCGGACCGGATGTCTTGGAGCCGCTCTTTGATCTGGATCTCTGGTCACCATCAGCTTAAACTGCCAATCGCGCCTCAAATGTGAAACCGCCACCATCGAAGGAAACGCCGGATATTACCGATCATTCACTTCCGTCCAACTCGAAGTGACTCTACCATGTTAAACGAAGGCCTCCGCACTTCAGAACCACGTCATATAGTCGGCGGGTGCAAGCGCTCGACGGTCCGTGACATAAACTCAGACATAGATGAAAGAAAACTTCTGACTGACTGGTGGTGCCATGGTCTTGCTGGTATTGACACTTGGTGTTGATGTATTGATGCTTGGTGTTGTTGATGGAATGTGTGGAGAGCTGGCATTTAAGAATATGTACTTGTACAAGCTGACTGAAAGCCAGACAGCTTGGATCAATGGTTTGCTTAAGAAAGGGGTGACAGCAATGTGGACAAAGGATGAGAAACGCTGGAATGCTCCACTGGAGATGAAATCAGTTATTAGACCTGCAGTTTAGCTGACAAGGAACTGACAATGAGTATGCAGCTTTAGCTCTGTCAGACCACCTGCCGCCTGTCCCCCGTGACAAAATCCCAGCCTCCTCCTTTTCAGCAATACCCTGAACGAAGTTGTCCAATCATGACTTCTTCCTTACATTCCATCTTATGTATTCTGAACCCAAAGACATCAAGGAAAGAAAGATGTTGTCTTCCAAGTTCCAGTTGCCGCGGGCGGATACGCATACCCGATTCATCCTGGCGCTGGGCATGGGAGCAATTCGGGAACACTCACCCCCAAAATAGATCCCTGGGCGGGCACGAGCGATCGAGCGGCCGTTTACGGGAATCCGATGATCTTCCCTGGATCCTAAGCGTCTGGAATTCATTCAATGGAGCAGACGTGCATTCCAAGCACAAAGGATCTAAAAAGGTGTGCTATCGGTGTAGGGGTGTCTCTTGAATGGATCAGCTCGATTGGGATCCTTTCCCTCGGAAGATTATCGTAGTCATTCTTGAATCAGTCAGCCGACGACTCGAATCAGCGGTCTTGTCAGACGCATCGTGGTCGTATGGTGATCATATGCAATATTATCTGTACACGATATATCTCCAAACACAACACGGTCTTACCCGCCCTTTACATCGCCTTTCGCCCAACCCTCCCCCTTCTGCCCCTCCCCCTTCTTCTCCCCCTTCAAAGTCTGCGCAATCTTCACTTCTCTTCCTGAATCACTGGCCATTGAAGGAAAACACAAAAGATCGGGATGGTGAGCAACCCGGCGACGATGATGCTCGACCACTCGAGAGCTAGGCGATACTTTGCACCGCCGACGTTGGTGTAGACTGCTCGTCTGTCAGTGAAACTCGAAAGTGTACGGGAGGGGTACGGACAAAATGTGGAATACATCGCTGCGATATCCGACATGGAAGAAATGGACGGTCCTCAACGTCATCTTCGCCGTCCAATGTTCCCATGATCTCCGAAGCTTCCGACTGCGCAAACGGCGTGACATTGCTCGTTCCGAAATTCAGCATCAATGAGCAGCAGGCGAGGATGGGGCAGATGATCTCCCTGGTGTGTCGGTGTTTTTCTTCCGCGGATGCGAGCTTGAGCACGGTGATGTGGGGAGTTGGAGAGATGGCCGGTGCTCCAGTTCAGCTTGTTCATGGTAAACAGTGAGCATCCCTGTCACTCGCTCTCTCTGTATATCGCTTTGATAAGGGCGGGCGATGCTGCCGCAGGACAGCTTGGTAGAACCCCGGCGGGACTTGCAAAATGACAACAAAATGTGTTTGATCAGTGGGTCTGATGAGGGGATGGAAAAGGATTTGAAGTCGATCACACGATCCCCCATGGTCTGACCCCCTTAAGACAAAATCTCACGGGCCCAGAGCTGCTTCTTACGCGAGGTCCAATAAGTTCAGGGCCTTCCAAGTATTCTCCCCCCAGTGACTCGTTGATTTCAAGCATCACTCGCAAGATTCTCGATCGCTTTTATCGGTCAGTAGTTACCCTGAAGCGTCCGCAGGAAACTGATGGTTAGCGCGCCTATGAGAAATCCGGAGTCCAATCCCCAGCTTTTGATAAGGTCGTCCGTTCAACCAACAGAAACTAATCCGATAGATACCTACACAAGTCTTGTGCGGACTTCCTCGACTTCATAACGACACCTCGCCATCTCCTACACCCTCTCAAAATGTCTGAAGCGTCGATCCCGCTACTTAGCAAAGAGGACCAGGAGCCATCGCCCATAACCCGACCCGAGCGATCCGGACGATCCCGATGGTCTCGTGCGCTCATCGCGATCATCATTGGGATCACGCTCTCCGTCTTCCTCCATCTCGGTGCTTCCCGCCAATTTGAGTTCATACGGCATCACATCGAGCTCGAGTCGTGTCCCACCACCGATGCGATCCCGTTCAAGGCGCCCCGAAATAGTATGTCGAGAATCCGTGCCAGAGCTGACGTGTAGATGTGTGGAAGAACCTTGATGTGGAGGAAGCGACGGGGGTGAGGAAGTGGTTGTTTGATCCGGCGAGGGGATTGAATCTCACGAGAACGGACGAGGCGGATGCTAGGTGATTGGGGATTGATGATGGAGCTGACGGAAGTGATAATTTCATTCATGTTGTCGACGCGTACAAGCCGCCGAAGGATCTGACGCTGGCTTATCTCTCCGACCCCTCGGCCACCTTCCCCAAGTATGCTCATGTGAGTCTGACTGCTTCGGACCCGAGCCGAGCTTTGGGCATGGGTCGAGCTAAATTTGCCCTAGGCGGTGATCAACCACGGCCCAGCCGAGATCATCACCGACTACCTCATCGGCCCGCTGCCCATATCCAACCTCACCAACATCAGACCCCTCTCTGAGATCTACCACAACCCGATCCCTCTGAACGGGCGAAACGTATTCAACTGGACCGCCATCCGTGTCAACATGTACCACTTCATGGAACCCATCGACGACATCACGCGGGACCTTTTCAATGGCTCGGTATTGGATGACACTTTGTCTGCAGCGGGACACGCACCGATGAGCTATGATGGGAGTTGGACGAGGAGTTGGATCCAGCTGAGGAGGAATACTCCGGGCAGCTGGTTGACTGGTATCGATTTCTTCATGCGAGTCAGTCTACCATCACTACATCCTCATGGTGTAAGGCTGATTTTGGCAGGTCGATATGACGGGAACGGATCACGGGGAATACAAGATCCTAGCCTACGTGCATGATCGCAAGCTCTACCACACTTCTGAGGAATTGCGAGTCGCGTGGGAGAGGGGCGAGCTGAAGCGGAGCATGCCGGAACCGTACGACTGGGCGACGCGGTCGATCCAAGGGAACAGGCGGGATCTGGATGATCGGGCTGGACCGAGGACGGTGCAATTTGATGGGGCGAGATATAGGTTGGACGAGGAGGAGCAGTATATTAGTTGGATGGGCTGGGCGTTTTACACCAGCTTCGAGCGGGATATGGGGTTGCACCTCTGGGACATGTGAGTGGCCTCTCCCTCCATTCCAAGACGCGAGTGTAAGCTGATTAGTGCAGTAATTTCCGAGGCGAACGGATCATCTACGAGCTATCCCCTCAAGAAGCTATGGCTCAGTACTCCGGTGACGACCCGCACCAAGCCTCCACCGTCTGGCTCGACCGAGCCTTCGGGATGGGCGGGATGGTCCGCGAGGTCATCCTAGGGTACGACTGTCCCGCCGACGCCATACTCCTCAACGCGACCGTTCACGATCAGGGCTCTTCGACTCGACGGAATGCGATCTGCGTGTTTGAGCGGGAGAGCGGACGGCCGTTGTCGAGGCATACTGGGCAGGGACGGAATGAGATGGGCGCGGTCAAGGGGTATGAGCTGGTGGTCAGGAGTGTCTCGACGGTCGGGAACTACGACTACCTCGTGAGTCGCAGAAAAGAGGTTCGCGCTGATGATATCAGTTTGACTACACGTTCCAGCTGGACGGGACGATCGAGATTCGGTTGTCTGCGTCTGGGTATTTGCAGGGAGGACTGTGGAACGAGGAGCAGTCGCACTATGGTCATCAGATACATGGGAGGTCCATGGGGTCATTGCACGATCACGTCATCAACTGTACGTCTCCTCACCCAGAAACGAGCTGATTGTGGCCAGACAAGATCGACTTCGACATTGCGGGCTTAGAAAACTCGTTTATGGCGGTATCACTGGAGACCGAGGACAAAGCCGAGCCGTGGTTTGATGACGACTGGGGACCGGTGACGCACCAACAGCGCATGGTCCGCCGTCTACTCGACCAAGAGTCCCTACTCGAGTATCCCCACAAGTAGGTCTCCTTCCCAGGGTATCGCTGACCCCGCAGCATGGAAGGCGCCTACGTCATCACCAACGAGAACGCCACCAACGCCTGGGGTAATCCACGGGGCTACGCGATCCACCCCGGCCCGCTCGTCCATCTCACCAATCTCGATTCGAAACGTACCGAGAACAACGTGAATTGGGCGAAACACCATTTGGCGGTTTCGAGGAGGAAGGAACACGAGCCGAGCTCGAGTAGTATGTGGAACATCAATCTTCCCGGAGCACCGCCTGTCAACTTCTACAAGGTAAGTCGAATCTAGACGGGCGGGGCTGATGGTAGTTCTTCGACAACGAGACGATCGACCAAGAGGATCTGGTGGTTTGGGTGAACCTCGGGACGCACCACATTCCGCGTGCGGAGGGTGCGTCCTACGTCATCCTTGCCAGACTAGCCTGACGTAATCCCCCAGACTCGCCAAACACCTTGACCAACCTAGCAACATCCTACGTCCTCCTCGCACCCTGGAACTTCAACGATCACGACGTCTCGATGGAATCGCGCAACTCGGTCCTCCTTAACGGTGAGGGGAATTGGGTGATCGAGGAGGCGGTCAAACCTCCTCAATGTGTCCCATCAACACCGCCTCCACTGGAGTATCATGGCACGATCGTGTTCGGCGAGGATGGATCGCCTGTTGAGGATGATAGTCCGGAGTACGCGGAGATGATCGGTGAGTCAGAAAGGTCCAGTCGGTAACGGCATCTCATGAGCGAATAGGCAAGATGGATAGTGGTATTTGGGGATGGCATGATCAGCTCTAGATTACCAGTGATAGATGCTTAGTGTGTGGAAAGATCTGCAAAGGGAACGAGCCACTGTGTGTATGCATTTACATTTTTGTGGACTTGGGATTAGAACCCAACTCCGACCGGCTCATCGCGGAAACCCTCCCAGCTCGCCATGCATCAATCGCCCCTCCTTGACGACCGCGTCCAAATATTTCTCAGGCCGGTCCGGGACCGTGATATCCTCGAGCGGGTTGGCGGAGAGTACGAGCAGGTCTGCGAATGCGCCGGGAGCGACCACGCCCAGTTTACCGGATTGGTTAAGCATCTTGGCTGAGAAAGTCCCTCATGAGCCAGGAGACAAGGAATAGAAGAGGACGGACCGGGATTGACGGTTGCATGTCTTTGGATCGCGGCGGGGGATAAGATTTTGGAGCGGACGATAAACTGCTCTGTGACCCAGCATCAGTGGGGTCGGTTCGAGCAGGTACTAGCCAGTGGGAATGTGATGGAGATGAGAATGGTAGTCGAGAGGGACTCACCGGTCTGGAGCGCGTGGATCGAGATAAGCAGGTCCGATCCATAACACACCGTCACTCCGGCATCTTCTGCCATTTACCACCCCATCCAATCAGCACAACATGATCGCAAGGAGCAGGAAGGGCGAGCCACCTTGAGAGCTTGGAGACCCTGTTGCATGACCTGCCGGTTCTTGACCTGTCCCTCAGGGTTGAGGAAATCCTCGAATGGGGGACGGGCCATTGTGCCGTAGCAGCTTAGGGTTGGAGTGAGGTAGATGCCTTTCTCGGCCATCCTGTGGCACGTCATTGTGGTTCCAGCGTGTCCCTTGTAGCCTTCAACACCATCGCCACCCCATCCGCCGTCCTCCCCCAAACTCTGTACATGTCCACCGCAACAGCCGACTCGGTCTCCACCTGACATAACTGGGGAGAAATCACCGTGGCCGCCGGTTTGGGAGATGGCTCTTCCACATTGGAAGAGCCGAGGACCGGGAATTAGGTTTTCCGCGATCGAGTTGAAGAGGTATTTCGTCGTGCCACCGCAGTCACGTACGGTGGTGAAGCCTCGGGGCAGTATGGATCAACGGCTTCGGCTTCTCCCCGCTCAAAGTGGGTGTATCCTCCATTGAGAATCACTTGGCCCGAGCCTGACGATCGTCTGGACCGTTCTCGTCGGCCTTTCTTGACCCTGGTCTTCAGATTCTGACCATCTGGCTGGTGGATTCTGTCCAAGCACTGCTCATCATCGCCCCCCTATCTGGAGTCGACGTCCTCCAGACCGTGGCTTATGAGCCTAAACGGGCGCTCACCGGGGCGTACTGGCTCGGTACGTCTACCGTTTTCTCCGTTCATCAACTCCGACAACTAACGCTGACTTTTTCTGTAGCGACGTGCAATTCAAGCACCTTCGTCATCAACATGTCCCCTGCATCGTCGGTCCCCAGCTATTCATCTCGACCGAAGCTCCCCTCTACCGTACAGCGATGCGCACCATCGCCGCGCTCTACAGCGTTTTCATTCATCGCTCAAATGGCGCTCACAGGCGGGAGAACGCGAGGGATAGGTTGGCGGCGCAGGGTGAGCGGGAAGCGTTGAGGGGCGCCCCGGCAGCGGGGGAGGATAATGAGACGGATAAGAAGGATTTGGGGTTCAGATACGTGCTCTGGCGCCGCCTCGAAATTCTAGGTCGGATCGGGTAGCCAATAAATGTCGGATGGATCGACTCCCCATGATCGTCCCCTGACGGACCTATCACACGTTCTCACGTACCTGACAAGTATAGAGGAAGGACCCTACGCGCGGACCCAGAGCGCTACCACCACCCTCTCGACCCCCCTCCAACCTCGCCACCTCCTGCAACCTCACGCCGTCCTTCCCGACCCTCTCGAGGACACTCAACCCACCCCCATTCCTGCCCGCAACAGCCACGAACCGTCCACTATCATCCTCCGCCATCGCCCTCAGGTGCGCTCCGCACCCTCTCACCCATCCCTGCTCGGTGCGCTCTACTTTCGCGCCGTCCGATGGATCGACCGAGAAAGCGGCGATCGTATCGCCCTCTGGACTTGGGGAATCGCGGTTTGAGCAGAGCAGGAGGAGGGGTGCGGAGGGGGAGAGAGAGGGGAGGAGGATGATCTCGGCTGGGCCCATTGTGGCGGCGTGGGGCGAGTCGGTCGAGTCGAGGATGGACATGCGAGCTATGAGTTTGGGTTGACCAGTCGCTGGGAGGGTGTGGACGGTGAGGATTTGGGAGAGTTCGTTGATGGTGTACAGGTGCGTGCCTGTGAGATTACTAAGCTCTCTCATACGTGCGATTTCATAGAAGAGAGACCCACCTTTCGGATGAACGACAACATGCCTCGGCCCATCCCTACCTGCCCATCATGAATGACAGCTTGATGGGCGTGTGGACCTTGCTGTCTGGGATGAGAGATGGGTGTGTAGTGGGGTTGGAAGTCACGTTTAGACGCGGGTCCTGGGGAGAGAAAGCCGCCGGAGGGGGAGAAGGGGGATGAGGGTGACGTTGCCTGATTTGTACTGCTCGCCGTCAAGCGCCGGTCCGTCAAATGAGCCAGGAAAGAATTGGAGGCAGAACAGACAGGAAAGAAAGGTTAGAGGGGGAAGAACGAAGAGGAGGACATGTGTGTAAAGGATACGGAGAAAGGACTCACATGCGCCGCGACCAGGCGGGAAAGATCGTCGAGCACGGGCAAAGATGACATGGTCCATCACCACCACTACTCGCCTCATCCAGCACCTCCCACCTGTCCCTTGGTACTGACGCCTTGTCTGAGCGAGCGTGTGGACTCATCCAAGATGGCGGAATGGATAAAGTGTTGAATGCGTGCCGAGGAGGAGGAGGAGGTGCTGGGTTGACATGCTACGCGATCTTGGAGAGGTAGAGAGTGAGATCCAGAGATATCGAAGCGAGCATTCTCGCCCATGATTCGCCCCGCTGCGAAAACGTCATCTCTTCCACAAACTCACTCGGACTTCCCCAGACGCGATGACTCACCAATCACCTGCTGAAGTTTCAGAGCCTACGGGCATGCGGAAAGGTCAGCTGTCCGACACCACCCCCCCCCCCCCCCGCTCTGCTCACGCCCCGACTAGGTCTGACGAGTTATGGCGATGCCGAGTTCTCCCTCTTTCTCCGGAAAGTCTTCATCAAAGGTGCCGGCTACACCGAAGACGCTCTCGACCGCAAGGTCATCGGAATCGTCGACACCGGCGTCCGTCCATCCTCCTTACCCACCATCCAAACCGCTGAAGATAACCTTAGAGTGGATACAACCCATGCCACGCCAACATGCCTCAACTCCTCGAAGCGGTCAAGCGGGGCATCCTCCTCTCCGGTGCCCTCCCCATCCCATTCCCCACCATCTCGCTCCACGAATCCTTCGCCCATCCAACCTCCATGTTCCTACGTAACCTCATGTCGATGGATACGGAAGAGATGATCCGCGCTCAACCGATGGACGCAGTCGTCCTCATAGGTGGATGCGATAAGACCGTCCCTGCGCAGTTGATGGGTGCTATCAGCGCGGATGTTCCTGTGGTCCAGCTGGTGACGGGTCCGATGGTGACGGGGAGTCATCGGGCTCACAGGGTTGGAGCTTGTACGGATTGTAGAGGGTATTGGGCGAGGTATAGGGCAGGGGAGATTGATATTGAGGAGATTGGGCAGGTCGGCGATCAGCTCGTGCCGAGTGCAGGGGTAATTTCACAGTCCATTCCGCACGTCAAAAGCTGATTGAGGGACCAGACCTGTGGAGTGATGGGCACAGGTAGGTAAGTCACGACTCAAATCACGCCTGGGTCTAAGAAGCCGGACCCAGCCTCCACCATGGCCTGCATCGCCGAAGCCCTCGGCATGGCTCCCCTCGGCAGCGCCGCTCCTCCCGCAAACGGCTCCCAGCGCCTCCGCGTCGCCGAGCTTTCCGGTAAACTCGCGGTTGCCTCGCCTCCAAAACCCAGCGAGATCCTCAGCCTGGAATCATTCGAGAACGCCATTACTGTACTACAAGCGATGGGCGGGAGTACGAATGCTGTGGTGCATCTCCTAGCTATCGCCGGGCGGGTCGAGGGGGTGAACCTCAGCCTGGACGGTGAGGTGGTATGCTGGTACTGGCTGATCGAGCAGACTTTGACCGGATTGGGCGGAAAACACCGCTACTTGTCGACCTGAAGCCCAGCGGACAAAATTACATGGAAGATCTCTACAAGGTCCGCCGATCACCTTCTTCCCTTGGCATCACTGACCTGCATAGGCCGGCGGCATCCCAACCCTCCTCCGCGAACTCCGCCCCCTCCTCCACCTATCCGAGAAGACCATCACCGGTCGCACCCTCGGCGAGGAGCTCGATCGATGCCCCAAGTCCTTTGCCCAGACAATCGTCCGACCCATGTCCGATCCACTCGCGCCGAACTCCTCCATCGTTGTCCTGCATGGAAACCTCGCGCCGGATGGTTGCGTCTTGAAGGCTTCCGCCATGTCGTCGGCGTTGCGGAAACATGCTGGTCCGGCGGTGGTGTTTACCTCGACGGAGGACCTGGCTAAGCGGATCGATGATCCGAGCCTCGAGGTCACTCAGGATAGCGTGTACGTTGATTCTCACCATCGTGATTGAGCTGAGTCGGCTGATGGTGTATAGGCTGGTGCTACAGAACATCGGACCGTTAGGCCACCCCGGCATGCCCGAAGCAGGCTATCTCCCGATCCCCAAGAAGCTCGCCCAAAGGGGCCTCAAGGACATGGTCCGAATCTCCGACGGCCGAATGAGCGGGACCGCCTCTGGCGCAGTCGTACTGCACATCGCGCCCGAATCCGCGGTTGGAGGGCCACTGGCGATCGTCCGGGATGGCGATATGGTATCCCTCGACGTGGAGGAACGACGGCTGGAGCTTCAGATCAGTGTCGAGGAAATCAGGTCGAGGCTGGCCAGGTGGAAGACGAAGACGCCGGTGGAGAAGAGGGGTTATCGGAAATTGTACAAGGAGAGTGTGACTCAGGCGGACTCCGGGGCGGATTTCGACTTCCTTCGGGCTTGACCATGCATTAAAGCAGTCCAGCGGATCGAGGCGATCTCTGCGTCCAGCTTGAATGGGGAAATGAGGGGTACAATGACCCGTCGCGAGATTACTGATGAGGCATTCGAAAGTGGGACTGTCCCGTCGGTGGGAAGAAAAGACTGTGGATCGGGTGGGTGGAACAGGTGGGTGGATCAGGTGGCTCAAGAGAGTGGGCCCATCAGGAGGCCGCGTCAGGTGGCTCAATCATGTCGCCAAAAGAGGTGGCAAAAGAAGTGGCCAAAAGAGGTGGCCAGATCGAGTGGCTGAAATGCGTGAAAGGAAAGGATGGTGCTCCTATGCATCATCAGACTAGGTATAGTGACGGACAGACAACATGTCCAATTCTCGAGTCAGATTCGTCTTGCAGGCATCACATCAGCGCCCGATCGCGTGAAGCTACTTCGCGCCGAATGACTCTCGATGAATTTGGAGCATTAGTGTGTCAGACGTTAACCCGCAATCTCAGCTCTTCATTTCATTCTAGGCTTCTTACACCGCAGTCCCCTCGAAGACAAAGAACGACCACGAGTGCTTCCTCACGGTCCACTTGCCCTTCCTGCTCCACTCGTCGGCTGAGAGCTTGCTCACTTCCGGTACCACAGTTTTTGGCTTGTCGAAAGTGTTCTGGCGGGAATTCAGTGATGTTCGAATTACCGTAAGAGCCATCTCACGACCGCGGTCAGATCGTCCGAATACATCTCATGCACTTCCGCACTCTTGACGTCTACCTCTCATCAGCGTTCTCCTGGGTTATAAATCGGACGACGCACCGAATCCGCTGAAAGCGAAGTTTGCCGTCCAGTCCGCAGTGGGATGACGATTCAGCACGCTCACACGGACACTCGCTCCGACGACGACGCCGACGCAATCGACATACGTGGGTCGGGCATTCGTCTGCTGGATCCATATGGGGAACGTGGGGCCGGTGCTGCGATACGATATCAGTCAGGAGGAATCAAGGGGATGATGAGTCACGGACTAGACATCAGGCATGACCGGCAGCTGGAGGAGGTGGCCGTTCTTCATGTATTTGCTAAACAGTCGCAACCTAAGGCATATCAGACTGTCGAATACCGATGTTCTCGGGAGAATCTCACGGATAGTAAGTGACCTGGAAGAGGATCCCATCCGGTTTCGTCATCACCGGCGAGATCTGCGGCCACCCGATCAGCTTGCATCTTCACTATTACGGGTAGACACACCACGTTCACCGACTGTGCAAGACAAGCGAGTCCGACGTCCTTATGCTGTCGTACCAGCAAATTCAGCCAAGCGCACGTCGCGAGCATGTCGGTGAAGTCATAAGCTTGTTCCAGTCCGCCCGAGCCAGGTGCCTTCGTCTCGTCCCAAACGTTCCACTAGACCCGATCAGCTTGTCGCGGACAGGAGAAGCATGAACCGCACCTCGTCGAAGGCGATCTTGATGTCTGATGCGGGGATACGCTTGAGACACTGCTCGACATTGGCGAGATCGATAAGGGATTTGCAGATCTCGATGCTGCGTTCGGCCGCCTATACCTTCTCATGAGTACAAGTCGGCTTGCAGCATGAATTTCGGGACTCACGACTGGGCCAAAGACGTTCTTCTCATAGTCATAACCCTGAACAACACCTGGCGTGCGGTCATGTCCCAGCATGGTGCTGGGCCCTATCGGCACCGCTCATCTAAAATTGGATACAGAGCGGCTCACTAGAAATGGATCGAATGCAGATCTACAAAGCCAACGACCGTCTGCAAAACCTCCCGATCCCAGTCCGTCGAGCCCTGCCCTCATCAGCCCCGCTGTATTCGAATATGGCCGTTGCTCACGGTGTTACCACACGAGACGAGCTTGATAGTCGGATCCACAAGCTTCAACCCATGCGCCCACTTCTTCGCCTCCTTCGCGTAGTCGTACTGGGATAGATTGCCGACCTGCCACGGGCCGAACACTAGGATTGTCAGCGTGAACGACGAGTGGAAACTGACGCTCGTTACCGAGACCCCAATACTTCACGTCGTGGGGCTCGTCCCGACCGGTGTTCTTCCGCCGGAGGTTCGCCCAGCTACTTTAGTTGGCAGATATCACAATTCGGGTGAGAGAGGCGCACTGGGTATCACCGGTACCGTTGCAGTATTCCAGCCAAGCTAGCGCTTCCTCGTACGTCCCGGTACCCACTACGCCGGTCATCATCTGCGCTCGAACCGTTGGTGGGTGACTCACTGTTCAAGCAGATGTATGCCTCGCACTTGGTCGCCTTGCAGTAGTCGATAAACTCGTCTGTCCCAAACCTGACACCGACTTCAGTCTCCATTCATGGGAGTCGCTAAGCTCGGCTCAGAGCAAACATACTGGTTCGACTCATGCGACAACCAGGCCAGCTCTATCCGTTTCGGCCTCGCCTCGACCGGCCCAATCCCATCCTGCCAATGGTAATTCGACACAAAGTTCCCTATCGCCCACATCGATCCTCTCTTCACCGAAGAAGCGGAAGATCACTCACCTCCCGGCCACCTGAGCATGGGAATCTCCAACTCCCCTTCCTTGCCCAAAACATCCATCACATCCTTCCTCCACCCTGCCCTTCCCCCTTCCTGCTTGATCAACAACCTCTCGGGACTCGGCTCTTTCGGACTATCCACGATCCCACCATAGATGCACCGACCGATGTGCTCGATGAAGCCTGCGTAGAGTTTGTCGGAAATGGGCGGTTCGGAGGGGTGGACGAGGGATGTAGGGCAGAGGAGGAGTGGGGTAGAGATTAGCGTTTTGGGGTGGGATGGGGTGCGTGGGAAGGGACCGTCGCGCTGCTCGGACAGCTGTTCCACGGTCGACATGGCAAGGGGTCTCAATGGAGCAGTTAAGAGATCTTTGAAATTTGGTTTCTGAAGGTGGATGATGCGTGGCGAGGAAGATCAGGTGGTACAATTCGGGGCATCAAGCAAGCGGGAACAAGCCCTTGCCGGTCAACTCCGGCTCAACTCTTTTTTTTTTCTTTTTTTATGGAAAATCCCTCCTGCTGTGATTCAGCGGAAGCAAAAGCAAGGAACCGGTCTCAGGCACCAAGAACATGGGGTAATCCGCTATCGACTCCTTTCTTCTTTCGTGCATTGATCAGCAGACGGCTTCCTCTCAACAAATCACCCAAACGATGTGAGAAAGATGTCGGACGATGCAGTCGGCACCGTCATCCCTCCCATTTACAGTCACCCTTCCACCCTCGATTCCGACTGTCGCAGCTATTGAGCGGTTTTGCCGTGATGATCCCCATGTTCGTCTATCTGGTATGTACCGCCCCCTATAGCGCGGACGACTGTCATCGACCGCTGACGTTCTCAACCACTCATCTGGGTGACAGACTGTCACGTATAAATCGTACTCGCCTCCCTCGGTATCATCGTCGATCTCACGCGTATCGACGTATTGCTCTACTTCCTGTCTGGGAGGTAGCTACACTGGAAGGCGCAGCGAGAGGAACGGGTTCAAAGAGACGCGAACGTGCTATCTCGACTAGGCTGGCACCGGATGGCAGGGCTTCCGGAGGGTATAAGGGTACCTGGTGAGGGCCCGATTCCCATCAGTTGGATAACAGCTCAGTCGGGCTAGCGATAAACATCGAGCATAGCATTCTGCCTTCATCGTTTATCCTGGTGAGTACCAATGTCATTGTGAAGCTTCGGCTATGTGCGTGCAGCTGGCGAGCTCGTGATAAATCTTCTCTATTCAGCTGGAGGGAGCGAGCTAGGCGCTTCTCTTACATACGGCAAGGCCCTGCTAGGCTTGATGGTTGCTTGGGCTTTGAATTGGCTGTAAACCTCTGTCGTCGGATTGGGATCGCTGCTAACAATTGCTCAGGTACCTGTTTCCAGGAGAGGTGAATCGCGAGTACGAGCACGCCTTGCGGAGAAGCTGGTTCTCCGCCCTTTGCTTCAGCTTGTGGGGTTCCTATGTAATCTACGAGCAGCAGCTGAAGCGGAAGAGCTTTCTCTGCCCTCTCTCCGCTAGTCTCATTCCCGCTTCTGCCGCATCTGGAACGATGGTTTCGAATGACGAGGTGGAGCCTGACGTACATTGGTGGGTCGCATTGAGGAAAATCGAATCACACCCACGTTCGAAGGTACCGGGGTTTTGGTCTTGGCTTCGTCGTCCTGTTCATGGCCATCCCCGACATGACCCACCGTAATCTCCTGCCCATGGGGGATTCGCTTATTCCACGAGTAAGGATGTATTGACTTACGCAACTCGACTGACCCACGCGACCTGTTCAGCCATACCGCTTCTTCCTCTCAGTCATAGCCGCTCTGCGCTCATGCTCCTTTCCTTCAGCGCAGATCAGCTCACGAGTATCAGGAAGCTGGCCATCGCCGTTGCTATCACCTGGACTGTACTCTTCGTCGACGTCATCGGCATACTACCTCGACCCGCTCTGTTTGACCTCGCTGGGGATGGCGGAACGGCAAACGGAATCTGTGTTTTCTGGGGTTTGAACTCGTATCTTTCTCATCATTCGTAGCATGGCATCTCGGATATCTGTCTTTCAATGCTGACAGTCACCGTTCACGCTGATGATCAAGACGGGTAGATCTAGATCATGCCTTGCTCCACTTTCCAGTCCCAAGTTGACTTGAGCAAAGACGAGACAGTCCCGGATAGGTACACCGTTTCAACTCACCGCTGGCACCAGTAACAACCCCTTCTTGCACGTCTACTTTTCTGACTTGTGTGACTCAGACACGCCGTATAACCATGCCGCCCAGTCCAAGCCCATCATCCCGCACCGTCAGCCAATTCTCCAAGGCCCCCTCCACCACCCCAAAACGCGAAACAGGATCAAACGGGATCAAACTTGCCTTTCGGGCAGAGGTTTGATGGACGAATTGGATTTCTGAGAGTCATCCCTTGCACTTGGTGCTGTGTTTGGCATTGTTGGACAAGACTTGCGTAGTCCAATCAGTTTGTAATATCACAGCTAATTCTGGCGCAAGAGAGCTAGAAAGGACAAGATTGCGGACATATACTCTGATACGTTATACATACACCGACAGAGTTCTGAAGCTGCCTGGTAAATTTTGCAGCTTGAGCGAAGAAGAACAACCGGAGTCGGTCGCGCAAATATGCATCTAATCACAAGCCATCCTGCTGCGTTCAAGATCTCACCAGATGGAGGGCTGATGAGCCGCACGGTGTCTTTGTCAACGGTGTGATCCTCACACCCCCGAAGCGTACCATAAACACGTGCCTGGGTAGGATCCCAAGCGGATCCGTATCGGACATTTTATAACCTCGCTCGTCTCGTGTGATCCGATGAATCAATGAGGACGTCAATGGAAACCCGGTTGCAAGGTTGAGCTCTCGGGGTTGTCCCCCCGTCAGCGAGCAGTGCGATACGCGGTGAGACTGGGCGGGAACAAGGGAGACTCTGCAAAGAGCAGCTTGCGATATTCAACCAGGAGATAGCTAGGATCAGGCTGAGAGGCGTAAACAGGTCGGAACAATATCGACTGAATGTTGAGGGGAGTTTACAAAGCTCAGAGAGTCGTGGCTATCGACTCAAGTGAAGTGAGGCGTACATCATACGATCGGAAGACTACAAGGAAACCACAACCTTCTGACCTTTGACCTCTCCCCTCCGTAACATGCCATACCCTTCATCCAGACCCGTCAGCCCACCAGGGATGACCTTGATCGGGACCGGGGTGATAGAGCCATCCGCCGTCCACTCTTCAAGGCTCTTGAGCGTCTCGTGCGCGATGTTGTGTAGTCTCGGCGAGCCTTTGTACGATTTCAGGAGGAAAACAAAGTCCTGCGGCGGTGAGTCAGTCCATCAACGCGAATGATGGAGACGTGGTACGAACCTCTCCTGTGGCATGATAAGTGACGACCCAGTCAAGCTTGATCTTATCTGTTGCTCCTCCCCTCGGAGGTAGTGTCCGAACAACAATACCCCCATCGTCACCAAGGCAGTCGATACAATGCTTCGTCGTGTCCCCCTCGGAGAAACAGTCCATCGCCTGCTTGATCCCACCGATGTACGGCTCGGCGATCTTCTTGATACTCGTGACAAGGTCGGAGATCGGATCGCTGCGATATGACAAGGTGTGAGTAGCGCCACACGAAGTCAGAAGCGGGAAATGCGTGGGCGAGGAGGTGGTGATGGTGGGTGCTTTGTTGTCGGAGGGTCGCAGTCTGTGAGAAAGCATGACGAGGTGCAGGCCGGTGGATGTTCCGGCGGACCATACCAGGAGCTCAAGGGGGATAGTCAGCTGGGTTGGGCGGTGTGGGTGTGGAGAAGGGGTGTGAGAGTGAGAGGAACAAAAACGATAGACATACCGGTTCGCTGGCACAGTTCGACGTCTTCTCTCCTCCTCCCGGCACTTCCCAGCCCATCTGATCTAGAGCATACGCTGCGGAGCACATGCCGACGCCTAGGGTGGACGCTTGTTCGAAGGAGATGACCTTTGGGATCTTCCATAGGAGCGAAGACGCCGTGAGCGCATACTCGGCCGCTGCGCCGGATGTTGCCGAGTGACCTGCCAAGAGCAATCTTCTTCAGTATGAGGCGTGAGGATGTCGAGAAATGACGCACAGCCATGCACCAACCCGCCAACTCTGTCACCCAGCTGAAAGCCCTTGACACCCTCCCCAAGAGTATGCACCTCCCCCGCAAAGTCACAGCCCAATATCAACCCTCCCCATGTGATCTTGGCATGTTTCCCTTAAAAACCGATAGTGGTTTCAGTGATCTCATGCCGATCGTTCTGACGTAATGTCCCTTACAATCCGTAGGGTTCAACGCCATCGCTCGGACCTTGACCAACACCTGACCTTCCCCAACTGTCGGAATAGGCAGAGTCGTCAGAGCCGGTCCTCGTAGGAGTCTCGATGTATAGGCTTGCATCGTGGTTGAGTGGCGACCACGAAGAGATGGAGACATGTTCAGTCTGTGGGAATCCTCTTAAGGAACCCGCTTTATGCGGACAGTGAAGCCCGTGAAAGGACCCCGCTCTCGGACATCGCCCGGAAGTCCGCTCGTCAAGCGGAAGAGCGGCCTCAGCGTTCCGGAGGGAAGCCTTTCATCCCTCCTTTCAAGTACGGCCTCCAATCTTTCGGAAGGAGTCTTACAGTCCCGTCATCCCACCACACGGGTGTAATGACATAACAATCTGCCAGTCTCAACATTCCGTCCACGCTTGGTCAGCCGACTCATCCCATCATCAATCCTCCCTGCCCTGGATCTCGCGCTGAATCAGCACGAAACATGGCTATATATCGCGGTGCGAGCGAGTAGGACAAGGCTCATCTCGTCTGACATTCACCTTCCAGAGCCATCTCCATCACTCCCCCTTCTACTCACTCACTTTGCCAGTTCCCGCTCCGGCTCGATACAACATGACTTCCACGACAACCTATCATGATGACGTCCTCCCAAACTCCACCAAGATTCATTACGTCGAATCGGGCGAGCATTCTCACCCCCCGCTTCTCCTGCTCCGCGGCTTCGCGACCTCTTCCCACCAATTCCGCCACCTCATCCCTATCCTCTCCAGCAGATACCACCTCCTCGCCCCCAACCTTCCCGCTTTCGGTCTCACCACCTCATCAGACGGATACGACTTCACCTTTTCCATTTGCCAACCTCTCCCGCAGCATCGGGGGAGCTCCTCGATGTCTCCCAAATCAAGACGTTCGCCATGTACGTATTCGACTTTGGCGCGCCGGTCGGTGTTCGTCTCACGTTGAACCGCCCCGAGGCGGTGAAAGCGAGCAGGATGGGAACGTCTATACTGATGGCTTGACGGGCGAGTTCTGGAAATCGTTGAAAGCTTGGTGGGCTACTGGCGAATCCCATGGCGAGAAGAGGTCCACTCTCGTGACGGCAGCCCTCACCCTTTCGTTCGTCAAGGAGCACTACGAAGCTGGTGTCCCGGCGGACATCATCTCCCCCATCGATCCAGCAACGTATAACTTTGACTACCTCCAAAACATCGCGCCGATCAAGAAGCGAGAGATCATGCTCGATCTCCTGTACGATTACGGCACCAACGTCGAGCTCTATCCAGCGTTCCAGAAATACTTCCGCGAGACACCGGTCCCGCTCCTAGCTGTGCGGGGCAAGAATGACGCGTTGTTCGTCTATCCCGGTGCAGAGGCTTTCAAGAGGGATGTGAAGAACGCGAAGGTGGAGTTTCTCGATGGAGGACACTTTCTGCTGGAGACGCACATCAAAAGGTAGCGAGGAGCATTAAGAGCTTCCGGGGGGTATCTCTGCGTGAAAAATGCAATGAATCTGGTGCCTGATGTTGGTCATCAACCCGTTCCGCGGGCATCGGTCCAGATCCGTTGGTCAGCTCCCTCGGGGCACGTGGTGAAAGCGACAGGCAGTACCCTCATAAAACCACCCCCACCTCTTATTCATTTTCCTAACCGTCACCAACAATCATGTCCAAACTCCTCGTCGTCCTTGGCGCGACCGGCAAACAAGGCGGATCCGTAATCAATTCCATCCTCTCCGACCCTGACGCCAAATCCACATTCTCACTCAGAGGTATCACACGCGACACTTCCAAACCCGCCGCTCAAGCTTTGACCGCGAAGGGCGTCGAGATGGTATCGGCGGATCTCAACGATAAAGCGGCACTGGGCAAAGCGTTTGAAGGGGCCTACGCCGTGTTCGCGGTTACGGATTATTGGGCGAGGATGGATGGGGGTTTGGAGATTCAGCAGGGGAAGAACGCGGCGGATGCGGCGAAGGTGGGTTACCTCTTCTACCACAGCTGATGGAAGGCTGCTGGAGTAGGACATTTCGTCTGGTCAACTCTCATAGACGTCACCAAATGTGAGCTTCACTCTCCTGACATTGCTGATGGTAGCGACCGGTGGCAAGCTGGACAAAGTCGAGCATTTCGACACCAAAGCTGCTGTAGCCGAATACATCCGCTCCATCGACCTTCCCGCCTCCTACTACCTCCCAGGATTTTACATGTCCAATCTCCCCGGGGGGATGTTGCGGAAGGGAGACGATGGGAAATACGTCTTTGCCCTCCCCGTCGACGCGTCCGCCACCATCCCCCTAATCGATATCGAGAAAGACACCGGAACATTCGTCAAAGCCATCCTCCTGAACCGCGACGAGTCACTCGGGAAGGAGTACTTTGGCGCGGTGGACTATTACACCCCTCAGCGAGTGGTCGACGAGTTCATCGCGGCGTATCCCCAGGACGGGAAAGGGACTTCGTTCCATACCCTCCCGGATGGGGTATACAAAGGGATCCTGGGATCGATGGGGATGCCAGAGAAAGTACAGGAGGAATTGTTGCAGAACATGCAATTGCTCGGAAAAGAGTATGGGTACTATGCCGGAGCGGATGTGAAGGCGACACAGAAGGTGAGTCGAGATGGGAGAAGCAGGGCTGATGGAAGATCCTTGGGGAACCCCTCGTTTCCTGGGCGGAGTTCATCAAGACGGCGCCGGCGTTCAACGGGCTCAAGTAGTGGTTATACAAGCTCGGGTCGATTGAGAACTTGCCTTTCGCGACTGGACTCGGTCATGCCTTTCAAGACCTCTAACCCCTCTAGATTCAGTCTACTTCCCTGCTACGCGACTTTCTCAGGAGTCGGATGACCGTTAGGCGCTCACACAACCACAGAAAAGAGCGGCGGTAGATTAATGTTCGGCCAGCGAGCGAGACTGAGCGGAAGCGTGTGAGCCGTAGAAGAGCTAGAAGAGCTCAAACACCTCCGCTCGATTCTGTGACGTTCTGGAAGCTAGGATTCTAACGGAGAGATTGGAAAGATTGCGTCTGATCTTGCACTAATTTCTCTCACATCTTCTCGTACCTCACCTCCGCGCTTCCTCGGGCATCGTCCTCAACCACGACCGACTTCTTCGCCTGCATCCCTGAACCTCAAAAATCACCCCCAACATCCCCAACCCACTCCCATCCTTCTCAAACACCGCCGTACCCCTCCGCACCTCTCCCACTCCATACTCCCCCG
>JAABUY010001481.1_pt1 | contig 31448 bp, 36 predicted proteins | sample 5560271 | NCBI WGS metagenome assembly JAABUY01 (sample SAMN10711886, study PRJNA513374) | rock metagenome | isolation source: Antarctica rocks | place: Antarctica: Victoria Land, University Valley | reverse complement strand
GGTCAGGTAGCATCGTACGTCGGATGGTTTTCGTATCCTAGTATCCCCTGGAGGTCTCTTGGCTCTCCTGACAAGCAGAAGGTTCGTAGCCGGCAGCACGTACAGCTGGACCTCATCGCCAGCCTTTGTCAACATAACTGGTTGCAGCAAGAACCACCCATCAATATTCAATATGATATGAATCATGTCTTGAAACTCTTATGTAAGCCCACTTACTTTAGACTACTAACTACAGTACAGATTAACGTTAGATTAAGGTACATCTAGTTGATGCCCCATTGTTGACATTTGACAAGATTCTTTTTGCCCCCAATGTTGCTCGGATGTTTCGAGTCATTACTTGTACAGCGCAAAGCTTTACAATTGAAACTATACCGTCTGAAGGTCTCACTCCCCTGGGTCTTACTTGCGAAACATTGAGAGACATTGCCTTTATGTTCAATGTATTCTTCAAAACTATGGGCTTGACATATCGAGATGCTACCACCGCGGCCATTGTACTCTATCTCGCCTGGGGTCAAGCGGTCCACTTGCTTCCGGTGCTGCGCTACGTTGCATATGTCTTTCTTGCAGCTATCACTGTCAAATTGCTTCTAGTCTTTTCTTTTGTCATCTACAATATGCGAGAACAAAAAAGAATCATGGTTGGGCATAGCAGCTCCAAGTTGCGGAAGGATATCGTCACCAAGATCGACCGGTCCATCAGGGCCGTGGAATTAACTCCTCGGAATGCAATCATCGCAGCTACTGTGCTCTACATCCTATGGGGTTACATATCCGACTGGATTCCTGTCTTACGCTACATCCTACATGCGTTCGTTGCTGGTAGTATCATAACAGTGATTACTGTTGGAGCTCTTACCCTGTACTTTGTGTTGATGACTGCTCAGGGCGTGAGTTCCCATAACAGGAGGCCTTATGGAAAACCTAAATCCTTTGCATTTGTCGCTCCGGAAGCCTGGAAGAGGAATATAAGTTCGCTGGAGGCCCGCCCGGTGTATGACCCAGAGGTGCTCTACCCACCGTCGTTCTTCATTTCCGACGCTCTCAATGGGGTAGTTGACCTGATACTCCATGACTACGTCACGTCTTGGTACGGCAACTTATGCCAGAGTCCCTCCTTTCCCAATGAGGTTGACCGGGCCCTTAGGGCTGCCTTGGTCAGCCTCAGGGATCGGATGCTTGGGATCGATTTTGTCGACGTGACAGTCAAGCGGATTCTTCCAATGATCACTGAGCATTTTCGGGCCTTGGACCAGGCGGAGAGGTCGGTCAAAGGCCCGAAGCTCGATCGAAAAGTTACGGGGTCAGAGGGGCTTGACTGGGCAATTGCTGGGGAGTACAGGGAGGGAAGACTGCATCCGGCGGCGCAAAAACCTGGCTCTGATACGAACACCCTTCGGCAGGGGCACTTGAGGAAGATTGCTGACCGGTTGCTTCCGGACCTCCTACCGGAAGATGTGATCAGATGTCAGGTGATCTCAGCCCTGCTACGGGAAGTCTTGGCATGTGTTATGCTCTTCCCGTTGATGCAGGTGCTGAGCGATCCCGACACCTGGAATCAGGTGGTGGAGGTATACGTCAGTCAGATACTCCTCAATCCGGTGTCCCTGGCCTTAACCAGTAACAGGGCCGATCGATGCTCCACGACCGGAGATCTGTTCGGAAGCTTCGCGCGGCGCTGGACAAGTTAGCTTCCCCACCTCCGAAAGCGCCTGCACCTATGGCTCCGCGAAAATGGCGTCGAAATGCGAGAGATAACAATCTACGGCGGTCGGTCGGATCTTCTACGGATGTAAGATCCATGGCTCAAAGTTGGGACACCGGTGTGCCGCAACGCCACTCTTTCGATATTAGCCCTTCAAAGCGGCTTTTTCCAGACGACGATCATGAAGACGACCCCGTTGCCGCGTCAGCAAACAGAATCGGCATCGATGGAGTTGCTGGCAACCCACTTGGTGGGACTCAAGACCGCATGGTTGAGGCTATGGAAGCAGCCCTGGACGATATCATAGATGACCCGCCGCCGCTCATGACTGTAAGAAACTCGCGCTTTAACACTCGAGGACTCGGTACCAGGTCGCTACATAGCCTAGCCTCTTCCGGGGGACCGATTAGCTCTACTCACGCTAGATCCTTGTCTGTTGAGAGAACGCGAACAAAACCAAGCCTGGTGTCCTTAGGTTTGGTCAACGTGTCGTCTGGCGTTGGTGTTTTCTCGGAAGATGATATCTTCGGTGAAGAAGAAAAGCTTCTCGAGGAGGAACATGCCGACTCAGAGGGCGCTACTGTCGAAGGCGACTCCGCAGACGAGATAGTTCAGGGTGCACCCGGGGACCTTGATCTGGCTTACGCTATCGCTGCACTCAGTTCAGACATAGACCGGCTCGTAGTCCAGGAATCCATCGTGGACAAGATGATCCGTAAAGCCGAGCTGATTAACAACATTGCGGAGCTGAGAATTCTCAATAAATCCAAGTTGAGTCTGCAACGAGAATTACAGGACAAGGAGTTCCAAAGGCAGCGGTATAGAGTACGAGAAAGTGATAACAGCCTTTATGGTCGAGCTACGGTCGAGATCAAGTCAGTGATGGTAGGAAAGGCCGAAGACGGGCAAGATTTTGCTCTCTGTATGTCAACAGCCACGGTTTCCTCATGACTACTGACATCTTGCAGATGTTATTCAAATACACCGCAAGGCTGGGCAACAGATACCGGCCGCATCCTGGACCGTTGCCCGTCGCTACCGCGAATTTCACGATCTACACCAGCGGCTTCGCGTGGTATATCCCGATGTGCGTCGTCTTCACCTCCCTCGAAGACGTCTTGTCTTGAAGTTACAGAATGACTTCCTGCAAAAACGTCGTTCGTCGCTTGAGATATATCTTCGAGTAAGTCTAACGCTGACTCCAACAAATCTAACAAGAGGCTGATGCATCCTAGGAAATCTTACGCATACCAGAAGTTTGTCGCAGTCGTGATCTACAAGCCTTTCTGTCTCATCATACGATTACCCCAGCCAACAACAGCAGGGGCGAGGTCGATCAGAGAGATCTTGTCTCGAGAATCGACAACTCAGTCACGGATAGAATGAGCGAAACTATGGGCAACGACGGCGTGCTTGACCACGTCTTGGCCACTGGGCTCACTTCTGTGTCAGCAACGACGGATCAGCCGTGTACATTGCCACAGGCGGCTGTGAAGGAACTAAGTGGCGCTACCGAGGCTGAAGCGGAGCTCAACGCGTTTGAAAGTCGTGAGCTCGAAACTTTTGTCAAACCGATCTGTGATTTGTTCCTTGAGATCTTCAATCTCAAACGAGGTCACAGCTGGCTCCGTGGTCGGACGGTCGTAGTGGTCCTGCGCCAACTGCTCGGGGGCATCGTCGAACGCAAAGTCCGCGAATACGCCAAGATCCTGGTGCAAGAGGAGTCTATCATCGGGTATATCAATCTCACCAAGGACAGCATATGGCCGGGGACCCGAGGTGCACCCGGAGCGGCCAAACTCCGCACCGAGGCAGAGAAGACTAAGAGCCGCAAGGCAGCCAGGGTCGTGCTCGCCACTGTGATACCGGATATGGCCGGAAACATCGTCGGCAAGGCCAACGCGCAGGCAGCCAGCCGGCGAATATCTGCAACCCTGAACAATCCGCGGCTTACCGCCCATCTCGCGTTTACGCTCTTGGACGAGCTTGTAAAAGTACTCTTTGGCGATCCCCGTTCGCGATAGGACTCATGTGGCGTTCGGTGCATTACTTTCTTTTCTTTCCAATGCGGGGCGGGGGCGGAGTACTAGACACACTGTATCGAAGGACTTCTCTGTTTGCAATTCAAGTCATCATGGCTATGATTGGCTTCTTCTTTCGTTTTCTTCTTCTTCTGTTTGGGGCGATAAGTTGATAGTCTACATGCAACAGCATGTGTTACGATCGAATAATGCCACTATACCGCTATGCTGCTCGTTGAAATCGTGCCTACAAGAATCGAACAGCGCTCCATTGGCTAGTCAGGGGCCGACAGAGGAACACTCAAAGTGACGGCCGCGGTCGTTCCTGGGCCTGCCCACTGTCTGCCGCTGAAGTACGACGGCGATTTGCAGCAGGCCCCACCATCCCCAGACCTAGCCATTTCTACCAGAGGGCCTCCAATCCCGAGCCTACGAATCGACACCATGACTATGACCTGGACTCGATTACGCGTTGTGATACAAGCAGTGAACTCGCACGTGCCCAAGCCCAATCAACTGGAACTGTGGAGTCACTAACCATCCATCGTTGCCGCCGTCGAGCTGCGCAGAAGGGGATAGGGAGCTCGGTGGTGCGTGCTTGACCCCTCTGTTTGGTCTGCGTTGTGAGCGCTGCGATACACTCACTGCCTTCTTGTTCCGTCGTCTCGTTCACTTGGAGGTCAACGGCTATCTCCCATGTCGGCTTCCTTCGCCATCGTGGATACAAAGATGCCGGTCGTTTGGGACCTCTTGGTCGTTTGAGAGATGTCATGGTAGCTCCCCGCGCAAGTCACGTTGGTTGATCTGACTTATTCCCTTGCCGTTTTTCTTTGTAGGGTACGTGTACTATCTTGTTGGGTTACGCACATCCGTGGAAGCCTTGCCATCGGACTGCATGGATGAGTACGTTCTATATCTGCAGGACGAGTGCTAGTGATTTCATGCGGGCAGTGGTCAATGTTACGCAAAGGTTTATCATTTTCGTATTCGTAAAGAGCACATGAGTAGTAAAGCCACGAGTCAATCCCCCTCAGGAGGAGACGTCAGAACCGGCCGTTAAAAGAGGGAAAGTAGCGCTTGACCTTCTGTCATCCGATGCACAACGCAGAGTCAACCAGTGAAAAACAGCGCGTGACATCTGAGCGAGCTCGTCAGACCAAGCTAGCCGTCACAGACGAGAGAACCGAAATGCAGGATTGTGAAACGACATTTCAAAACACTTTTCACCCTTTTCCACATCCACGGCCGGAAGCGTCCTCGTCATGCCCTCCGGCTGACTGCTACAAGCCGACCTCACTGATGGATCGAGCCACTCGAGGCCCACCCCCATCAACCATGCTTGCCAAAGCAGCAACCCCGCTGCTGATGTCTTCGTTTGCGATGTTCAAGTTGTCCAGACTTAAACATCCCCACCCCTAGCAAGTGCGATGCTCCTCCAATGCTCCATCTGACGTTGCGATTCCTCAAGCTGCTTCTCCGATTCCTCAAGTTGCTTCTCCAATTCCTCTACCCTCTCAACTTTCTTCTGCCGAGACTTCCGTGCCGCTGCGGTATTCCGGGCACGCTTCAATTCGACCGTATCGGTAGGGTCCCTCACGGTGATGGGCGGTAGAGGCTTGTCCCTCTTCCGAGCGTTGACCCCGGAGACGGATGAATGCCGCGGTGTACCCCGAGATGTGTGAGGAGACTCGCCGGGAGACGATCGTTGCCGGGCCATGCCATTCGTACCAACGGTAACAACGCAAGGTGAAGACTTGACGAGATCTTCCGTGAGAATCATAGGCATCTCCTCGATCAGCCCGTTGGTGTCCGGGAACAAAGAGGGCCAAGTATCCGTGTTGGCGCCAAGCTCCCCGTCAGTGTAGAAAAGGGGCGAGGTCTCGAAGCTCTCGGCGACATCAGGTGAATCCCAGATGGAAGGAGAGGTGTAGTTGGTGAAAGTTGTCGACGGAGGTGCAGATGTAGGACCGACCATCAAGTCTTTCGGGGAGACGGTCTCATGCTTAAAAGGCACCTGCACCGACGCCGGGTCGTTGACGGTCGTGAAGTGCGGGGAGGAGAACGAGGAAGATTCGAAAAGTGACGTGTCGTGTGCGACATCCTCGCCGAAATCGGCAGGGAGGTCGAAGAGGTTGGTCATGTCTGTGAAGAATGTACGTTTAGGCTTGGGCTCCAAGTTGCAATTGTAGCTAAGAGGTGGAATACCTGAATGCATTGTGGACACGTTCATGTTCACGGAGCTCTGATGGATGTCCCGCCGGTGCGGGATGTTGCCGGTACTGTTGGTGGAGAAAAGAGGTACAGGTGGACGGTTGCTAGGTTGCTGGTGCTGCTGAAGGGTAGAAGACGAAGACGGGGCGGAAGAAGCGTAGAATTGGGGCTTCTCGCCCGAGGGACTAAACCGATTGAAAGACGAAGACGATATGCGGTTCCCGTTACCTTGGATGATGATCCTCGTTACTCTCGGATTCTGAACAGATACCACGGAAGGTGATTGTTGAGTAGAGTTTCGTCGAGATTGTCCTATTGAGGATTGGCCAAAGGTGCGACTAGGGGCTGTACGAGACGTCGCCGGCGGCAGCTCGATCGAGTGACGAGCTGGTCGCGAGGACGTCGAGGGTGGGAAGAGCACAAAGTCTGCCGAGGGGTTCTGGGTGAAGTCCGGTTGGGTTGCTGGGGTAAGCCTCTGGGATGGGGGTTGGGAAAGCCATGTCTGTTGATTATCCGTGATGAACGACTGCAGGTCGTTTGAGAAAATGGTTGCTGCCGAGCGAGAACTTGGGGTGCTTAACGTAAAGTTAAGATTCAGAGATCCTTGGAAAGGAGACTCTGAAGGGGGTAGATATTGGTTTAGAGTGGGGTTGGTAACTTTGGACGGTTGGGTATCTATGTTGTCTGTCGTGTGAGACAAGATAGGGAAGTGAGGAAGCGAATACTAGAAGGCACCCATGACAATGGATGTCTTCTAATAATGGAGTGTTCTCTGGTGGTTGAGTGTGGATGAGTTTGGAAGGAAGAAGAGGAAGAAGAGGAAGAAGAAGAGATGGTAATCAGGCAGACAGGCAGTACTTATGTTGGACGTTGGATGTTCAGGCTGTGTGTGTGTGTGCGGACGTACCTTAGCGGCTGATGGGAGTGAGTCACCTCACGTGATGACACTAGCACCGGTCTAACTTCAGGTAGCGCTGATTACGAAGTAATCTGTCCCACAGGACGTAAGGTAATAAATAAAAATACCTTCATATCAAAAATAATCTCCAGTAACTACCTGATGAGAGAGTCTGCAGAATGGGCAATCAACTCACTCATCGTTCATCGTTGTCTTAGAAGACCTTACGTGTACTTGTTGAGTGACTACCAGCGTATTCTGTTTAATTTAATTTCAAGGTCGACGACGAGTCTCGAGTACGAGTCTCGACTCTCGAGTACTTACGACGACTCATACGAAAGTCGAAACTCAATCTCATGCAGCTAGGCATGAGATTGACATCGACATCGTGATTGGTTCCTTGGATGTCAGCAGTAACTCAATTGGTCTAATTTGGCTCCAGGCAACCACCAGGGCATTCACGATCGAATGCATGATTACGGTAATAACGTTATTGCGTTATTGCGTTATTGCGTTATTGCGTTATTGCGTTATTGCGGACGGTGAAGAGAGGACAGATCGATGTGAATAATATTCGTATTCAATATTAATGTAACGTTACCTTACCTTACATATCTCGGATCTCTCATGGTCATTTGGGTCTCCCTCTTTGCGGTGCTTAAGCCTACTCAGTAATGTATGGCACCAGGTGGGCAGAGAACAGTGCTTTACATTCATGCCTCTTCCAGAATCACTCGGACCCAAAGCTATATGATGGTGATAACAAGCTGGATAACATAGTGATGCACCATATTTCATTGAAACCCTAAACCCTAAACCCTAAACCCTAAACCGTAACATGTGTAACGAAAACATGATACTGCATCACAACTCCCAGCCACAACACATAAGTCTGAGGTCTCCAAACCCTCTCAATGCCTTGTTTGTCCACTTCAGCTACGCACACTTTTGAAGAAACCTGGATGGATTATCTTAGAGCATCATCCGGTACCTGGCACCTAAGGACTAGATCTCCAGCGCCGCCACAATTACACAGCTTATCACAGTGCAGTCATTACCGGTGACAATGATAGAGTATTGTTGATCATACCGGTATAACATATACATATAGCATGCAAGCTGACAGCATATTTCATTTCCATTTCCATTTCTTATTCCTTTTCCTGCGGAAAGCAGGAACTCCTGCCCTCTGACTGGGTACCTCAACGCCAGGGCTAGAGACCTGTTCTTCACTTAAAGATACGAACCCTAAGGTATATATATATATCCATAGCGGGGTGTATCAGAGTCGTGAACCGTAGCTATTGATGTACTGCCTACTGTACCAACGCTGATACTCAGCCGTGAGATCCTGAGCTTGATACTGTTCCGGCTATTCTTCTTGTGATGTCCTCCAATTCTTCAGATCGAACGGAATTCATCGAACCTTGCCATTCCACCTTGCTACGTCCTCTGCTTCTTGACGCTCCGCCCCGTGGGATCTAGAAAAGGAAGAGCTACAGATGCCCTACCGCAGCACGCACACCGGCGCCGTCCCGCCCCAGACGTGCCGTCTTGAAAGCTCCGTTGCCCGCTGGAACGTGCGAGAAGATGCGTCTCTGTACATCCAACACGGCAGCACCAGACATGCCACCTTCGACTTCAAGAACACCACTCTCAAGCCCACCACTATGACCCCCACCACTATGGCCGATTACCTGCACGCCTTGAAATCTCGAGACTCCCAGACGGCGGAATCTTGGCTGTCACTTCTGGCCTCATATCTACATGCCTTGGCGCCCGTCAATGACTGGTGCAGGACGCCTAGGTGTAAACGCGTCTTGGTCTCAAGAACTCCCGGCTGTCGGATCATATGACCACACCACTCGACCATCACATCCGCGTACCCTTCCTGAAGCATCACGCCAACTCGATCTCAAGTAACATACCCATCAGCGTTCCTTCTGTACATCCAGATGTCCACTGCGGATGATATCTTCGGCGCTCAACCGCTCATTCGGATCGGGATTCAACACCTGTACCAAGAACTCAAGTTCCTCGACGGGAACTCCCTTTCGCAACAGCCTCTCAGCCCACCAGTCATCTTCGCTTTGTGGAACTTGATTAGCTGGCAAGAGCTTAAGGCTTTCCGGGTCATCTGCATAGAACGGTACGGACTGCAAAGAAAAGTCCATTGCAATTGCGTTCCGTACAGCCTTCGCCTTCTCCTCCATGGTCCCTTTGCAGATGGAGTCGTAAACTCCTGGCGATGATATGTCGACATGCGCTTCAAGGAGGTGGCAGTACTTGGGAGGTGTAAGTCAACGGTGACTCTTAGGAAACAATACTGGGAAAGAACCCACCATGATACCCCACGACCAGATATCAGTACTGAAATTCCATGGCCTGCCGAAGTAGACCTCGGGGCTCCTGTAAGCGATGGAAGTTATCTCTCGATTGGACGGCGTTGTGACTGCCCCAGCCAGTTGATTATTTGTATCTTAAAAATGAATCGTGAACCCACTGGTGCCACAGTCCGCTAATCTCGCAATGATAGAATGAACGTCGCCTGGTTCAGCAGCTTTGAACCCATTCAAGAGAACATTCCCCATTTTTAGATCTAACATCATGTTAGTAGTAGTATATTCTCAATCGAACCGATTCCGCCCAACAGAGTAGACCAGGCCTTCCCGGTGGATTGTCCAAAGAGCAATCAGCACGGCTTTCATTATCCACTTGATCTCGTCCATTGTCATAGGACGCTTATTCCGCGCGTTCCAGAGTGATTTTTCGAAAGCCTGAAGCACCATCATCGCCGGAGCCGCACCCGACTGCGGGACAAAGTCGATCATTTGCCGGATGAAGGGTGAGCTGCTGAATCGCCTTTGCATTTGAACTTCGTGTTGGAAAAGAGGCCAGTTGGGCTTGGCGCGGTCGTGCGGGCTCGGTGCCTTGAGCACGAATTCCGAGCTTGCATCGTGGTCGGCTACCGCCTTCCACACATTCGAAGCGTCCTTGGAGACTTTCTCGAAGAGAGGGGACAGCAGACGGTATGTGCGGCCACTTTCGCCCTGGACACATGCGTTGGCTTGGATAGTGAATGGACGGGTGATATGAATGGTTTTTGTGGATGGTTTCCTGAGCCTGGTTTCCGAAAGATATCTAGCGGTCCTTTTTTGACACATGCATTTTCTCATAGAGGCAAATTTCTGGGCTGGGAATGATTACAGAAGTCGACGATGTGAAAGAGAAAAACACTCAGAGTTCACGAGGACACCTTTGTCACGTGCATTTTCGATGCTTTTGTTACCGGTTGCACCTTCCCACTTCCCGACAGCATCCAACTGGACGGGGAAATTGAAGACCTCCCCAGCTCATGTCTGCATCTGAAGGTTATTGGGTGGCTCCCTGGCATCGACTCCCGATGGCGCATCTCGACGCTCTGTGGATACGGGGCGCGGGTGAGGCAGCCCATCGCAGCACTTGTCAGCAGAGTCACGATGGCTTTCTACTTGGTATAAGTAAAGTACGTTGGGTCTATCATATTGAGAGCCTCATTCTGTACACTGAGGGATAGTACTTTGCATTAGCTATTAAGTGATTGACGAGCCAAGTTAGGCTTAGAGTGGACGGACGGACAAGCCCGATAAGGGAGTGTGCGTAGGGTATCAGACAGAACGATGAGAGAAGCCATCGTGTAAAAGCAAAGGGTGGTATCAATCTAGTCGCCTGATTATAACAGAAAGGAAAGAGAATAACAACAAAGTGGCATGAAGTGGGCGCTGCTAGAGAAAGACGGCGACCAAAGAGCGAACAATCACAATGCAAGGGTATCTGTACGCTGCCGCCGGACGTGTACTTCGCGATGAATGATTACGACAGATCGTCGAGGTATCGTTGCAGAAGGAATTGCCGCGGACTGCTTACGCAGCTGCGTGGACTGGCACATTCTGGGTCGGAGCAACGCCATTCTCTTGAGACTCAATGGCAGTTTCGTGCATCGTCGTGGTCGGCTCCGTTATAGTAGTCGGAATCTCGTTGATGGGTGTGGATGTCGTATTCGACTCGTCCACGATGGTGGGGCTTGCGATTTGCTTCTTGTTGACCTCCTTCTCGCCTCTAGCGGCACGACTAGGTCTCCGGAACAGGCCCCCAAGCATTCCAGACGAGGCCGGCTTCTGCTTAGTCTCACCATCGATAGCGCCAGTCTCTCCCGTGACTTCGGTGGTTCTGTCCTTCTTCCCGCCGAGGCTTCCGAACAAAGATGTACGGCGCTTCTCCTCGACGGCATCGGGAGTGGTAGGGCTTCCTGTGCCATTTGTGCCCAGAATCGGTGTGTCGAGATTCTCGCTGGTGGTCATTATCGGGGCCGGCGCACCGCTGCCAGGTGCGGTTGGAGTCCCAGTCGCTAGGGTGGGCTCTTCGGCCCTCTTCTCGGCCTTCTCTTCAGCTTTAATCTCTTTCTTCTCCTATGAACCGTAAGCGATAGTAGTCGCGGTTCCTCCGTGCAAACAACTTACCTCATTCCGGACATCTTTCCCTTTCATAAACGCAAAGATACCTCCCTTAGGCGGAGAAGACGAGGTCACGGTGTGACGAGTGTTGGACGTGCCAGGAGTCACGGCATCGGCCTCGTTGCGCATTAGGACTGGCTGGGACGCGGTTGTGTCCACTGGGTCCCGGAGCTGTGGGGCAACGGCGGAGACGGGGCCGGTCTCGGTTTCCGTCACGGGAACGGTGGGGCCAACTTCCTTCTCGGTCTTCTCTTGACTTGGGCTCGAGACCTTGTTGAACAAGCTCCCGAAAAGCGAGTTCCGCTTGCTTGGTTTAGGTGCATGCTCACGGGTCGTGGGGCTGGGCGTGGTGGTTTCCACAGCAGTAGGAGCGGGCTGCACAACTTCTGCCACGGCCGCGGGCAAGATCTCATCCACAGGAGCCTCTGGCGCGGTCACCACCCGAGCCGCTGATCCAAGTCAGTAGTGTCGAGATGAGCGAAAAGAGTTTTAGTCGAGACTTACCAATAGCCTCGGCGTCAAGAGACGTGCCCGCAACGCCGTCCCTGTGCTCGTGTGTGCCAGCTTTCAATTCCTCTCTCTCGATCATTTTCTCCTCTTTGCGCTCCTCCTTGTCGGCTTTCTCCTCCTTCCTGAGTTCCTTCTTCTCTTCGGACTCCTCTTTCTTCCCTCCGAGAAGAGAGCCAAAGATGCTAGCACGCTTGCGCGATTGAGAGCGACTCTTGGCATTCCTCTTCGTTGCACCCTCTTCGGCAGATGACGAGTTGCCGCTGACAACAGCACCACCATTTCTCGCACCATCGGTCACTTTTTCTTCGATACTCTTCTTCGCCGGGGTGGAGCGAGACCTTGAGTTGGTGGCTGATGCGGCAACTAGTGTGGATGGTTTGCCTTAGTGTAAGGTCAGCAATGCCCGAAATAACTCATACAAAAATCAACAGTCATCATTCGCATCACTTACCAAGATTCTCCATGTGATGCTTGTAGCCATCGCTGCCAACAATACCCTCGCGAGAAGCTTTAGCCTCGGTTGTCTGTTTTTCAATAGCCACGAGCCAGCTATCACGTTCGGCGTGGGTCGGAGCCTCGAAGGTGTGTCGTTGACCGTGGATACGGAACGAAAACTCGTTGTACCCTTCCTTGGTCACGTCGGATGCTTCAGCCTGCCAGTCGAACGATCGAGTTAGCCAAGCCGGTAGCTCTGTAGAGCTATACAGGAATGATTATAATTACCAAATTAATGATGCCTGCAGGCTGAGCCTTGTCTTCCACACGCTTGGCGAAGAAGAGAAGACCCTTTCCGGTTTGGCTAGCATGGGCGACATTGGGGTGAGAAATGTCTTGCTTCTCGCTGCGGAGATACCCGGACAGATGCTTGGGCTCGACCGAGTCGTGTCCGAGCCAGAAAAACTTCTTGGAGAAGCGCAGGCTCCTGCAATGAGAGACACTGGTCAGTGTCACCACACAGGAGAAGACCTGAGAGGCGTACTTGATAAGCCCAGGTGCCTTGTGACCCAAGATCCCTTCGGAGATAGGCTGAGCGGTGACTGTGGTTTCGTTCGGTCCAAGCTGGTTGCCGGTCAAGTCAATCGCATCGGCACCGGTGTGATGACCGGCGGTGGTGTCAGCAGCAGAGGTGACCTCTGGTCTACTCTCCGGCACCAGCGTGTCGGTGCCAGTAGGCCGAATGGGGTCAACGGTGGCTTCGGTAGCAGGAGCATTCAGCTCTTCTGTGGCGGCCACTGGAGCGAGTGCAGCCTCCTCGACGGGTCTGTGAACTTCAGACATCTCGATTAATGCGGTCGTATGATACAGTGGGAACGATTCGAAGGACGCGAACGGAGCGGGAATAGCAGGCTAAGATACTTGAGAGAAGAGCTCTGGAGGTAAGCAAAGCTCAAAAGCGTATACAGTAAGAGAAATTGAAGCCCCACGGTCTGCTGGACCACGGTGCAAAAGCAAGGAAGGATTGGTAAGGTCGATAAAACAAACAGATGGATGGAAGTAGGTTGGAAGGAGAAAGCTCAAGGGAGAGACGAGAAAAGTTATTTATTGTTTCTCATTTGAAGGGGAAAGAGCTGGTACACTAGCGCTGTTTCCCATCTCCTTCCGACTGAAAGTTACATGAAAGCTAGGTATCTAAGGTATTCCCCACTGACTGTATCTTACAGCGCCTGTATCGAAATCACGGGATCTGGATGTGTTTGCTCCACTGCGTCTTCGAGCAATGATACCACATATTGGTAAGATACATGGTATACCTGAATCGTGAGTGCCAATACCATGGAAAGTGTTAAAAGGTGGCACCACACTAGTAGCACAGCTATCGTGGGTTATATATCTAACACTCCCCCTAACCCGCGATCGGCCCGTGACCGGACCGCAGGTGTAAAGGGTGTGCGCAGACAGCGGTTCGAACTCGCAACCTTTGGGTGCCTATCACGTTTACTCCCTTACTATGGACTTGAACCACCGGCAAGGTGGCCTAGGCACCGCAAGTTATCACTGCACTAACCCGGGCTCATAACCTGTTAAAAGGTGGCACCACACTAGTAGCACAGCTATCGTGGGTTATATATCTAACAGAAAGCATGAACAATCCATCAAGATACCTTTCATAACCTCGGACAGTCTGTATCAAGTGAAGAGTAAGGTAAGGTATGGCTGGTCTCATGACCAGACTCTTCGAAGGTACAGGTACGGTACAGTACAGTACAGTACAGTACAGGTAATAATCACGCTCCTATCACACCACTTTGGACACGCGATCAGCATGTGATTCTCCTCCCATTGACCCCCCTCAGACCTCAAGTCACGAAAGACCTTCTTCCGGCAAATCAAATACATACAAACCCAGTATGAAGTATAGTATCCTAAATTCAAAGAAATCAATAGCAAACCAATAAAATTCGAGACGGAAGTAGTTCCAGCCTCTGACATCTTCACACGCTGGTTTTAATCTCCCAGAAAGCTGTCGTCCAATTTCCACCCAAAATGCGTTAGACATCCAGGGTTCAAACCAAGCAGTTTGCCAGTCTAACCAAATTTAGAGTAGCTGGGACACTGGCGTCTCAATAGTGAGGCGCTAGATGCTCGCTTGGCTGAGCCGAAAAAGCCATCCGTTCAAGCTTCGGCGCGAGTCGGAAAAAGGAATGGGAAGCGGACCCTTGAGACTGAACCTATCTATTTTAGGTATAGGGGGTTAATCTGGACAAAACACCGTTACTGCCCTTAAGGTACTGTAACCAAGTGGAGAAGGTGAACTTTTCTCCATCGACAGTAACGTACTCCGTCCCGCAATGACGGGCCACCTCGACGGAACGAAGCACCTGTAGGCAGCTTCCCGATCGCCCAGGGCAAGGGAGTTCTGCCGAGACACCGAATGCACTTTGTCAATGCGGGGCCAGGGCAAGGGTGCATGTTGGTCACACAGAGAAAAGCGCTCGGTCAGCCGTCAATCATCCCAGCACGACAGGATCCTACACAAACACAGTCTAATAAAAGCTCATACGGCCGTGTATGATTCTTTGCAGATTGTACTTTTCACACTGGGTTCGGGGGATGCCGTACATACAACATTGCAGAAGGGGATCCCCACCCAAAAGAGGCGACTTGCCGTCCGTCGTTCAGGGCCGAGTCATCAGACGCAAAGCTTCTACACTCCAAACAAACGGAAGGGATCCGAGATCCTCGTACATGCCCCCAGACTCAGCTTCATGAAGCCGTGGTCAAGAAGTATCTGTTATCGGGTTAGCCAGGGCTGTGGCTGGATGGGAAGGGCAACTGACGAAGTGATAGCACTCAGCCTCTCGCTCGTAAGCTTCAAACTGATGCGCAAAAGCTCCTGCGCTACGTCGGGCTGGTCGCCGCGCTTGTAGAGTGTCGTTCCGGCAACGAATTCCTTGCGTTTGAAGAAAGGGCAGGCTCGATGCCAGAAGTCCTCGTTCTTGTCTGTCAGGTCCTGAAATGTTTGGAGGATTAGGGGTAGCGGTTGCTTGAACTCGTTCCACTTGGACGAGGGTAAAATGTCGTGTTCTTTGATCGTCGTTGCGGCAACTCGTTGAAGCTGTTGTTTTCTTGGAGAGCTGAGTATACTGTCCGATGCCAACGAGGTAAGGGTTGGTTTTGGAATGTCTTGGTCAATCATCAGCTGTCATCCTATGCTACACTTCAGACAATATATTACCGAGAAAATCCGAGTCTGTGTCCTGTTGTGTCAATGCGTCCCTGCGACGGTAAAATGTCTTCAGAAGCTCATTTTCGCAATACTCGAGAGCCGAGTTCAGGTCTCGAAACACCTGGACCTCGTTGTCCTCGTCGAATAAGCCCACGTTCTGAAGACTACTGCCCACTTCAGTGGACAATGAGAGCCCACTCGCAATCAAATCCACGTTCTTGGCGCAGAGAATTCTCTTGATACGAGTAAAGGCTTCGGACGCCGAGAAATCAATGCCATTGACATGCGAAAAGTCGACCACGAGGAATTTGATGGGTCGCTGCCGGAATGCCTCATCCTCGAGGAACGCTCTGATCTCCTTCTCTACGCTCACAATGGTACCAAAGAAGAGGTACCCTGCAAGTTTCGTCACCTGTATCTGTTGTCCTACTTCTCGTAAGAAGTGGTGTTGACTTGGGTGTCTTCGCACAGTCGACCCTACCACCTGGCCAGAGAAAGTAGCCCTAATCGCAGACTTGCGGGAGGTCTGCACGACGAAGTTTACACAGGCGAGAACGATACCCACGAGTATACCTACTACAAAGTCCCAAGCCCCCATCGTTACAACGATCACGACGATCTACCAGACGGTCAGTCAAGTTTTCACAAACGGATTGCGGGTAGACGGACCGTCAGATACTCCAAGCGGCTCAGCTTCCCCCACGTGTCGAATAAGGCTTCCCGCATCAGGTCAATCCCCAAAACAAAGATGAGAGCCCCAACTACCATGATGGGGATGTAGCCAATGAGGACCGGTCCGGCAACCAGTATGCCCATAGTGGCAAAGGCTAGCATGACGCCGGCGATTCGGCTGTTGCCACCAGAACGCATGAACAGTAGGCTGTTTGTGTATACGAGGTAGTTCTGGTAATGTTTAGTTCATTTCATGATCGTGGGGTATTAGAAGTGAATACCTGAACACTGCCTGCGAATCCTGACAGTGCGTTCGAGATACCATGCGATATAAGCTCTCGATCCACGTCAAGGGTGTCGTTCCCGGTAGATAGGCCCAAGGCAGGGACATTGATCGGGACATGAAGGACGCCAAAGAAAGTCAAGGCAAACATCGCCGGTATGGTTTCGACCAGGGCTTGCCAGTTCACAGCCTTGAGATCTATCAATAGTCAGCCAAACATGCGGACACGGTAGCAGTAGACTCGGGCGATGCTTACCGTACAACGTATAAAAGTCGTACCATGGTTTCCCTGCCTCTGGTGCTGCGAAAACCCAGCCCAGTTCACGTAGCCGATCCAGCTTGAGATCAGGTATCGCCGCTACAAAGAAGTAGAATACAGCTGGGATGACCAGAAAGTAGAGAGGTACAAAGACAGAACTTTTGACCCAACGCTGAGAGACTAAAAGTACAATTGCAAGAACAAGGGGTATCATCCACAAAAAGATCGTATCAAGTTGTACTAGCTTGCTCAGTGTCACCAAATTGTACTCCAGGTTCCCATCGAGCCGTGCAGACACCTCGAGGCCCGTAGCAACGAGAAACCAACCTACTCCACCAATGCATCCAATGAGAATATGCCGCGGAAAGAACCCAACAAGTGAACCAAGTTTACAAGCTCCCATCAGGAAAAAAACTGCTCCCGTGACAACTGAGCTGATTGAATAGGACAAGATTGTTGTTGCGAGCACGGATTTTGGGTTATCTTCTCCAACTCTGGCCAATATAGTAAAGGCCATCTTGTGAAAGAATGGAACGACTTCGATCTGCAGGAGATCAGCGATCCGCCACCAACGTGGCCAGGCACCACTTACCATCTCTGACCCTACGCCTCCTTTGAAGATACTTCCGCCACATGAATATACGAGTTGAGAGACAATGCAGCTGATGTAGAACATTGATATGCCGTTGGGCCCGAGGCCTGCAAAGATGGGTTGCCCCAATGGAAATAAAATCATGCCTACACAAGTCAACAACTACTCATCCTCAAGATCTCTGAATTCACTGACCGTAAGAAAGTGCATCGAGAATGTTCAAGAGTAAGCCAAGGATCACGGCAGGAACGTAACGTGCGGGTCGAACGCAGCCGTGTTCCCATAAGCCGTTGAGGGTCCAGCTTTTGGGGTTGGTTACAGTGCTTAAAGCATGGCGCGCAGCTGAACCAGGCCAATGGAGCAGATAGACAATTCCCTGGTATGATACCTCCCTGCCCTGCGCCTGGCCTTCGAGATCCGAAGTTGTTCCGTAATGATGTGTTGTATTCGGAGTGTCCTTGTGAAGAAGCGTCGATTGTTCGTTGGATGAGGTCGTGTCTACGTTCGTAACGGTCATGGTCGTGGTCGGTGGACTCTCACTAACTTCATCATCTGCTCCCTCTGGTGAAACCCGCTCGATCCCCTGAGGTGGAGAATCTCTTATGAGCTGGGCTAGCACCGAAGCCCGTGGAGATTGCCGTGACGATTGCGAGCTATTCGGGGAAACGGGCTCGGAGACCTCCTCAATCGGGCCGGGACGCGTCGATTCGAGAGACTCTCTTGGAGCAGCTTCATCCTGTTCGGAGACTCCCGCGATAGACAAGTCTTCGTCCGTCGCTTCTGCGGAAGCATGGCGTCGCCGGGGAGGACTGTCACTTCTCACAGAGCCAGCATCGGACAGCGCCCATGATGCTATCTCGGCCGTTTGTTCTCGCACACCATGTGAAGAGTATTGCAAGGCATCTCTTGAGGCTACAGGCTGTCAGTGAACAAAACACTGCAGAGATGAGGCCGATTGGGATCGTCTCATACCTGGAGATCCGTGAAATGAGCGGTGGAAAAATGACCTCGCGGGTGTCTTCTGGCTCAGAGATGAAGAGAACGATACCTCAGACGGCGCGGGCGAGGATGATTCCTTTCTAGAACATGTAGGTCCATAGGGTCTCTCCACAATTGGCGTTCGACCTCCCCCGGAGTAATCCTCGGTGCCTTCTGCTTCTCTACTCTGGGGGATTCCTCGCGGGCGGGAGCGTCGCGAAGCGCGTGATATGTTGCTGTAGGGTCCTGAGTGACCTTCAGGCATGCCGTTCCTGGCCTGACCGCTTCCAGCACCAGAGGGCCTCCTGAGGCCTCCGTGCGCCTCCGCACTCTCTTCCCGTGTATCGTATTGCAAAACAAGCGAAACTCAAGCATCAAGGGTCGATGAGCATCCAGGCGACCAGGATTACTGTACAGTCACCTTACCCAGAAGAGCCAATTGAAGATATCGAGGACGTAAAAGACTGAGGATATCCTATTGGTACTAATACTGGTACAATGTCGTGTTTTCCATTCCGCCAGTGCAAAATATATGCTTATCTTCTTATATCTTCCTGTAAATCTTCCCGAGGCGCTGCCCCACCATCCAGAGATTTTACAACAGACGTACCCGTATGAAGTACATGCCTGGTTGCGCAATCTTGTCGGCTTCTTACAAACATCACCCTGCATAAGTGGAAGCGGTCCAGACTTTTCGGCCAATGGCAACGATTTCATCCTTCAATGGTTCTACTCGTATCGTCTTCCGCGGGGAGATCCTTTGCTTGCAAGAGGAATCTGATAGTCGATCATACATATGAGTGACCCGTCCAAAACCACCACTAGTCGTACATACATGATTGTTCTATCTAAAGTATCGCAGCCACGAGTGGCTGGCTACATTATACGGTCAGGCGTAGTTGCCCCCATAGGCGCTGTAGAGGTTCTATCTTGGAAATAGACGCCTCCACAGTAACCTTGACAGATGCGACGAGGTAGACTGATTTCCAGATCGAGTACCTTTCGTACGCTGGGCGAGGAGAGTGAAGTGTTTTCGATGTTCACAAGACCAGATTGTTTGGCTAGCGGCGCTGTACGCTAGAGTGACTTGCATATGCACGACGGAGACGGGTTCTGTCCTCTCCTGTCTTGAAGAGAATTACCTGGCGGTCCAGGTGATAGGTCGATAGACGTCTCCGTGAGGTTTCTGCGCGGAGTACTCCCAATAGCGCGGGGGTCGATCCAAGGCTAGGAACGGGTAAATGAACAGTGGGGGCACCATCATACCGTCCAGCTCAGAGAAGAGCGAGTGTCCTCGATTTCTTTACACCGTGCAAAGAAGACCGAAGACATGTGATTGCACATCTTGTTAGCTTAGTCGCTGCAGATATCCCTGAGCTATCAATCTCTCTACGTCACCCTGCCGAACGTAGAATTGACTGTTCTTAGACAAGATGATTGAGCTGAGCACAACATGGAAAAGTCAGCGTTGCCAATGGTGTCGGTCAGGAGAAGGGAAAGACGAGAACAGGTTTACCCGTATTCTGTCTGAATCTCCCCGGCGTCCTTCAATACCCTGACGTCTATAAACAAATCTCTTGGAGGCTCCAGACTGCCTGTAAGATCAATGTCTGTCCACTGGCCCTTGTACGCCGCGAGCATGTCGCTGTACTGCCTCACGTATTCCTCTTCTTCCGGGCTGAGCGAGTTCTGGTTCCCCGCTGCTGATCCCATGCTCCACCCCTCCACGCTCCCCGGCTTTTCGGCCTGCGGTTGCTGCTGCTCCTCCAGCACGTCAGTTCCATTCCAGCACATCTCCTCTAGCTTTTCTGACCGGACTCGGTGGTAGGCGAGCAAACATCGCTTGTTGCGGCGCATGCAAAGGTGATTGACGAGGAGGGCGCATGCTGTTGCAGGCTCCGAGGAAGGATCGAACGCGCCTTCAAAAGGGGCGAGGATGTTGGAGACGTCCTTGTCTAGTTCGCGAACTTCTCGAGTCACCGCACGGACGATCTCGGTCTGGTAAGGTGGTAGATGGGCGAGTGACTGCGTCCGTTTGGCATGTTGAACCTGCAACTCGTTATCAGTGCCAATGCATGGACCGGTGGTGGCCACAGCTGAGAATGGCATACAAGCTTATTTCCAAGCTCTCCATACATTGAGATACTCAAGCTGCGACAGGCCCTTCACCGTCATCACAAGCGCAGGCGCGTTTCGCCGTTATAGTGCGTTTCGGGTGTTGTTGTAGCGCGGGCCGAGCCGGCTTATTCCAAATTAAGCCTACCTCAAGCTACCGGAGCTTAGCGTCCAAGCCTAAGGTACCTGGTAGTGTGTGTGTACGATGTCTTCACACCTTGAACTACAACCTAGGTCTCAATGTTTACATCGATGGTATTATGGCAATCACAGAGACAAGCGCCTAAGTACTGTGCGGTTCATTGGGCATGTCTTGGGACGGCAGATAGTCACACCCGGACTGCTCTCAGAAAATCCCGGCACAAGCAGCTGCGTCCTGCATGCTCCCGAACCTGCCCACAATGTCTTTGTACTCGATGTGTTATCCTCAAGCACCGAAAGAACCCATTATCAACAAGTGTGAGATCCATCTGGGGGTATTGCCGGTGCTAGAAACACGCTGATTGGAAGGAACAGGTACCCTCACGCCCGGCCCAGGATGCGCCATGCAAAACAAATTTAGAACCAGAAAGACCTGACTGTGCCTTCTCCTCACGGAGCATTAAAGGTAAACGAGCATAGCAGAATGAAGAGTCAAGAGAAGCACCGTGAACTCCCGTTTGTCGCTGCAAGCCTGTCCTGCCCAAACGCACTTCGGCATGTTCTTTGCCCCAACCGAGCCTCATCCATATTACCTGCTGTTGTGTTCCTCCATCCATTTGTCAAATTCAGCTCCTGCATCAAGTGGACCCGCATCCGCGTCTACTTGCCAACCCTCATTGCTCGGATGGAGGGAGTCTGTTGTTTGATACGCCGTCGTGTTGGCATTGTCACCGAATAGGTCGTGTTGGTTATACTCCGAAGTTGCGATTTCATACGAAGTATTGAACCCTGGGTCAGAGGGTAGTCCGCCGAAACTCCCATCATCTACTCCACCGTGATGGCTTCCGGCATGTCCGATCAGGTGATTGTCATACGCAAGAAGCTGGGGGTCGAGCTGAGTCTGTTCCATTCCTGCAGGGCTGCCATTATGCGAATGCTGTTGCAGCAGTTCATAATGATGGCCTCCTGGAAGTCCAATAAGCGGCGGGTTACTGTACTGCATCCCTGGTGTTTCTGTCTTGCGAATCCGTACATCTTCGATGTTCATGTTCGGGGCGGATAGGTTGGGATGAATCGTCGTCTGGTAATATTGTCCAAATAGCTCATTGTTTCCCATCGCCGCTGGAAGTGCTTTCCCTGGGTTGGTCGCCTGGTACGATGATTTATTCCATTCCATCCGGGGTTCCAACGGTCTGCTGCCGAAGCTCTGCTGGAAGACGCTGTTCGCTGGGTAGCCCGCTTCCTTGGTCTGTCTTTTGCTCTGCTTGTTCTTGGACTTCCGCTGGCTTGGAGCTCCCCAGCCGAAATCTGGATCTTCAAGATCACTCGGTTCTCCGGCTTCATCGTCTGAAGTGCCCTTTCTTTTCTTCCCTGAACCCTGTGTCTTGCTAGGTGAGAATTTATAGCCGGGATGCGCTTTCTGATGGTTGTCTCTCTCGATCTTTGCGTATTCGTTGTACTGTTCCCGAACTTCCGGTGGTTCGAGAGGCCAGCTTTCGCCTGACACAGAAGAGACAATCTGGTGGTTATTCTGGAGACACCACAACTTGGTTCGATCGGCATACGCTGAGCGGTAAAGCATGAACGAGTTCATCGGTCTTGTCACGTATCCGTTCCGTTTCTCCACCTCCTTCATCCGTACTTCCGCCGGTCTGGTTACCCATTCCTCCATATTTCGAACTGGAATATGGTCAAACGCCTTCGTGAGCTCACTCAGAGGTGCGTCAATCTTTGGCGCCTTGGGTTTGTCGCCTTTCGGTTGTTTGGAGGCCTTCTTAGCCTTTGGTGATCTCGGTCCGCGAAGCTTTTCCTGTGCCGCGACTTTCGAACTTTGTGGGGTACTGAGACCCGTTATCGACCGTCCGCTCCGCGTTGTCCGCCGTCCGCCGTTGCTTTGGTCTGAGGATGTGGGCGTTGGAGGCGAGTTGACGTGGAAGCCCTGACTCAAGTACTACAGGTCATATCCGCATTAGCTCAGGCTCTCTGATGCGGATACCCCTGAGGACTTACCGATTGCTGTGCGACCGGTAAAGAGGAGTAATTCTCATGTTGGTTCGGATAATATATCGGAGCACCATAACCATCCTGACAGTCATCAGCCTTTGAATATCTCAACGATATTCGCTTATCTTCCAGGACGACTGGGCCACTTACAAATTGAATACCTAGACCGACATCACTCGAATCTTGGTAGACACCTTCATATGGTCCTGCGACATACTGCTGCCCTAAATACTGGCCTGCTGCTGGGGATCCATATGCTGTTAGTGGCTCCGAGTGAACATATCTTCCGTCATCCGCGTCGAAACGGTCAGCTTGATACCGAAGATTGGAGTTGTGCTGTACTAAGTGGTGAAGGCCGTACTGAAATTCGCCGTTGTTTGACGGAGCTGGAGATGGTGGTCGTTGTTTGACCATCGCTGCGATTGACATATCTCGAAGGTAAAGGAGGGAGGAAAATGAAGCTGAGCTGCGAGAGGGAGCTTAGTCTGCGTATGTGAGAACGTCCGCTTCGCTGATAGTAATGTAGGTTTTCCGGATTGCTCTGGAGGGCATTGGGTTGGCGACTACTTGTAGGAGTTGGGGTGGTCGGTCAATGTTCCCGGATTGTTTTCATCCAGACACAGCGCTGGAGTCCACGGTCTATGGTATCTTTGTCACTCAGAGGCAGGCGGTTCAGCTGGTTTGGCGATGGCGGTGAGCAGCAACTCATAACCAGCAGTCGGATGTCTTTCTATCGTCAGACCTAGCCGTGTGGTCCACGTCAATGTCCGCCGTATGGGCTTCCAGGTCCTTGAAGGAAGTATCCCCGATTTGGCAACAATGGTGGGACGCTCGACAACGCAAATTCCAGGTGTTGAATCCCAGGGCTAGGATCGTGACTTTGCTCGGCAAGCCTCTGGAAGAACCCGCTGAATCAAACCGATATCACAGATCCCCAGTAGTTCATCTGAACTCCTGCGTTGGATCTTTGTTGCCTGAGGATTGGGGAAGGAACAGGTTTGTCCTCTCCCTGGGAAGAGGTTACAGATTAGCGGAAGGTTTGAGATGAACTTCTTGCGGATAGCCGCTTTGCAGACCGCACTTGGATGGCAAGTGTTGACTGCGGAAAAATTGGTGTAGGCAAGCAGCTACGACTGTGCACACGGTGCCACTAATTGCTGCTTGCTCGACTGAATCTGGCGTTCAAGCGGCAACCATGTCTCACGAGTGTCTTTGTTCCAGTGTACCAGGCAAGATGATTTGGCCGGAGATGGGAGAGCAGCGCCGGAGAGAATCAGTAGGAATCCTTTGTCTGAGTTTTGGAAGGATTGCAAATGAGCCTTGCAAAGATCTGATACCGCTCGAAAAGCTGAGGGTATTACTTGATATTTCATAAGAGCTATGAATACAAGATGTCCGCCACTATCAATCTCTAGTTTTATTGGACAGCTTCAACTACATAAGGTACCAACTAGGAGCGCTGGGCCAACTGGGCCCTGAATGCGGGTTGCAGACCGTTTGGTCCCAGCACGGATGGTAGCTTTGCTATCAACACATCATCGCATGCGGCGGTGGTAACCAATCTGCTGCGAGCCAACCCAGTGGTCATATCGACCTGAACACGGTGGTATCTTGCCCGGTAGAGGCTAACCCTACTAGTGCGTCCCTAGATGCTCCACTGTTTACGGAGTACGCCCAAATACCTCAGTGACCGAGGGCAATGCGCAAACCTGCAAACGAGGGTGGCTGCCAAAAGCTTTGGGCCGCCCATTTGCAAATCTCCGCACGAGGAACAGACCTTGGGCCGCATGTTACACCAAATGTTCCCCTAGCCACTAGGCACATTCCTCGCCTCCATGCTCAGCGGCGCCAACCGAACTGCAATCTGCCTACTCCGTACCGTGAAGTAAGCTACAGTATTGAGGACTCAGTTCATTCTTGTGGTACGACCTCCACACTCGATCTCATGCTGCAGACGGCAACTAGCGTCCGGCCCTATCCTGACTGGGATCGGGAACGGGCAGACGTGGACGGGTTCATTTGAGGGTGGCGCAACGCTGTTTGAACGTCGGTCGTACAAGCAGCAGAGATTGAGCCACTTTCACGTCGCAACCTCCAGTTAAGGAACTCTAGCGCATCATCCCCATTGACAACTCTTGCCATATCCACTAGTCCACACATATAGATTACTGTCGGTCACTGTCATTATCTTTGCAATCAATAACGACGTTCCATGCCTAGTGTAGTGATTGGCCACTTTCCCTCCCCTGCCAGCAGAATGCCCCAAATCTCTCCGACCCGCACTATACCGGAAGCGGCAAGACCCATCTACAGCAGCCAGGATCCGCGCGGTACGAGCGAAAGAAACCCCCGCTTGCGGCCAATCATAAACAATCAACCTAACTTGCAGATCAACGGCGGCGATCAACGGTGGACGATTGGCCCACACTTCCGCCCGTATGCATCGCGCTCCACTCTGCAGCTGTCAAGGCTGAGATTTTGGCACAATATTAGTAATACTTCGTAATGATCAGGTATCTTTAAGGTAAACATCTAATCTAATCCACCCTTCACTCGCGACCTAGAACGACGTCCGTTCTTTCGGAAAAACAACGTTACACACAGTAAGAGTACAGAAAGTGATACTGAGTGGGTTATTATGGTACCCTGGCGCAGTAGGGTGCGATTGAGAGTGCGGTGTAGATTCGCAACCAAACCAACTCACACCAACCCAGATCAAACCCAACTCTGAACTGAAAAGGGGACCGATGTGTTGGGTTGGGAGGGACTGACTCGCTGTCGGCCGCTCCGAAACTCAACTCGACTCGACACGACTTGCTTGTCGACCCGTCCCGGTACCGTGGGTGAACAGTCGGCTGCGTGGAAGGTTGTTAGGAGCGGGTGGAGGTCGGGACGAGGAGGGCGTAGGAGGGAGGGTATTTTCCTGAGGGTGGGTAGGTTGTGAGGAGGAGGCATGGCTAGGGGGATAGAGAGAGAGCGAAGAGATGGAAAGTATGCGTAAACTGAGAACTCATGGTCCTCTGTAAGGTGTCGGTGGAGAATTGCAAAGGCCAAACAAACAAACCAGAACCCTCTTACAGCACGGAGCGCACTTGGTGTAAAAGAGTCTAGACGATTCTAGCTAGCGAGCGGGCTAGGGGGTATACGTTCTACTCTGTTATCCGGAACGAAGTAAAGCCCACCAAACTCCGGTAGAACAAATTCAATGGAGATGGGAAACGAGTGACGAGATCAAGTAACCCCCCTTCGAAGAACGCGCCTGTACAAAAACACTACACCAAACCCATGATGTAAAAAGCACTGTATCGTGAGGACATAACGAGTGTTGCGGGTGGTAGAAGAAAGCGTGTCGCCTCTCGGAGCGACTGTAGACCGCTTCTGAAGAGGGATGAGGGGATGTAGTCTGCTAGACTACAGTGATCACTGAGTAGTGATATGACTGTTTGTTTGCGCCTGCTCGAACGTGAGCATTTTAATCGGAGGTGTGTAGTCCTGCGGTCCAGGGCTCGGCGATAGACCGGTGACCGGCGGCACGACCGGCGTCCCGGCGACGCTGTGTTGAGTGCCGGGTCTGGGCGGACTGTGTTTCGTTGGTGAGATGCCGGATGCGGCTGCCGGCAGCGGAGATTTCGACACGGGCCCGGAAGATGGCGATAGTGCTCCAAGAGAAGGAGAGGAGTGTTTTATCGGGGAGAAGCCGTTGCTGTGGATTTGTGGTGGTGGCGCGAAACCACCATTTGGCTGAGGAAACGCGAGTGGACCGACGGCGTGGCTTGCTTGCGAAGAGGACAATGATGGCCGGCTTTTTGTTGGTGACGGGACGCTGTGGTTGGAGTGGTTGGAGTAATTCGAGTGAGAGGATAGAGGGCGCTGCCGGTCGAAGGAGTTGAGGAATGGATTCTGTTGGGGATACGCGAAAGATGTTCGCGGCGTATTTGCCATGCTATCCAGCGGGTTCTGAGGGGGTGAGCTTCCTGCAAGCCAAGCTGGTCCAGGAGGTACCCCATTCCTGTTCTCCGCAGTAAAATGCGAGGAAGACGGTCGTTGATCGTGGTGGACATAGCCATTGCTCTTGATCCGTGATTCTGGCGGTGAAGCGAGCCCGGGAGGTGGTTGTGTGGGGGAGCTAACATCTCCATTCTGGCCACGCGACGGCATGGGTGACTGTCCATCTGGTGAAAGCGTAGGACCGTTCATGATTCTATGAAGTAGACTACCATGTCCGTCACTTGACTGACTACTGTGCTGATTTATTGGAGACACTCCCACTGGAATCTCCACATGCTTGAGACGCTTCGGTGAGGGCGACTTTGCGCTCTCGTCCTGTAATTTCCGCTTCTTCGGACCTGATTCATGCTCTGCTGTTTTCGACTTTGGATCAGAAGGTGGTGATGAAGATGCGCCTAGGCGAAATTTGAGAGAAGGTATCTTCGGTTTCTTCGCATCCTCTTTGCGGCGCTCACAGTCCCGACAGATGAAATGGAAGTCTTCCTTCTCGGCAGAAGCTTGAGAGATGCCAAGACAAGCACTGTGTTGCCACACGTTACACGACTCGCACGCAACGCTATGAGAACCATCATCCTACAGACTTTTAGTAGGAGCGAGCCGAGTGCAGACTATGAAGACTTACCAGGTTTTCACCATGAATACCACAGACTGAGCAGTCAAAGAACCACTCGTCCTCCTCCGCCAGTTTCTCAAGCTCCTTCTTTCTCTTTTCCATCTCGGCCTTGAGGTGCCTCTCCGACATTCGCGCCTCGCCGGTCTCAATCTTTTTGCTGTCCTCAGACAGGTTCGCAAGCTCCTCTTCATGTAATAGCCGCTTGTATTCCCGCTCCTTGAGACGTTGCTCACGCGTCATCATCCGGGACTCACGCGCCTCTTCCATCCTCTTCTGCCTCTCTTCCTCCCTTTTGCCCTCTATCAGAGCAGCTCGTCTCTTGCGCTCCGCCTCGGCAACCTCCTGCTCCTCTCTTTCTTTGTCGATCTTGCTGGCGATTCTGCTCGATCTCTTCGCGGTAGCGAGCTTTTGAAGGTTGAGCAACTCCTTCTGCTTTCTGGCGTTCTTCTTCTGTTGCTCCTCCTCGACCTTCTCAATGACCGGCAAGACCTCTTGCGTGAGCCTTTTGTGAAGATACCTCTCGTCCGAGTCTTTACTCTTTCGTATAGATTCGAGGAATTCCTGATACTGGTGTAAGGTAATGGCCAAACATTCCCACTGTCGTCCGCCGAAAGGATCTTCTGCAGGTTCAGTATCATCGTGACGACTTTGAGCGTCATCAAGGACCCCATCCGCAGAACCATCTGTTTCCGCGACCTTCCTCCGCTTTTTGGCTCGCGCCGCTGCTTTGCCCTTTTTCGAATTTGCCTTCGGTTTTGGTAATGGTGGGGGTGGGGGCGGAGGATCGGTGCGGCGATACAGCCGATTATCATCGAGCACGAAGTAAAGACGCCCTTGCTTATCGTAACCGACCTCTTCAATGCGCTGTGTAATGTGTCAGCGGACTGCTTGACGGTCAATAGCCCTATTCAATGTCGACTTACCCATTGTGTCTGTTCCGCATCCTTCGATTCTGGCATTCTTTCGCGTATCCGGTCCGCATGGATCAAGGTCCATTGCGAGAGTTGATATAGCACACGTATCTTCGTGAAGACGTCGAAATCGGCGAACTTGCGCGATATTTCCTCCGTACCGAAGGGGTTCCGTTGTGGAGCTTTCGCTTGGTATTGCCGGCGCGTATATTCATCGAAGATCTCAGGGCTGCAAGCTTTCTTAGCATGAAAGGTGAAATATGCGTGATATACGTACGTCAATCCACGGTGAGACGACACAAACTTAAGTAGAGCCAGCCCGACTTCGGCCAACTTGTCTGAAGGACCTGCCTTGAGACACTCGGTTTCGAGCTCCTGCAGACAATCCAGAAATCAGCTAAGTCTACCATGTCGACAAGGAACCGCAATGCCAACTGGCATTATCAAAGAGGAGATGTACCTCGATATCGATATCTTCGTGAATCTTGACCGCCTTGCCGAAGATGAAGATGTATTGCATGAGATTCGCGAATTCCCACATGTTTCGTATTTGATCGAGCAAGCCTGGTTCTTGCGCTGGCGTGGGAGACTCCATCTCTGCCCTACCACGCTTGCGGGACACCATGACGATGAGGCTCCCGGAGCAGAGACGCGAAGGCGACGTGCCTGTGAGAAGCTGCCTGACTGCTTTGTATAATCTGGGTGGAACGTGAGGGTGTTGTGTTGCTGGGCAGTTTTACAATATTTGTCCACGGTGTATGAGTGTCTCTTGTGGAACAATGGGACTGATATTGGAGCGTACACGATCTTTGAAGACGCGATCACAGTGTCGATGTTTATTAAAAGACTTGGATTGACTTGTGCAGGAAGTACCTTAAGTACCAGCCTCGACTATTTATCTTATGACGCTAATCCTTATGGAGTAAAGCGCTCGGAGCCGTCAATAAGCGAGAGCGCCTCAATTATCTGGTTCATACGGGTATCTTCATTATTGTTCACATGATCTATAAGGTCTTGATATAGTGAAGAGATATTGAATACCCAGCCTGTGTCTTATTGTCACAGCTCGTAGTTGTAACAAATGCGCACAATACCTGGTAGTTAGGAATCTAGCTAAGCAGGATCAGCTGCAAAGGGCTAACCATTCCCTTTAGGGTTCTTACCAATTGATGTCGTCCGTCCACAATGAGGCTCCGCAATGAGGTCTGATGAAGATTAGGAAAGATCAACATGTATGCGGTATTGAAACAACCGTCCCTGTTGCCTTCTCTCCAACTGTACGGATTAGCAGTCATTAAGCACTGGGCCCCGACAAACATCAGAACTTCACAGTAGCAACAGGAGAGCCTCAGCAGCTGGAGCCGCAAAACACGCCTTGGCGAAGCATGGTCGCTACAACAGAGGTAAATACACTGCTGCAAAGACAATCTCATCAAGAAAACCCCCCAAAGCCCTTACTATGCAAGTCTCGGAGGTATCAGCCAGTAAAAGGGAAGATAGTAGAACCTAAGCAATGGCCTCTAAATATCAAATCGAACGCAGCTCGATCACCCGCCCCCCCCCCCAGAGAACCTTGTCCAAAATGCGCAACGCCTTGTAGAAATGCCATTTCCCGCCTCAACAGATCGATCCGGCATCATCCATCCGACCCGCTCCGAAGGCGCTGCGCCTGAGATAAGAAATCTATGCATGCATGGCCCGAATCACACCGTCAAAGTTGTGGGTATGGTACACCGATATGTCCTTTTCCTCTTGGTCCCTCCTTTATTTACATGCCCTGATTATTGCCGGTGTCGACCACGTTATCCGAAAGATTGATGAGGAGCTGCGCCAGACACCGTTTCGTGGCCGCGTCATCGCGAAGGACCGATGAGAAGGTCGCGTCACGCAAGGGTTCCGGGAGACACTGGCGAAGAGCTTCACGAGCACGGGCGTTGTCGCTCAGTCTGTAGACGTTAGAGACCGCCTGCAACTTATTCCAGAATGGAGATTTGACCTCAGGAAGCATCGGACAACGTGCTTGAGCAGCCTCACGGTCTGCTGCTCTACCAACTGCGTGACCATGTTGCTCAAAACCGTACCGACGGCGTAAAACCTCTCGTAGGTGTGACAAATGTACGCAAGTCCCATATCGTCCAACAGTATCTTCTGCACAATGAAGATAGCGACCGTTTTGCTTAGCTCCGAACCCGTCTCCATAATGCGCAGACAAAGTGGGATGATTTCGGTAGTTAGGAGGAAGTTAATCACATCGGACGAGTCGTTCTTCACTAGTGCGCCGATAACACCGAGGGATGTGAGACGTAGGTATTCGAAGGGGCGAGACTTAGAGGTGGTGTTGAGAAAGGGGTACAAGAAGAGCGGGATATGTGCTCGTATAGGTCAGCAGAATTGTTGATGGGTACGATAATCCTACTTACCGTTCAGGAAGAGCGCACGAGTTTCGTTGTGCGAAGCCACGCACTGCAGCAAGGCGAGAGCGTTGCAGACTCGGTTTGATGCCGCCGCTGTGAGCTGTGAGGGGTTGAGAAGGGGATAGACGGAGATGATCTCTTGCAGCAACGAAGTCATAACGCCTGATGTACCCCATCGGTCAGCGACTGGGCAGTCTAGCAGGCTTGATCCGTGTTCCGGCCCTACCAAAAGAATGCCATATGATCAAAGCCAACTCTGGGACTTGTTCCCTCTTCTTGCTCAGTTCCATAAGAGCTGTTTCTCTGGAATTGCCATCCATCAGCTCGGCAACCCATCCAAGCACCCTCCTATTCTCCTCGCTGATTGCTCCCTCCACGGGCCCACCACCCGCATTGTGGTCCAGTCCCGCGCCAGCCCCATTACTGTTGTTGCTCACAGCAATGCGGTGATAGTGTTGCTGCTGAGCCGCGGCTGCTGCAGCCGCTGCCGCTTGGGCCTGGGCGTGTTGTTGAGCGGCTTGGTGATTATGTTGTTGCTGATGATGGCTCTGTTGCTGATGTAGCCAGGAAGGTTCGGCTTGAGGATATTGGTGTTGATGTGAGAAAACGTGCTGCGATTGCAGCATCTTTGGTAATTCGCAGTTACAGTACGATGGAATAAAACCTGGATGTTCGAGAGGGAGGGAGGTTAGTGACAGGGTGAGGAGACTATCAGCGGTTCACTAAGGTGGGGAGTTGTGGAATCATTGCTTCACTGCCGTCTCGCTTACGTAAGTCATATGCAAATTGGAACATCCTCCACATCAGTTGCACTTATTCATGAAAGGGCCGGCGACGACTCTCACCTCCACGTGGTGCCGGCTGGGAACCTGTGAATACTGTTGCTCCAAGTATTTGCAGAGCTAAGAAGAGTCAACACCAGCCAGCGCTGTCCGCAGGTTGGGGCTACG
>JAABUY010001478.1_pt1 | contig 31467 bp, 39 predicted proteins | sample 5560271 | NCBI WGS metagenome assembly JAABUY01 (sample SAMN10711886, study PRJNA513374) | rock metagenome | isolation source: Antarctica rocks | place: Antarctica: Victoria Land, University Valley | reverse complement strand
GCAGCTTCAGCGCTGCTTGCAATTGCAATGGATTCTAGCCGGAGCTAGAATGTCCTCAATTTGGCTGCTGGACAGACCGATTGGTTTCCTTTAATATAAGTGAATAACACGAACCGTTTGGAACTTGTTCGCTGCATCCGAATTTCGACTCCAAGTGGAGAGGGAATTTATGCGTCAGACGGTTCAAGTAGCTATGGCTGCACTGCAAAGGAAAGACGTCTGGTCCCTCGTCACCTTTGCCGGATCTGCTTGGCTTTGCGCTTCTTGAATACAATGCCAGTACCTGTAGGCCCATCTTCCGTTTCTATTGAAGCACCTTCGACGTGATTGAGAATTGTACTATTTTCCGAGAGCATTCCACTGGTATCAAAGTTTTCTTTCTTGATCGAAGGCAGTTCAGAAGGCAGTGTGTCGTCCGTCTTAGTTAGCCTAGCTTCCACTGGCTGTTGCGCAGCTAATCCCTTCTTCGACTGTGGATCTTCATTAGAAGCACCATGGTCTTGTTTTACGACCTTAGTATGCTTCAGTAATGAGTCCAAGCCATCCTCTACATCACCGCCCACGATCGGATATGTCCGCGTAGTTGAACCCCAAGCCTTTCTAGCCACACTCTCTTCCGCCTCCTCCTCTTCTTGTCCCTCATATTTTCTTTTCCGTACACCCATACTGAATCCGTTTAGCTTGAAATCCTTGCTGTCTTCATCCTCCTTTACATCATCGTAGATGACCCTTTCCGAGAGTGTTTGCCAGTCACCTGCCATAGCCATTTCTCGTCGGAACTCCTCAGGAATTGCCACTCCCATCTCTGCTAGCTGTTTGAGTTGCTGCTTTCTATCGGCCGGAGTCGCCTGTCTCAAGGTGCTGTTCGCAGGAGCTGTCGCAGGCTTCCTTCTCCATGGCGCCACACCATCACCAGCCGCCGTAGATAAGGAACTAGAAACAACGCCGTTGAGCCTTGCAACTTCATCCTTGGCTCGCTGCGCATCTCGTTCCTCTCTCTCGTGTCCTCGATGGAGATCTCGGAGGAAGCGTTTGAGATTGCCTTGGTGCTTGGGTGTGGCTTCATGGTTCGTCTTTTCTAGCTTGGTATCCCGGACAAAGGTTTTGCAGTGCTTGCACCAGTATTTGGGCTACCGAGACTTAGTCGAAATGATGCAAGTTTGAGGGAATATAGAGATTTGCAAACGGTAGATTTCCAGTATTCCGACATAGCGTAGGCCGTAAAGGATGTAACATAGAATTGCTAACCCTAGCAGCGCAGATTAGTATGATATCGAGAGAACAGGTTCGCCGAGGACGCAGTTTAGAAGGGGGCGGAGGTTGCCTTGCGGTAAGACTGAACTGGTCGAAGTATGTAAAATGGTACGGTGACCTGCTAAAGCCTCGTTGGCGAACACACTACGAGTAGCGTTGGGATTGAATACACTAATCGGAAGCTACTATCGCTTATACTAATTCGGCGACTCTTGAAGCTGACTGAAACTCTTTCAAACCGCAAGCGATTTCCACGTTTTGCTTGCTATTCTAGGCTGCACATCTGTGGGGCTATATGGGTCTTGCGGAGAAGGAGGAAAGCTAAGAGACGTACCTGGAACATGTCTGCTATCAGTATTTCACCAAGAGGCCTAGGTAGAGTAGGACCATCTATATCACGAAGCCAGCCTTCATCCAGACTACTTGCGCCCACCGTCTACGCCTCAAATTCACATATTCAACCCCCATTACAGCGACATCTATCGACAACTTCCCCACATGCAGCTCAAGGCCCCTCACTTCTGGGTGGCCCACCATCCGGCTCTCCCTTGGCACCAACCTCATACTTCCAGCGTCCCTCCCTCCCTGCGAATACCATCATCCGCTTCGTGCCCCAGCAAACAGCATGGATAGTCGAGCGTATGGGCAAGTTCAATCGGATACTTCAGCCAGGTGTAGCAATACTATATCCCATCCTCGACCGAATAGCCTACGTTAAGAGCTTGAAAGAAGCGGCCATCGAGATTCCAAGCCAAAGCGCTATCACGGCCGATAATGTGACCTTGGACCTAGACGGTGTGCTCTACACCCGTGTCTTCGACGCCTACAAAGCTAGGTATGCTTCAACCCTCATTTCCTAGTGTTCAAGTGCATTCGAATCAAGCACTAACAACCATCCTCCCTTCCACAGCTACGGCGTCGAAGACGCCGAATACGCCATCTCCCAACTCGCCCAAACAACCATGCGCTCCGAAATCGGCCGCCTCTCACTTGACCACGTCCTACGTGAGCGCGCCGCCCTCAACACCAACATCACCGAAGCAATCAACGAAGCCGCCCGCGAATGGGGCGTCATGTGCCTGCGCTACGAGATCCGCGACATCCACGCCCCCAACGGCGTCGTCGAAGCCATGCACCGTCAGGTGACCGCTGAGCGGAGCAAGCGGGCGGAAATCCTGGAGAGTGAGGGGCAGAGACAAAGCGCGATCAATATCGCCGAGGGGCGGAAACAGAGCGTGATTCTTGCGTCTGAGGCGCTGAAGTCGGAGCAGATCAATTTGGCCAGCGGAGAAGCGGAAGCGATCTTGGTGCGCGCGAACGCAACGGCCAAGGGCATTGACGCCGTGGCGAGGAGTATGCGCGACGGGCGAGAAAGCGCCCAGGGGGCCGTAAGCCTCAGCGTCGCGGAGAAGTACGTTGAGGCGTTCGGGCGCTTGGCGAAAGAAGGCACGGCAGTGGTTGTGCCAGGAAATGTGGGAGACATGGGCGGCATGATTGCGAGCGCGATGGCCGTGTACGGGAAGGTGAGCGAGGGGCAGGCGAAGATCGCGGCGGGGAGGTCACAGAGTCCTGAGAGTAGGGGCGAGGGAGGGGAAGTGCTGGAGGGGGGGCAAGGGCAAGGGCAGGGAAAGACGGATGAGGTGGCGAAGAGTATGCTGCAGGGGTTTGAGGAGACGAGGCGGAAGCGGTGATTGGGGGAAGGGGGGTGATGGCGTGTAGTTATAGGCGAGTTGGCATTCCACTCGGCGACTATTGTAGGGGTATATACCTTGTAGGTTATTGGGAGGGAACAGCGCCACTTCGTCGTTTCTGATATTTTTACCAGAATATCAAAACGACACCGCTTCGGGAAGACGGGGTTTAAGCGTGATTGAGAGTCTTCCCTGTGTTTCTTATGGCATATAGCGTTAGTTCCGGCCCCCCTTCAACTCGTACCCTAAATCTTCTTCTTCAGTGATGAAACCCCCCTCCCCGAAATCCCGACATCGAAACCAGAAACTGCTCCTTTCCCTATCCTTCAGTCGCCCAGCTTCATCCCCAGTTTCCCCCCTAATCCAGATCTCACTAACTCTTATCCATCGATCAATAACCATGGGAAACTTTGGTTGCGATCTTCACGACGATCGTATCGTTGCACGGATATCGTTGAGAAGGTTTGAAAGGCGGATTTTCCTCGGGGAGGTTCTACATGGTTAGCAACGCAGTTGCTTCTACCGACTGATTTTGACCCCTTTTCACTAGCGTGCTGAAACCTTAATTATTTGATCTGTAAAACGATTGACTCTTTTACCGAAGTTGCGAAAGCTAAACCTATTACAGTTAACCGTTCGATTTTCAATGAAGTTCGACTCATCTACTCACTCACCTACTCTTGTCAAGTCGTTTATTTTCTTCAACACGACAGATGTGAGCGTAGCTCTTCATCGTTCTCTCATCAAGACAGATTGAAGTTCGATCAAGTTGAAGTCAACGTTCAATCTTCGCGAGCATGAGCGACAGAATGATGATAAACAAGTACTTCAATATTGTCTTTTCAATGCATTAAACATGATCTCAGTTCATTCAATCATGTCTGACAAGCTCGACAGAATCAAAATAGTGACAATCAGAATTCTCAATTCTGCTCATATTGACGAGAGAAATTATGAATACAACGATCGCTTTCACGATATTATACTGAGTCAGAATCTTCATATAAAATTCACATCAGTTCTCTTTGAAGACTTGAATCTCTCGATTACTCTTGCTGAGTGAGATATTGAGCTGAATAAGTCTCAGATGTTGATCATGCAATATCTTCAAAATCTTTTCAACAATTTTGATCTTATCAAGAAATTCTTTGAAATCAAAAAGACATTGATGAATGTTGTTATCACAATGTTACTCTTAAAGCTGAGCAAGAAAGTCAAAATGCTGAGCTTGTTCAACAATACAGCTGATACATTCATTCTTAAACTGAATGAACAACTTCAATGACTGAAAAACAAAGATATCATTTTGACAGATAAGAAGATCATTCGTTTTCACTTGCAATTCATTGAACGTCAAATAATCACTCAAGACAGTCACACATTTCACTTAGTAAACAATGATCTCACTCAACAATAATGAAATGTTTCTTACGAGTTATCTGATGTCTTTTATGATCAGCTGACACATCAAATTATTGATCAGAGCAAGAAAACTTTACATGACATTAAAAATCATTGATACAAATTGCATCAGATCAGTCTTGACACTCTGCTTTTAAAAGTCATGAGTTTGAGCAATCATTTGATGAATAAGACGCAATCTCAAAGTCAACAAAGTGAACAGAGTGACAAGCAGCATGAGACACAAGATTCTTCAATTGTACAAATCAATAATGAAGAAGTTGATGTGACTTACGAAGATTTCAAGAGCGATGATAATTCACTTGATGTAAATTATGAAGATCTTAACTTTCATGTCACTCATCAACTCTCGAAGCGAGATCATGAATTTAAATGTCGTATGCTTCAGAGAATTATTAATGTCAAGCTCAATAAAATGAACAATGAGACTGAGCATGACGCTGTTATTAAGACGTTCTGCTCATACTTTCAAAGAATCAAGATGAGAAAAAGTCTTAATATGAAAGATCAAGAATTCTTTCAGCGCATCGAGATTAAGCTAAGTGTGAATATTTTTAAGCATGACGTGAGCGTTGTTGTCTGCACGCTGATCAACTTCGATACTACTATGCTAAAAAAAATTCAAAGAAGATCATACTGTTGTTCAGAAAGTCGTAAGAGTCGAGAATGCAGAAATCTTTATTGCTATGACTCACAGCAATGATTCAATGTATATGTTCAATGATGATGAGTAACTTTGATCAATGAAAGAAGACATCAAGAACAATTACTTCACGCATTATATAAACAAAAGTTTATTCAAATGTCTGATTATGCTTGAATATTCTCATATGCTTCTCACTGAACAGTATCACGCAATTCTCATCATAGATGACATTGTATTCACTGTTTGATACAAAGCTCAGATGCAATCTTCAGTTGATTCTTCACTTCAACTCAATATAACTATCACAATCATTGTATTAAAGAGCTTTTGCAAAATAGAATGATCATTGACATTTCTCAACATCAATGAGATCGACATAAAAGTTGATGCATCTCAGTTCAAGCAGAATGAAATTGAAGTCATTGTAGCAATCAAGCTAGTCAAGATCTACATTGAAGTTGAAATATCTGTCAAGAACATCATCATTCTTACAAAATATACTGCACAAGTTCAGCTATTGAAGAGAAGCTTAGTTTCAGACTCAAAAGTTCGAAATGTTAAAGCATACATGATTGATTCTTTTCAAGACAAAGAAGCTTCTGTCATCATTTTATGTATGATGAGAATCAGAAAACTTGACTTCATGTCTCAATTCAATTGTTTTCTGACTGTCTGTAATCATGCTTATGACTTGTTTATTATATTATGTAACTATGATGAATTTCAGCATGATTACACTTGCAATCTACATATGATACAACATGTTCAAAATCTGTTCTTGATCAACGAAGTCTATAAAGAATACTTTAGTCAACAAGAATTCATCGATTTCATGAAAACAGAGCGTTAATTTTAAGAGCAAGAGTCACAATGAAATGAGAACGAAGCTTGATACGCAAGCGAAGATTAAGCAACAAACTTCTCAGAAGAGCAAGAGCATCATCAGAACGCAAGCGAAGATCAAGTAATAAACTTTTCAGAAGAGCAAGAGCATCATCAGAATGTGAATGAAGTTTCTGCAGCAAATCTTGCAGAAGAGCAAGAGCATCATTGAAATGCAAGCAAAGATCAAGCAATAAACTTCGCAGAAGAGCAAGCATCGTAAGAAAATAAATCTGATCAAGAAGCAGTATTCATTGATTGATAAACATGTTTCACAGAAGACAATATTCTTTTTCAAAGTTTAAATTCTTTGTCTGCTGCTAGTTCAAGTCTGTCAAAGAGATTGAAACACTGATCATTATGTAATATACACTGAAATACAGACATAATAACTTGCAAATACAATACACTTCAATCAACAATAAACTAGCTTATTCTTTAATCTGTTATGCGCATCATGTGAGCGCAGATCTTTAACGTAAGCTAAAGTAAATTCACTATGTTTCAGCTTCTACAGTATCACATTCGCTGCATGTACTTAACACAACTTAATCTTTCATTCATCTGCTCATCATATTTGATGTGAGTCTTTCAAGTTGTTCTCATAATCACATAAAATCATGATTTAATCATGTGTCTCTTTTAATGAGCATCATCATCAAGATCAAGATATGTTCATTAAACTCAATCTCAGTTGATTGAATTTGCATATTTAATATCAGTTGAGTACACATCTAGTTTATCACGTCAACTCATCTCACATAGTCAGATAGCAGCATTCATATTTCATCATCATCACTTATCTTATCGAACTGATTTTATTGACTCATCATAATGACTAGCTCATGTTTCAAAAAGAATATCACTATCAGATATCAGAATTCTCAACTTAATGATGAGTATTCAACTTTCAGAAACATGACAGAAATTCTTAGAATCTTAGACATTAATAAATATCAGCTGAAGAATTTAACAAATCAAGCTGAGCAATGACTTGAAAAGCATGCATTTACACTCAAGCACATCAGATTTCACAAAAAGTTAACTATCATTGAGAAGAAATTAACATCATTTCTGTACAACGTCAACTCACTTATGTTCAATGACTTTGAAGCAAATCATATTATCAGCAGTTTGATTATTATAGTTCAACGATTGCTCTTCAACAAGAAATGCTTTAAACAGAAATGCATTGAAAAGATCAACACATCTTTCACTCATACACAAACTAGTTCTACATCATCTTCAGATGATCAATCACTCATCATCACATGCAAAATTATAAAGATTCAATGAGCATCATTTGCATCTGAGTTTTCGCAGTCACAAAAAGTCATGTCATTCATCAGAACATGTTATGATGTCAGATCATCAACTCAATTTAAAACATAAATCATCAATGTTTTAAATAATCTCAATTCATTGAATCTGTTTTGCAATTCAATGAATCAAGTCATCAATCTAGTCATCATTATCTTAATTTAGTCTCAGCAATTCTGTTTCAATCATCTCAGTTGTGTGCATGAATCTTTGCAATCTTAAGTCATAAAACTATTGTCTAGTCTTGATTCTGCTCGATTCATGTATATAGAAGTTAAGTTTTCATTCTTTTCTTTCACTCTTTGTCTTTCATCTTATACATTATCTGATGTATTGTCTTGTATTTAAATTCTATCAAAGTAATAATAATATCAATCTTTTATATTGATAATATCTTTAATTTAGCTCAGTCTTTGACATTACGAAAGATCTACACTTTCTGCAACGTTTTCATATGTTGAAATCTCGTCTAGTTACTCTTTCACTCAAATGAAGTTATTTCATAATTTCTCAATCAATGATGAGCATGCTGTCAAACAGTTTGCTCAAAGTGTGATCAAAAATTCAGTTGAGATCTTTCGCGTAATGCAAGAGCTTCAAAATCAAGTTCAACAACATGATGTCATCATTTCATTCTTATTCATTGTTTTCAGTTTTTCAGTTTATATAAAATTGAATTCTCAGTCTCTTGCAATGATAATTCAGATCATTGCACAAATCTTGAACAATCAATCTTCTCTTGTCATTCACTCTTCTGCGAATTTTGTCGCTGTCTTCATTGCTTCTAAATTCAAGAAGCTTTTCAACATATTTGAGTATGAGAAGAACAAAGATTGATTGAATGCATGAAAGCAGAGTCTGATACAACGCATGAACATGAATGATGATCATTATTTCTTTCATCGAGTCAAGATCATTTATGTCGAGTCATGACTTATCATAAATAAGAAGACTTACAATTTAATGAGTCAATATTGAGTCAATAATCTTTGTATCATTTTCATCTTTGCAGATTGATGACACAAGTTATGTCATTGCTGCAACAACTTTTTCAAGACAGAAGATGCTCATTTATATTTTCGTGAAACTTTGAAGCAAGACATGAATAGCTTTGTTGATTACTACAATCTCTTCTATCAAAAGAAAGAATATTCTTTGATGAAAGATTTTTCATTGATTGACTGTTTAAAGCACAATGTCAATTATTTCACTTAAATCATCGTTTTCTTCTAATAAAATCTTGATGAAATTCAATCATTCATCTTTCATTAATGAGTTCAAGCATTTTTTAACATTGATGAAGAGTTTCAGCAGCTTAAGCATCATCAATCTTGCTTTGTCTTTGTCATTGTTTCATTCGTCAAAGTCAAGAACATCTTTGCATCAACTAGTAATTCTTTAAGTTCAAAGATCATCATTTCTGTGACTGTTATTTCAACAGTATCTTCATTTCTTTCTTTCTTATTTCTTGATGAGTCAATGAATTTAAGCTTTATCATTATCATCATTCAAGATAAGACTCTGATCGTTTCTGAGATCAAGAAAATCTGCAACAAGTGAAAGCTGTGCTACTACTGCAAGTTACAACATTCGAACAAAATTGTTAAAGAATGCTCAAACAAGAAGCTCTTTACTCTGCATATCATGAATGTTTACGACAGTGACATCATCAATATAAATGAAGAAGTTTCACTATCTGCGAGAAAAGTTTAGTCTTTAAGCTAAGTCGCGCTCAGAGATCTGTATACATATCATCTTGTTTACTAGTTTCAATCTTTTCATTCTCACTTCAACAATATAAAAAGTTTTCTGCTAAATCTGTCTTGAAACTCTTTGAATTGAATTCAACATTCAAAGATAATCACATGATAGTATTTTGTATTTTACATTAAGCTCAATCTAGAGTTCTCGTTCTTGCTTTGATTGATAGTGAAGTCTCTGCTTATGTCTTTATGAATAAATTCTTCGCGCAACAACATCATCTTCTCTTGCATCAATTAACTCATTCTTGCAGACTTCAAGAATTTGATGATCAAGTCGCTTTAATCAATGATATTATTTATGTTGTTGAAATCACAATAATTCTCAATGAACACATTGAAAGACTATTCTTTTATGTCACTGAGTTAAGTCAATATCTCATCATCATGAGTTTATCATGACTTCATCATCACGTCATTGATGTCAATTTTGAACATAATATTTTCATTTTATCTTTCTTCTTCTGTCTTAATCATTATTGTCAATTTCTCATCAAGATTTATGATTTTAATCAACAAGAAGAAAATTTCTCGCTCAAAGTTAACAAAGTAGCTTCTTCTCAGTCTTACTCTCAATTCACTCACAAGAAGCAACTCAGTTCATGAATCACTCACAAGAAGCAATTCAGTCTACAGATTGCTCACAAGAAGCAATTCAATCTACAGATTGCTTACAAGAAGCAATTCAGCACTCAGTTCACTTGCAAAAAGCAATCTAGTTTCTTATTCATTCAAAAGAAGCAACTCAGTTTTCAGTTCACTCACAAAAAGTAATTCAGTTTTCAATTCACTTGCAAGAAGTAACTCAGTTTTTCATTTGCTCACAAGAAGCAATATAATCTTTCGTTCGCTCATGAAAAGTTAATTAATACTCAGCTTATTCACAAGAAACAAATCTCATTCAGTCTTGTCTCTCATCTGAAACAAGAAACTTCTAGTCATATTTTTTAAATCATTCAAAAAGAATACTCATCAAAAATCAAGTATCAAAATTCTTTTCTCTTTAGAACTTTTATTGTTCTTCAAGCAAATTAATTCGATCAATCTTTTATATAACTTAACATAGTTGAGTTACAAGCTTGAAGCTTTGATCATGCTGCTCATGTCAAAGACATTGAAGTGTTTAGCGTCACTTTAAAGAAAATCGATGTTTTCTTAAATCTTGAATCAATCTCGTCTTCTAGTTTAAATTCTGATAAGTCAAAATCGCGTCACACGACATTGACTGTTAATTCAAAGAACAGTTCAACTCTTACTCAGTTCTCATTTCATTTTCAAGACAATACATATGATAAGAATCATCATCTGAATCTTCATTAAATGAAAAAGAAATTTCATTTGACTGCATTCATGACACAAGAAGATCTTAAAGTTTATCAACAAAGTAAGAACGTCGATTCAGTCATAATTCTATCATTCAGATATTTTGAGTTCATAAACATCTTCTTCAAGAAGAACGTTGATATCTTGTCTTTGCATCGAGCTCATGATCATGTCATACATCTTAAAGAAGATGCTCAATTCTCAGTCTTTGCTTTGTATGATATGAGTCGTGATAAAATTCTAGAACTTCGTCGTTATCTGAATGAAAATCTGAGCAAAGATTTCATTCAAGTCAATCACTCTCAGATAATCATTTCTGTTCTCTTCGTCAAGAAATTCGAAGAAGAACTTCGCTTTTGCGTGAACTATTGAGATCTGAATGTTATCACAGTCAAGAATCAATATTCTCTGTCTCTGATCTCAGAAACGCTGAATTGTTTAAGTTGAGCTAAAATCTTTATCAAGCTGAATATTATCTCTGCGTTCAATCAACTTTGAATCAAAGAAGAAAATGAAGCTTTCATCATCTTTTGCACTCAATTTGAATTATTCAAGTATTTAGTCATGCTTTTCAATCTATGTAATGAATCTGTCTCATTTCAGAAGTATATCAACAATACTCTTTGCAAACATTTAAATAAGTTTTATACAGCTTATTTGAATGACATCTTGATTTATTTTGACAATAAACTTGAGCATAAGATTCATGTCAAGCTCATTCTGTGAAAGCTGCAAGAAGCAGATCTTTAGATGAATATAATCAAATGCAAGTTTTACATCACTTAAGTCTTATATTTAGAATTGATAATCATCATTGAAGAAATTAAGATGAATTCTTCTAAGATAAATATCATTGTCAATTGACTCATCTTGATCAACGTTAAAGACATTCAAAGTTTTCTAGATTTTGCAAACTTCTATAAAAGATTCATCTATGACTATAGTAGAATAGTTATTTGGCTCACTCGTCTCATCAGAAAAGATGTACTCTTTGTCTGATTTCAGAAATGTCAGATTGCATTCAACATTCTTAAGAAAGTCTTCACTTTCAAAATTATTCTTCGTCACTATAATTCAGATCACAAGATTGTGATAGAAATCGATGTTTCAAACTATGTGTTCAAAGACATTCTTTTTCAGTACAATGAGAATGAAATTCTTTATTCAATCACTTACTTTTTGAAGAAGCATAATTCAATCAAGTATAACTACGAGATTTATGATAAAGAACTCATGATCATTGTTTACGCTTTCAAGAAATGATGATCAGAGTTCAAAGACTTTATTTACTCTGTCAAGATGATCATGAATCATAAAAATCTTGAGTATTTCATGTCAATTAAGCAGTTAAGTTGTCATCAAGCTCGTTGAAGTGAGTTTCTGTCTAAATTAAACTATTGCATCGCTTATCATTTCAACAAGATTGATGATAAGTTAAATGCTTTAACACATCACTCAGAAGATTTTTTTAAAAAGAGAGATACATTTGATTCTCGACATCAATATCAACATCAGACAATTCTGAAAACTCATGTTTTAGATCTCAATATTGTTGAGAATCTCATTTTCGATGTTTTCAACATCAAAGTCATGAAGCTTCAGTCACAAATCATCACTTTAGATTCAGTTCAGTTACATTTGTTCTCAATTATCTCAGCACTCTTGCAAATTTTAGTTCTCATGAATCTAGAAATCAAAGAATTCGACGTTGAAAACATTAAGTCTCAGCTAAATCAAGACATTCTGAATCTTGATGAAGATTTTGCTGATACTTTCACTCAGACATTGTGAAAGTAAGTTGAAATCAATGACAAATTCGCAGCTCAAATAATTGAAGTGCTTTGCAATGAAGCACAACATCACAACAAGATTTCTCTAGTTGAGTGTGAAGAACACGAGAATCATCTGTACTTTCAAGAAAGAAAGTATGTGCTCAACTCAGATAAACTACGTCTTCGTATCATTCAGCTCGCTCATGATAGTATCATTGATAATCATTCAGAAAGAGCAAAAAGCTATGAACTGATCAATTAAGTTTATTGATGATCAAACATTTATAAGTATGTTCAACACTTCATATGAAACTGTCATGTATGCACATGTTTCAAACTCTTTAAACAATAAACTCAAGAATGATTATGTTTTCTTTCAATTCTTGAACGTCGTTGATGTGATATCTTCATGAATTATGTAGATTTTTTAATGCTCAATATCTTCATGAATATCACATATAAATATGTTCTAGTCTTCGTTGATCATTTTATCAAAATGAAACATTTAGTTCTCATCACTTTTATGAAAGTTGAAAAAGTTATCAACTGCTTCTATGCTCATGTTTGAAAACATCATGATTTACTTGAGTTCTTCATGTCTGATCGAGATATACAATTCATCTTCAATGTCTGAAAGCATATGTGTAAAATGCTGAAGATAAACGTTAAGTTATCAACAACGTATCACTTTGAAATCGATGATCAAATCAAGAAAGTTAATGCTATCATGAAGCATTATCTTTGAGTCTTCATCAACTACATGCAGAATGACTGAACTAAGTGACTTTCTGAAGTTGAATTCATTGTCAATAATGCATCATTATTAATCACTTTAACATCATTCTTCTTGATTAATTTGAGTCAGAACTTATGTTTAAACTTTGAATTTTCTGAGTCTTTGTTCAAAAATCTTACGTTTCAAGCTTGAAACAAGTTAATCAATGTTGAAGAGTTCATCAAGAAGATGAAGAAATTAACTGAGCATTTACATGATGAAATGTTTATAGCTCAGATGATTTATGAATTCAATGTTAATCTCTCTCATCATTCTTGTTTTAAATACTTCATCGAAGATGAAGTTTAACTGAATGCTTGCAATCTCAGCATCGCTAATCTTGTTGTTAAGTTAAATGATCATAATGTTGATTTCTTCAAAATCAAGCGTGTCTTTAAGAATAATTCTCTGATCATTGAGTTAAATCTTTCAACATTCATGAAGATTCATTCAATCTTTCATGTCATTCTTTTGAATTATATTGCAAGTGATCTTCTTTCAAGTCAACATCAGAAACTTCAAGAACTCATTATCATCAAGAATGATGAAAGATTCTGATATGTAAACAGCATATTAAACTTTAAGCATGATAAATGTTATAACTCATCTTTGCTCAAGTATTACATCAATTGAGAAAATTACTTCTTTACTTGAAAGTCTTTTCATCTTCTGAATAATTGTGAGCAAGCGCTCGATAAATATCATCTCGTCAATTCTGTCGCTGAAGAATCACATGTACTGTCATGTGTGATGTCTCAATGTCAATGTCAAGAACTTTAAGTTTAATCTTCATCATCTTAATTCAGTCTCGATTTGACTCAGATTTTATTTAAATCTGACTCAAACATTTTGTTTAAATCTGATTCAGATGTGATTTAGATGTATTTTAATCTCATCTGTGCATCATCATATTAAATTGCATTTCATCTCTTTCTTGTTCAGATCTGACTCAAATCTTGTTTAAATCTGACTCAGACATCTCGTTTAAATCTGATTCAGATGTGATTCAGATTTATTTTAATTTTTTGTACATCATCACGTTAAAATGCGTTTCATCTCATCTTACTCTTCAAATATTTTGCTCAGATCTGACTCAGATGTGACTCAGATTTATTCTAGTTTCATCTGTACTTCATCACATTAAAATGCGTTCACATCAATTCTTGTCTCATTTCAATCTTCATCTTTAATTCTTTCTCATCTCATCTTGTTTCTTTTCATCATCTTGCAGAAGCTCAGTCTTGAAGAGAGAAGTTACTGTCATGATGTCAGATAATCAACTCAATTTAGAATATAAATTGTTGATGTTTTAAATAATTTCAATTCATTGAATCTGTTTTGCAATTCAATGAATCAAGTCATTAATTTAATCATCATCATCTTAATTTAATCTCAACAATTCTGTTTCAATCATCTCAGTTGTATGCATGAATCTTTGCAATCTTAAGTTATAAAACTACTGTTTAGTCTTAATTCTGCTCAATTCATGTATATAAAAGTTGAGCTTTCATTCTTTTCTTTCACTCTTTGTCTTTCATTTTATACATTATTTGATGTATTGTCTTGTATCTAGATTTTATCAAAGTAATAATAATATCAGTCTTTTATATTAATAGTATCTTTAGTCTAGCTCAGTTTCTGACAGAACACTTGAAAACGTTGAACTTCATGCAATGATGAGTTCATACTTGAATCTGATCACTTTGAAAGAGATCTTGAAAATGAGCTTAACTTTGATCAAAGATGTACTTGATCATGATTTACATGATGACAAAGATCGATTTTATAATGTTTTGTTTCAGATGTGAATTGAAATTCTTAAAGATGACATGAGCTACATTGAGATGAACACTATCATCTACATCACAAATGATAAAATCTTGAAAATAAATTCAAACAGAACTTTTCAAGCTGTTTTACACGATGTTTTGAATCGATCTAATCATGTTACTCGCTTTAATGTGACTCACGCTACATCATATTCTGATAGATCAGAAATACATGTATGTAAACAGCGAACTAATGATCAGTGCAGAACTCACAGACAATGCTTTATTAATCTCAGCTTCTCATCAAGAGCACATGAAATTCATTGATGTTAATGAAAGTGAAAAGATTAACAAAGTGATCACTTGAAGAAATGAAATCAACACATTATCAATCAATCATGAAACGACAATTGATAATTTAATACATCATGTATATCAATAAAGATTGACAAGAACTTTAAATTTCATAGAGCAGAATTGAATAGACTTTACTCATATTTAGAAGCAGTCAGCAGTCGTTGACATGAAAGAAAGCGTTGCGAATAACACAGCTGTTCTGTTTACAACGAAGAATAATGTTGACTTGACTGATAATGCAACGTTTACTCATGTTCAGAAGCAGTCAGCAGTCATTAACATGAAAGAGAGCGATGCAAATGACACAGCTGTTCTGAGTACAACGAAGAATAATGTTAACTCAGCAGACAACGCAGCGTCTACTCATGTTCAGAAGCAGTCAACAATTATTAACATGAAAGAGAGTGATGTGAATGACACAGCTGTTCTGAATACAACGAAGAATAACATCAACTCAGCAGACAATGCAGCGTTTACTCATGTTCAGAAGCAGTCAGCAGTCGTTAACATGAAAGAGAGTGATGCAAATAACACAACTGTTCTGAATACAACGAAGAATAATGTTAACTCAGCAGACAATGCAACGAAATCTGATAAATTTGTGAAGAGTATACATTCACAGCGAACTGACAAGAGTGAAAATCTCACAAACAAAATTCACACGCTCTTATATTTTTCTTGAAAGCAATCAAGATTCAATCATTCAAAGAAAGATATAATAAGCATCACATTAGCTGATCAAACATTGCATTATAGTAAGTCACTGAAGTATGTGTATGAATGACAGACTAATGACAAGTGATCTTTACAAAGAATGATGAAAGTTCTGAATCATTGCATTTAAAGCGATGAAAGTCGAATGACAAGATGCAAACTCAAGAAAATGACATGTCAACGTCAACTTCAAATAAATCTTACATCTCAGCTTCAACTTTTGATAATTCAATAACAGTATCAAGTTTTGAATCAAAGAATGATAGTTTTGAATTGAATGAAAACAATATCATCAACTCACATCAAGATTCAATAAGTCAAGTTGAATAATATGAAGTAACTGTACAATCTTCATCTCAGCAGATGAAATCTCAACAGAACATGATGATTTTCAACACTTCATTTAAAGAAGATATCGCGAAAAAGTCAGAATATGCATGATCACATGTGAATCTTAATAATGTTGAAGATAGTGAGAAAACTTTGAAGAAGCATTACGCGAAATGATTGAGATATCGAAGTTGATCTTGTTTCTTGACTAACAAGATTGAACAGACTCATGATGAAGATATCATTGACTGTTACAAAGCATCTTCATGAAGAAGACAGATGATGAAATTATGCTCAACTGTTTCTGCATGACTTTAATCATGTTGAATCTCAGTCACGCATACATTTGCAGAGAATGATCACGTCACTCTTTTTATATCAGACTTTTGAGATTTTTATGATGTTTAAAATGAAAATGTTTATGAGAAAAGAATACAATGTTGATGATATAAGTCTTGAAAAGATAAACATGAATGTCAGCAAAATTAAGAATGAAGCATGCTAATTTATTGATAAGACAATAAAGATGCTTGAATTGATTTGTCTGAATCGTTTATTGCACATAGTATACGATGAGATCAACGATGCTCATCACAAGAAGAAGTTCAATGAACATCTGAAAGAAGACACTCTCGATACTTCTCAATCTAAAGATGCAAAGTGCTCTTCTGATAACAGATTGAAAATTGAGTGTTCATGTGTGAACGCAAGCTCATCTGCACATCTCATATCATCAAAATTTGTCAATCTAGTTATCATTTCGTCAGTCTTAATCATCAACTGACTAAAGAAGATTTAAATTCATTTCAACAAGAACAATGATTTATTACGTTGACAGATTCATCATGCATATTGTGATGTTAAGATGAACGCGCTGATCATCAGATTAAGATAAACAGATATATATTTTTTATCAGAAGAAAAGTAAGCTAATTCTAGTTTCATATGTGTGATCATGATAGACATGTACAAGATTCGCGTTGCAGAATTGATGAGAAGTTTACATTATTCTTAAAAAGTAAGTTCTAAAGCAAGACAATCACAGTCAATATGAAAGCTTTGAAATATGAGATGAGATTGATTGATCATGAATGAGATGCATAAAGAGATGATTTAGACATTCAAAATCATCAATCTGTTCAAGATCATGAATAAAAAATCTTGTAAGTAATTTGTTACAAATACATTCTTCAAATGATCTCTTTTTCAAATGATGACATGAGTGAACATGCTGATGATAGACTTGATAGTGAATCAACATGAATGAGTATGAAAAGAAAAAGAAGCTCATCGAGTCAATTTGAAATACTGTACATATCAAAATTTGAAAGACATGAACAAAATACATACGAAAATCGTTGAGATTCAAAAGACAAATTCTCAAGTCATTCAGAAGTACATCAAACAGCTAAAGACTGTGTGTGACACACTATGATTACAACGTGATGTTAATCAATCGATGTTTTTCAACTCTTTTCTTACAGATGTAAAATTGAATAAGCATCAAGATATTGATTGCAGTCTTTCATCAAGATTCAACAAACTTGTTAATTTCTTAATAATGACAATCATTGATCAACTTTGAAAGAAGATGAATAAGAAAAAGCAAGACTGAATTGACAATTATTGCATTAAAATTGAGTCTCAACTTAACATCAACAATTGAATGATGAAAGTTCGTTGACTTAAAGTACTTAGCACATTCTTACGTTTTGAACAACTTTCAGAGACATAGTCACTTGCATTCTTTGAAGTAGAAGACTGAAATAAAAAATATATTTGCTTTGAAACAAATCATCTTTACAACTTGAAGAAAGTCGAGTCTCTTTATGAGAAGCACATTCTTAACATTATTTTCGAAGTGAACTGTAGCAAGATCAAAGTAATCAACATGCTCATCAATGATGTCTGAAACAAGAATAAGAAGACTGTATTCTGTATCATAAATTTTATGAATGCACTTATTCTTTACTGAGTAAGTGACAAAGTCTTTACTTTCTGTTAATGTCATTCTTGAAAGTTATCACATGTATAGTGAGAGAAAACATGTTCAACATGATTGCTAACATTTAATTATGTAATACTTCTGACTTGTGCTTAAAGTCTTTGTGACTTTGATAACTTCAAAATTGATCAAATTTAAAGTGATGAACATAGTTTGATTGTTTCAAGAAGATTCAAAAAAACTGCAGAAGTATTCAAATGAAAAGTCATCATGCTTTATCATTGACACTATCAAATTAATCAATGTTGATTACAATCTACACAAGATCAAAAGACTAGTTCAGAATAATTCAGAATGAATGAAGAGAAATCAAGCACAAATCAAGAAGAAAGTCAATCATCTTGAACAACATGAGAAAACTATCATTTATGACTTATGCTGTGTAGATTCAAGAATCGAGATGCTGATATATGATAGACAGAATTGTTGAATGTGTATAATGAAGTTGACATTGAAGCTCAAAATCTTTGAAGATGATGATGTAATCAGAGATGTTGAAGATAATGATGATGATGAAGTGAACGACATTGAAGTTGATAACAAGATGAAAGATGACAACTGCGTTTAAATCACACAGTCTCATACATGTGCATTAAAAATGCACAGTGTGTTACTAGTTTATCAGTCTGTATTATAAATAGTTGTACTCATTCTTTCTTCTTTGACATTTATTGATATATTCATCAAAACTTATTGAGATCATGAAAAAATTTATAGAATCAACATTAAGTTCTGTGATTCTTAATGATGTTGCAGACACTGCTTCAATGATGCAATAAATCTTTAATGACACATGCAACATTGCTTAAGCATAATTACAGATTCTCATTTTCAATCTCTTGAATAGATTCAATCGAATAGCTCATTAAAGAAATCATGACTATCTAATCAACATTGTGTCTGAATGTGTGCAGACTGACAAAGATTTGAAAAAGCAAACGTAATATCATTTCATAGATTGACAACAATGTTCATCAGTATTGATCTCAGCTACGATCATTCTGCATCTATGAAACGCAGCAGAATATAGAAAAATTCACTCATCAATGTAATTAGAATGTCTGTCAAACGTCAGCGATCTCACAATTCAAAATCATGATGCTCTGAATGAGTAAACAACATTCATCTTGCTTCTATCACATCACTACTATCAATCATGAAAAGAGATAGATGAAAGACTACAAGTAAGAAAAGTGCGTTCTTTTTAAAAATCATGAGCATTGAAGTTCAAGTCATTTACATGAAAATTGACACTCAAAAAGTCTTTTCATACTTATCAGATGTTCACACACTGCAGATGATGCAAACATGAATGCAATCAATGAAGATCTGAAGTACAAGAATGTAAGAATATTTTCTCAGAAAAGAAAAGAAGCATCATTGATGCATGCAAAGAATGTGTAATACTTCATTTATATGATTCTTTGACTCAAACGTTGACTTGACTTCTAATGTTTGAAACTTGATTATCAGCTCGCTCATTTGCGAATTTGCATCGACACAAATAATTTATGTTCTGTGACAACAACTCATTAAAAACTCATCATCGTAAATGCAAAAGTTACAATCTGCAAGATTTAAACTCATGAAAGTCATTTGCAAAGATTCTGACTTGAAGAGTGTACTGATTACAATCATTGCAGCTGATTATCAACAAGATCAACGATGCAGTTGCTTGATTGAATGAGACATAGATGCACTTCGCATCGTCGTAATCACAATAGTCGAGTTTTATGATCTTCAAGCGATTATCATTAAGATATTAGATATGATCGAGAGTGCTAAACTTGATGACTTTGATACATCTTGAAGATTACATGTTTCATGACATCAGAGCAGACATCATCAGTTCAATGAATCTGTCTCGCAGTTTAATTAACCTGTTTTGCAGTTCAATGAATCATACATCAGTCAAACTCGCGAAAACGACAGATTGACTCTTAAACCTTATCTCATTCAAAGCTATGACTTGAACTCAATCATCAAAGTTGCACGTCAAAAGATGAAATGCTTTCTTTGTTTATTATTATATATATAGCTAGAATCATGATTATATACAGCTCATCAAGATATATGAGATGTTATCACTTGTATCTGAGTAGCTGTCTTGCTCTGCTCATCGTTAACAGAGAGTCTTATCGATTGATCTTACGCTTTGTCATCAATCATGCATTAAGTTCACTAATGTGATGAATTGACTCAATGAGTTCATTCTGATCGCGTCTCTCAATATCTTCATGATTGCATATGTCTAAATCTTGCGAGAATATTTTCTTCATATTTTTCGTATGAAATGAAATATGCAAGTCAGAATTATCACATTCTAACAAAGCTGCAAAGTATTTATCTGTGAAAGAAATCATCTTCTGCAAGATCTTGAAGCTACTTTTGTCATGAATTGTAGAAAGTCTGAATATTCTTGTCTCTTCAAAGATAGCAAATAAATACTCGATATGATTGAAGATCTTGAATGTTCATGTCATGCTGATTAATAAACTTTGACATCATGCTCAACATCATCAATTCATGAACATGAAGAAAACTTTCTATCATTGAATACACTGCATTTGTTTAAGAACTTGCAAATTGCAATATCAAATTCTTAACAGTGATTGCATTGAACAAAAAGAGAAAATTTGCAAGACAATGACATTATATGATCATGAAAGCGAGATCTTTCTATCTGCTTTTCATATAGAGCACACGACTCGTTTTCTTCACTGCAAAATGCGATGCTCACAATCTTTTCATATATACTGAGTGTTTCTTGATCTTCGATCTTACGAGTCAACAAAGATTCTCAATTTCAAAGATTACGTTCAATGTGTCTTTATGATTTGAGTATGATGACAATCTAATCAATCGAGTCAGTCTTTGATATTTTGTCAATGTACTCAAAAAGTAGCAGCGTATCTGCTTTGAGATCAGTCAAGCACACGCAGTTGATTTAACTCGAGATCGAAAATCATGAAATGTCAGCTCACAGAATCTTTCTAGCAGCTGTGTCAGACTACTGCAAAGCTCAGTTCTCAGATGAGTGAAGTCATCTACTTGCACATCAAGCAAAAACATAAGTCAAACAGATGATATTCACGACACGTTCACAAATGATTGATTTCGCTTACATTGATATAGTCAACTGATCTCAGATTCATGATTTTGAAAATAATGATAAAATCGCGAAAAAGCTAGATGAATTCTTGAATCTGCTGCAGATGACAGATATGTGATTACTTGAAATCTTGCACACTATGACTAAGAATTAAACTGATCATCGAGTCGAGTTTTGAGTTGACATTTTGAATTCAACTTGATTCAAAGTCAAATTGCTCACATTTTCAATTTAACTTGAGTCGAGTTGAGCATATTTTCAACTCAATGCAACTCCACTCGTCAAAAACTCAAGCTTGATGTCAAAAAAGTTAAATATAGAAAATTTTTCGGTTTTTGACTTTTGCATTATCTTTTTGCATTATCTTTTGATAAAGAGTCATGAAGAAAAACATGAAGATCATTTAATAGAGAGTCATGACGAGAAACATGAAGAGAAACATGACGAGAAACATGAAGAAAAACATGAAGAGAAACATGAAGAGAAACATGAAGAGAAAAATGAAGAGAAACATGAAGAGAAACATGAAGAGAAACATGAAGAAGAACATGAAGATCATTTGATAGAGAATCATGATGAGAAACATAAAGAGAAATATAAAGAAAAACATGACGAGAAAACATGAAGATCGTTTGACTTTGATAGAAAGTCATGACGGGAAAACATGATAGAAAGTCATGAAGAGAAATCATGTAGACTGTTCGATCAAGCTATTTACATTTACCTAATATCTTGTTGAATTAAGTCGAGTTTTCGAGTCGAATTGTCGAATCAAGCTTTTCAATTCGACTTAAGTGCTTGAGTTCAACTTCTCAACTCAACTCAACACTTTTTCAAAAAAATTTCAACTCGACTCAACACTTTTCAAGTCGAGTACTCGACTTGTCGCGATCAATCTACTGAAAATAAGATCATTGAAAATGCAACAACTTAAATCAGATCAGATAATGTGAAATTGATTCAAAATGTTGCAAAGAATGCTAACACGTTGAGTCTAATCAGTCATTATGATGCATTCATAGCGAATAATTCGAGCTTTGTGAAGACTGTAAGAAGTCAAAAGTAGCGATGAGAATGATGAAATCAATAGAAGAAGAGTTTGAGCTGTTGTTGATATAATGTCGAAGAATGAAAGAATGAGTCATCGTTGAAAATTTAGAGTGAGTACAACGATAACATTCATTGTAGCAAAGCTTCATACTATAATTTGTCTATAAATAAGTCTCTGTAGATATATATAATATACATAGATAGAAGAATCGACATATGCGACATAAGCGACGAAAGCGAGATTCATTTCAGTGCATATGAACAAACGCAGATTATATTGAGATGCAGTTCAGAAACATATGAATGAACGCAGATTTTATCAACAAAAGCAGAACTCAGTCAGATGAGTTCAGCTTAAATCTCAATTTTATTCAGCTTTAAGCAACAAATGTTTCTTTCATTAAACTTTAAAATTTAGTTCACTTTACAAACTGCAAATGTGATTTTTCAATTGAGCTTTTCACTGATTTTTTGATTAAGCTTTCTATTAATCTTTCTACTGATCTTTTGATCGAACTTTCTACTACTGAACTTTCTACTGAGCTTTTCATCGAGCTTTCAACTGAGCTTTCTACTGAGCTTTCTACTGAGCTATTGACTGAGCTTTCTACTGAACTTCTCATCAAGCTTTCAACTGAGCTATTGACTGAGCTTTCTACTGAGCTTTTCATTGAACTTCTCATTGAGCTTTTCACTGATCTTTCAACTGAACTTTCTACTGAGCTTTCTACTGATCTTTCGATTGATCTTTCAACTGATCATTCTACTGATTATTTTACTCATCACTTTACTCATCATTTTACTCATCATTCTACTCATCACTTTACTTATCATTCTACTCATCACTTTACATACTCATCATTCTACATGCTCATCATTTTACTCATCATTTTACTCATCATTTTACATGTTCATCATTTACTCACTCATTTACTCATTATTTACTCGCTTACTTAAATTTTTTATCAAACATTCTATCAAACTCTTTATTAAACATTTTATCAAACTTTCTATCAATTGCTTTATTAAACTTTCTATCAAATGCTTTATTAAACACTTTATTAAACTTTTTATCAAATGCTTTATCAAATTTTCTATCAAATGCTTTATCAAACTTTCTATCAAATTTTCTATCAGACTTTCAATCAAACACTTTATCAAACTTTTTATCAAATTTTTTATCAAACTTTTTATTAAACACTTTATTAAACTTTCTATCAAACTGAACTTTTTACTTAAGTTATTGACTGAGTTATTGACTGAACTTTCTACTGAGCTTTCTACTGAGTTATTTACTGATTTTTCTACTGTTCTTTCTACTGATTTTTTTACTGATCTTTCTACTGATCTTTTTATTGATCTTTCTACTGATCTTTTGATCAAGCTTTCTACTGAGTTATTTACTGATCTTTCTATCGATCTTTTGACTGATCATTCTACTGATCATTCTACTGATCATTTTACTCATCACTTTACTTATCATTTTATTCATCACTTTACTCATCATTCTACTCATCATTCAAGAATCAAATTTGTTCTCTATTAAGCATCAAATATGACTTTATCAAACAGTCTTTATGATTTCTACATAATTCTCTACATGACTTTCTACATGATTCTTTATATGACTTTCTACATAACTTTCTATCAAGCTTCAAATTACTTTGCAATCAAGAATCAAATTTAATCTTTATTGAGCATCAAATATGAGTTTTATCATACATTTTACATGATTTTTTATTAAACATTCTACATGACTTTCTATTGAACAGTCTTCATGATTTCTTTCATGACTTTCTTCATGACTTTCTATCTCATTATTTTATTCATTGACTTCTTCATTGACTTTCTCAGCGCATATATTAAATTGTGTAAATAGCTATTATTTAGTTAGTCAAATTAATTAGTAATTAATCTATTATACAATCGTAATAATCAATAAGTTCTGAGTCAGCAATAGCTGAAAACTGTTAGAAGTCAGCATAGAGCGAGTCATATGAGTGTAATGTAACGAGTATATAAATGCTAAGAAAGAAAAGTATCTAGAAGAGAAGGGTCGACTATCTATATGACTCAGAAGAACATAAGCTAACTCTGAATAGAGTTGACTTCGAAACAAGTCTATGCTCTAGCGACGAGCGATCGACAATAGCTCTCAGAATAGCCATCAACATAGTCATCAACATAGTCATCAACATAGCTATCAACGAAGATGCGTAGCTAGAATCGTAACATTATTTCTTCTCTTCAACGATTCATGTTCACATGAATGTATTTTCTTAGTCTTGTGTAGAATCGAAATGTCTATTGTAGCAGACTCACTATGCAAGATAGAAGTATCATTGAAGCAGGCTCACTAGTTGCACGCGAACGAGTCGACAGATCGATTCACTGATAGGTAGAGTGATGTGAGTAGATAGATCATCGCATTGACGAAAGATGTCATTGAAGCAGACTCACTGATCGACTTGCTCATCGAAGAGGTCGACTTTGAGCTCGTCATTGTAGCAGGCTCACTAGTTGCACGTGAATGTATGATCAGATTCACTGATGAGTAGAACGATGAGAGCGAATAGATCATCGCATTGACGATGTCATTGAAGCAAGCTCACTGAGGGTTTGCTTCTCGAGATAGAGACTTCACGCAGTTCTATGACTGACCTTGTTTGATTGTTCAACAAATTCGAAGAATTTCTTGCGAATCTGAATGAACAATTAATTCGCTGATCTTTGATCTAGTCGAATGGTTTCAATCGTTTGTTTATACTCGCTGATCAGCGCATGAGTTCGAATCTTTTGTTTATTCTCGCTGAATCAGCTCACGAGAGAAGAAAGGTGAGTGCTGCTGCACGGACGCAAGTCGCTAGATCAAAGTCGATAGAGAATTGAAGAACTACTAGCAGAAGCATTCGAAGAAATCGATGCAGATTATTTCACTTCGCCTGTAACGAAGAAGCATTTATATAATGTTAGAAATCAGCATAGAGCGAGTCATATGAGTGTAATGTAACGAGTATATAAATGCTAAGAAAGAAAAGTATCTAGAAGGAAAGAGTCGACTATCTATATGACTCAGAAGAACATAAGCTAACTTTGAATAGAGTTGACTTCGAAACAAGTCTATGCTCTAGCGGCGAGCGATCGGCGATAGCTCTCAGAATAGTCATCAACATAGTCATCAACATAGTCATCAACATAGCTATCAACGAAGATGCGTAGCTAGAATCGTAACAAAAACTGCGTTACTTTTCATTGATAATAGACTTGTTTAAGCAGTTAACAAATTTAGTTTTTCAGTATAAAATGTTTTACAAAGAATATGAGAGATTTATTAGCAACGCAGTTGCTTTTATTGACTGATTTTGATCTCTTTTCACTAACTTGAGTTAATCTTAATTATTTGATCTGTAAAATGATTGACTCTTTTATCAAAGTTACAAAAGCTAAATCTATTACAGTTAATCATTCAATTTTTAATGAAGTTCAACTTATTTACTTGCTCATTTACTCACTCATTTACTCACTCATTTACTCGCTCATTTACTCACTTCTTTACTTGCTCATCTACTTACTCATCTACTTACTCATTTACTTGCTCATCTACTCGCTCATTTACTCGCTCATTTACTCGCTCATTTACTTGCTCATTTACTCACTCATTTACTCGCTCATCTACTCATTCATCTACTTACTCATTTACTCGCTTTATCAATCTTTCTATTAAACGCTTTATCAAAGCCTCTACTAAATGCTTTATCAAACTTTCTATCAAACACTTTATCAAATACTTTATCAAATGCTTTATTAAATGCATTGATTGAATGCATAAAACATATCAAACAATGCTTCAAACAATGCTTTCTACATGACTTAAAAACAGTACTGTTATTTCTGTGATTAAGAATCTTCGCTTTCAGTTGAAGATCAACATTAGAAAATTCAGAGAATTCAAAGTATTTACTTCTTCTTACTTCTTTCTTTCTTCATAAAACAGTTTTTACTTTCTATTTTATACAAAATAATGCTAACTAACTCAATAAAATGCATTCTTCATAACTTGATATTGAACTTTCTACTGATTTTTCTGCTGAACTTTCTACTGATCTTTTGATCAAGCTTTCTACTGAGCTTTCTATCAATCTTTCAATCAATCTTTCTACTGAGTTAGCTACTGAGTTATTGATTGAGCTTTCTACTGAACTTCTCATTAAGCTTTCAACTGAGCTTTTTACTGAACTTCTCATTAAGCTTTCAACTGAGCTTTCTACTGAACTTTTCATCAAACTTTCAACTGAGCTTTCTACTGAGTTATTGTCTGAGCTTTCTACTGAGTTAGTTACTGAGTTATTGATTGAGCTTTCTACTGAACTTCTCATCAAGCTTTCAACTGAGTTATTTACTGAGCTTTTCATCAAGCTTTCAACTGAGCTTTTTACTGAGTTTCTCATCAAACTTTCAACTGAGCTTTCTACTGAACTTTCTACTGAACTTTTCATTGAGCTTTCAACTGAGCTTTCTACTGAGCTTTCTACTGAGCTTTTCATCAAGCTTTCAACTGAACTTTCTACTGAGTTTCTCATTAAACTTTCAACTGAGCTTTCTACTGAGCTTTCTACTGAACTTCTCATTAAGCTTTCAACTGAGCTTTCTACTGAACTTTCTACTGAGCTATCGACTGAGCTTTTTATTGAACTTCTCATCAAGCTTTTCATCAAGCTTTTCACTGATCTTTTGATCAAGCTTGCTACTGATCTTTCTACTGATCTTTCAATTAATCTTTCAACTGATCATTTTACTGATCATTTTACTGATCATTTTACTCATCACTTTACATGCTCATTATTTACTTGCTTACTTACTCACTATTTACTCACTTACTCAAATTCTTTATCAAATGCTTTATTAAACTTTCTATCAAACTTTCTATCAAATACTTTATCAAATTTTCTATCAAATGCTTTATCAAATTCTCTATTAAACTCACTATCAAATTTTCTATCAAACTCTCAATCAAACACTTTATTAAACTTTCTATCAAATTTTTTATCAAACTTTTTATTAAACACTTTATGTGATGATTGAGTCTACTAAATAAATAGATGAAATCTATAAGAATGATATGACAATGTGATATTTTAAGCAGACACAAAATGAGTATATATTATGATAGAGCTAATTATTAAGAAGCTCTCAATAACTCGAGAAAATTGATTAACTATAGAAAGTTTGTTAAGCATTGTCAAGTTGAGCACAACATAACTCATGATATATTAAGTTGAAGATATGATGTAGTTTAAACGATGTCTTGACAAAGTCATAGAGTTTCAGAGCTAACTCAGATTTAATTTCTATAAGTCAATTCATCATGACAATTGTTTTCTCTTTTAAGTGAGTTTATTCTTGATCTTAATAATTAATGTCTTTGTTTACTCTGATAAATGATGACGTGCATTCATTGATTCACTTTAGAAGCTCTTGATAAAAATCTTTAAATCTTTGTAAGAAAACAAGAAAAAAAGAAACTTTCGATTGAATGATGATTCATCTTCAATTATAATGCGTATAAATGACATTGTAGATAGTATATGTAATGTGTAGTTGATGTAGATGACAGCAATGATGACGTGTAAATAATGCATAAACATTGTTTATCTTTCAAGTAAATGATGTTGTTAAGATGATAAAGTGTAAACAAAAGTGAATAATAATTATTGATTTATTTATCGCTTTTTCAGTTTCTTTTAACTTTTCATTTTCTTCAACTTCATCTTTTTTCAATCATGATTGTATCTTTATCTGTCAGAAACTGAGTTAAACTAGAAATATTATCAATATAAAAGACTGATATTATTATTACTTTGATAGAATCTAGATACAAGATAATACATCAGATAATGTATAAGATGAAAGACAAAGAGCAAAAGAAAAGAATGAAAGCTCGACTTTTATATACATGAATTGAGCAGAATCAAGACTAGACAGTAGTTCTATTGACTTAAGATTGCAGAAGTTCATGCACATGACTGAGATGATCAAAATAGAATTGCTGAAACTAAATTAAGATGATGATGACTAGATTGATGACTTGATTCATTGAACTGCAAAACAGATTCAATGAATCGAGATTATTTAAAACATCAACAATTTATATTCTAAATTGAGTTAATCATCTGACATCATGACAGTAACTTTTCTCTTCAAGACTGAGCTTCTGCAAAACAATGAAAAGAAATAAGATGAAATGAGAAAGAATTGAAAATAAAGATTGAAACAAGATGAGAATTGATGAGAACGCATTTTAATGTGATGAAGCACAGATGAGACTGAAATAGATTTGAGTCACATTTGAGTCAAATCTGAGCAAGATATTTGAAGAATGAAACGAGATGAGACGCATTTTAACGTGATGATGCACAGAAAATTGAAATACATCTGAGTCACATTTGAGTCAAATTTAAATGAGATGTCTGAGTCAGATCTGAGTAAAAGAGAGACGAAATGCAGTTTAATATGATGATGCACAGATGAAATTAAAATACATTTGAATTACATCTGAATCAGATTTAAACAAGATGTTTGAGTCAAATGTAAACAAGATCTGAGTCAGATTGAGATTGAATTGAAATGATGAAGATTGAACTTAAAGTTCTTGACATTGACATTGAAACATCACACATGACAGTACATGTGATTCTTCAACGACAGAGTTGACGAGATGATATTCATTGAGTGTTTGCTCACAATTATTCAGAAGATGAAAAGACTTTCAAGTAAAGAAGTGATTTTCTTAATCAACGTAATACTTGAGCAGAGATGAATTATAGCATCTATCACGCTTGAAGTTTAATATGCTGTTTACATATCAGAATCTTTCATTATTCTTGATGATAACAAGTTCTTGAGATTTCTGATGTTGACTCGAGAGAGAATCACTTATGATATGCCTCAGAAGAATGACATGAAAGATTGAATGAATCTTCATGAATGTTGAAAGATTTAACTCAATGATCAGAAAATTATTCTTGAAGATACACTTGATTTTGAAGAAATCAACGTTATGATCATTTAACTTGACAGCGAGATGAACAATGCTGAGATTGCAAACATTCAGTCAAACTTCATCTTCGACGAAGTATTTAAAATAAGAACGATGAAAGAGATTGACATTAAATTCGTAAATGATCTGAGCTATAAGCATCTCATCATGTAGATGCTCAATTAGTTTCTTCATCTTCTTGATGAACTCTTTGACATTGATTAACTTGTTTCAAGCTTGAAACATAAGATTCTTGAGCAAAGACTCAAAAAACTTAAAGTTTAGACATGAGTTCTGATTTGAATTGATCAAGAAGAGTGATGCTAAAGTGATTGATGATGATGCATTATTGATGATGAATTCAACTTCAGAAAGTTACTTAGCTCAGTCATTCTGCATATAGTTGATGAAGACTTGAAGATAATGCTTCATGACAGCATTGATTCTCTTGATTTGATCATCGATTTCAGAATGATACGTCGTTGATAACTTAATGTTTATCTTCAACATTTTACACATATGCTTTCAGACATCGAAGATGAATTGTGTATCTCGATCAGACATGAAGAACTTGAGTAAATCATGATGTTTTCAAACATGAGCATAGAAATAGTTAATAGCTTCTTCAACTTTCATAAAAGTGATGAGAACTAAATGTTTCATTTTGATAAGATGATCGATGAAGACTAGAACATATTTATATGTGATACTCATGAAGATACTGAGCGATAAAGAATCTATATAGTTCATGAAGATATCACGTCAACGACGTTCAAAAACTGAAAGAGAATGCAATCATTTTTAAGTTCATTGTTTAAAGAGTTTGAAACATGTGCACATGTGATAGTTTTGTACAAAGCATTAAACATACTTATAAATGTTTAATCATCAGTAAACTTGACTGATCAGTTCATAGCTTTTTGCTCTTTCTGAATGATCATCAACGACATTATCATGAGCGAGCTGAATGATACAAAGACATAGTTTATCTGAGTTGAGCACATACTTTCTTTCTTGAAAGTACAGATGATTCTCGTGTTCTTCACATTTAACTAAAGAAATCTTGGTGTGATGTTGTGCTTCATTGCAAAGTACTTCGATTATCTGAACTACAAATTTGTCATTGATTTCAACTTACTTTCACAATGTCTGAGTAAGAATATCAGCAGAATCTTCATCAAGATTCAGAATGTCTTAATTTAGCTGAAACTTGATGTCTTCAACGTCGAATTCTTTGATTTCTAGATTCATAAAAGCTAAGATTTGCAAGAATGCTGAAATAACTGAAAACAGATGTAACTGAACTGAATTTAAAGTGATGATTTGTGATTGAAGCTTCATGACTTTAATGTTGAAAATGTTGAAAGTGAGATTCTTAATAATATCAAAGTTTAAAACATGAGTTTTCAAAATTGTTTGATGTTGATATTGATGTCAAGAATTGAATGTATTTCTCTCTTTAAAAAGATTTTCTGAGCGACATGTCAAAGCATTTGACTTATCATTGATCTTGTCAAGATGATAAGCGATGTGATAGTTGAATCTAGACAGAAACTTGCTTTAATGAGCTTAATGACGACTCAACTACTTAGTTGACATAAAATACTTAAGATTTTTGTGATTTGTGATCATCTTGACAAAATAGATAAAGTCTTTAAGCTCTGATCATCATTTCTCGAAAGCGCAAACAATGGTCATGAGTTCTTTATCATAGATTTCGTAGTTACACTCAACTGAGTTATGCTTCTTTGAAAAGTAAGCGATTGAATGAAGAATTTCATTCTCATTGTACTGAAAAAGAATGTCTTTGAACACATAGTTTGAAGCATTGATTTCTATCACAATCTTGTGATCTGAATTATAATGATGAAGAATAATCTTGAAAGTGAAGACTTTCTTAAGAATGTTGAATGCAATCTGACATTTCTGAGATCAGACAAAGAGTACATCTTTTCTGATGAGATGAGTGAGCGAAATAACTATTCTACTATAGTCATAGATGAATCTTTTATAGAAGTTCGCGAAATCTAGAAAACTTTGAATGTCTTTAACGTTGATCAAGATGAGTCAGTTAACAATGATGTTTATCTTAGAAAAGTTCATCTTAATCTCTTTGATGATAATTATCAATTCTAGATACGAGACTTGAATGATGTAAAACTCACATTTGATTATATTCATTTGAAGATCTGCTTCTTGCAGCTTTTGCAGAATGAGCTTGACATGAATTTCATGCTCGAGTTCATTAT
>JAABUY010001477.1_pt1 | contig 31475 bp, 39 predicted proteins | sample 5560271 | NCBI WGS metagenome assembly JAABUY01 (sample SAMN10711886, study PRJNA513374) | rock metagenome | isolation source: Antarctica rocks | place: Antarctica: Victoria Land, University Valley | reverse complement strand
CTTACGCTCTCGTTCCAAGCCCTGCTGCCGGAGGGTGTTGAGGCGGACGGCTTCAGAGGCGGTCGGTGGGAAGTCCTGGGAGGGTTTTCTTTGGGGCGCGGTCCAGTTGGTGGGTGTAGCAGGGGACTCAGCGCGGGATCGGAGAGTATGTGGCATTGGCGACGGGCTATCGGCGAGGGTTGGAGGCACGCTGGCGAGGGATATGGAGGACTGAAGTAAGGGGTCTATGGTAGGTGGGCTGTAGTGCTTATCCGTACATGGTCGCTTCGCATGAGCAACCTGACGCGGCGAGGTTGTAGAAGCCGATGGAATGCATCGAGTTTTCGTGTAGACCCTCGCAGGATAGACATCAAAATCTGTTGCAACAGTGACAAAACGTTCTCTTGGTCGAGGGCACCATGGATTAAGAGAAAAAACGATGATGGATGGGGACTTGGGCGCTTTTGACTCAAGTGTGGCCGGCGAGGATTTCATTGGTGCAAAGATTAATTTACGAGCTACAGCTCAAGATACCACTGATAGTTTCACTTCGTATGGAAGGTAAATATTGAGGTAAGGACGCCGGAAGCGACCAAACCCCTGGGTATCAATGCTGTGTAATATCTAGATGAACCACAAAATTATCTGTTTTTATTAATCTAATCTAGGCCGGCAACGATATTTACCTATACGAGGTGCTGGCTACGAACCTTCTGCAAGCTATGCTTGTCAGAAGAGCTGAACAATCTCATAAAACAGTTTGAACGACGTCGATGGGTGCGTGGTGGTGAAGCGCTGTGCGTTGGCCGCGTGCAGAGCAAGCCAAGAGGCACTACACAGGGGAGGCCTGGGGCTTCTCCTATACTTGCCATACAAGTTAGTATGTAAACAAAGAAGACGCGTCGCGCATACCTACACCTCATTTCCCATTTCTTTCCTTCTTCTGTTGCTTTTTTATTTGACCTTCCTGTCGTTAACCACCATAACCACTATAGCACTTCACTGTCCAAATTTTCAAAATTTTCTCCGGACTGCGCTGACCCCGCTGTCGTCGCCCCCCTCAACTCCACCGCCCTCACAATTCCGGCGAGATCGATGCTTACATTGCTTCATACGCCGGCGAATCTAGCAATTAAGCGGCGTCAGCTGTTTGAAATGACGAAGTCAGTGAATCTGACAGCGGAGTTGACAATACACTGAGATTTCATCGATAACGCGTGGGTTCGGAATAAGCCTCCTGAGCGAATTTATGCCAGCGGGTTGATGCCGATTCTGGCGGCCAAAAGCATGAAAAGGCAGCAGTAATGATCCTATCCGGTGACAGAGGGTGGAAGAAGCAATGGCTACGCTTCAGAAGTTGAAGGGAAGACGAAGCTATACAGAAGAGGGAGGCGGAGCGGGCTGCTGAGGAACTTGCCGATCAGCGGAACAAGGCCCACGTTAATTGGAGGCTTAGATAAAAACGACGACGATGAGCTCGATGAGGTAAAGGAGTATTTGGAGGAGAGAAATCTGCCCATGACCACTGAAGACCGCTTGAGGGAGCTGGCTCCCTATGGTATAACACATCTACTGCCTGCCCGGAGCTCCGCCCAAAAAACGGCGGCGGCATCATTAGTGGTGGGTGGGTGGCGTTAGAAATGATGTTATACAAAATTCTATTGAACTTTTGACTCTATATCTTCATGCCTTCATAATTTGGCGACAGCGAGATTGACCGGTAGAATAATCTCCGCGATTTACTATGGCAACTGGAAGAGAAACACTAAAAGTCCCCTAGTTGGTGGCTTGCATTAGCGTAGCTGAAGTATAAAAGCTCCCGCAGATCTCGATGCGCATGCTACAAGCAATCTTTACGCAGGCGGGAAAGTCAAATAGAACGCAGAACTATGAGGGAAATCGCTTATGAAAACCATCCGATTCAGTACCTCGTCGCCGTGTCGTGTTCGCGACGACGAGAACTGGGACAGGACACCCTCGCGTTTGGCCTGTTGGGGATGAAATAGCAGGAAGAACCCGAATCACGGACATCCTTTAGACCTACATGCTGACTACGTATAGACTTCATTAAGACTGCGTGTCTGCTGCTACGACACAGGCAACTCGATGGCCTCGATAATACCATTCAGCTGGCGCTGTCTTCTGCTACGACACGGGCAACTCGCGAGCCTCGTTAATACCGTTCAGCGAACGTTCAGACACAAACAATCTATGCGCAGAAGATACGCAGGGGAGAAGACTTCGTTAAGAGAAGGGGGACACAAGCGGGTTAGTAGAGAATGATCGGACTACGCTGCCTGGTTAGGAGTGTAGCATACGAACATCTCTGCAAGACATGGTCGGTCTGCACGAGGGAGATCTCTACAGATGACGCGAAACAGGTGAGCCGCACGCTTTAAGCGGAGCGAGCGCCTGCGGGGCGTGGTATACAATGGCGGCGACTGTCGCCCGAGGACCTCACCCCTTCAATGGGCTCTGACCCTCGGATGCCTTAGTGGTAGGATCAAACCCTAGTCGAAGACATCGTCTGTATAGCCCGAGAGGACAGAAGCGCATGCCGGTGTGGTTAGAGAAGGGATCGACTGTAATACGCAAGCGTATCGTTGGCGAAATGCCTGCGACCCATGCTTAAGGAGTAAACTGCCGGAATCTGGGCAGCGAGGGGTTTGGCGACCCCGAACTGTGAACCTGTCGCAAGAAGACTCTTCGGAGTGACCCCTCGGACCTTGGGGAAACCAGCATAGGGGTCGTGCCCTATGCGACGTATGCAGTATATTTTCGGTAGGCGATCGCACGCCTATACCAACAACTTATTCAACGTCTACGTGACACAAGTCAAGAGCAGGATAGGGTTATTCAATACAACCACACTCTACCTCTCCATCGTACGCGCCTCTCCTCCACCACATACAGTTTTCAGCATTACAACCATGAGCACCACGGATGCAAAGGAATCATGGTCTTCGTGATCGGAGACCGGGACATCGTTGTATAGAATATCATTAATGAAGAGCAGGGCAAGAACGATGCATTGCAAAGAAACAGCACAGACACGCATCAAGGGTTCAAGCGTCACGCGCTGAATAGGAGCTATAGGTTCATAAATGGTACATTGTTTCAGCATTGTTGTCTCGGCGGCGTGCAGTCGCTGTGTAGCCGGCGAGCGGTTTTCTCCCCCAGAGGGTTTTGTCCGTTTGATACACATAGCATAGTTTCCCCCATGGGTCGGACCTAAACCGATGTCACAAGGGTGTATGAAATCAAATCAAATCATTCTGAAATAATTATTAAATTTGGTGTAACTTGGTGGGAAGCGAGTTTTGTTGCGGTGCGGCTTTTTTTGCTACTTGCGTGGTATCCTCGACTGCACAGATCGACCTTCGTCCCGCTACCTTATTTCAGATGCAGCAGTGATAGCGGGTAAACCCCTGGTGTCAGCTTCTGCCCTTAGAACGGAGGGCCAACTCATGGTTCTTAACAGCCCGCCTGTAGGACAGGGAGAAGGCAAGGGTGGTTCTTGCTACTGATGCGTGTTTCCCACGCCGCCTCCCTCTGAGAGTGTTTTGAGCTGTGGCGAGGGAGGTATATTGGGACCTGTGGTAGGCATGATGGGAGTTTTGATGGCTGTGGAGGCAGTGAAGATTGTCGTCGCCAATGTCAAGCCTGCTGACATGGCTGCAATGAGAACGGCGAAGCCAGAGCCTCCTAACCAGGAAAAGCAGTCGCTTCTACTATACTCCGCATTCGGTAACCCACCCTTTCGAAGTGTAAGATTACCTGGGAAGCGAGCGCATTGTCCTTCTTGCTCGGAAAATGCGTCAATCACACGTGAGTCCTTGATCTTCGGCTCCTTGCATTACGCAACGTTTTGCGGAGTGAGGGCCCCAATGCAAATACTCGACAATCATGATCATATATCTGCGAAGACATATAGCAAGGCCCGAGAAGAATCTGGCGATGAACCTCTATTGATAAACGTTAGAAGAAGTTCAATTCAACATCTGTCATGTACAGAACAGCGTTAATATACCGTTTTCAGATATAGTTGCTGCAGTGAAAGAAAACACTCTGCTTGCGACAATTTTCCCGACGTGCTGAAACAATGTTGCGGAAAAAATCTGACCCGATCGATATACTGCATCTGTCGATTCGGGAACGATTCGCAGTTTGCAGTACAGAGATTTCGAGAGTGAAGTGCATCACATATGATCAAAGGAGATATCAAAGGGGGCCTACATGCTTGGAGGAAGGAGGTTGATCCGATGTTCCCTGAATACTAGCTCGCTGTCAGCCTAAGTCTCACTAGCATGTTGTTTCCACTGGTGCGAGCAGGAAAATCGTACCTAAGTCAAGTATAAGTAATCTGAACGAGGTATCAACGGGAAAACCTTGCCAAGTCGTGAAATGGACCAAGCCATTATCTCCTTCCACACAGATATTCGCTCTCTGCCCGAAAGCTAAATGGCCCACCTTCATCCAGAGGTAGCCCTCGAGCCAAATTCCGTCACCCATGAAATACATAAAGAAAATCGAAGCTCTCAATCTCTTCCATGGCTCATAATTCCATGCTTTCCTCCCGTCCCCTTTCACTCATCACCACCTTTCCTACACGTTTTCGCTTCCTTCCGCTTCCTTTATTCCATCTGTCCTTCCGCCCAAGGGTCTTGGCAAATGGTCTGCGAGACGGATAGTGCGGTGTCATACTTACATTTCGCCGACTCTCAGGCGATATCTGGAGAATTGGGGTTTTCCTTGGCGAGGGCGTGGAGCGGTGGCTGTGGCTAGGGAGCTGGGCTGGCGCAGACACTTTGGTAGAAGCTGAAGGTAGAGGAATAGGTGCCCGAAATTGCTGTAGGAGTGCAACTGCATCATCTTCGTTGTTCGTTCGTACATCTTCTTGCTATCGGGCATCGGCTTCGTTTGAACCAATATATATATTATATGTGTTTGGGCAAACCCGACAGCCCCTGACGGTCTCTAGGGCTAAATTTTGCCCCGGAAGCCGTTCTGAGGTGTCAAGCACTCCCAAACCCCAGGAACGTCGATGCGAAGTATCGAGACCGACGAGGGCTGACCCTAGTCGACTGACCGGAAGTGTGACTATCTTTGATACCTCCTGGAGGCATTTAGTATGTAGCTCGGTTGAGCTTCAATATATAGGCGATAGCTGTCGGATTTCCACCTTCCTAGCAGCTAAATTTCTTCCTCCGAAAGTCCTACTCGACGAGCCGAGATGGCAGCACCTCGGCGGAAGGAGTGACCCGAGTAGCGGCCTTCTATGCTCAGTGTGGCTAGTGTTCTACGCAGAACCTCAGTGACGTGAGTTCGTGCATATAGATATCCTAGGTCGAACAGGGGCGCGAGCAGAGGTGCTGGAAACCTTGAAAACATGTTGGTAAGCGAGGCTTTGACGCATGCTTCGTCGCTGACGGCGATGGTCAATGTTATTCCGCGCCTGAAGGGGTCTGTTTTGGAGCTCGGTAGGGTGAGTTCCAAAGAGTCGTTCTGAAAGATAACCGAACTTCTAGTTAGATGCCACTGTTTGAAGTCAGATGTTCTATCCGATTGACTCCATGTAAACTCGCCCATGCGCAGGAATCCCGCAAACGCTAGGCAAAATGACGCATGCCATGTTGCCCCTTCAATGGTAGATTGATCAAATTGACGTAGTAACAGTAGCAGTAGATCCCGTGTTATAGGCCTTCGCTCACGAGTCTGATCGTCGCCTTGAAGTCCTCGAATTCCGGCTATGATCCGCCGTAATGTAGGGTGGTGAAACGCCTCGATATCGGTACCAGAGTACCCAATGTCAATGTAATGTGATCGTAGACCGGTGAGGTATGCCTTAATGGTCTTGGCTTTGACCGTCTTGTCACCTAGACTCGCTGACCAGCTGGCCAGGTTTGAGATTGAAGCTGGGTATTTGGTTCTGGTGGTCCATGAAGCAGAACATGGAGTAGCTTCTTTTTGCTGTATCGTAGGTACCTAGACCCCACCAAAGGTATCTGGCTGCTGGGCGGTCAAGGGGGACCTCGCTGTACCAAGAGCTCGGTGGCTCGCGTTGATTGGTTGAAGTGTAGCTAGCTGAGGGAATTCATTAGCAAAGCAAATCGGCTAGGCGATTTTCAGTGGTTGAAATCCACTGAGCATGTATGCAGATATCATGTGCGGCCGCCAGCAAGGCTATTCGCCGCAAAGGCAGCATTGCCCCTCCGCGCATGGAGGTCTTGTTCAAGCCGGCGACAACGGCAGCGTTGTCGCCATATATAGTGAGGTTGCACCCCGCAAAATGGGAGAGCCATGTTGTCAGAGCATGAAGAAACGCCGCCATTTCTTTGACATTGATATGCTTGCTACTCAATCGTGTGTTAAACCGTCTAGAAAATTCTTGGCTAGCCGCTGGTGATAGGCCGGGATGATGCAAGTAGTAGCCCCCCATGCCGTGCAGACCCGAAGCGTCGGTCCAGAGGTATAGGGAATGTCTGAATTCATGCTTGCGAAGTAGACGCACGCCGTTCCACTTTGGAAGAAACGTCTTTCACCACAGTAGATCTTGCCGCATTGAATAATTGATGTTTTGCTTGCATGATTTGGTGACTGACAAGCCGTTGAACAGTCGCCCGAGGAAGGCTCTTCCAGGAACCACGACTTTTGCCGCAAATGACAGGAAGCCTAGTAGAGCTTGCAGCTCTTCGTACGATAACGAGTTCTTTGTCAGAGCATTGTTGACGAGCTGAATTGCCTTCTGATGCTTATCAGGTGATAGGCGAGCTAACATATTGATCGAATCAAGCTCAATGCCCAAAAATATATGTACACATGGTACCAGTAAGGTTCTTTTTAAGGTTAACGCTAAACCCTAAATGAGCGCACAGACCATCGAATTCGCCACGAGCTCCGGTCATGTTCGCCTGTATGGCCAGAAAGTCATCCAGGTAATCGTGCCACGCAATCACCTACTAAAGTAGGTGCTGATGTACACCCCCCAAATGACGTTTTTTACCCCAACAGGTCTACAACCTCTTCTACTGAAGCCTCATCCTCGTATTCTACATCTACAACAGTGACCCATTTGTCGATTCACTCCTGAGCTGGCTTGCCAGTTAATTTGAAGCCTTTCGCAATAGCTTCGTTCCATTTAATCCGAGCATTTGCATCCCGCTTCTCCTCTCGCTCCGATGCTCGGACCCGTTGTTTTTCGCTCCTCCTTCACCCAGCAGTGATTTTACCCCTTGCCTGTCGAACGGTTATTACCCCCCCCTTCTGAGCAACAGATCCACCGAGTTTGTCCCTTCTAGCCTTCGCTTTACTGTGGTTGTGGGTCGCTTCAATGTCCCGTTCGGCCAAAGCAAGCGAGCTAGCCCCCACTAAAGATATCGACCAAATTTTTCGCGTAGCTCCTTCGGTATATCGTAGTCATCTAAACCGTCTTGAAGCTCTGTACCAAGCTTCTGAATCTCTCTAGGTCCATGCGAAGTGGCCTCTATAGGGGAGGAGGATAGAAGAGGGTCTCGTGGAGGGGTTGACTCGGGTTGTCAGGCCCTCACCTTTTCCAGCACCACTTTTGATGAATATGGAACAAGCCCAGTCTGTTTGAAAGCCGACCGTATATTCGATTCACTGAAGGCCTTGGCTCGTAGGCTGGTGCAGGAAGCAAGAAAGTCCTGTTTGTTGAAATTCGTTGATCCGAGCCGAATTGTCTCATCAATCACCTCCGAATGATAATGCTTCATGGGCTGAAATATTCCCACATCCAATGGCTGCGTAACGTGTGTAGAATGCGGGGGAAGGGTGAATATCACGATATTGTGAAAATCGGCGTACTGTAGGAACTCGTAGGTAAGGTGGGACCCGTAGTTAGCCATGATCAGAAGTCTATGAGCTCCTATCTGAGCCTTTCGACTATGAAAATCGAAGTGCTTCAGCCAGTCAAAGGCCTTTCATCGAATGATGAGCATGGGGGGAATCTTTCCTCCCCCAGCACTAATCGCCTCCACGTCACTCACTAAATCCCTCACCCCCGGATCAATTGCACGAAGAAGTCTCTTTTTGATCAATGTAATCACTAAATGACCTCTCTCAACTCCGATACGAAAGCCTGATTCGTCCATGTTCCATATGTCATTCGGTTGAATCGCATATTTGATCAGCACATCTCGAAAATCATAGAAATGTTGCTTTGTCACCTCAACAGTCAGAGAAGTCTTTCTATCAGCGGCAAGAGGAGTTTGTTTTCTCTTGAAAAATTGAGGCTTTTGCTGTAGAAATCGTACTGGCCAGTGCTGTTCAACTCGGGGAGGATCCACGGGATTTGCCTGCTGCAGTAGAAAATTTGCTGCTCCCCGAAGATGCCTCAGCCGAGCAGGAATCGACAGCTTGTCCAGCCGTGTCAAATATATACATATAGCCTCCCTTTGCTCAGTATTCAGAACATATCCATGTGGTTCCTGTTCAAATAATGAGGTGTGAGTTCCGGCTAGTCGTCTTTGGAGCGTTCGGACAGGAACTCCTAATGCCTGAGCTGCAGTGCTTGCAAACTTGTATTCGCTGTCATGAGATGCATCTGTAGCCTCTTCTAACGATACTCCAAATTAATATAGTATTCAGACATGATGTGTTTGAGTGGTGGAGGTGGGGGGTGGGTTGGATACATAAAGGGAAAAAAACCGTCATTTGGGTGGCCAGCACCTACTTTAGTAGGTGATTGCGTGGCACGATTAGTGCGGGGTACTGTATAAGGCCGCCTTCATCTCAAATATTTCGCTACTGCCCTATCACTTTTCATTGCTTCTCTCCACCTTCAATGCTGAGCCTGTCCTTTGTTTTCTTGAGGAGGAGCTTTGCCTCTAGCCAAAGGAAGATGGACACGTCATCAGACGACAGGAATGAGCGTTATGCCCCCCCCCGCCTCCCCCCGCAGTTCTACTGAGATCTGAAAAAGCCTCTGCAGAGTGCCACTTCATCTCATGCTTTGAAGGCAAATGTAAACGGAAAAACTATGGTATACTTACTTCTTAAATACTACTTCATCTTCTCGCATAAGATATTCAGTATGTAAATGGTCTCGACAGCGTTGATCATTACTTTTCACTCTCACCTTCCGCCCTATATCAAGGTGCAAAATGTATAGTTGTAGCCCAGGATAATGGGTCGTCAAGGATTCGCCGTGCGGCTAAAATAGCGTCGTGCAATGCATAGGCTATCCTTTCGTGCCCGACAATATTGCTCTCAGTAAAGAGTATCCGGTAAAACTTCTCAGCTACGGCCACAGAGAGATCATCATCAGCTTCCCACAGGGACGCAATCACGTGGAGATACTCAGCGAGCTGAAAACCTTCAGCGAGATGGATTCCTTCGTCCATGAGCACTGAAGACGCGTTTTCTGCAGTACAGCAGGCAGATAGGAAGGCAAGCTGTGAACGCTCTGTGTTGATCGAGCTGACAGTCTCTATTGTGAGTGTACCGTTCTGTTGCGAGCATGCACTTTGGGTTAGCCTAACATAGGTCATGTTAGCCTAACATAGACTAGTATAGGGCTGGTGCTGACACGCTAGTGGCCTAGAGTGCCTTCGTGGGTATAAACCGTATATCCCTCCACTCCCACTCCCGCTTTGTCAATCTAGCGCGCCATATCTTCCTACTTCACCATTTAGTATTGCTCTGTCAGGACAGAATCGGGTAACCGATGAGGATCACAAACAAGGGAGATAAATGAACTTGAGTCAGTCCCATGGACGTACGAGGAGACCAGCGCCCTTCGTCTCTGATCGTACTTGTATCTAAAGTCTCCGGATTTGGACTTACGAGAAGAAGAGGGGCGATGCTACTATATCTTGCAGCTGCGCACAGCTTTCGATATAGATGTTTCCCTATCTTGTTGCCTCGTTTGCCTTGTGGACCCATCTACTGCAGTTCCCTCTGACTTGTCTCTTGCAGTCTCACCTGCATGCTTACATTGCCTCACTTTCTTATTATGGAAAGAGTCTCACCGAAAGTCCATCTTACTATTCTCGCTTGTGTTCTCGTTATTTTTCTTCTACCACTCTCTCTTCTGCGTCGGCGATCAACTCGCTTGCACTCGACCCTTGGGCTTTTCCGTCAATCAAAGACGGATCATGATTTTGAAGCTCATGTTTGACTTCTCGCTGGTCATTCTACATGCTCTGAACATCTCGAAGGTGATTCTGCTGAAAAAAGGTTAGTCAAGGCTTATTTGAGATCTGGGCATGTAATTTTAAATGACTTAATCGAATAGGAACACAGCTTTGGCTGGCGGTCGACCTCCTTCTTTACTGCTCCATCACATGCGTAACAAGCGCAGAGGTACGTCTTTCCTCGAACGAATATATCAAATCAAAGGCTCATTATTGATGGTAGTTTCTATGTCTGTGGAACGCATTCGAAGGGATGTCCGGCGATGGTCTCGGATGGTTCTGGCGTCGTATTGGTCCTGTCGCCACCTTCACCCTCGCCCTTCTGAAGTTTCTGCCTTTAATTGAGTACGGTCATGCCACTTTTTGTAGGACTCATCTCTGCTAATCTAAACTGCAGCTTGCATAACGAGATGTTACATCTCTACACAATTTTCGGGGCAAGCTTTCTAGACTTTTCGCTTTTCAGTTTGATTTACTGGCGGATCCTGATCGATCTTCACAATGATAGGAAATGAAGATCTGGTCTTGCTGTATGCTTACTATACTGTTCTGCAGTCGCCCTCTCGGCATTGATATCGGTAGTGGAGGGGTCGAAGGTGCCATGGATTCGAGGTATACTTCCTAAGGTCAGTAAGAAAGAAAGTCCGAGGTGAACGACGGTACTGATTGAAAGGACAGATCTTTCTATTGCTCATAACCACGCAGTTCTCAGTACGTAGCATTTACGTTGAGACAACCTTCGCTGTTCAAGCTCACTCAGTGAGTATTCTCAATCGTGACACTGGTTCGAACTGTAGAAGACCATCTACTACATCAACATCAAGGAAACAATTGACCATCAACACGGACAACGCTGCGGAGCTTTACGCGTGGAGTCAGATGATAGCAGAGGGAGTGATAGGCGAGGGACAGATGATCGGTGCAAATTCTGACGTCGACAAAAGAGAACGTCGACAGTCATTCCGGTGAGTTCTCAATTGCTCTTCATCACGGCCGCCGCTGTTACTACTTACTCTTCTCGGTTGAATTTTTTTACTGGAATTTCCGTTCTAACATTTCTGTTGCAGCTCACATCACCTCCAAAGAGTCCTCTCCTCCCAGCAATTCTCAACGACCCTCATTTAGCTCCCACATGTCGCCACCGCCGGGCTGGCTCCCTAGCATGGCCGGGCTCACCCTATTCGAATTCTCCAGGGGTGAAGACTTCGAAACAATCATCATATTGCTGAAGACGGAGTGGAGCGATATGACCAAGCGCGTTAGTGTCAGCTGGTTAGAGCATGTGATTAAGGAGATAACGGATCTTGCCAAGGATCTTCTTTCCCAGGGGAAAGACTTGGACTTGACACGTATATCGCTTGAGGTCAAATGGTTCCATCTGACCCGCTACATCGAGGTCAGCTGGTTGCAGCGTGTGGCGGAGGAGGTAGCAGCAGAGGATTTCGCCAAATGTCATTATGCCCAAGGGAAAGACTTGGAATCAATACGCATGTTGCTGAAGAAGCAATGGCCCCATTTTTGAGTGACTGCTTCGAATTGAGCTGGTTGGAGCATTTGACAGATAGGGTAGTCGTTGTCGACAGTGATCCAGCATCAACCAACCTGGACAGTCTTCGACAATTCCATAACAATTTGAAGGCGGAAAGGCAGCTTAGCCAACTTGCCAAATTCGTCAAACACCATTTTTCCAAGGGGAAAGACTTGGAAGAGATTCGCATGTTGCTGCAGAAGAAATGGCCCCATCTAACTGACTCCTTCGAATTTAGCTGGTTGAAGCATTTGACAGAGGAATTAGTCGTTGTCGACAGTGATACAGTATCAAATCAGTGTTGGCGCTGTGAACTTGAGATGGAAGTTTCGGGCGTCACTAAGTGCTGTAAGCACTTCAATCAAGGGAGCGGGAGATGAGACTGGATCACTGTCAATCATACGAGTAGGGTGGTGAGTATGTAGGTGAGCGAGTAGGTGGGCGAGTAGGTGGGCGAGTAGGGTGGTGAGTATGTAGGTGAGCGAGTAGGGTGGTGAGTATGTAGATGAGCGAGTAGGTGAGCGAGTAGGTGAGCGAGTAGGGTGGTGAGTATGGCGAGTAGGGTGGTGAGTAGGATGGTGAGTATGTAGGTGAGCGAGTAGGTGAGCGAGTAGATGGGCGAGTAGGTGAGCGAGTAGGTGAGCGAGTAGGTGAGTGAGTAGAGTGATGAGCATGTATGAACAAATGCAGATTTTGTTGACAAAAGCAGAGCTCTGTCCAGCGAGCTCAGCTTAAATCCCGATTTTATCCAGCTTTAAGCGACAAATGTCACTTTAGCTAAACTCTAAAATTTAGTCCACTTTACAAACTGCAGTAGTACTCGTACAACTCGTAGAAAAGAATATTAATCCTTTAATTATGAATCAGAAGCACCGGGTGGATCAAATTATTCTTAAAAACGGTGACAATCACTATATATTATAATTCATATCATCTAACAATTGGTGCTGTTGTCATTACATTTGCGTGTTCGTTTGATTTTCGTGGAAGTGCATTAGCGTATGCAGAAAGGTTTAGAATCCTTGGCATTCATTTTCGCTCTGCCCCACGGTGATCCGTTTATAGGAGGAATTCAGAAATCAACCCCACCGCCCCCCAATTGCCCGAAATTGAAGCTATTCAGACCTCTTTGTTTGTTGACGTTCCTGACGTTCTTCCAGCTATGCCGGGACCACTTCCTGCAAGCCTTCTCCAAAATACTACGCCTTCTGCTACTTCATTGGGCTCCTTGGGCAATCGCTGAAGAGGTTCATTGTTGCCCTGCCACTGTATACAATATTCAAGAGAACCTCTTTATGTATAAGTCACCTTTTAGACCTCAATTCCGACCCAAAGGCGCTCCTCGAAAGGTCTTCAAAGCCGCTGAAAATGGCCTCATAGTCTACCTCGAAGATCAGCCGTGGGCCATGCAGAAAGAGATGGTCTGGTACATATGGGAGGAGTGGGGCATTAACGTGCATCAATCCACGATATCAAGAATTGTGAAGAGAAGAGGCTGGAGTATTAAAAAAGGACAACGTGTAGGAGTCAGACAAAACGATGAGCTTCGTTTGAATTGGGTAGCAGACATGCTTCGTTTGACGGCCGAGCAGCTCGTGTTCGTGAATGAGTCCTTATTCAATGAGACCACGGGCTGGCGTCATCAGGCCTATGCTCCCGTTGGTCAACCAGCTCGCTATCAAGCCTCTAGAACGAGAGGGCATTGCTGGAGTGTTCTTCCGGCCTATACGAAAGACGGATATCTATCCTGCACCGGTATTCGCGAGGGTTGGTTCAACGGCGAGGCTTTCTTTCGATGGCTAGCAGATAAATTGCTACCTCTATGCAGTCCCTTTCCGGCTCCAAGGAGTGTGATCATCATGGATAACGCGAGTGTTCATTGCAATAGTCGAATTGAAGAGCTCATCACCTCACACGGATGTCAGGTAAGCTATTTGCCTCGTTGAATTGACGATCTACCACTGATATGAATGTCAGGTGCGATATTTGCCTCCCTACTCGCCGGATTACAACCCCATAGAACTCACCTTCAGCGTATTAAAGGCCTGGGTTCGTAGGCATTTTGACGAGATATGGCCTCATTTTGAAGGCACCTTTGGTGACTTTCTTCATTACGCTGTTGAACGAAGCGGATGTGATAGATATCCGAGGCAGCACTTCAAGCATTCAGGCTACATCTTTGAGGCAGATATCAGAGCTTTGGAACGAGAATTGGAGGTAGGAAATCAGGAATTTGATTCAGGAATTTGACTCTATTTAACGACTCAGTTCTAATAGAGTCTTGGCCTCACGCCAGGCCGGTTTGAAGAGCTTCAGATCTTCCTTAAATGCACGAGCCATTCCATCTGGCACCCCTAGTTGTATGGCAGTTCGATAGATACCAGACGTTGAGTCTGCCATATCTTTCAAATCATCCGTAGTCCACATCTGTGCATCTACTATGACCCTCACCTCCGCGAGCTTTTGTTTGATCGTTTGACGTGAGGTCTTGTTTATCTTCCAGGCGAAGAACTGATCAAATATCTCCTCCGTCTCTTCTGATCCTCCGATGGGGCTTGATCGCTGAGCTGCGATTGCAGACTGAGGTGGTAGAGGAGGAGGAGGAGGAGGAGGAGGAGGAGGAGGAGGATGAGGAGTAGGCTGAGATGGTGGAGGTTGCTGCCACTGAATAGACTGTGGAGGCTGTTGCCACGAAGGAGGCTGTAGAGGCTGTTGCCACGAAGGAGGCTGTGGAGGCTGTTGCCACGAAGGAGGCTGTGGAGGCTGCTGCCACGGCTGGTAAGGCAACTGATAGGAAGGATAGATAGACCGTTGTTGCCATGATGGCCACTGCGGAAGAGGAGGTTGCTGAGGTGGTGGTGGATGAGGTTCTGGAGCTTTCTGACGCGAGTTCATTCGTTCCATCTGATCGGCCATTGCCTCACTCATTCGCATTTCCATTTGCTGTTCATTGAACCTCGTAAACCTCGTCATAAAATCTTCCTTTTCCACTCGCTCTGCTTTGGCGTTCAGCCTTTCCTCATGCAGATCTGATCGACGAGACAGCGAGGTAACAGAGCCCTGTTTATCACTCCAAAAGTTATATAAAGAGGTAGGAGGTCGTTCAATGCTGACGTTTGCTTCGCCGTTAGATATCGCCTTACCCCATAGAGACTGCTGGGTGTGATCCATATTATAGTGCTTGCCTGCGAAATCCACGAAACAGAAGCCATTCTGATTTCTACAATGCTCATCGTTGCACTGCTAGCGATTCAGCAATGCTCTATCAAAATTGCCGGCGTCAGCAAGTGTATCTGCTCTGATTCGAGCTCGATCCAGAAGTCGATCGATGCGAGGGCGTCTTTGGCGAGGTCCATCAACGTCAGTATCTTCAGAAACAGCCTCAGCAGGTCTCTTACGAGTAGGCTTTTCAGCCTCCGCGTTGACCTCTATCTTGATTGTATAGTCAGTAGCTCCCTCCTCAGCCAAAGCGAGCAAGACCTTCTCTCATTCTAACTCACTAAAGTCATCAATAGACTGCTGCTTTCGGGTGGCTTTTGGTCTATTAGCTTTGATGACGATCATTCGATTAGTGATAATTCAGCCCTTGACATCACCATCTTTGATCTTAATAGCCTCATTCAAGGTCTCTTCGAAGCTCCAGATCTGAAACTTCGAAGCCAGCATCTGAGCAATGTGACTAGACCACTCAAGCCTTCGATTTACACGAAGACAGGCTGATATAGACAGCATAGGATCACCAACCCGATCTTCAAAGTCCATAGCTTCAAGCTCAGAGGTAGGCAACTCTTCTGCCTCCTTTCTAGTCTGACGATCCAGACGACGACGATGTATAGCCTCTTGTTCGCCATGCTCATCGATTTCTGCCTGCCATAAAGCCTCTTCGCGAGCTTTATTGTCTCTCAATCTTCGAGCAGCATCATTTCAATCCTGTTGTTCTTTTTGAAGCTTTGTACGCGCAGCAACTTCTGCAACTGAAAAAGCTATTGGTCTTCCAGCTCTATCTTTAGGAATGCCGGGTTCGTCCCCCCAATATCTAGGACGTGACAATGGTGAGGGTGAATCAGGCCGTGAACGTCTTAGTGGAGGAGGGTCAGGTCGTCGAGGAAGTGAAGGCAACTGAGGCGAGGATTGCCAAGAAGTTGAAGGTAGCTCAGGAGGCGAAGGCAGCCGGGGTTCATCTAAATCCGGTGGAATGAGAGCTCGCCTACGGCGACGGCCGGAGGGGGCAGCTCCAGCTCGGCCCGGGGGGGCAGCTCGATCAGTGGTCTTCGGCTGTTCAGCCCGAGTCGTCGGTTTCCTACGCCTTCCGGATGCTCTAGAGGGGGTGAGGGGATCATCTAGAGGTAGATTTTGACTCCGGCGTTGAGGCATTTCGAATAAAAACGGTCACAAGAACGTCAGGAACGTCAACAAACAAAGAGGTCTGAATAGCTTCAATTTCGGGCAATTGGGGGGCGGTGGGGTTGATTTCTGAATTCCTCCTATAAACGGATCACCGTGGGGCAGAGCGAAAATGAATGCCAAGGATTCTAAACCTTTCTGCATACGCTAATACGGAGGCCATTCCGGATAATTAGTTTTTTGACCTCGTACCTTACGCGTGAGCCGACCGTCTGCGCGGCTGCGCCCATCACCGTCCTCATACAATGGCTTCCTTTCTTGTAAACCCTGAACGCTACATTCAGGATTCAGGCCTGTTAGAATACGTGGTCATATGGTGTTGGAATACGAGGTCATATGGGGGCATATTGATGTTGGAAATAGGGGAGATGGTAATCTCCGCCTACATAGGGCTGATAGGGCTGGGGCCCGCTAGTAGAGTTTTACCTGCTCGCTCCTAGATAGACTCCTATCCAGCTTCAACCCCATATACTATATGCCCCATATGACCTCGTATTCCAACAATTGATATATTGGTTGTGCTGAAATACGAGGTCATATGGGGCATATGTGGTTGAAGCTGGATTGGAGTCTATCTAGGAGCGAGAGAATCTTTTCTATCTTTCGGCCGAAGCAGCTTGGCGCTAGGGGTATCTATCCTTCCTCCCACTTCTTTCATCCTTCGTAATTCACCTACTAGATAGTTCAGTCAATATATCTACATGCCTCTCTACCCGGGAGGTCTTGGGGGCGCAACTTTTCAGCGCACATTGCGGGCACACACGAGCAAGAGGTGAAGGGCAGCGAGATGAAGGGCAGCGAGGTGAAGGGCAGCGAGGTGGAGGGCAGCGAGGTGGAGGACAGCGAGATGAACGTGCTGTCACACCCCCTTCCATTCAAACGAATGCAGGCCTGTTTGCAGCGTTTCATATGTAGCGAAGGAGATGCTGAAACAGCGATATTGAAGCTCTTTTAAACAGTGCAAAATTACTGTGAAGAGGTTGCTCAGAAGTTCCCTCGCAAACACCACCTAATTTAAAGTATATTAAGGTTTAGTAAAAGTGACGCTGCCCGCAATGTGCGCTGAAAAGTTGCGCCCCCAAGACCTCCCGCTCTCTACCCTTATGACCTCGTATACCAAGAACAATCAGTGTGCTACTGGGGACTGGTAGTTGATTGGCCGTCTATGTAAAAATTGTTCTGGTAGCTTAGGTGGGCTTACGGGAACAACAGAATATGTGGTTCTGGCTCGTGAACTTCGAGATCCTCTCCATTCTTCCCCCCACTAGGGCTGATCACTGCTGCTAGGGCTGAACATAGTGGGAACAGGTACCTCCGTAGGCCCCGGGGCATCAACATCCCCAACCTCATTTACTAGATCGAACCTTGATATAAATCAATTATTTTGCCAGCATTGAATTCGGCTAATTCAGGGCTACAATTATGTCTCTCAAAGTATGTGAGATAGTCAGTCCGCATGGGTTGATCCGGTGGTGGCAGGCGGGGGACCGGTCAACCAGCGCATTGAACGTCCCTCACCCCGATTACTGGGTCAAACCTTGATATTTTTCAATTATTTTTGAAGTATTGAATTCAGCTCAATCAGTGCTACAATTATGCCTCCCAAAGTATGTGGGGTAGTTAGCGCGCAGAAATCAATCCGGGCGGGGGGAGTGCTGGCAGCTGGGCGATCGAGCGGCCAAAACCGCCGAAGTCGCCAGGGCCGGCTCGACAATTCCCGTCATAGAAAGTCCCTGACCCGAGGGTGTCTAGTGGAAGTTCGGAGCCGGTGACGGATTGACTGGGGGGTCGGTGACGGATCGACGTGCCAAGGCGATCGCCGCTGGGGCCGTTAGCGTCACCCCGGTGACGGTCGGGAATAAGACGTAGTATGTGGAATTGCGCCGAAAGATGAGAGTTACAATGAGAAGGAGTACGATCTCAATTTTCTTTTTTTCCCATCATTGATCTTCGACAACCACAGTACTAGAGGCCTTCAGGTAGCTTTGGCAACTACATCGAAGGTGGAGACTACCCCTCCGCATCTAAATTGATGTTATCTCATCAGATTATGGCAGGGCAAAATGGTGGGCAACCCCTCCACGATGTACGGATATTGTAATCATTCCAAAAGGCTCCGCCGCCCCCGGCCCCGCCTTCGCCGCCGCGATCGCCCCGGACGAAGTAGACAAGAACACGATGGCAAAGTCGGCGACTTTGTCACCGTTATATAACCCTTTGGCTGCTGTTAGGATTCGGTTAATTTTAAGGTTAACCCTAACCAGATTCGGTAAGGTTCCGTCAAAAAGGTTATTTTTTGTAAATAGAAACAATGTCAACAAAGCCCCCTATTGTTCTTGATAATGCCTTCCTGCGACGTAGTACCTGATTCAACTGATCTAGGAACCGATCGTCCTAATCTAAGTCTTATAACTGTTACAGGCGATCGATTTGAGCCTATTCAGATACCTTTAAACGTCAGTTGGGTCAATATACCAGCAAATATCAGCCCTTTAGATGTCGCGGACTTATGGGATCTATATCTCTCCTCCGAAATGCTTCAAATAATAGCAAAACACATCAGTATATACGTCAATCAGAGTCACAGATGAGGGAAAGAGAGAGGCTCTAAAGTCAGATCATTTTCGGACACAGATGAGCTTGAACGTCTAAGAAGCGAAGGATTCTCGGAGAAATCACACCAAATTTGGGTGGTAACAAGCGGGGAAAGCGTACCACTTTTGGCTGCGATACTTGCGATATCCCCATATGCAAAGACGGTCCTTGTTGGGCTGCCTATCACAATAGCATCAATAAAATGGGTTCAGAATGGTAGTTCTATTGTTTCTATTGTTCCTATTGGTAGAATAAGCGAATACGCTAATTAATCCACCCGACAGCAGCCAAAGGGATACCGTGCCTTTAAGAGTGTAGGCTCTCGGCTCAAGGAATATCTGGCCGGAACAGCGGGATCGCCGGGCCAATCGTGAAGGATGAGTCATCTTCCACAAGTTCAATGCGCCGTTGACACAGGCAACTAAGTACCAAGAATCTAGAAAGGGAAAAAACGAATGAGGACAGAGTTAAGAGTAGCGAGAATAATGGGAAGGGGTTAAACAAACGTTTCAGAAGCGGAAGTGATCAAGGACGAGGAAAGAAACGCTTGGTTCACATCTGACTCAACGAGTGAGACCTCCTGAAAGTCACTATGACGTTAGTCACACGCCTTTCCCCTATTTCTGAGCACTAACAAGATCATTTCGACTCGAGGTTAGGCATAACAACGTCAACATCGATAATTTGAAATTCATCAAAGCGAAAGATCTGATAATCATCTTTCATAATCGTTCTTTGCGTCTCGTTTCGTAATGTTCTTTGCTGAGCGGAAATGTCACTCGTGAGTCATGCTTTCTATCATATATAGATATTACACATAGCCTGTGGTTTTCTTCTCTCTTCATCATGACTGTTATCACATCTGCGGAAAACTCTTCTCAACCTCCAATGGTGCCCTCTGTTTGGAACCACCTGACATCGACGGTGGCGATCAATGCCTGGCTGGGGAACGTGAGAAATTGGCAGGGTCAAAATCCTGAGGTCAAGGTCATACCTGTACAGATAGCGTACACTGACCGCGCGCAAAAGCAGAAGTATGAGCATCGAGCGATCACGTTGGGCGTAGAGACTGATGCAACCTCAGACATCTCGAGCAACTGAAGCCAGGGCATGAGGATGTCGACAGCTACGCTGCCGCCGGGACAATCGCGCTGTGACGTCATGAGCTCAACTGCCCGGCGGTGGCCTTGACCGCCAGCTGCCTGAATACCCTCACGGGCCTCTGGCATGCGTCGGCCCTGGTGAAGCTGGGACGGCAGATATACATATACAGCAGCACCTTCGCCCCGAAGCATTGGACTATTGCCCGCCCTCGCATGCGGGAGCTCGAGGGCATGTCAATCCCGCGGCACTTCATTCAACTTCTGCTTTGCCCTCAATCTCACAAATATCGATATATCGACAAGGTATGGGTGACTGGCACGGGCAGCAACAAGCTCTCATGTTTGCCTGAGTCCGCCAAATTTGTCAGGAATGTGGTCGCTGACTCGGCAGGAATCACAACCGAGGGCCCGATGCCAGTGATGGGTGGATGATACAAGTGGGTGAGGGTGAGGCGTTGGTGAGGATGAGGTGTTACCTATACCCTGTAAAATGTGGTGCCGCAGTAGAATCCTTTCGACTGGCCAGCGCAGCCTGCTCCTTGTAGAGACAGACCTTGTCCATTCATTATAGGGTAGTTCATGTGTTTAGATTGTATTGATTCCATGCGAGTACAGGACATTCTCGTAATAAGTGGGGAATGGTTACTGAATGTTCAGTGACCAACATTCTTTTATGGCTGCAGTGCTGGCGACGAAGATCTTGGCGGGAGTCGTCCTGTTGGCTTATGCGGCTTGCACTCGAGGCAAGAAGCTCCATAGTTGGGAGACTGTTTAGCTCCTGCCTGCATCGATGGATCAGGAAAATACTACATAATAAATTGCGGAAGGGCCAAGGGTGGGAAAAGCAAGGGAGGTGGCATCTAGAGGCACGATACTTGTACTTCTCATTGAGGCTTTGCAGAATACATCGCCGGGGGGACTGACTTCGAGGTCGAGATGGCATGGAATCTGGTGTCGTCAGCACCATACCGCCCGCAATGCAAGCCCAAGTCAAGTACTTGTTGCGTTAGCGCGTGAATGGGGGCGATGAGTAGATTGATGTGGTGCACCTTTGGAAAACCCTATTGACCACGTACTCGACTCGTTCTACCTCGCTCTGCTTGCAAAGCAAAGATTGCCCTTACCGATGAGGAACGCGAGATACGTCGACGCTTCTTACGCAATCTCGACACCCTTGATGACCCAGCAGTCACATTGTTCAACGACATAGATGGCTCGACGCCGATAGTGACTTTCGAGTTCGTCGACAGACGCCCACCTCTCTCTCCCCTCAACACCCCAATCAGAAAAACCCCTTTCCTCCTACCTACCTACCAAAACAGCGCCTCTCTCTTTCTCTCTCTCCACATCCAAAACCCCGCCGGCAAAATCACAAAAAAAAGAGCCACCCAACCTCTCATTCACTTCCATCCCCTCAATCCCAAACCCCAATCCCAACTTACCAATCCCAATCCCCCAAATCCCCCCAAAACCCCCCCTAAAAACCCCCAAAACCCCATTCCTTTAAAAAAAAATATGTACAATCTTCGAGTCCATGTTTATTTTCCCCCGCAATCCACACCTCATTGATTTTTGGTGTTGATATAAGTGATGGATGGATGGATGGGTGAATGGATGGGTGGGTGAAAACTGGAAAATGGAAAATGGAAAATGGAAAATGGAAAATGGAAAATGGAAAATGGAAAATGGAAAATGGAAAATGGAAAATGGAAAATGGAAAATGGAAAATGGAAAATGCTGCTGGGAGTGAGTGGCTGGGAGCGTGAGATCTATTCATGCATTATTCATTTTCGGAAACATATTCATCACCTGTACGGCTAAATTTTTTAGAACACCACCCGCCTTTGCAGAGACACCATCTGAACTTTAGAAGAACGCTGAGAAGATCACATAAACAGTCGATCCTTGGTGCGAAAAGCACCTCGTTCTCTTCGCTCCCAAGGGCATAATCAAAACCTGCAACATATCTTTTTGAACGCTTCAAATCGCATTCAAATTATCATTTATTTACATCTGAAAAGAGGTCATCATGTCGTCTGAAACGCCTGCAATTTGATCACCTCTTGCTTCACCTCATCCTCATCCTCGTCCTCGTTCACGTCCATCACGGCTCTGAGAGGCTGGTTGAGGCTGAGTCTAAGGTATCTGAGTCGCCTGAATAGCCCTGCGCGACGGAAGCTCTTCCACGAGTTCGAAGTCAGACGGCTCTCGCTGTGTAGACTCTTCAAAGGCTCGTTGTCGCCGCTGAGAGGCCCCTGACCGTACACGGTTAGATGAGCCTCATGATCGCTCTTTCGCTCTGACAATGACGGACTTCTGAACGCGTAGTATGTCTTCCGAAGCCGCCGTAGCGATAGAAGGCTAGAAGCAGTGACGACGACGAGTGAAGATGAGACTGGCGCATCTATCACCTCTTCCTCTTCCATTGTGTGATCCTTCTCTTCCTGAATCGCCCAAGGCCAGAGGCCTTTGCGACGTCGGCACGGTCGCAACAGAGTCAGACTTTCATGATCACACCTTTCTTGAACTTCTTGGAGCGCTTCTTCCTGACGACGTAGCCTTGAGGACCAGCGTGTTCATTGGCTGAGAAGCTCAATTGAGCAGTGAAGACCTTCTAAAGGAGGAAGTAATTGCATAGACATGGCGACGGCGTGGCCCCGCGTGGGGGGGTAGCAATGAAGAACAACGCGGTGGACCCTGAAATTACCTGATTAGGCTTAGTGAGGGGGTGGTGTTTTTGCAAAGTTCAGGTGGTGTCTTTGCAAATCGGTGCCTGCGGGGATGTCCTCCTTGGCGAAGAAGGCGCGGTCGTAGATCTCCTGGTCCGTATGGTTGGTTGACGAAGTGTGAACCTGGAGGGAGTGGTTGATGAAGCGGGTGGGCTCGCCGACGTGCATCCCGTCACAAACGTACTTGCAGAGGACGAACTCTGGGTTGAACCAGACCTCGTTGCCCTCGGCGTCGTGTTCGATTGTTCATTTGCCCTCTTCAACTTGTTGAGCGTGCTATTTGATCTTATCGGGGTGAAGTCTGAGGAACTCTGCTTTGATGATGAAATTTATCAAAGTCCATCAAGTAATTGCCGTCATCTGAATTTCTCGTCTTGCCACGTCGATCGGACTCCTCGTTCGTAATTATCTCATCGCAGTAGATGTCGACAAATTGTTCTTTCTGCAAACCGGACAAACAGCGCAAGCCTAACAGCTGTCAGTGAATATTCATAGGTTGATTTGTAGAGAAGACGAGCTTACCCCATCCACGATTCACAGTCTTGAACTCTAGCTTGACTTTACGACTATATTATACAACTCGATTCTTGCAGTTGTCGCCGCAATTGCAGCGCGCATTACACTCATAGGTACAGGAAAGATATTCGCAGCCACAATGTCGTCCATTCTCAGCTCTGCACTCGCATCATATCATGAAATCATCTGGTACTTTGGATAGTGTGCTCTGGTAGCGATCAGCAGCGGGGATGTAAGGGGGAAGGAGGAAGGCAGAACTGATGAATCGTTAGCAGAAACTATATTTTTTTGGAAAAGAATCTTACCTTCATGAAAGAACTGAGCGATTTACTTGTTCATGATATTTTTCTCTGAGGAAGTTTTCTGCGCTTCTGGTGAAGGTTTTTAGGGAAGTTGGTTCTCAGGTCGTAGATGGAAAGAGGGGAAAAAGAAAAGTTCATTACTCAAGCTGTCTATCTACTGCTACTGTGCTGGAAGTGGAAAAGAAATCGAATCGCTTGGGAAATCAATGCTGCCGCCGTCATGAAACAGGCCTCCATCCCGCCTCGAGCACAGCGGCTGATGAAGAAACAGAAAGGAAATCGCTAGGAAAACAGGCAGGAAAATCGACAAGAAGACTAAGTGAAGAAATAGCCTCGGCACCGCTTCGCCCCGCACAAGCACTTTGCAGGGCGGTAGCTCTTCAGCCTCCCCGCCTCATCGGCCATCTTCTTCGTGATGACAGCCCTGTCATCTTCGTCCTTGTAGTCGAAGGTGAGCTCGATGCTTGCGGGAATGTCCTCCTTGGCGAAGAAGGCGAGGTCGTAGATCTCCTGGTCCGTATGATTGATTGACGAAGTGTGAACCTGGAGGGAGTGGTTGATGAAGCGGGTTGACTCGCCGACGTGCATTTCGTCACAAATGTACTTGCAGAGGACGAACTCTGGGTTGAACCAGACCTCGTTGCCCTCGACGTCGTGTTCGATTGTTCATTTGCCCTCTTCGACTTGTCGGGCGTGCTATTTGTGTTGATATATGAGGGTCAGAGCGAATATGTGCATGTAGATATATTGACTATGTAGTAGGTGCATATATCTAGTAGATAGGAACTATCGGAGGAAGGAAGAAGTGGGAGGTGAGCTAAATACCCCTAGCGCCAAGCCGGAGCGAAGATAACTAAACACCGGGGTTATACGTATGCATTACGTACGAACATACCCCATTTCCAACATATTTTCCGGTGATTTTTGAACCGTTGAGCTCGTCTTGACCGACTCTACAATTGGCGTCATAGAAAGTTCTTCGTCAGAGGGCGGCTTTGCGCTATTCGGGGGGGTGACCGATCGACCGGGGGGGTGGCCCCGCTAGCCGTCGACGGCCTAGCGCCCCCCCGTGGCCTAGAGAATCAGGACCTGAGGGCGTAGGTAGACTTCGAGAGGAGTTGAGGAGGAATTTGCGTTGAGAAGTGCAATGCTTTGCTTTTAAAATTATACTTAAACAAGCGTCAGGCTTAGAGGTGCGATATAGAGCCAAAGATGTCAACCCTCCACGCAGAAGTCATGCCGCTTGGCCTGTAAAGGCAGCAACACTATACTGGCAGTGATGAAACAGCACCACGATAACTTCATCATAAGGAGTCAAAGACATTACAGTATCCTGTAGCCGTAAATCTTGCTTCGGATTAATTCTTACATTGATAATATCGAGCTATATTAACATGGAGCAGAGCGAACCGTTATAGTATACTAATTGAGGCCTGAGATGACTTTATCTCTTGATGACTGGCTGATGAATAATGACAGCTTTGATTTTGTCTTCTCGATCGCTATATATGTTCAAATGCCCCTTTGATTTGCTATTTACGAAGTTCAAATATGTTCACTTCAAGTCAACTATTTGAAGAGAAATATTGGACTTCTTGCCTCTTCGATCGCGTCTGTGGTAATGAGAAATTAGTCGTGGCTGGCGGGAAAGATAATATGTTGCGGGTCTGGAATCATGAAAACGCGTTTATATGGTGGCAGTGCCCAGAAAAAATTACCTCTATAGCTGTTGCATGTTCCCAGATTGCCGTTGGAACCTTAAAGGGTAAAGTGTTTCTTTTGCACTGCCGTATAAAGAACGGTATCCTAAAACTCAAGCAAAAAAGCATCCTTTCTTCAAATAGTTCCTTTCCTGTTTACAAAGTTCGATTGTGGAATATCAAGAACGTAACCGAATGTTTAGTCTTTGGAAAGAATCAGGTCTATTCAAGTAAATGGAACGTCGACACCGTCGAATCCAATATCATTGTTAAGGCCTTGACTGAAAACACACCAGAAACGCGACAATATCACTATTATCTAGATGGAGTACAAACCGCACCGTCAACGTATCTCCTTGTTGGCATTGACGAAGATCGACAGAACATCGTAGCAAGTACTAATTGTCATGGAGTTGACAAATTCACATGGCGTTATGGACAGAAAGGCGCAGAATACTACCTTCTTGATGTTTCATCAACGGGGTGGATTCTTGTGACGGACTTGAAATTACATCAAACCCTACTTATTAACATTTTTACGAGCATTTGCTCAACACAGCCATACTTCATTTCTGGTTGTCTTCTGTCTACGTCGTCGACAGAGGTGCCGTTGTATGTTTTATCCTCTAATTATCCTTCTGCTCTTGGAGTTTATAGTTTGAATATTGCCAAGCAGAAGTCTAAACCTAAACTTTTACAGAGCTGGGGTGATATGAAACTTCAAAACGACAGTAAGAACAAGCAATTTGCAACCGTCGCAGCTTGCAAAGGTAACATATTTATTATCTTGAACGATAAAACAAGCCACTGTTCCTCGGTTTGGCTCGTTCATCAAAGTCCTGAAGATATAAGATCTCACACTCCCTTCGTCACCAGCTTTCCCAAGCCTTATGAACCTTCGTGGTTACAAAGCTCAACATCTAAGCACGACCGTATCATCGACTCCACGTATTTTCCCAATACTCATATCTTATATGGAGCATTGTTAGTACAAGAGAATGAATGTCAATATATCCGCCCTTGGACTTACGATGATAAAGATTTCCGTTGTACTTCACTGCGGGTACCAGATGATGAAAATTACACCAGAATCGCAATGAATCAGAATATAACAGTTCTGTGCTCTGAGTCGCTTCACAACTCTGTTGCTGTATTATTCTTTCAACAATCTACAGAGTTGACTGCAACTTTTACTTGGAGCATATGTGACGTCAATTCGCATGTGATAAAGCTCATAAGTCTTGAATCAACAAATTTCTGTCTGGCCACAGAGAAGGAGCTGATAGTTTTCAACAAAGAAAATGTCATATATCGGCATAAAATACATCAGTCTTCAATTAAAGATCTACGCTTCAATCCCAAGACTGGACAACTGAGAGTTTTCACCAGGACTTGCATTCGAACATACGACATAAAATTACAAGTCATTTCTAAAGAAAAACATTCAATTAAATTTGAGGATGGTGAAGAGTGGATGATTGATACTTATGGTAAAACCTGGGTCGTCATTGATGTTGATACGGAACAGCTTCATTTCTTTCCAAAAGGACGATTGACAGTCTTGACACTTTACGATAATAGACTATCATTTCTCAGTCTTTCCAAGGATGGAAAACTCGTTTTCGAAGATTGTAGTGAGGGGTCTGATATCCGTTGCTTCTCATTAAGGGGAGCTAGTATATCTCTGGATGAGGACGAGGTTGATTGGAGTCTAGTCCGTAATTATGGGTTTGACCTAGGTCAGGCGCAAGGGTACGAATCTAGTAACCGACTCTTTCTGTCGAGTGATGACAACTTTAGTGTCATTGAAGCAGATCAGGGCAAACGCAAAGAGCGGTTTCTTTTTGGTTATAGAGTCCCGGAGTGGTTCGATGAGAATGATTCAAATTGATTATGTTCATTCGAGAGTGTGGGGGCGCGAGGGGCTGGCACGGCTGGGAAGTAGAGCAAAGGGATGCTTGGTCGGGGATGGACATAGGTGATAATCTTTCCTTGAGCCCTCTCTTTGATGGTGAATATTTAATCCTCTACACACTTATGCTGCACCTCACATTCAACAGACAGCACGGGAGGCTCTACGATAAATGTGTTGAAAATAGGGGAGTTGGTAACCTCCGCCTGCTAGATAGCCTCTTAACAACAACAACCTCAATATCAATATGCCCCCATATGACCTCGTTTTCCACCAAAATGGATATTACCAGAGTGGCCTTAGCGAAGCTTCTGCCAATGAATATATCCTTTCAATGATTGAGCAATTCAATGCCGCATTGGAAGCCAAAATTTTGTTGAAAATAGGGGTGGTAATCTCCGCCTTCATAGGGCTGATAGGGCTGGGGCCCATCTACATAGGCCGCCCAGCTAAGGTAGGTGGTAAGTGGTCAGCTTCCACAATTTCGATTTGTCTATGTAATCGCCTGGTCATACATATGACAGTTCATGTTGCGCATTCTATCGATGTGACTGCTCAATGGAATATATTAAGGATAATTTTGGCCAAATTACATGTATCTTAGCATACACACAGCGCCTAGTGCCATCGTCATAGGCTGCATGCATCGACCGCCATTACCGCCAGTCTTACTGAAGCAAGAGTGTATTCTGATCGTTGGTTGCCAAGAGTTGCATCAGGTGACCCAACATCAAAATTCTTCGACCTCGCACTATGTTTTTCGCTGCGTTGACCCGTGCAAGTCGTTTTCTTCCGTTTAAACTACCATCATTCCTTTTTCTTTCGCTTAAACTACCATTCTGGTTTTTACAGTTCATTGAAGTCGTTGTACGTACATCAGGTGACCGAGACACTTCCAAAACAATGCTCGACGGTGGCGAACATCACCAAGTTCGGCACAACGTCAATTACAGAACGCGATGGTGTCCCAGTTTTCGAGAGTGAAATCTATTCAAACGCGGGATTTACGATGTAAAGAGAGTATGAACGCTACATCTCTGGCACAAAGTTTTCTGTTTTGCCTACAGCTACAGGATATCCAAGAGACGACACTTCTAGGCACGGCTGGGTTGGGAAACGAAGAAGCCGATACACCTGATTGAATGCTATTCCAAGTTTGGATATGAAAGAAAACGTAGAAAAGCCATATTCCAGCACGGACAGTCGTATATTCATTTAATCGGCATGCAAGGTCCGCTGACTTCGATGCCAAAGGTGAGTCAGCTTTCCAGGCCAACGTTCATCAACAGTTCGAGTGTTTGAGCAGCAATTTCAGGATCGATGACTTGCCGGGTGAGGCAGCCCCACACAACATGCTCTCTTGGACTACAGCATGCGCTCTCCAGCAAGAGCTTGGCAATTCTCTGATCCCCTTGAGCAACAGCCTGTAACAGCGCAGCCTGTTCATTCGTAGTCTTGAAATTGATGTTGACTGGGATTTTCGACAGTGGTAATAATTCCAAGATCGAATCCTCTCCTCATGCAGCGGCTTGAGATATCCTTTCTTCAACCTCAGCCCCATCATGCTGCAGTAGTTGTGCCAATGACAAACTCACGCCCGAGGTAGCTAGGTATAGCATGGAGTCAGCTCCCACTGGATTGGCGTTGATATCAGCCGACTTTCCCGGAAGTGGCTGCCCGGTTGAATGATGTTCCATCAAAGTAGCTTGGTAAAGCGAGGTCTCTCCTTTTGGCATCTCGAGGTCGAGATTGACAGGCTTCGCCAGCAAATTCTGGACTATCCGGTGTTGGCCTCTAGATCACGCGATATGTCATGCAGTATATCCAACAAGGGCATTATTGACATTAGGACCATTCTTGATCAGAAATGTGGCCATCGACGTGTCTCCTCTCCGGACCGAGTGATCGAGTACCATTGCCCCAATTTCGTCTTTTATCTCCAAATCGACACCATTCATTACGAGGGGTCGAGCAATCGACTGATCACCCTTCAGTGCAGCTTCGAAAAATCCCTCCATCTCTGGTTGTGGGAATTTAATGAGGAAAAATTCTGGACCAAGGCAGGAAGAATTCTTGGTTCCATTCCTGATTAACAGCATCAATTCTCTTGCTCTCCACCTTCATCACGGTCTTAACGCTCACAGCCTCAGTCGCCTTCTCATTTCAGGATTGTTTCTCTGTATCTGCCCCAAAATCCGTTGGTTGTCGCACAATGCTGTGCTTTCATGAACAGGCATCATGTGGTCGAGGAGGCTGCCAAATCATGTTGTTTCACACCTCTGTCAAGCCAAATCTGCACCGGCAGGGGAAACTGTAGAATGTTTGATGATGGAGTCGGAAGTGATGGGCAGATGGTTATGAGCGTCGCGCTGTTGGTACGGAAGTAGAGAGGCCATGGCCGCAATTCAAAATACTCAGCGTCGGAAATGTGCAGTTCTTTGTCGGCGGTGGTTCTGAGGCTATGACTTGTCTGTTACCGAAGTAAAGTCCTTGCCGTTGGACCTTCTGTAGTGCGGTAGGGAGTGTAAGGTGGGGTGCTCGTAGCCCATTCATTGCTGTTGCCAGCTATTCGAAGCTGCTGTCTGTCAGCTCCCTGCAATGACATCTTTGATCAATGTTCCTTATGAAGCTGTGATCATGTCTTTCGGCTTGCACATGAGTGGGAAACATCGCAGGCAGAAGCCTGCGCTTCAGTTGGTACTCTACTCTAAGGTACTGTTACTCGAGTAGAGTTCCATGAGGGGTATTAGCGTATGCAGAAAGCTATGGATTCCTTGGCATCGCAATTGTCGCGCCCCCCCCCAAATTTGTATAGATCTTTCGACATTTCAATTCGTTCAAACCCACTCAACATCTATTATCGCATCAAAAACAGGCTCAAATAGGTGAAAATGAAGCTATTCATACACTACTAATCTAATTCTATAGTACCAGCTTCAAGGTCTCTTTCCAAGGCTTTAATATCAGCTTCAAAGATATAATCTTCGACGCTATGCTTGAAATGCTGCTTTGGAAACCTGTCACAGCGACTTCTTGCTACTGCATAATGCAGAAATTCACCAAAAGTGCCTTCGAAATGAGGTCATATCTCCTCGAAATGTCTTCTGACCCAGGCCTTCAGCACACTGAAACTAAGCTCAATGGGGTTGAAGTCCGAAGAGTATGGTGGCAGATATCGTACCTCACACCCGTGTGAGATAATGAGTTCCTCGATACGAGCGTTACAGTGTATGCTGGCGTTATCCATGATGATTACACTCTTCGGGGCCGGAAAGTGACTGCATAGAGGTAGCAGTTCATCTGCTAGCCATCGAAAGAAAGCCTCGCCGTTGAACCAGCCTTCACGAATACCGATACAGGGTAGATATTCATCTATCGTGTAAGCCGGAAGAACACTCCAGCAATGCCCTCTCTTTCTAGAGGCTTGGTAGCGAGCTGATTCACCAACTGGTGCGTAGGCTTGATGACGTCATCCCGTAGTCTCGTTGAAGAGAGTCTCGTCAACGAAGACAAGCTGCTCAGCCGTCAGTCGCAACAGGTCAGCAATCCAGTTTAATCGCAGCTCATCGTTCTGTCTGATGCCCACACGCTGTCCCTTCTTATTGCTCCAGTGTCTCTTCTTCAGAATCCTCGATATCGTGGACTGATGAACATGTATACCCCACTCTTCCCATAGGAACCACACCATCTCTTTCTGCATGGCCCATGGCTGTTGCTCTAGATATGTAATAAGAGAGTCTTCAGCGGCTGGAAAGATCTTACGGGGGGCCCCCTTGGGTCGAAACTGAGGCCTGCACGGCGAATGATATATAAACAGGTTCTCTTGTATATTATAAACGGTATCAAAATGACAGTGAACCTCTTCGGCGATAGCTAGGGGGCGCCAGTGTAGTAGTAGAAGGCGTACTATTTTGGAGCGAATGGATGGATCCAGTGAGCGAGGCATAGCTATTTGACAGGTCAGTAAGTGCTTTTGAAAACAGCTTCAAATTTACCTGTTTGATTGATTTTTCGATTGATTTTTCCAATAGAGCGTTGAAGGTTTGAGAATGTCAAGAATGTCTGAATTCAATAGTAAATTTGGGGGGGGGCGCGACAATTGCGATGCCAAGGATTCGATACCTTTCTGCATACGCTAATAGTATCTTCGAGCGAAGAGCCGGAGCCAGTGCACCTGTCATAGCTAAAAGGATGTCAGCACTGTGAAAGGTTTGAACAGCTTCAAATTTACCTGTTTTGATTTTTCTATTGATTTATTCAATAGAGCGTTGAAGATTTGGGAATGTCAAGAATGTCTGGATTCAATAGTAAATTTGGGGGGGGGGGGCGCGACAATTGCGATGCCAAGGAATCCATAGCTTTCTGCATACGCTAATAGTTCTAACGTGACCTGTAAGGCTGACACCCGAGCGCGCAGTTCCACTCAGCTTGCCTCTGCATGTTCGTACGTTGATCGCTCTTTTGCGAATCCTCGTTCTTAGGTGTCTACTTTGCTGGCCAGACTCTATAGAACGGGTCTTCACGAAGTTCATTCCGTTTTCAATTTTCATATC
>JAABUY010001475.1_pt1 | contig 31525 bp, 33 predicted proteins | sample 5560271 | NCBI WGS metagenome assembly JAABUY01 (sample SAMN10711886, study PRJNA513374) | rock metagenome | isolation source: Antarctica rocks | place: Antarctica: Victoria Land, University Valley | reverse complement strand
TTTCCTTATTGTCTATCCTTTATTCCTAAATTACAGTTCTAGCTGAGAGACGTGGCTACGAGCGATGCTGGGAAAGTGCAGAAAATCTACCGACGACTGCGAAGGTTTAGGATTTGGGGGAAAAAGTGAAAAGCGGGGTTGAAAGATTTGGTCTAGAGGGGGGGTTGGGGCGAAGAAAGGGGCTGAGACAAGAGAGAACGAAGAAGATGGAAAGTAAAAGGGAAGACGATAAGAGACCGCACTGAAAAGGAAGAAAAAGAAGAAAGAAAAATAGAAAGGGGTAATAAGATAGGGAACAGAAACCATAAAAATCGAGAAGTGTCAAAGCCATCAAAAACCCCGTAAAGCCAAAAAAAGGAAATCCAAATCAAAAATAAATAAAAAAGCCCATATTCCCATCCTCCCCCCACGTCCCCCCCTCCCTTTTCCACCAACCAAAAAAAGAAAGAAAAAAACAAGCAGCCAAAAGCCCCCGAAACTAGAAACTAGAAACGAAATTCAACAATACCACGAATCCCCCCCCCCCCAAAAAACAATCCAAAAAACAACAGCGAAAGGAATTACAACCCCATAACCCACCTTTCCCTCACCAACCCCCCCCCCTTTCCCATCCCATCCCTTTCAGTCCCATTCCACCACTTTAATTCCTCCTCAAACACCAGAAAAATCCCCCTTTCCTTTGCCAAAAAGAAAAGACGGGAAACACACACCTTTCCACACAAAGTACAAACCGAACCGAAATAATATATCCCCCACAGACCCAAAAAACCAAATTTAAAACATCTTGCACCTTTTTTACCGTTTACTGTACTAGGCGTTTGCATTATTCCCCCTCGGTTTATTCTCAATCCCCCCCCCCCCCCCCAACCAGCTTTCTCATCAATCAATCCCCTTCGCACACCAACCCCCCCCTTCCTCTCCCTCCTCCACCCCCTTCGTCACGTCTCTCTCTCCTCTACAACAACTCGCTGCTGGAGAAAAGTTTTCTAAAACGGAGAGGAATGCTGCGGATGTCTCGAGCACGGCACATAAAGATCAAAGCAGAGCGGGGTGAGGGGATTTTGGGTGTGTGTAGATGGCTGTGGTGACGCCAGGGGAGCGCTTCAAGCTCGTGGCTGAGTGGCATACTGTATGTGGGTTTGGTTTTGGAAAACACTCTCGAAGCCATTGGCTCACAATGGTCTACATGAATATCATAAAAAAACCTTGGCATTCTCTAAAACATGCCAAGTTTCTAGATACATCCATCCAAAGACTTTCGTTTGAATGATTCTGGCTATCGATCATGAATATCTCCGTCTCGCTGATCAAAGGCCAGCAAGTTGCTTTTACGTGCAAATGTATGAAGATGGTATGGATCTGCCACAAGAAAATGAAAACGCAACAAGTATGAAAATCGTGATATGGCTGATGCCAGGCTGCTAAAGTATCTGCCGAAAGATTGCAGGTAGAGCCAGGCGAAATAGCTGTTTTCGGGTCGGCAAGGCTAGATGCTGCACCGGTAGCAGAAATAGCCACGTAAGATGATGGCTGGCTGCTCTTAGGACTAGAGTCCGCAGAAGCAGGAAACAGCCAGGTAAAAAGGGAATTTTGGGCAAGTGTTGATCTTGAAAACATAATGGGGCCGTAATGCAAAAAGAAAAAAACCACGGGGTAGTCTATGCGTAAAGATACAGAAAGAAACAAAACACCTTCTCGGTATGTCGTCGTTACCAAACCCGCTAGAGAAGCAAATGCCCTCGTGAGATCAAGCAATACTGGATATCGAACACCAAGTAAAGCGCAAAGACTGCAGATACGCCCAATGGTACAGCAAGTGCTCAAGGCGCCACACCTGGTATTGAGTTGTTCAACCTCCAAAGCTATGTGCAAATCGTAATGCTTCGTAAAGGTAGAAGATAATGTGACATTTGCAAGTCAATCCTGGGCCGTATTTGCGTAATATTCGTTTCGTCGTTCGTTGTACAACATGGTAAGTCTGCAACTAGTATAAAGCTCAGAAGTAGTTGAACCCGTTGAGTTGGGGAGCGCGGGCGTATGGTGTGGGCTGATGTACAGAGTTTGCGCTAGCGTCAGAACCGAACTGGGTGAAGGTGTTAGATCCGTTGCTGAAGGTCTGCGAATGTGCTGCTGATCCGGCTGTGCTGGATGGCGAATAGGATGCCAAGTTGTTCAAGTTACCATTGGCCAGATAGGCGCCGTGTGTGGGCGAGACGTATGCACCATTCATACCCTGGAAACCATTAACAGCTGGTGCTGGATAAGAGTTGGGTACTGTTTTGGTGTTCATCTGTCGTGGTAATGGGATCTGTCCTGGCGAAGACGCATCATTGGGAGTGGCACCACCACTGAGGCGGCCCTGGCCTTCATTTCCAGATATGCGACCATGGATGCGGCGTCCGTAAGGGGTTGAACGAACAGCTGGCAGAATCGGACGGATAGCCTCAACCAAGCGAGACTTGGTCTCTGGGTCGGCGTAGTCTAGAGCTGTCTGGACAACGTAGTTGGCGAAAGAATCGCGGAGCATCTTTTCAAGCTCGTTGGCGTTCAACATCTCCTCGATCATCATACGGGTAACGCTCGATTGGGCTCCACGGAGACATTTTTCCATAACGTTGGAGCTAAACTTCTGCTTCGACAACAAGGGAATGCTGCCTTGGAAGCTGTAACACAGTGGGTCGGTAAAAGCAGGCTCGGCGAGGTCTACAATGTATTGTAACACGTAATTTCCAAAGGGGTCCTGAACAAGGGAAAAGGCATTGGCGGTGATTTGACTAATGAGGTGTGCTTTTTGATGACCAGATGCATGATCGATACAACGCTGCAAAACGCAGCAACCGTGGCGATGAGTACCGACGACGACGCAGTTGATGCCAACAGCGTCAAAAATGAACTACACCCGATTACTTATAGTCAAATAGATCAACATGTTGAGACCATACCTGAGCGTCTTCCGGAGAGAGACGGTTAAGACACTTTTGAATTACATGGTTGCCATTCAGATCCTGAATCAACTCAACTACTCTATCTTTCAAAGCTTCGATAATGGTTTGAATCTAATCCAGAGTCAGCGAAGACAAACGATCAAAGAGAAATTGAAGTCATACCTGCTCTCGTGTAGAGATGAACTCGATCATCTTCTGCAATGCACGAGTCCCATGTTGATTAAGAGCAATCTTGACCATCTGTGGTGCAGCGTTGTTGATCAATACTGTGCGTTGATCGTCGTTTGAGAACTCAAGTAGCTTCTGGCACAAGTAGTTGCCGAAAGGATCTGACAAGGTCAGCTAAGTCATCTTTGTTTAAGGTTCTCAACGTACCAGTCATCAGCTCTACAACATGCTGGTTTGTTTCAACGAAAATCAAATGCACATGCTCAGGATCGCGTTCTTCTAACTTCTTTTGTAAATAACGGCATCCATGCTGATCTTTGCACAGCCCATAAATCTCGCCCTGAAGATGCTCCAACTTGACGTTGGTAAAACGAGCATTCTCTTCTCCATTCTGTAGACGACGCTGCTGGATGACCCTAGCTTGGCTATCGCCGAAGCGACCTGGGGGTCCATAGTTGGGGTATTGAGAGAAAGAAGAATGAGATTGATATGCCTGCATCGGATTGTTGAAAGGTATAGGACTCGCCATGTGCATCGGGCTCATTCCCATATTCATTAGTTGCATCCCGTATCCACCATAGTAAGCAGGGCTCGGATACTGAGCCGCGTTGTTCATGTGGGTCACAGCGCTGGGAGCCGATTCAGTCGGCGACGGCGCCGTTGTAGACGGACCAAAGGGTGCTGCACTAGCTTGTAGACCTGACTGGAAGTAGCCATAGCCACTACTTGGCTCTTCGCGACGCCCTTCACCTCCTGAAAACTCGCGGCTGTGGCGATTGTTGACGGCATTGTTGACGGAGTTATTAATGGCGTTGTTGTTAACAGCATGTGGGGGGATACGACCAAGGCTGGCATTGTGATTATGAAAGTGTTGCTGCGCATGTGTCTTTGGAGGCGTGATCGTTGTTCCGAGGCCATTTGTGGTCTTCATGGTGGGAATATCGTTCGTAGAGTACGATGACTGGATGTTGGCCAAAGTAGGTCTACCCGATGTCGTATCATCAGACAGGGCCAATCCCGCCAGACTCGATTGAGCGTACGATGCCAATGTTGCCTCCATCGAGTGCCGATTGGGTTGACGTGAGCTACCGATAGCTTCAGGAGACTTTTGTGATCCGCTCTGCGAAGTACCATTGCTGGGATTCCCATTCGGAACAGAATTGAAGGTATTCTGAGGGAGACTGGGCTGAGAAGAGCGGTGACGGGCAAACGGTGTCCACCCATTGGGCTGCGAGTCTGGACCAGGGGATTGAGAAAGCGCTAGGTCTAGCGCAGCTGAAGACGCCGATAGCTGTAGAGATCCGTTAGTACGACCAAAAGCTGAAGTAAAGGCGTTACTTACGAGGCCGGGATACTCGTCTCGGCGGACGAGGATCGGAAATTTGTCGTCGGTAGCGTTCATTTGAAGGTAGCTCTTCACATCTGGCGAAGTCGCGGATTCTTTCTTTGACGCTTCGTCATCGTCTGTAAAAAGAAAGCTTGTTGTATTGATCTGACCCAATCCCACGGCTGGGGAGTACTCAGTGTTGGCTCCGTTGATACGACCTCTGGACCCAGTTACCGGCATCGAGTATCGGTTTTTCCTAAGGCCTGAGTTAGCACAATATCAAGGGAGCAGTTCCACTCGAGGGCGTTGGTTGGCCCCATGAGCGTCAAAAATGGCAGAGCAAACGGAAACCCAGGCTACGCTTACGACGAGGATAAACGATGCAAATGATCGATATAATGAATGCAAAATAGGTCAACAAGGTGAAGGTGACTTACGCTGCTCCGCCACGTTGTGTTGTCGAACTAATCTCAGGAACATAACCTGCAATCCTATCGCTCGAGCCCCGCCTAGAGCCCGGCACAGATTTCGATGGCAATGTATCCGAATTGATATGATTATGAAGAGTCTGTGCTAATTCCGAAGGTGGAGATGTCAATTGAGAACCCGAACGACTGGTACGGTTCAACCCTGGGGGCGATGTCAAACTCGAGGATGAGTAACGATTGGTTCGTGAAAAGACCGAAGGATAGCCATGGTCACGATACTCTGGAGGTGTGGTTGGTTCGCTCTGATGTCCAGTAGACAAGTTAACACGATGTAGTTCTTGTGCCATTTGGTCCAACTCTTGTTTCTCCTTTGCCTGCTGCATGTTGAATATTTCGAGCTCTGCATCAAATCTTCTACGCTGCTCGCGTAACATTTCGTACTCTTGACGCTTCTTCTCAAGCTGTTATTTATCAGCGACAAGTCCTACAATCGGCAATGCAGATGTAAAGGCTTCAATCTGACATGTTTTGGGAGAAAGGTGAGGTGGGGGAGGAGGGGTGAAGCTTACTAGCTGGACCTTGTGAAGAGTCTAAGGGAAAGGAATGTCAGCAATTGTTCGTGAATGCTAGCTTCAAGCAAGGACCAACGAGTGATGGAAGTAAGTGATGTGTTCAGAGTTACACGAAAAGGGTGCGATTGCGAGCGGGGAAGTGACGAACTCACCGTTGATGATATTTCTATCGGCTCCAGCGCTTGCCCCGGTTGTTGCCCAATTGGTGTCAACGTTGACATCTTGCTCAAATCCGTGGTGAAGCGGCGTTGTAGACTTGCTCGAGCGTCATTGGAGGGTTGAGAGTGACTGGTCATGAAGCTTCCGCTGTATCGCGAAGGGGTTGTGTAACCGCTGTTGGTCTCACTTGATGTTGCTTGCGGATTCTTGGATCGCAAGTCGTCAAGACGACTGGTGAGGGAGTTGTTGAATGCCATGCTGGTCTATGATCACCTCAGTAAGTACGAGCCTCTAGCACATCGGTGCATGTTCATGTCAAGAATGAAGATTCAAGATGAAGATGCTTGGCGGCGAGGATGAAGCAAGGAGCAAGGGGGTGAATAAGGGACTACACGATTGATTGAATGAGGGGTGAATGATGGCAACGGAAGGCTTTGAGCTCACCGTAAATGATGTCAATCTGGGGCCGGCTGTATCTCAATCGGACAGACAAGTGAATGAAATTGCGTGCAGTGGGTCGGCCTGCGAAGCCCCTGCTGTCTTTTGATTCTTGGGCCCGGCACAGCTTTCCAAGAGAGTACCAATGATGATATGAAGAGGCCCTTAGTACAAGTACAACAGAAATGATGGGGGGGGGAGGGGGGAAGGTCGAGGTTGAGGGTAAAAATAGGGAATTGAATGGTTGAGGGGAGTTGCCAGTGAGAGTTCAAGATGGGGGTTCTCCGCTAGCGGCACTGGTAAATGCTGGTAAATTACCCCTGTCACTACTAGAGCAGAACAGACATGAGGGAGACGACAAACCACTTGATTTTGACTTGTCTATCAACGCCACTTCAGAGAAGCTGTCAGAGGCAATCTGTCGTAGGGTTGATTGACTTGAATCCTACACGGAGTACTGTTCAGAGTGCTGTGCTTGCATGCGTGATGGCTACATCTGGCGACTTTCTCCCTACTTATTCTGCATGGAAGCTGTCGTTGGTGGCACAGAAGCCAGCACATGTACATTAAATCGAATATCCGCAGATCAATCAGGTAGGTCCCTTAGGTACTTCTGGAAGCGCCATCCATCTGCACGGTTATATGTAAAGTATTTTCCGGACTCACTCTACTGATACTAGTAATTCTTAATGAATTGTTGTGGGTCTGCGAGTGATACTGTACTACCGTACGGAATACCTTACCTCTCATACAGTTTCTTTCAGCGGGAGGAAGCGAATTGGTTTCCTTCCAGTAAGATCCCTTAGGTACCGTATGTATGATAGAACAACACACGCTCGGAAGAGGCTCTTTGACGTTGTACCAAATCAGATGTGGGGGAAGGATGAAGGAAGGCCGTTCTCCCCCGGGCTTCTTGCCGTGCCGGCGTGTGGAGAGTTTCAGAGCTTCGACGATTGATTGACCAATGGGTGTTGTACTGATCACATGCATGCATGAACTTGCTCATGTCGATGAGCGGCCTCGGCCTCGATTGTTACTTGTATCTTTTGCCTCCAGGTTGCACAAGCAGATGATGGTCGTGGTTGTTGCTGGCCAACCCCACATCTTGAAGTTGCTTTGAATCCTCTGGACCAACAGGGGACTACAAATGTACGTTGACTACCTCACCTTCTGCAGTTGGGACTCGGAGGAGAGAAGCGGTGAGCGTTGAGCTAACTGTCTTGGTGTTAGCCGCCACTACGACACACTCCAATCCAGGGTCCAGTAGATTTGCGCTTGATCGACAGAATCCTTCTATTCCTCTTTGGGCTTGCTCGCTGTCGATGGAGGAGCGACGCACGAGCGACGCACGAACATCAAACTGTTATTGTCATGGCTCCTGCAACTGCACGCAAGAGACCGCCAGAACCGGTAGAAACTACGGAAGTCATCGTAGAAGGCCAGGATCTGGTTCAGGTATGTCCTTCTCAAGCCTGCTAACGAAACCCGACGATGCTGAGAATATTCAGCCAGCAGCTAAACCTCCAGCAAAAAAAGGAAGAAAGCCAAGCCAACCCAAAAAAGCAGTTCATCATGATGAGGCACAAGATGTTCCTGCGGCAGACCAGCAAAAAGCCAAGAGAGCTGGTCAAGAAGATGTAGCTAACCCTGTGGGATTTCATTTCCTTTCGGCAAGTCTAACCCGACTTAGGGCTTTGATTCTCTCCTCGAACCGTTTTATCAAGGCAAATCACTCACTGCACCCATTGATACGGCAAAGGTACGTGGATGCTCTCGATTCATGCTCTCTCTCGCACTTTTGCACTTTACTCAACGCTTTCAGGACAAATGGAATCTTCTTCCGGCCTTTCTGAAAGTAAAAGGGCTTGTCAAGCAGCACATTGACTCGTTCAACTTCTTCATGGAAGTGGAGCTGAAGAAGATCGTTGAAGCAAATCGGACCGTCGTTAGCGATGTGGATCCGAAGTTCTTCCTCACCTTTACCGACATCTACATTGGGAAACCGAATCGCCTTGACGAGGAGCAGTCCGATTATTCAAGGTCGGAATGGAATTCAACTGTGACGCCGAATGAGTGTAGGTTACGGGATTCAACCTACGCAGCCCCGATCCTTGTCAACATCTCCTACTGGCGTGGAGTTCGTGAGGTTCGGAGGAAGGCAGTCTCGATTGGCCGGCTACCGATGATGCTCCGGAGTTCTAGATGCGTTCTCACGGACAAGGCCGAGAAGGATATGAGTCTCCTTCATGAATGTCCGCTGGATCCTGGTGGCTACTTTATTGTCAACGGCACCGAAAAGGTCATCTTAGTCCAAGAGCAACTTAGCAAAAACCGAGTTATCGTAGAACGGGAGTCTCGGAAAGATACGGTTCAAGCATCCGTCACAAGGTAGACGTCCCCGTGAATTGCGATCTTCCGACACTAATCTGGACAGTTCAACGCATGAGCGCAAGTCAAAGAGCTACGTTGTCATGAAGAATGACCGGATGTTTTTGAAGCATAACGTTCTCAACGAAGATATCCCCGTTGTGCTTATCTTCAAGGCCATGGGCGTACACTCCGACAACGAAATTTTCCTTATGGTTGCAGGAAAAGACGCCACGTACCAAGATCTTTTCTTGGCCAACTTCGAAGAATGTGCAAAGCTCGGGGTTTATACCCAGCATGAAGCCCTGGAATATTTAGGCGCCCGTATAAAACTCGTCCGGAAGAATGTCGCTGGGATGCCGCGAAGAATGTACGCTCAGGATGCCTTGGAGGCTTTGCGTTCCGTTATCATAACGCATGTCCCGGTGGAAGGCTTAAATTTCCGGCCCAAAGCCCTGTACGTGGCCTTCATGGTGCGAAGAGTATTGATGGCACTCCATGACCCCAGCTTGGTGGATGATCGAGACTATGTTGGGAACAAAAGACTTGAGCTAGCCGGTCAGCTCTTGTCATTGCTTTTTGAGGACTTGTTTAAGAAATTCAATCGTGATGTCAAGATGACTATTGACAAAACTCTGAAAAAGCCGGCCAGGACAGAAGCATTTGATGCTTTTAACATCTTGCAGGTGCACGCTAACCACATCACACAAGGTATGAACCGGGCAATTTCAACAGGCAATTGGGACTTGAAACGTTTCCGAATGAAGCGAGCCGGTGTCACACATGTTCTGAGCCGTTTGAGCTACATCAGCGCATTGGGTATGATGACGAGGATTACCAGTCAATTTGAGAAAACGAGAAAGATTAGTGGGCCTCGAGCTTTGCAGCCTTCTCAATTTGGAATGCTGTGTCCGTCTGACACACCTGAAGGAGAGGCCTGCGGCTTGGTGAAAAATTTGGCCTTGATGACGCATATCACTACCGACGACGAGGAAGATCCTGTCCGAAGACTAGTTTTCATACTTGGAGCTCAGGACATTGCCGCTGTCGATGGTAAAGACTTGTATGCCAGAGGCGCATATATCATCTTTATCAATGGTACACCAATTGCATTGACCCGTCTGCCAAAACAATTCCTTGACGCTTTCCGGAGACTTCGTCGTCTAGGGCGGATTTCAGAATTCGTAAGTATCTTCATCAACCATCATCACAATGCAGTCCACATTGCTACCGATGAAGGTCGAATATGCCGTCCACTGATCATCGTCGAGAAACGCAAATCAAAAGTTACTGTGAATTTCTTACGGATGTTGCGAAAAGGCAAGATTGATTTCGACGGGTTTCTTTCTCGTGGACTTGTCGAATACCTTGATGTTAACGAAGAGAATGACTCCAATATTGCTATGTACGAGAACGACGTCAACGATGCTACGACCCACCTCGAAATCGAGCCATTTACAATCTTAGGAGCAGTTGCTGGCCTCATTCCATATCCCCACCATAATCAATCACCCAGAAATACCTATCAATGCGCCATGGGTAAACAAGCCATTGGTGCCATTGCACATAATCAGTTCCTACGTATCGATAGCCTACTCTACCTTATGGTCTACCCGCAGAAGCCTATGGTAAAGACACGAGCCATAGAGCTGATTAAATATGACAAATTACCTGCAGGCCAAAATGCCACTGTGGCCGTCATGAGTTACTCTGGCTACGATATCGAGGATGCGCTGGTTTTGAACAAGGCGTCATGTGATCGAGGCTTTGGGCGCTGCCAAGTCTTCCGGAAATATGCCACTACCCTGCGGAAATACCCCAACGGAACAGAAGACCGTGTAGGTGACCGTTACATCGAGAATGGAGCTCCGATACGGAAACATGCTCTTCTCGATGAGCATGGGCTGGCGCAGGTTGGAGAGAAAGTTAGTTCAGGGGAAGTCTATATTATGAAGCAAGTCCCTCTGAATGCCAATGCCACCGGACTCGGATCGGATTACGGGACGAACGAGTACAGAGATACACCGATGACCTACCGCCTTCCTGACCCAAGCTACATCGATAAGGTCATGATATCCGTAACCGAAGCCGATCATCGATTGATAAAGGTCCAGACCCGGCAGACAAGACGGCCAGAAGTTGGCGACAAATTCTCTTCTCGTCATGGGCAGAAAGGGGTCGTTGGCATTATTGCAGAGCAAGTAGACATGCCTTTCAACGACGACGGTATTGTGCCAGACATAATCATGAATCCCCACGGTTTCCCGTCACGTATGACGGTGGGAAAGATGCTCGAGCTTGTTTCTGGAAAAGCAGGCGTCATGTCCGGCGACTTGCAATACGGTACGGCTTTTGGTGGCAGTAAAGTTGAAGACATGGGGAACATCCTCATCAGAAATGGATTCAGCTACTCGGGCAAAGATTTTCTTACCAGTGGAATCACAGGCGAGGGCCTCCCCGCCTATGTCTTCTTCGGTCCTATCTATTACCAGAAGCTCAAGCACATGGTTCAAGACAAAATGCACTCTCGAGCCCGCGGACCCAGAGCCACTCTGACGCGTCAACCTACCGAAGGACGATCGAGAGATGGAGGACTTCGTCTCGGGGAGATGGAACGTGATTGTCTCATTGCTTACGGGGCTTCGCAATTACTCCTTGAAAGATTAATGATATCTAGTGATGCGCATCAAGTCGACATCTGCGGCACCTGCGGGCTGATGGGTTATCAAGGGTATTGTCAGACCTGCAAAAAGTCGGAAGGGATGGCAAAAATGATCATACCGTACGCGGCGAAGTTGTTGATACAGGAATTGCTGAGTATGAATGTCATGGCGAGACTGACGCTCGAGGATGAGTTTCCGGCTTGAGGGTTGATGAAGATATGATAGATGGGATATGAGCGGCTTTTACAGGTGCATGGGATAGCGATATGAGCGAAGCATTAGCATAGTGTTGCTACATACCCAAGCACTGTAGATCGTGATTATATTAGATATTGTCAACAAGTCCTTTTTCCATTGTGTATGGAATTATGTATCCCAGTGGGTTTTCGAGCGAGAAGAATCCTATTCCGCTCCGCTCCGCTCCCCATGTTCCTACTTACTCTTGACGTCACTTCCGCAGCTTTCCCCACCACCCCTCCTCCCAATCCTCCCCGGGACATCCACCACCACACAAGTATGCCTCTTGTCATACCCCAAACAATGCTAGCATCCACAGACTCTACAGAACCGCCCACCTCGATTCCCTCTCATTACTCCGCTCTCCCCTCCGCCCAAAACCCATCCCCGAATCCACCCAATGCAGCCAGTACTAGCAATGCAGCCAGTCCAATGCACACTCCAGAAATCATCGCCTTTGCGACTCGCATGTACGATGCCGCACGCCAAGGCCGCCTCGATGTCTTCCAGCAAGCACTTCCCGCGGGGCTACCGGCAAACATGACGAATGACAAGGGTGATAGCCTGGTGTGTCTCCCTCTTCCATCCCTTCCCCCTAAACTCCATCGCCTCAACTACCCCAACCCCCCATCCTCCACCCTACCGCGCAAACTCCAAAACCTCCCAACTAACCCCCTCCCCTCACCCCCAGCTCATGCTCTCCGCCTACCACGGCCACACCCCCCTCGTCCGCCTCCTCCTCCAGCATAACGCCAACCCGAACCAGCTCAACGACCGCGGACAGTCGCCGCTCGCGGGTGCGGTGTTCAAGAACGAGGAAGGGGTTATTGAGGCGCTGCTAGAGGGAGGGGCGGATCCGGATGTTGGGAGGCCGAGTGCGATGGAGGCGGTGGGCTTGTTTGGGGCGGAGGAGAGGTGGGGGGAGAGGTTTATGGGGGCGAGGGGGAAGGGGGGGACAGGGGAACCGGGGGTGGGGGATGGGGGGGCGAGGGAGTTGAAGTAATCAGAGAGGAGTGGGAGGAGGGGCGAGTGGGGTGATGGCGGGGAGGATAAGTGGTGGGAGGGGAGGGTAAGATGAAGATGGGTGACCTATCAGTGCACAAGGGAACGAGTATATATGTCTATGTGGAACGAGAGGTTTGGGAAACACTGATCTCAACGATGCTAGGTACGGCCTTTGGAGGATCAGTGCCGGATATTTACGTACGCAACAAACGCATTCGAACGATCGATTGAACTAAGGACTGTTGCCCATTCATCTAAAAGATTGTTGCAGGTCCTTAAGCCTCTACGGAAGCTATAATCTCGCCGGAAGAAAGCATGAGGATCCAGCCATTATTGGACTGTCTCAACTCGGCATTTTGGCTTCTAGAAATTTTCCTTGGCTTGGGAAGGAATATGCAGATGTACACGCCACAGACTTCATAATCGCTACAGGAGAGAACCTATGGAGACCGCCCGGAATGGATCCTCAATGAGGGGATCAGCACGTTTCAGTGGTTCGACAACGGGGTTGATTACTTTGTCCGTGATAATAAGGCATCCAATTATCGGGAGGTGTAGAAAATACTTACTGTTCTCCGTTAAGATGTTCAAATGGACAACCCGACTCAACATTTCTTGGAAGAATACAAGCGTTGGCTGGGTTTCTATCTCAAAGCACAAAGAACGATTGGACAAAGCAAAGAAAGGTACTGATCAATATCTGATCTTTATGTTTTGAACTGCTGCTAGTTGACCCGGCGAGTTTGGCCCTGTTTCTTGTTTTACTGGTTTTCTGCACGGCCTGGTGCGTAGCATGAAAGGACAAAGACCACGGCTTTCATGAAAGTGCTTTTCCCATTCGACATGACTGCTGCTCTATGTTTGTCATCCACTGTCATTCAATTTGCCGTTACATTCTTTTACCCTCTCTAAAGCCGACGCTTGTGGCGATGTATAGGAGCAATGACAATCAGGAGATTTGCCAACAGGCATTCTGCATTTTATGCTCTGTGGGGATCCGCTGAAGCTGGCTGCTCTAATGTTTGCTAAATTGGGAATATATAGCGTCTGGACCTATATCGGGACTATGATGGCTGTCAGGAAAGACAGCTTCATCTTACATTATGAAAACACGGAGCGCTAAAGGAAAAGAGAAGACTTTCTCCGACTTGGACGAGGATACTTTGTACGTCGTAGCAGAAATGGTAAGCAGAAAGAGACTCGTTGATTTGCTGTCTAGCTGCTTGTACTAGCTCACACCCTTTCGCTCGGTGTTAGCTGTACCGGAATGGAGCGAAACAAGATCTCGCTTCTTTATGTAGAGTGCGGAAGATAGCCAAGAAACCAGGGCTCAAGTGGCTGTATCGTGATATAGTTCTCGATTTCTCGGGTATGGAGGCACCATGGACTTCACTACTCCTGAGCGTGCTCATGCACATCACACCCGGACACCGGTCGTATGTTCAAAGCCTAACGGTGACCATGGGATCCAAGCTTTACAGTTATTCGATGACGCTCGCACGCCGTTATATGGTGGATGTGCTTAGTCTTCTACCTCTGTTGCCAATGGTCAAATTTTTCTGGTACGTACGAGGACGCTTCTCATTTTGAGGTAACTTGAGCGCCACCTAACCACGCTTCATTCAGCTGGGATGCACTAGAACCTTTAAGCGATCGGCTCACGAGAGCTATTGAAGCTCATCCGAATATTGAAGAACTCCATATAACAATATTGGACGCGGGCTACGGAAAATTCGGATATCTCCCATCCTTTCCTTACATGAGCCACAACCCAAGGTCAGTCAAGTTGACTGTGGCTTATTGCAATATTGGCTCTGCAAGATGCTTTGGATTCCGAGGTAATATCAGAAAATACGTCGATCGTTATAAGCCTGATGGTATAATGGAAATCGAGAATTGTCAGACGTTACCGAATTTGGAGACGCTCTGCTTAGAGTACTACACTTTCCGTCGTAGAACATTAAACATGGTCCAGCAACAAGTGCGCTTTTCCATGCTGAAATCTCTTGAATTGAGGGCATGCTATCATGTTAATAACCTGCTACAATCAATCTCTGATGCACCAGAAGGCATTCGGCTTAAAACATTGAAGATCGTTGGCGTTGCGGAGGATTACGATGATGCCACCAGTATTCACTACAGATTCCAACAGCAACATTGTTACTCGGACTTTCTTGAATCATTTGAAGGATTGGAAGAGCTCGTCCTCGACGATTATGGACTTGATCAAGACTTCGTGAGATCTATTGCCTCTCATGGAACTACACTTCGGAAACTTGAGATACATGAATACGGCAGTACCAGTCGCAGTACCAGTCGCAGCCGAGAACTGCTAAGATTTGATGGTTACTCAGAGCCTAGTCTGCTGAGCCTTCTGGAACTTCGAGACAGTTGTCCCGACCTGCAAGTCCTCCACCTGGACTTGCCCCGCGCTGAGAGCAATGTTAAAGTCGGTAAGTCTTATCTTCGAAGCTGTTCACTAGCTTATTAGAAATCCTTAGTCGCCTGACGTGGCTAGACTCCTTCGCTCTTTCACCAACCTCATTCAACTTACAATAACTTTAATTTGCGACGATTATGTCCGCCACCTGCTTAGTTTTGGAGTCGCCCCCACAACCAAGCTGACGAAAAAGCAAGCCGAGCGCATGTCAAACCTCGTTTGGGGTCCGAAGCTCGAAAGATGTGACCTCATCACCTGCGACTCCTATGGAGCACAATATGAATATTGGCCAGAACACAGTGTCAACAAGTGGGGTCGGTGGACAAAGCACCATGAAGAATATCATCGAATGCACTGGCGCATTACACATGAGGGAAATAAGTCTAGAGCTACAGACTTGCTACTTAGGACTGACACGCCGGAGGAGAAATATATCAAGAGGCTAGCAAGATCCCTTGAAGAATCCTACGAACTTCCTCAACCTCCAGGTGGCAGAGCAGCAAGGCTCAAGTGGAAAAATGACCTGTCTCTCCGAGCCGAAAGTAGGAGGGTGACCTGCGATGAGAACTTGACTACAGTATGGGATCGGTCATCACGGTTTCACCCTTTGGACACTAATAATCACCCTGCTGGCTAGCTTGGATTTCTTCGAGTAGGACTACACTATACCATACGGGACACTCTCTTTGCAATATAAGGCAAGTAAATGTAAGAAATGACTGAAGATCAGTCTCTGTGCCTGTTCCGTTCCAATTATAGGGGCGTTTGGCACCACAGGCTGCATCTATATAGTGGCGCTCCTGGGCTGTATTTGAGTGTGCAGGGGCAGCTCGTTTTTGAAGCTTTTTGACTGAGTCTCGCGTCCAATATGACTTTTCTACGTCTGTTCTGCACATACCTTTAGTCATTTTTATCTTGTCTTCTCTGATATCTGACGATGGGCTAACGACGTGAATCGAGTACTCAATGAAATGGATACTTATCGAAATTTTGAGTCTGACGAACCACATCTAGACAAAAACTCTCTTCATCTGTTGATCTACATGATGCATGGTCTACATGATGAAACTCCTAATTGGTCGCCTCAGTGGGCGAATCCAACCTGATCAGAAGAGACTGGTCGAGGGCTTGATTGCTGTAGGTTCCTTGTTTTCTATCGTACGGTTTGCTGATTTCTGTAGAGTAATTCTTGTGGCTTTCTATTGGGGTGAGGGCTGTTACTCAATGCTAGGCTAAGTGTTGTTACTTCACATGGGAGATTCGTTATAACCATGGCCACCTCAACATCACTTTCTCGTCATACTTGCATCAGCTCTAACTCACATCTTAATTACACCTTGAATTCTGTAAACAGCAACACACCCTAGGCAGCAACGACACAATCTCAACAATATTCTACGTAACACTAAGTTTGAGAGTGCAATCACAACATCTACACCACTGCTCTTCCAATATACTCTACTTTAGATGTACATTCGAGCACAACTTATTTATAGATCCGCTGACCGTCATTGATCAAACATCAACGCAGCTCCAGAGAAACCCAGCTCGAATCAAACTCTGCTTTGGGTTCATCATGCCTTTTCATGATATCAACGAAGATGTTCTTACCATGATCGCAGAAGCTCTCTATAAAGTTGGCAAGAAACAGGATCTTGCATCTTTCAGCATAGCGTTGGGCAAAACCAGTACAGCAACTGTAAGATGGCTATATCGAGATATCGAGCTCGATTTCTCTGCTGTTGAAGCTCCGCGAACGTCTGCAATTTTGAACGTTCTGTTACGGAAACCTGAATATGGGCCATTTGTGCATAAGCTTACAGTAACAATGGAACCTGCCTTGTTCAGCGTGGATGGCAGACTCCAATCTCGCTATTCGGATTACATTTTATGGCTTCTGCCTTTGCTGCCCGGTCTTCAAAGCTTCAGGTACCTTCTAGTATCTAACGCTGAGTTTGCAATAACTGACCTCCATAGCTGGAATTCCTGGGAACCAATAAGCAACCCGCTCATGGACATCGTTCGATCGGCTAAAAATCTCAAACATTTTCACGTGCAGCTACTTCATGGAAAATCCCGTGCTCTACCCATATTCCCCGATCTGCAACACCGTTCTGGGGAAGTCGAACAAACGGTGTCAATCTGCGACATTCAAAACTTGCATGGAATGCAGTTTCCTCAACATATCATTCAACGCCTGAAAGGAGATGACCCCAGTGTGCTCTCAATCCCTGAAGCTCCTTACGACGAGCTCATTACAACCTCATATCAGCCACCACTCTATCAGAAAATGTGGTTGGAGGGCTATGATTGGTCTTCCGGCAAGCGTTCTACCTGCATGTTTGAAAGAATGTTCGCCAAGCTTGATTTTCTTGAAACCAAATCGTGCAAAAATACCGATGCCATGATCAATGCGACAATGAAAGGACACGATTTTACTCGACTGAAGACCTTCAAAGTCGTCAACAGCTTTGGCTCTGGAGCATACCACAAAGAGGACTTTAGCGAATTTTTGGCATCGTTTGACGGGCTAGAAGATTTATCTTTGGGAGATCGGGGACTAGGGACTCATACTACGGACACAATATCAGCGCACACTGGTAGTCTTGAGACTTTGGAATTGCACGACCAGCTCTACGAGGATGATCTCTTTCCAGGATTGAATTTGAGTGGTTGGTTTTCAGAGTGGCACTCAAGTGGAAGAGTTCAAAGGCTTTCGAGTATTCTACGAAACTACTCGCAGCTGCGATCCTTGCATGTTGACATGCTTGCAAAGGAAATACAACATCAGGTCGGTTTCCATACTTCAATCCAATCACGCACTGACTTGTCGCACAGTCCTCTCCAATGGTCGAAGCCCTTCGTTCGTTTGGCCAACTGAGCCATCTGACGATCTCTATCCCTTATATCGTTTGTCGTATTAGTGCAAACCAGCACGACTCGTCTGGGCCCGTCCTCACTCTTCAGGAGGCCATCAAGGTCGCCAAATTACTATTCTCACCATCGCTTCAGGAGCTGGATCTTCTATCGTGGACCCGCCACAACCCACGACAACTTCCGCCTTGGTCCACTGAAGCGGGAGAAGAACGTAAGATGCATTACTCCATAACGCGTTCCGGACAAGGTGTCAACATCGTCGATAGGCTAGCTCTGACCAACACCCCGGAAGAGAAGATCTTACAGAGATTGGCCGAATCCCTTGGTGAGCTATACTGGCCACCCGCGGAGCCGGGCTGCAGGAATCTGAGGCTGAAATGGAAGAAGGATCTTTATCGAAACGTCCGGAAGCGCCACATTATCTATGAAGAGGGAAAAGGGTTCAGAACTAAGGGGGCAATTCGATATAAAGTCGTCCAGCTGCCGGATGACTATAGAGTGGCGAGGCAAACGGGCGGTGACTGAGATCTACGGATCCAATCCTCCAAGGCAACGGCCGTTTGTTCAAAATGCGGAGAGCGAGCAGCGCAAGCTATCCCAATCAGGTAGCAGGGATACCACAACTCGAATGCCACCTGGGTATCCTGTGACAAGGAGGCTTTCATGTTCTTAGGTTTAGATAGGTCTATCTCACGCAGTTGCCCTGGATACGTTTGTTCTTAGGAGGGATGTCCCAACTATTTAGCTCCATCAGAAGTTTCTGCTTTCATTCTGCCAGGTGGCGAACAGAAAGAGATCTGAGCGGTAGTAAAGGATAAGGAAATACTGCCATTCTAGTATTGTAAGATATTGACCCGCAGAGAGAAATTGCGACTAGCTGTTGTCTACGATAGCTGTCAGTCTACCATGCCAATTTCGGCGAGTACATTTGCAGTCAGAGTGTTCTCGGCTAAGTCGAGAAATATAGTTTGATTGAGAAAGTGTGTGAAGATTTTAGGCAACTGCAGTCACGTGAATCTTAGGAATGTACCTCAGATGAGGAATAACTCTCTATGGAATTATTAAGTTATATTCACCAAATTATTCCTGCCCAGATCCATGGAACGTCATCTGCCGTCTTTCCATACCTGAAGTACTGAGAGGTGAGACTTGGAAGCTGCATTTTTTCCCTGACCCTTCGCGTTAAACCACAACAGCCCAGCTACTAGACATCTACTGGCAGACATGGAAGCGCGAGAAGTCGATCTCGTGGTGGTAAGTGCAGGTAGGACCGCTTAACGGCTACTAAGACCTTCATATTAATCACTGCTACTGGCTCGAGCGTTTCAACAGATATCTATGGCATTGCTGCATCCAAAATTTTACCTGGATGCTTATCCTAAATGTCGCCTGGCAGTGTTAGAGCGAGACACCTGTCCTGGTGGATCATGGGGTCTAAGTAAAGGGTTTAGCGATATGGGCCCTGTATGAGGAAGGCAGTGGCTTATTGTATTTTTCTAAATGAGGACAGTTGTATTCGACTTTCTGGTCACAGATTGGCCTAGGAATGGCGGAGTTCTCAGACCTCCCAATGGATTGTCCTCCCGAGACTTTACACAGCCTTTACGAAGCAAGATATGTTGCGAGATATTTGGAAAAATACGTTGATAAGTTCGACTACGAAGGCCGAAGCTTGCGGGATCGGATGGTCTTTGGTTTCACCGTGACCAAGATTGAAAAGCAGAACGGAAGGGTGGGCTGTCCAAGGTGAATGCAACGAGGCCAAATCCACTGTCGTATACCATACACCAAAACCAATGGTCGCGAGTGGCTTAACTTCCACGCCAAATATGCCCGTCTTTGCAAAACAAGATTGCTTCAAAGGACTGATATTACATCAGAGGGATTTCGGACAGTCCTCCGTGCTCTCTCCAATTGACAAATACATCACCGTTCTTGGAGGAGCTAAATCGGCCGCAGATATGGCATACGCGTGCGCGAAAGCAGGGAAGTCGGTATCGTGGATAATCCGAAGCTCCGGAAATGGTCTGGCCGCTTTTCTGGGTTCGTAGGGTAGAGGTCCTTATAAGAACTCTGCTGAACTTGGGTTCACTAGAATCATGGGCACTTTCATACCGTCCTACTTCACTCCGCAGACCTGGTGGGCCAGTTTTCTTCATGGGACCGAACTCGGTAATTGGGTAGTGAACCAGATATCGAACACTGCTGACAAAGTAAGCCGCGATGGGGCTGATTTCGACGGAAGAACAAATGCGAAGGAAAGCTTCAAGATGTTGAAGCTCAGTACAATGTTCTTCTCCCAATCCCGTCTAAACGTTGCGCTGTAAACTCACATACTTTGGCGTCTTCTGGTCGAATGATACCCTGGGCCTCATCCAACACCCCGACTTTTGGGAAGCAGTCGCACAGAACATTCAGATCTACCGTAACAATATCCTCGTTATTAACTTTCCGAAGCACGAGCAAGAGCTTGAGGAAGAAAATCGAACCTGGAAACGACGGCAAGGGAATATGATGAAGCGATACGTCGGAGAGTAACTGCGATGATCGATATCTTCTGATCCTAATTGACTAGATGCTTGAGTACCCATCAAACCCCTCGTCAAACAATCCTGACCCCCTCATAAAAACAGCTGAAACACTAAAAAAACCCTCATCCCAACCGCCCATGAAATTGAATGCATCCCCAGCCATATCCCCAACCGTATTTCAATGCAACAAACTCACTTACTCAATATCCCGGCTATCCAGCAAGCCAAGCTGACGAGGTTATTTCGATAAACCGTGGAGAAGACATGGCTATCTTGACAAAAACCGGAGGACAATGGGGCGTTTTACCATGAAAGGGGGGTGGTGATTAGAAAGATTGAGGTGGGATAGGGAGTGGAGAGATGGACAGGGCGTAAGTGGTTAAAGAGGAATGGAGTAGGTGCGTTTTTATCCACAAAAACTGCCCACACCTCTCTTCCAATCCGCCCCACATCTCCCATCCATCCTTCTTATTCTCCCCCCCCACTCTCCACAACCTCCTCTTTTCCCCCCTTCCTCTCTTCATTCTCCATCAGCTCCTCCACTCTCCCCTCCTCCCACGTCTTCTTTCCAATCCTTTCCACAAAATCTCCAAATCTCTTTGAATCGCAACCAAAATCAAATCTTTTGCGATTAAAACCTCGTTCTTTTTTTGGGGATTTGCGAAGATGACAAGAAGAAGAAGAAAAACACGCGCGAACGTAAAGTTGTTTTTTTAAGGGGTGGGTGGGTGAATGAGATGAGAAATTAAGACGGGGAGAGAGGAAGGGGAGAGAGGGAGGAGAGGAAGGAAGGAAGGAAGAAAGGAGAAGAAAGGGATTGGTGATTTATTTGCAAGGTAAGGAGGTGAGAGAAATGAGAAGAGAAAGAGTAGAGGATGAAAATGTCAAAGGACTGAAAAGGTAGAGTTTCGAAAAAGTCAAAGCAGGAAGCCGACAGTTGGAAACGATGATCTGGAAGTTTTTAGTCGGGAAGAGAAGGGAGACAGACGTGAGAGTTGAGAGTTTCAATGTTTGCCGAAAAAGTGGAGATGGTGGAAATGTGCTGTGCTATGAAAGGGAAAGAAAGGGTTTCAGTTGCTTTGTAATGGAAGCGGAACTCAACCGAGAGTACATACATAGATAGTCATTGTACAGTACACAAATCTCATTATCCAAAGGTCTAGCTAAAAAAAACCACCCCATGCTCGCCCAATCATCTATGCAGCTTCATCATCCCACACCGACATCAATTCCATATATACATCCTTCACCCCACAAACCTTCCATCGCTATCCACACACTTCAATTCCCACTCCTCATCTACTCCTCCCCCTCATCCACATCCGTCCCCTTCGACAGCTTCTCAAACTTGGTATAATTCTCGCGATACGTATCCAATTTCGTCATAACGCCCTAATTCACCCCCCCAAAATTAGCCCCACTCCACAACCCCCTTTCCCCTTCACACTCAAACAACCGCAACCAACCCCAGAAAAAGGGGGGAAAATATCAAACTCACCTTGTAAGCATCACTCCCGATAACCACCCTCAACGGCGGAGCCTCCATAACCGCCAACTCATACATCGCCTTGGCCCCCTTGACCGGATCCCCGACCTGCTTCCCATGCCGCGCCCCCATCGCCTCCTTCGCGTTGATATGATCATATGCCGGAAGTCTCTGCTCCGCAAACGCCATGCTGCGGCCCGCCCAATCGGTTCTGAACCCGCCGGGCTCCACGCACGTGAACTTGATGCCCCACTCGGGTTTTACTTCTTGCGAAACGGCTTCGGTGAAGCCCTCGACGGCCCACTTGGACGCGCAGTAGATGGAGAACATGGGCACGCCACGCTGGCCGCCGATGGAGGTGACTTGCTGGATGACGCCGCCGGAGGGCTGCTGTTCACGCATGACTTGCATGGCTTTGCGGGTGACGGCGATGAGGCCGAAGAAATTGACGTCCATTTGCTTGTGGATCTGGGCGTCTTCGAGCTCTTCAAAGGGACCGCTGAGGCCGTAGCCGGCGTTGTTGACCACGACGTCGACGCGGCCAAATTGCTTGAGGGCGGCGTCGAAGGCGGAGGTGATGGTGGAGTGGTCGGTGACGTCGAGTTTGATGGCAAGGTAGTTTTTCTCCGAGGTGTTTTTGAAGGAGAGGGTGGAGGGGTTGCGGGCGGTGGCGATGGCGATGTCGCCCTTGTCGAGGACTTCTTGGACGAGGTGTTGGCCGAAGCCGGTGGAGGTGCCGGTGATAAGGAAGACGCGAGGCATCTTGTATCAATTTGTGAGTGAAATCAAATAATAACAAAACCCAAGGTTTGTACGAAGACTAAATATGTACAGGTGCAAGGAGGAATATGGAAGATTTGAAGAGAGCGACCTACTCATGCATATTAAAGATAGAAAGATCGAAACATTTTCCTGCCATGACGTCGACAACGACGGCACGGACGGCTATGACGGTACTTTATTTTAGCACGCCGATAAATAGAATTGAGTTTATCCAGATCGTCGGATTAGGGTTTGCGATTGCAATAACCCTAATCTTCTGCTCGCAGAGTAATAGCAAAAGAATAGCAGAAGAGTAGCAGTACCAAGAGATGGCGTTGGACACTGGAGAAGCGTGTTTGTATCACAGAAGGACATGTAGGAAGTAGGAGATTTTGTATTAGAGAGGAACGCGTGTAGTGTGGGAATTGGGAAACTGTTCTAATCAAAGCTTCTTGAGATTACAATCATCAGATGGGAAAAGTGTGCAACACCGGGGAAAAGGCCCCATAAAAATACGAAACCTAAAGGATTGATTGACAACATCAACAGGCCTTACTGTTTTGAATAAAGGGCCTCTTGCTGTTACGCAGCCGAGGGACGGTATGTTGACCACTTGGTAGGCATATTCGCCCAAACGCGGTCTTCCGTACTCAAGAGCTTGATATCCTGAGCGGCTTCTTCCAGCCCAAGCCATGCATTGAAAACTTGATCGCTTGATCCAGCTGTCATTTGCCAACAACTGTGGCTGTGCTTGAAGCCGCATTCGTAGGTATTAGCGTGCATGTTCAATCTCAATCTGGCCGAATATGACTGTGATGTTCTGCAAGAACATGGTTTTCAATAATCAAATAAGCCATCCCAAGTACCACCATATATACGACCTGAGAAGTTGGTGAGCTGAAGGTTGAATTTCTCTCGTGGTTGCGGCGTTTTCCTTTTCGTCAATTCCCAACTCTGGCGGCTTAGGCGTACATAGTAGGGAGAAGAAATTCAATTTCTCTCTTCTACTGCCTTGATGATTGGTCCGAAGTATGACCTTAAATAGCAACGAATAGCCCGCCCCAAGCAATTGTCTTGATCTTCCGAAGTATAAGGTGGTAAGCAGTCTTTCGAAGGCACCTTAAACACCCGAGATCGGCGGGAAATGATAGGCCACGATAAGTCCTGGTTTCGTCCCATAAATATGGCTTCCAGTTTGCCCATTACTCAACCTCTTCCTATCCAAGGCACATATCGCAGATTTGACCACCCTCTTCAACATGTCAATAAGATGTGCCATCTCCTTGATTAGATGTCTTTCTCGCGGATACACGGCCATCTCAAACGGCACCCCCCAATACTGACAGCCTCCCCTAGAAGGACCGCCTGTGTCCGTGGTACTCTCTCGTCCTTCTCTCCGTGCATTATCAAAGTTGGAGGAATATCTTGGCCTTCCATTTCCCAAATGGCACTCCCCTGTCCAGCAGTCAGATCAGCTTTTCCGATGCCTCGTCCAACCAGCCAAGGAGCCACGCCGGCCAGCTCTGCCTCCAATGCCGGCATGTCGCTTGTCATGGACATCATGTCCCAATCAGTGACTCCGGCGCCATAAATTGCGCCTTTGATTCTCCAGCTGCTGTCTGGGCTACTTTGACTGTTACCGTCGAACGGCTAGTAAGTAGGGGGGAAAGCCACCTTGGCTCTAGCCCCCAACGATGATTTGCTCTGGATCAACGAAGCTACGCTTAATGCCTTCATCCACAAGCGCTATAACGTCGTCGTAATCCGCCGTTCCCATCCCTTTTCGGGCATGACCGGCGAATCCTTCGCCATGGGAGCTGCCTCCACGATAGTTTGGGAGAAGAATACCGTATTTACCAGCGGAAAGGAGAAGTGGCGGCCAATGGTACAAATATGTTATTGAAGCAATCCGTAACGTGAGAATAAGGGCCACCATGTATGAAAACAGATGTAGGAAGAGATTTCCGAGCGGAGCCTATGACGGGTGGAAAGCCAGTGGAGACAGGAACAGACCGTCGAGTTCAGTTGTGCCATCGGAGGAATTGCAGTGCAGATCTTCAGAGCCGCTAATATTACGCGAGCTGATGGATTGGCCGTGATTGGAAAGCCGGATGTAGGCTTGATGTGCTTGCCTTCGCTTGCTAGTCACCTGGATAGATTACAGCTCCCGAGGTGAGGAGACTTTGACGGTTGGATAAGCGTCCAACGCCGAAATCTTGTGGTTGTCTGCGAAAACGAGTACGTTCATGTGAATGGCTTCGTCGTTGAACAAATATATCTTGTCAAATAAGCCCGACTCTACCTTGATTGTGACCAGTCGTCCGTTCTGGCATACACCTCCAACACAGCTTTCTCCATTAATATCATGTGGGTATTCGCAACAGTTCTCGCTTTTTAAAGAAATTCGGTAGACCACCACGGAAGTGCTGCACTTATTGGGCTCGGTACCAGCCAAGAAAAACAAATTACTATTCATCCACAACAAAGGGCCTTTTATCGCTCGGGGGAATCCCATTATTCAAATCTTAGTATTGTCAACAATAGAAAGAGTCTCAAGGTGACACCTTTCATATACGCAGAATAGTCCTCGGGAGGTTCCTGTAGAACGTAGGCGATCTGCTTCGAGTTGTCACTCCATGCAAACATTTTTACATGAGCGTCCTCTCCATATAAGACCGTCACCTCTCGTGTTGCCAAACATATCAGTCGTAGCCGGTTGTATTCCCAATCTAGCCCGTATATTAGGGATCTTGAAGTCGACAAGCTCTTCCGGAGTAAGCCCCGACCTAGAAGTAGTTTTCGTGGATGCCATAATCAGAGACCCCGGATTCTACGATCAACGGCCTCCCCTTGACTCCTCTTTCAACCTCTTTAAGCTGACTCCTCACTTCCGTTTGCCCTTGGGGGTTTCTCCCAGATTCTTCTTTGGACCGTAGTTATTATATCTCCAAAACCACCACTGTTCCCTTTCTCGATTTCCTCTCTTCGGATCCTGAAGAAAGCGGCGGATGTGCCAATCAGGAGGGCAAATATGGGGTCCAATGACCTGTAGAGAGATTCGGGGATTAGCTGTAAGATCCCAGTTGGAATGATTCATGAACGATACAGCAGGGATGGGTTCTGCTGGAAAGGAGAATCTTGGAAGAAGATGGATCACAGGTGAGAGTTACTTACCGGGAGATGATGTAGTTATAGCGAGGCAAGCTGGCGGACATGGTTGCGTTGGCTATTCTGCCGGGACGTGGAGAGGAGTGAAGTTGAAGACTGCGAAGGGTGGGGCGGAATATTCCGCGCTCAATGACTTTGCACGATATGGGGTATTTATGATCTCTTGGAGCTTTGCTAGAGGACATCTGTTTGGGCTACGTAACTCTTTAGAAAATTTGATATTTGAGATGCAAGTTATTTCAAATGAGTTGTTTGGATCTACGGAGAACACCTTAAAGCACTTGCAAATTGCCACGAGCACTAAGCTCAGGTTAAGGCCCTAATTGGTTGGCCTCTCCTTCTTTCTTATTTCCAGATCCTACCTCCTCCAGCTCTGAAGCTCAGGGACAGATCACGTCCAGATAGGAGTCATTGAACTTCAACCATCCCCTATAGTTGCCTAGTATGCATACGTCCACCAACTGGATTCCACATCTTGCGTCTTCTCCCAAGCATGAAGTCTCGCATCATAATTCTCTTTTAGTACGAAATCAGATAAGATATCCGCTGCCCAGCCCACCTTCTTCGCCTCTTCCTCAAGCCGGTCTACTTCTTCCTGTGCCAACTCTCCGCCGCGCCGCTTGAAGCTATCAGGATGTGTCTCTATCCGTCTTCTCTTTGCCGCGACCAGGATCTCTTCATGCGTGCTGTGACGTAGGATGTTGAGGGTGGCATAGTGGTCTGGTGGCTTTTCTCCTGGAGCCAACACTTCCGCACGGCGTGGTTTAGATTTCGGTTTAGGGTGCGCGTTCGCAGTGTGAACTCTCAGGTAAGCCGGATGCGCAAAGTTACTCTGGCATTCATGACAAAAAATGTCTCTGGTGTGCGGGGCTTGTTGCAAAGTGGCTCTCGCGAAGCGACGAAGAGGCGAAGTGCATTTGGCATGAATGGCAGGGGAAATGCTCTTCTTCGTCATGGTTCGCCTTTTTTTCGGGCGTCTTGAAATGTAAGGTGCAGTCGGTGCAGTAGGTTTTGCGGTGATTCGTTTCGTAATGGGATATGAGGCGATCAGGAGTGGAGAAGTCGACAGGGCTGAGGCAGTGCATGCACATAAGATGTTTGGATGGAGTTGAGCGCTTGTGTTTGGTTACGGCTTCAAAAGAGGGGAAGGCAAGAGAGCATTTGGGGCACCCGAAGGTTTTTGGCTGGTGGTAGCCAGTATCATGAAAGCCCTCGAGGATGTCGTCCGCCTCGAACCCGGAGGACCTAGGGTCATCGTAGAAGTCTTCAAGCCAGTCTTCGGCCATGTAATCCAGTGGTCCGAATTCGAGGGATAGACACCTTTGGAGAGACGAGCTGTGTGATGTGGCGATCTTGTTTGTACTTGAAGCCTGCAATGGTGTTTGCTATCAGTTTTTGTCGGTGACAGAAATTCGGTAAATCTTCAAAGCGGCGACGCCGGCGAGGAGCAGAATCAGAAAGAAACGAACAAAAGTGAATCTTTGGAGAAGTTTGTGACAGACATGATGACTGTAATGTTTTGAATATACATGTGTAATTACGAGACAATGAGCTAGTCTTTCAATGAAAGCTGAATTGCTTTGTACTGAGCCAGGACTAAGAAGATTGTTTATTCACAAAACTTAGTAGCAAGCAAACATGTAATTATCATAGTTACAGCGACTAACGTGAAGAGGAATACGTTTCGTGGCCATAAGGGAGTACTGGAATCTATCGAGGACTTAGTAATAGAGACAGGTCCATCAAGTATTTAGAGTCGCCATGTCTCTCTGACTGGATGAACACGAGTTCCATTAGTGATCATGAGGTCGAGATCACGTTGGCTATAGCTTGTTATTCCGCTCCAGGAACTGCCGCCTCTTTCTATCATAAAGCAGATCTTGATCTAACTTACACCTAAACTGGAATACAAGCGCTGGTCCCATGACCAGCGTTTTGGTTTCTTTTACACCCACTCTACCGGCTCCTTCAGGATCCTTAGTAACCTCTCTTCCCTACTACCTTCCTGTGGCTCATGCATATACATCCACCTTGCTGTTAATGGCAAACTCATTAGCACACTTTCAATCCTCGCGCCGGGCGTCGCAAGCCCAAAAGCCGTTCCCCGATCGTTTACGAGGTTAAATTCCACATATCTTCCCCTTCTCAGCTGCTGCCACTCCTTCTCGACGTCTCGAAATGTCGTGTCTTTCCTTCTCTCGATGATCGGCATATAGCCTGGCAGAAAAGCGCCAAGGCAGTCTTTAATAAAGCTGAAGAGCTGCTCCTGGTCCTTTTCGAAAACATCCAGGTCGTCGAAAAAGATGCCGCCCACGCCACGAGACTCGTTGCGATGCGGAATTCGGAAATATTTGTCGCACCAGGCTTTGAAGCGTGGGTAGTAAGCACGGTCGTGCTTGTCACAGGCGTCTTTGATAGTTTTATGGAAGTGGATGGCGTCCTCGTCAAAGAGATAGCTGGGGGTTAGGTCTGTGCCGCCACCAAACCACCATGCATTGCAGTTGCCGTCTACGTCCATGGTTTCAAAGTAGCGGTAGTTTAAATGCACCGTAGGGGCCATGGGGTTGTGAGGGTGGAGGACGAGACTTAGGCCAGCAGCGAAGAACTCGAGGCTTGAGACATCAGGGTCAAGGGCTTTGTGGTCGACTCGCATTTTCTCAATGGCAGGGCGTGGGAGCGTACCATATACGATCGAAGTATTCACGCCGGCTTTTTCGAAAACGTCCCCACCTTGTAGAACACATGAAACACCGCCACCACCTTTGGGGCGTGTCCATGTGTCTATGCGGAATTCATGAGACGGATCGAGGGATTCCAGAGCTGAGACTATCTCTTTTTGTTTGGCCTCGATTAAAGCTTCCATGCGGAGGCGCATGGGGGAAGAGTCGCTTATGCCTGATTCCCGTTTGTTGAGTTCGTCGCGGTCGGCGATGGAGGGGGAGTCGTTGACTTGGAGTGGAGAGGTGAGCTGGCATGTGTGATGGTCAGCTAGGAGAAAGAAAGGGAGGGTTTGGGGCGCAAACCATGGAATAGACGAGTGAGCCGATCAAGACAACGCCCAATGAAATACGCAGGTAAGGAGCATAAACGCCCTTTGGCTCTTGCTGAGCATTTGGACGTGACGAAGATATTCCCGTTGGGTTCAAGGGCGATTGTTGGGGGTTTGGTTGGGTGGTGGGCTTGACTTGCACAAGGGGCTTGGGCTTGAATGGTAACGGCTTTGGCGCCGGTGCTGATGGCCTGCCGTTGGAGTAATAACGAGCTTCGGGTATTTTGGAAAGCAAAGGTCTCGGGCCAGATCCTGTCTCTCGAAGGCATAAAGCCCCCGTCCATTGAATGCCATGTCTGCAATGTCTGATGGATGTCATCCTTTCAATTGATATAGCGACTTATTAAACACATGAGTATAGGCTTATAATAAAGTCGGTAATTGAAAAAGGTCTCATCGGGAGAGAACCGTATGGATTTTATTCCCCGATCATGCCTAGATTTGTGACAAAATGGTACGGAGTACTCCCGTACTCCACAGCGAATTTGGATTGAAGGCGTCACTGCCGGGACAAAGTATTGCCGGACCGCACAGCAAGGCTGAGCTAAAGCACATGACTGAGGTATCAGCTATCACGAGTGGTGTCTTAACTGCAATGCTCAGGGTTGAAGACAAAGAACCAATCATTATCACCAGTAAAGGCAAGTCGACTCCATGAGTGACACTTACTTGTGACTGCCATCAGGAACACAGCCTTCACCGTGTCTCGACACTCTCAGGTCATCCCACATCCAGATTAAGCTAGCCGCCCGCAGAGAGTTACTCATTCGCGGGGGCCTAAATCCTACCGCTCTTCCTACCACTTACCTACCTTACTCGTACCTACCTCACCTCAACCATCTACTGTTATCTCTTAATCCATCCACGCTTCCATTGATTACACAAAACCCTACCTGTACCAACAAAGCCATCAGTCAATATGCGCTCCAAGTTCAAGGACGAGCACCCCTTCGAGAAGCGCAAAGCCGAAGCTGAACGCATCCGCCAGAAGTACGCAGATCGTATCCCAGTAAGCTTTCTCTCCATCATCTCACAGTTCCTCTTCCAACGAAATCAAAATCCTAACCCGCTCGCTCAAGGTAATCTGCGAAAAAGTCGAGAAATCCGACATCGCCACCATCGACAAGAAGAAGTACCTAGTCCCCGCCGACCTTACCGTCGGCCAGTTCGTCTACGTCATCCGCAAGCGCATCAAGCTCAGCCCAGAGAAGGCGATTTTCATCTTCGTCGATGAGGTACTACCGCCTACGGCGGCGCTGATGAGTAGTATTTACGAAGAACACAAAGACGAAGACGGGTTTCTGTACATCACGTGCGTCCCTTCCCACCTTTGATTCACCTCTTCCACAATATCAACCCAAGCCATACTGACTTCTGAAAAGATATTCTGGCGAAAACACCTTCGGCTCCGCCACCGCTTAGACATTCACTCAACCTACGACCGTGCATGCTTGGAACGATGTCTGGGCGTTCAGGCTAGTGTAGTCGGCTTTTTCCCTGTTCACATGCGTGTATGCTTTTCTGGAAACAAGGAGGAATCACAGACAGACAAGGGGCGGCAGATAAGAGGACCCAGAGAAGGCTAAGCCTTGCCGCTTTAATACTGGGCGTGGGGAGATAGCGATGGTTTGCGTACCGGACTGTTGCTAGATGACAACGAACTCCTTGGCTATTGCCGTCTTGTCGAGTGCGTTCCTTCAAGTATCCGAGCCCTTGAGTCTCATCAAGTCTAGTCCCCCTGCTATTGAGTCATCGAGGGTAATACATTGTGTTTAAATATCATATTTTGCGCAAGGCCTTTCCACTCTAATCATCACAGTGCTCGAAACCTCCAACATGCACTTTGATCAACATGTCGAAAAGCTTTGCTCCAAAGCCACTATTTTTCCCCCTTACTATAAGAATTGGGCAACCATGGCTAATCTCACAAGCTTTTCCACTCCTCCAGCCTCCAACGCACCTTTCCCCAGCCCCCTAATAATCTCCCATCTTTCCCCCCCCCGTCCTCCTCTTTTTTCCCCTTTTCCTACAAGCATGCGAGATATCTATCTGTTCTAAACTAGTTTGAGAGGGATCGGGGTATTTGGTGAGATGATGAGGGGAGACGGGGAGAATGGTGAAGGGAGGAAGGGGATGAGAGGGAGGGAAGGGGATGAGAGGGAGCGAGGGTGGAGAAGAAGAAGGAAGGGGAATAGGCCGATTGTTGTTATCACTAAACCTACCTCCATAGTAGGATGATGTGGATATTTTGGGAAGTTAAAACCAGAATTACTAAACCTACCTCAGTAGGACGATGTGGATATTTTGAGAAGTTAAACCAGAATTGCAAAGGAAAACAATATATCAAATATAGTCGAGGAGTGTGATGTGATATGATGTGATGCACGGACGTGACTGTGAAGAAATACTTGAAGGTAATAGACGCAGGATGTGAAGATGGAGTATATTGCGAAATATAGGTTCCCATAGCTGAAGGGGGTGAGAGTGAGGTTGGAGTACGTGAGGTAAGTAAAATAGTTACTAGTTTATACTAGCTAACCCAAAAACCTGAGATATATAGATGACAAAAGAGACGAAATCACAACTTCAAGTAGGGGTATAACCATCCAAAACCCAGATCCGAAAACCCAAACTCCCATCGCTATGCCCTCGTCTCCACCATCCTTTACCCACAGAGGGGTATTTCAGAATTAACATTGTACCAAAGGGTCCAGCCCTTCCTGCTCCATCTACTTTATACAGACTTACCAGGCATCGTCTGCTCCACCAACTGGCGCTGCTTGTTCAACCAACTGGTGTCCATATCGTTCCTCCGCAGCATCACCACGTTTGTCATTTGAAGTCGGCTGGCTAGAGTGTGGTACGCGGACGCCATTAGTTTGGTTTCGCGCTCGAGGTTTGCG
>JAABUY010001472.1_pt1 | contig 31615 bp, 46 predicted proteins | sample 5560271 | NCBI WGS metagenome assembly JAABUY01 (sample SAMN10711886, study PRJNA513374) | rock metagenome | isolation source: Antarctica rocks | place: Antarctica: Victoria Land, University Valley | reverse complement strand
CGGCCGCGCAGGGCGCGCCGCTGGTGTGCGCGCACGGCGGCGACGCGGCGAGCGGGCACCCGGCCAACACGCGCGAGGCGGTGCTGGCGGCGGCGGCCGGCGGCGCGCCGTGCATCGAGCTGGACGTGAGCGTGACGGCGGACGGGCGACTTGTGCCGCTGCATGCGCGCGAGCTGGGCCAGCTGCTGCCGGGCCGCCCGGGCGCGCAGGTCGACCAGCTGGTGCTGGCCGAGGTGGAGGCGCTCGAGTGGTGCGCCCGCCTGGCCGCTGGGTTTGAGGGGCCATTCCCCTGGGCGCTAGGTGCCGAGGAGTTTACAGATCAGGTTTCCTGTCGCATGGCTACCCCTACCGCAATGCAGCCAGGCTCATACAAAAGGGCTCAAGGGTTTGCCAGGCTTGTTGCTTTCTTTGGAGCCTTTCTTTCCCTTTTCGTGTCCCGAAAAAGGAATGCCTGACCACGGCCTCGTCTGAGCCCCTGGGCCCCATGGACTGCGTCAGCACAAAGAGCCAAAAGTGATTGCTGATGCTTGTTCCTATGTGTTCCTATGCCATCGCCTGTGCCATCGCGATCATGTCAGTGAAGGCGGCGCGCGCGCGCGCTGCAGGCCGACCGGCGAGCGCGTGCCGGACCTGGAGCGGCTGGCGCGCGAGCTGTCGCCGCGCGTGAGCCTGCTGACGCTGGACGTCAAGCTGCCGGTGCGCGGCCTCGCCTTGCAGATGAGCGGCGCGTCTCGGACGCAGCTCGCGCTGCATAGAGCCGCCTCCTGTCAGGTCGGTGCCGGCGTTGTAGGGAGTATAGGGCTACACTGTGGCTGCAAATGCTGGCATGTACCATACCTTACCCTAAGCCTACCCTTCCCCGAACCAAGTGGGTTTTCAACGTCTACAGCAGCAAAGCAAGGCCCGCCATGGCACGGCGCAGGTCGGCCCGGAGGGCGAGCGCGGCGCGGCGGTCGCGGCGTCCGTGGCGGCGCTGGTGGCGGCGGCGGGCTGCGGCAACTGCCTCGTCTGGTCCAAGAGCGACGCGTTCGTGACGGCGTACCAGCGCGCGGCGCCGACCCACGCGCTCGGCTACGTGGTCGCGGCGGACGCGGCCGACGAGGCGCTTGCGCGCCCGCTGCGCCACTCGGCGCCGCAGGCGCGCCCCCGCGCCGCCGGGCGCCCGGCGCGCTACGCGGACGGCCTTGTTGCTGCTCAGCCACCAAAGAGGGACCTGCGCCCTTGGCGTACCCGGCAGATAAGCTGGCTGGATTGGAAGGTCGTGTCACTAGTTGGTATGTGTTTCTTAGTGACCCGATGTGCTTCTGGGCGCCCATCCTTGACCCTTGTCCCGCTCCGTGCGCAGGTGCTGGCCGTGCACCACGCAATGCTGACGCCGGCGGTCGTGGACGCCGCGCGCGCGGCCGGCAAGCGCGTGCATGCGTTCGTAGCCGACACGCCCGGCACCGCGGCGGCGGTGCTCGCCGCGGGCGTGGACGGCGTAGTGACCAGCTGGCCGCGCCGAATTGCCCTGATGGCCGCGCGGCTGGCGGCCTGCTGCGAGGGCGACGCCGGCGGCGGCAGCTGCCACGCCACGCTGCGGCACAGCGCGGCGCGGCGGTCGCGCTGACGCCTGCTGCGCGCCGCTGCCACGGCAACTTTTGGCTTCGTGTGGCCGTCTGCGCCAGCAGCATGGCCGGCCACCCTTTGCGGCCCTGCAGCAGGAGCTTGTCCTGCAACACGCTGCAAAGCAGGCAGTTGTAGTGGAGGGATGACTATTGGTGGTCCTGCACTGAAGAGGCCAGCAGCATCATGTAGTGTTTCTGTTCTGCAATCCATGCTCCATGTGCAAAAGTTTTTGGATCTGAACTGGCTTGTTATGCGCTAAGCAGCACCACAATAGCAGGCGAGGGTAGTGCTGGAGTTTGAGCTGGCCTGCCGATTATTTGCATTATTTGCATGCGTTGCGCGGGATGCTGGAGTGTTGCTTGAGGTTTGTATTGTAGCTAAGGCATGCACCACTGAACCTGTTCAGCACTGGAGCCGGCGTGTGTGTGCAATGCAGGATGAGTCAGAGGCAATAAGCGCAGGATGTACAGAAGCGGCTACAAGGTCTTTTATAAAGTCCACCAAAACTTTTGTATCTACAGCCAAAAATTTCGTATCTCTACAAAGTGATGGCGTAATTGTTTAATTTCTTGAGCGACACCGCATGCGCACGAAAGTTCCACTCCGCACAATGGCATTATTGAGTCACGACCAGGCATGCTGCCATAAACATCGCAATGCGTCAGTGGTGGCATGGCCGCCGGCCCCTGCAACCCCTAGCGCGGCCTTTTCATCGCCCACACTCGCACGAGACTCCATGCTGGGCTGCAGAAACAGAACCCCAAGCCTCTTCCTACAGCGTACCCTTACATGCCGTCTTCTACCGCGCGGGCCGAGGTAGAGTGAAACATGACCCTCAGATGTTGTGGCTAAACTTGTGGATAGACTTGCACTAGAGAAGTACATACTCGCAAAAATGTGGAGATGTGTCCGCTCGTGCCACCAGCCCCCATGCGCAACTTAGCGCTTCGGGCAGTGCTTCAAGTAATCGTGCTGCATTACTGCGCACCATACAGGCTCCAAGAGCACCCTCCTGCCCAACAGCCGCCGTGCACCAAGTCCTCATCTCTCTACAACCTGCGCGACACATGCGCTTGTGCCTGCCACTTCAATTGGAGCCTTCGCGAGTGCGCTCTCCTGTCTAGGGCAGGTTCTATCTCAGTTGTTCACGGTCACAGCACCTGCGCCGCCTGCTGGTCGAGCATTCGCCCTCTCAGACAGATTTGGCGCATTACGCAAGCTGCTTTGTAGCAACCCGTGCGCCGCCGCCCTCGGTCAGAACGGCCTCCTCCAGGAACGCCAGCAGCGCGGCATTGAACGCCTCCGGCACCTCGTCGTGCGGGCTGCGCCGCGCCCCCATCACCGCGCGTCAGCATCATACCCTACCCTATCATATTTGCACGCAAGCATGTCAGTGCTGCTGCACTTGCGTGCAGCCGACGCTCTCCACACATGCGCTTCAGCAGGTCAGCTGGCCCGGGCTGTCTCGGTGCACAGTGCCCGCGGCGGATGCCGGGCGGGCGCCGCGCCAGTGGCCGCCGTCGAGCAGCTGCACGCGCACGTTGGGGCACGCCGCGGCAATGTCCTTGGCGCGCCGCACGGCGTCGTTCAGCGGGTCCCGCGCGCCCTGCCAACAAGGGGTAGGGTTAGGGCTGGGCAGAGAGCAGGGGCTGCAGCGCTCGCACATCCCTGTTCCGGCGGGTGCCGCCGCTCTGCATGTGCGCTGCGGGCGCTGGCCGCGGCTTGTCGCCGCGCGGACTCGCTCAGTGACCAGGTGCACAGCTTCGACTGGGTTGGGTTGTGGCCGCATCTCGATTGGCGCCCGCGACATCTCTGGCACCAAGTGCCCCGCCGATCTGCCGGCATCTTCATCAGCTCATGCGGCTTTAAGGCAGTTTTTTAACCCGGCACCCCCCGTCCACGTGGTCAGCGCGCAAGGGCGCCTGCAGCTGACCTGCAGGACGAGCGCGGGCCCCGCAAAGCGCTCCGCGACCAGGTAGTTCAGCGGCCGCGGCTTGGGCAGGTAGAACACGCTCCTGCGCGCGCGGCGCGCCCGTGTGAGCCCCAGGCCTGATCTTGCGCGCCTGTGCACAGGATCAGCCACTCTGCGCGCTGGGGTCGGGGGATATTAGGCACTGCACAGCCGCATGCTAGGATGCTAGTGTGCAACCAAGGGTGTGGTGCTGAGAGGCTCATCAGCGGCAAGGCTGGCACGTGCAGCAGCGTGCCAGTGGGCGTCCAGGGCCACCGTCAGGCGGCTGCATGTGCCAGCTTCACCGCTGAGGAGCCTGTCAGCACCGCACCCTTGGTAACACACTAGCGTCCTAGCATGCGGCTGTGCAGTGCCTAACCCTCCCCCTCTCTTACCCTAAGATGTGATGCCGCTGAGCAGACGACGCCTACCCTATGGCAGCAGCGCCATGGCACCAGGCCATGCGTGGATGCGGCGACACACAGGCGAGGCAGTCAGGCTCGGGCGGCGGCGCGCGTGCGGCCGCCGGCCCGCGGCGCGCGCCGCACCTGAACACGCCCAGGGCGCCCGGGTCGCACGCCGCGCGGCGGATCTCCTCCGCTAGCCACTCGTCGGCGAGCGCCGGCGCGGCCGGGTAGATCTTCACCAGCGTCGAGGCAACGCTGCGCACATGCGAGGGCGTTCATGCGGTGAAGCCAGCGTCGAGGCGATGCTGCACACATGCACCGCAGTTCATGACAGTGTAGCCAGCGTCGAGGCAATGCTGCGCGCATGCCACGCAGTAGAGCCTCTCAACAGATGGTCGGCAACGCATTTCTTGCCAAAATGAAAGCCAAATAAATTGGTGCTGCAAACAGCGAGGCACCTGCACCGCCCCTGCGTCTGCAGGACCCAGCACAGCCTCCGCTGTCTAAGCAGCGGCGCCGGCCTTCATGTCTCCACCAGCGGCAGTTGCTCGGCACCGTCATTCTCTCTGCTGCATGTCAACTACGCATGTTATGAACCTGCGCATGTGATGAACCTACGCAAGTGATGAGCTGCAACTCGTTGCAGCGCTTGCAGCACGCTCTGCTGGCGACGCGCGCGCCTGCGCTCCAGGTACAGGAAGAGCGCGCGGCTGAGCAGGTCGACCACGATGCGCGGCGGCCCCGACCCTGGCTCAGGGTCAGGGTCCCGGTCCGCGCCGCCGTCCGGCGCGGCATAGCCGGGGTCCAGGCGCCCCGCGCTGTTCACGAGCACCAGGCCGGCGACGAGCGCTGGGAAGTCGCCGGCCAGGCTGGCGCAGATGTAGCCGCCGATGGAGTTGCCGACAGCCACCACCGGCCGGCGCACCACCTGTGCCGCGCTTGCTTAAAAATTTTACCCTGACCGGAGGTACAGGCTGAGTTGCTAACCATAGGAAATGTTCGCCATATGCGTGCAAGAGGCACGACCGCGCTCGACTCCCACATCACGCGCGCAGGCAGCGGCAGCCTCAAATTCACGTCGCGGGAGGTTGCCGGGCGGGTGGGCACCTCGACCACAAAGTCGCGCAGGAAGTCGCGCCAGAGCTCCTGCGAGTACGCGAGCGCGGGCTTCTCCGCGCGCCCGTACCCGGGGAATGTCGGCGCGTACACCTGCGCGCGGTCGGGTGCGCATCAGGAACAGGCGCTCCCTGGGCCAATTATTCCACATCACAGGGATGTTGTCGTTACAAGCATGCTATGCAGATGGACGCGTGGCGCCCACTTCTTTGACCGGCGAGGGCGACAAGCATGTCGTGTGATCTCACAGGCATAGGCTGTCGCCACAAGCTTCCCCTGTGCTCCCACCAGCGACGGGCCGTCGGGAGATGACGCCGAAGCAGCGTGCGGTGCAGCATTGCATGATTTATGTATAAGTAATGAGCCTACACAGGGGTTGGGGTCGCTGACATCCACTTCACGCAGCCTGGCCGCAGGCCGGGCCTGCACGGCATGTGTGTGCTCCCAGTCCGCACACCGCTGACGCCCTGCAGCCATGCGCGAGGGTCCAAGAAGGCGCACATGCAGGCCGACCTGCAGCCATGCACAAGGGCCCAAGGAGGCGCACATGCAGGCCGGCGCGCGCCAGCGCCTGCACCTGGCCCCGGAACTGCTCCCCAAAGGCGCCAAAGCCGTGCACCTGCGCGCGCCCGACAGCGCAGCCCACTTTTTCCGCGTGCAGCTGTACCGCCAGCATGCACATGCAAGCAGGCCCGCCTGGACATGAGGCGCCCTGCAGACGCGGCGCCACCCACTCAGCGCTGCCACTCAGCGAGCGCAAGCAACCTATTCTGGGCCGGTGCTGAGGTGGCGCGCCGGTGGGCAGCCCTTACCCGCCGGCGCCCCATGCTTGGTGCCAAAGCAGGCGCATGAGCGCACGCGCCAGCACGTGCGCAAGGGCAGCGACACGCTGCGCCAGCTCTGCCATGCGCCCGCACCAGCAGCACGGCGGGCGCGCCGCGCCGCTCCGCGGCTGCGTCATCCCCGCCGCACGCCTCCGGGTCCGCCGTGTAGTAGTCGGTCAGCACGCCCTGCGCGCCCGGGCGGCGCTTGCGTCTGTAAAGACACTGGTCTGGCTATACATCAGGCAGGCTGCAATCTCCATGCAGCGCAGCAAGGCATTGGGCAAGGCTAGCGTGAGCGCCCTCCTTTGGGCTTGTCAAGGGGACAAAGCAGCACACCAAGTCGCGTGCGCTTATACGGTCGCTCGGCGCGCAACTTGGCGCGCCTGGCTGCATAACGAGCAGCACTGTGTGTATGGCAACAGGTTTGATGCTTCTGAAAATTTCAGAACCCCTTGAGCATTAAGTCGCTGTGTGTGCGCGCCCGCCACCGCCAGTGCCGCGGCGCGCATCCACAGCGTGTCTCGCGCCCGCGGTCGAAGCGCGCCAGGTGCCAGTGGAAGTCGGCAGCCTCGGCGGACGCGGCCGCCGCGCGCGCCGGCAGAGCCGCGTCGCCGCCCAGCCTGAACGGCAGCCCGCCCGCCGCGAGCGCCTGCCGCCGCGCGCGTGCCGCTGAGAGAATGGACGGTCGGCCGTCCTCGCCGCATGGGCGCCCGGCACGCCTCTGCCAGGCATGTCAACATGCGCCAGCATGGAGATGTGGGACAGTCTTGCTCAGTTGGGTGCGAGCGCCTGCCGCGTAAAAGCGGTCCATCCGCAGCCAGGCGCGTGCCCTAGCACGACTACAGTAACCTGACTAGGGTAAGAGCCGAGCAGGCAGCAGCACGCGCCTGCTGCGCGTCGGCGTACACGCGCCGCCGGCTGAGCGTGCCGAGCGCCAGCTGCGGCGCGAACACCGCCGGGAACGAGCCGAGCGGCGTTGCGGCGGTCTCGTGGCGCGCCAGCGCCTCGAGCATCAGCTGCCGCAGCTCCGCTGGCTCCTCCGCGCTGCTGCCGCTTGCTAAGGGGGCCTCTGTCCGCAGGGCAAAGCCACGTAAAAAGGGGCTCTCATACTAGCTCACCAAGAGCATAGCAGCAACGCGATACCCATGGTGCAAGCCTGTTCTAAAGATGACTATATGCATCTCATAGCAATGCGATACTGCAATTTTCCAATTTGGATCTGATGCACAGGTGCTGCATATCTTGGCGGCTCTGCCGTGCGCACCGGTGTACGGCATGTCATCGAGAGGAGAGGATGCTGCATCGGCCTGCCTCGCATCGCCTGCGCTGCTCTGCCCGTCTCCGTTGCCGCTCGCAGCCCCGCTCGCCCCAGGTACCAGCCCGACAGCTGCCACCGCCTCTGCAGCGCCGGCTGCGCTGGCGCCTGCCGCAGCCTCGCGGAGCCCCACGGTAAGGGCAGCCATGTCGGGCACCGAGCGCGCGGCAAACACCCCTGAGCCCTGATCCATCTCGTCCCACGAGCCGCTCGAGCCCCGCAGGTGGCCCAGCGACGCGCGGCCCGCGGGCGTTGCCGGCCGCGCCGCCGCGGCCGCCAGCTCCTCGCGGAAGGTTTCGACCAGGGCGTCCAGCCCGGCCTGCAGCCCTAGACCTGATGGCGACCCTGCCTCCGGCCGCCGCGCGCCCAGGTACGCGCCCAGCGCGGCCAGCACGGCTGGCTCGCCGCCCGCGGCCAGCGCGGCCACGAGCGGCGCCGGCGGCGCGAACGCCGCGGGCCAGCCCGCCTCGGTGCGCATGGCCACGCTCGCCACCTGTGAGCGAGCAGCCGCCTCTCCTGAGCATCTGCAGTATGTTCATTTTGATGGGAGTTTGTTGCCGCTGCGAGCGCGACCGCGAGGCGCGCCAGAGAGGCGCAGGTAGAGATACCCGGTAGAGACAGGGGTAGGACAGGATCGAGGTATAGATACAAGTAGGACAACGAGCCGTCTACTACCAGGGTGTCGAGGAAACCCACCTCTGCTGGCAGGTCCTGAAGCGCGTGCGCGGTGACAGCCGCGCGCAGCTCTTCCAGGGTCGGCAGGTCCCCAGCGGGTACCCCGCCGCGGGCGACCTCAGAGGCCCCCTGCGCCAGCGCCGGCAGCGCGCCCGCGGGCGGCGGCAGCGGCGGCAGAGCCTCGCCGCGCTCTTGGCAGAACCTGCGGCGGCAGCACACGCGTCTCGGGGCGCCCGGCTTGGCGCCCCCCCCCAGCAGGAGCTGCAGCTTGCGTCACACCTCCAACCAGCGACGCCCGTGCTGCATGGCATGCAAGGCATGCTGCGGGTCGCCTGAATAGGGCACACAAGCGGCAGACCTGGTTGAGAGGGCATGCTCCAAGCGCATGTACCTCAACATTCGCAACCATGCCCACCCTGTGAACGCGCCTTCACACGTGAAAAGGAAGCCCTACCAAGGCACACTTTGGCGATTTCGACCAAGTGCTGAGTGGCCCCACCTGCGCCAGTTCCAGCCGTGGCTGGCCGACGAGTCCGGCTCGTGCGCAAACAGGCTCGCCTTCCACTGCGCGAGGCTCGCGCCGACCGGCAGCGCCGCCGCCACGCCCGCCAGCGCGCCCAGCCACCTGCCGCGCCCGCGCCGCAGGCCTAAGCCCAGCCGGCAGCCGCGCGGCATGCAGCCTGCTGGCGCCGGGGCCTGCCCCTTTTGACCCTGCTTTCTGGCGTCATGCGCCGTGACTTACCGCAGCGTGGCAAGCCAGGGAGGGACTGCATAATCGCGACCCGCTTGATGTCGGACCGAATTGCTCTCAGTTGTTGAAGTCCCAGCCGCAAGTGCGATGCTAGGTTAGGGTATGATTAGCGCCGCGCGCCTGTGCTCCACCTCCTCCTCGGCCACCACGCGCGCCGCGCCCAGCAGCTGCGCGACCTCGGGCACCTCCGCCGCCGCGGGGCCCACGCGCACGAGCAGGTCGCTGCCGAGCGCGCGCAGCCCGTCCCGCAGCGCCGCTACAGCCCCGAGCAGGCCTGTGCGCAGCGCGCAGCCCAGGCGCTGCAGCTTCACGTTACAGCCGGGCGTGGCCTGGAAGCACATGAGCGGATCACTGTGCAGTCACACATGCGCGCTGGTCCCCTATGGAGGCCCCTTGCAGTGAGGCTGCCATGAGCCGCCTGCATGCCCCATGCAACAAACAGAAACTACTCGCAGGGCGCTGGCAGAGGTGGGACCGCAGCTATGCGGTCTGCGCTGGGCAGTCGTCGTGCTACCCTTGCATGCCAAGGCGCTGGGTATCTGTAAGCGGAGCACACCCTCCAGGCCGTGCGGCGCGCGCAGCAGGTGCGCATAGAGCGCGGGGTCGAAGCAGAAGAGCGGCACGAGCGGCGCGCCGGCGGCCGCCGCCTGCACCAGGCCCGGGTGGTCGTCCAGGCGCAGGTCCTGCTTGAACCAGACCTGTGCGCGCCGCCGCCAGCGGGACACCACGTAAGGCGCCTGCCAGGTGTGAGGCGCCCACTACAGGCAGGGCGCCCTTGGTTGCAACACGCAACTTGGTAGGTAGATTTGGGCTGAGAGGCTTGGAGTGCAACGCCAAGAGCAATTGTGGCTAGCGAGGGCTTGGAGCGGGAGCAGCGAGGGGCGTCAGGTCACTGTGGTGCACGGTCGCCAATACTGCAAGCTCCCTACAGCTGATAGACTTTGTGTTCAAAAGCAACGTTAGCAGGCCTTGTCGCACCAAGATTGGGCGCTCTGAAGAGAGAGGAAGCGCGCTGTTGCCCTCAACTGAGGTCGCAAGTGCTGATAGCGTGCCGACCGCCTGTATGCGCCGCGTGCTGTGAGCATTAAACAAAAAATACAGCAGTTACGGACACCAATATAGCTGGCACCAGACACGTGTGGAGCATTGGTAACTCATAAGTACGCGACACTCACCCGTGTCGCTTGTAAATGTGTGTTCTTGCAGGTAGTGGTCTTGTTGCGGTGTGCGAGTCCCTGTTTCCTTGCGCGCAAGCTGTATTCCCTTGCGCAGCGACCCAGGCTGCTCCCACGGTGTAAACAAGCTGCATTGTGCAAACAGCGAGGAGCATTTGTGCTCCATAACACCTTTGCTGGCATTGATACTCTTTTGCCTGATTTGTTGCACGCTTTGCACCGTATCCTGAGCCTTGGAATGGCAAGCGGAGTCCTCGGTGCTGGATGTCACCTATTTAGGCCATGCAGAGTCAGTAGACTGCGTCTGTCCGCAAAGCCTCCCATTGTGGCGCTTGTGCTGCGCATGGATGTCAGAGCAGTCCTGAACTGTCAGATTGGGAGCTGGTATGCCGCCTTCGAGCATGTCACGTATCGCACGCGGCTGATTGAGCTGCCCAACACGTTTGTGGAGTACCTGCTCGCGGATGGTGTCTACCTGCCAGAGCGCTCAGCTGCCGTGAGCCGCCTTTGAAAAAGTTACTGCCCTGAAACCTGCTAGTGCAGCTGAGCACATAGACTGGCAGCTGCGCAGCAGCCTCTACATTTACAATGTGCTGGAGCATATTACTCAGAGCACATACTGACAACTCTATGAAGTGGCTGCCAACGTGCATGCTTTGCATACCAGTAAAGATTTTGTAGCTGACTGGCATCTCGCGGGAGCGACAGCTGCCAGTGCGCAGCAAGGTGGAAAGCTGGGACGACTACCAGGACTGGGCGGAGGAGGAGACAGAGGCGCAGCACGCTGAGGAGGAGGCAAGCAAGGTGCGCCTTTCACAACCTCACTGCCTGAGCTGGCATTTGCTTTGCAGGTATGGCTACCTACAGCTACGCTTTTTTTGTGGAGCAAGAGTGAACGACGACGCGCTCGCTGTGCGCAGTTGCCAGCCTTTCCGGAGCTGCTCGCGGAGATCAAGGCGGCGATAGCGGAGCTGGGCGGCCGTGTGCTGCCCAAGCTCAACTGGAGCGCGCCAACGGACGCCACCTGGCTCACCACCTGCGGCTCTGTTGCCTGCACCAACGCCGTGGAGGTGCTGCCTGAGACGCGGCCAGCCTAGCAACCTGAAGCGCCGCCGCTCCTGGCGCGGGCAAAACATTCATAAAAGTATTGGGCAAATTAGTGCTGCACGCGACTGGACACGTGTGGAGTACAGCACCGTGCTTGCGAGGGTCCTGGGCTGCACCTTCTGTGCCCATGCGTGACCGCCGCGTCGTCTGCCCGCCAGGTGGTGCTGCTGCTGAAGGGCTCGGACCGCGTGGCGCACGACCTGTGCCATGCGTTTGACGCCTGCGGCCGGCGGCCCGAGCGGCCGCCGGGCGCGTGCCTCGCGCTGCGCAAGTTCCACGCCCTGCGCCTAGACCGCGAGTTCCGCTGCTTCATGCACGACCGGGAGCTTGTGGGTGCGCGCATGCCGCGCCGGCCGCGACCCGCTCAGAGAGGCGAATTGCTGCTGTGAGGCACCGGCAGCCCCCCCCCGCGCAGTGCGAGGGCGTTGAGAGCATCATGACGCGTCTTGTGTGCCTGTCTTACCTGAGCAATTCGTTGTGTGCCGGGGCCATGATCAGGCTGTGCGAAAGTGTCCTCGGTTGGTTTGTGCCAAGAGCATGTAGAGGACTGTGCTGCCCTTGGGACGGCCTTGCGCACCAATGCAGACACCACACATTGCGTTGGAGCATGGCAAGGGTTCGTTACGACTGCTCCGCTGCGCAGCCGTGTCGCAGCGCAACATCGCGGAGCACTTCCCGCACCTGGCCGCGGAGCGCGGCGCGCTGCTGGAGGCGCTGCTGGAGTTTGCGGAGGAGCACCTGGAGCGCTTCCCCGAGCCGGACGTGGCAGCCGACGTGTATGTTACGGCCGCCGGCCGGGCGCGCACTCCCACTGACTTTTGCGTGACATATAATATTTTATTTAGAAATAGAAGCTTGGCATGCGCTTTGTCGTCGTCGTAGGAAGAGAATGTGTGAAAACTGTGATGATTGCAAATATTTTGTTCAACAATTGCATGGTGTTGCTTCACAGGGCCTGGTGCATGCCGCCAGACCGGAGACATGTCCATGCGTGGGTTGCCAAAGATGGTTCAGGATGCCAAGCGGACGAGCACGCGTTTGCAGGACGTGGCGCTGGCCCCGGGAGCTTTGGTTTGTCGCTAACTCGTGTTGGACCGGTGCGGCAGGTGCGGCTGATCGACTTCAACCCAATCGGCGGCACAACGTCGCCGCTGCTCTTTGACTGGGACGAGCTGCCATATGCGCACATCGCGCCCGACGCCGCCAGCGCCCACGCCGGTGGCTCTGCCAGTGGGCATGATCGGTGCGACGAGGGACCTTTGAGCAGGCGGCAGCTCCAGAGCGAACGCGAAGCGGCAGGCGGTGCCAGCCCTGCTGCGCACTGCCCAGCCACTGAGCATGCGGGGCGTGCGATGGACTCTGCCGGCTTGCAGCCGGACTTGGGTGTTTGCCGAGCAGCAGGCATGACTCGCACTCCTGAGGCAGCTCCTGAGGGTGGAGAGTCTGTCCAGAGGGAGGATGCCAGCCGGGATGGTGGTGTGCTTGGGGGCGAGGTCGAGTTCCGCGTGGTCATGGAGCCGGCCGACCTACGGCCCAACCCTGCAGCCTGCCGTGCACCGTTTGACTTTGCGGACACGGGCGCCGGAGGCGCGCAGGCTGACTTGCTGCGCAAGCTGCAGCTAGAGTCACAGTAGGACATTTTGTTGTGATTCATACGCCGTTATGCCTATGGCAAGCTGTAGAATGAAGTTGTAGCATGCAGTCGTACATTCTCAGCCTCTCTTCATCCAGCAGCTGTGACAGACTGCGGAATTCACACACTCTGCCACGTTCACACACAAATGACTAAAGCTCACTCATATCTTCTGCACCATAACATGTTAAGGAGCTGGAGGACTACAGAGTCACACGGCATGGGCCTTCCAGTGCAGCAAGCTATGCAGCCTTCGCGGCCAGCGCACGCGCCAGGGCTAGCACGTCAGCGCGCCATCGCCTGGCCGCGCTCGGGGGCAGGGCTTCACACAGCTCAGCGTCCACCCTCTGCCAGTCCAGGCCGCGCGCTCGCGCAGCGCACACCAGGTCCGCCATGGCTGCGATGCGCATGATGAAGCTTCAGAGCGGCTGATGCAGTAGGGGTGAAGACTGCAACTGCAGTAGGGTTGAAGACTGGAGAAGGCTGCGACCCCATGACCAAACACTACATGTGCTTCATGGGGATTTCTGCCCAGCAGGCTAGCCGTGCATATGCATGCCATAAATGCCGTGCTTCTACATGCCAAGACATGCGCACCCAGCACGTACACGCCGCAGTCGTAGCCATTATGCTGCTGGGGCGAGCGTGCAGTAATTAGCTCCGTGTTGAGCCTGCGTATAAGTGAGCAAAAGTAGTTACAGTAACACATACCTGCTCAGTGTGCAATACAGTGAGCAACAAAACCAACAGCTGCACAGCTCACCCCAGGCCAGCATTCAGCTTTCGAAGCAGGCCCTTGGCCACGCCTGTATTCGTGCCGCCAGCTGTGTCATAATGCCTCGCTTTTGCGCTGCCTGGGCTCAGCACCAGCAGGCTCCTGCGCAGCATGGTCAGACCTTGCGTCAGGTCAGCAGCTGCAACGCTGGCAGCAAGCTGACATACTTGCTCTGCTCTGCTGGCAATGTGAAGCGCCATGGCGGGTGCCGGCACCAGTGTGAGCCTCCGCAGGCCGCTGACACATCCGGGTTGTCATTTACCGCCAGGAGCACCAGCTCCTGCTCCTTGAGCTGGCCTGGGCCCACAGGGATATCAGAGCGAGCAGACAGCACACCTATGCGCCTCCTCTGTGAAGTAGCGTGGGGTACCTGCAGCGCCTCTGTGAGCGCCTGGCAATCACCGTCTCCTGCACACGATATTGTTAGTACAGACGCAAAGGTGTGGCGTGTGCGTAAGCCAAAGCTGTCAAAGGCCAAGCGGAGCACCTGCATTGGCCAGCAGGTATGTTGTCGCGCCAGGCATGAAACACACACTTCCTGACGCATACTTCTCGTGGCTCAGGTACTCAAACCAGAAGTTGATGACCTGTGGCAGCTTGCATTGCTCACATACGTGCGGAGTGCGCTGCGAGGCTACGTGCGCAACACACAGCATGCGCATCAACATTGATTGCCTGACGCATGCCTGGTCGTTCAGCCACTCTTCGCCCGCAAGGAGCCGCAGGTCACTTTCGTACAGCAACACATCGTGATAGTCCAGCACTTTCCTCTCTTTTACCATCAGCCTGCAAGGTGCTGTGCACTACTGTGCAGTTGCAGCCAGCCTCACGCTTACAAACCACTTACAAACCAACCAGTTGCACAATTCACACAACAATGCACTTAAGGAGGCCAAAGCTCACATAACGCTTTGACGGAGAATTGTGATGTGCACTGCATGCACTGCAGATTGCTTGTGCAATAACTATGAATGACATACACCCATGTGCATGACTGGTGCGTCATGCGTTGGTGCATGCATGAGGGAGTTGTTTCTCAAAGCATGTAGAGCATGCAGCGTCCTGGCTGCCTTAATGCAGTTAGCAGCATGCTGCAGAGCCGCACATCACCTTGCCATAGCCCGCATGCTCTCTTTGCGCCTGTCCACCTCCTTCATTGCCAGCATAAACGAGACATGACTTCAAGCAGACCGGCTGACCCTCGTACACTCGGTATACATATGTCAGTATATGGCGTATAACCTAGTGCCCAGCGGCTGCCTTCGGAGGCTCGCGCTCGTCTGCCTCCCAGGAGCTCATGTATGTGATGTCTGCGGACGTCTCCCGCCCGCCCGGCTGGCCCCACTCCTCGTCGCTGTCAGTCTCGGGTGCCACAGTCCGCGACAATCGCCGCCCCATCCTGGGCACATGCAATGTTGTATATTTAGAGGGTACAGCGGAGCAACACACACCGGGGCAACACACCGACATGATGCACGGAGGTGTTTGGTGCCACAGCACGCACCTGTGTTTGGGGAACACAAAGGGGGTGGTGTGCGGTGCGCCCAGGTAACACTTAGGCAGGCGTGCAGCGGATGGTTGATGCCTGGATTGGGCGGGCTCTGAAGATGCATGCAGCGGACATGTGCTGCTCACCCAGCACCAAGGCTTTGGCTCCACGGTGGGTGAAGCTGGGGCGGAAGTGGCGCACCAGCTGTGGATCAGGCAGCCGCCTGCGCGCGAGCCGCGCAGGCAGCCGGCAGCTCGCGTGGCAGCGCCCGCACACACCGGGCCGCGCGCAGGCGCCCGGCTGTTCCCGCCGCGCGCCTGGGCCCCCTGGTCGCCGCCACCCTTCGGGTCGGTGCCCGCTGGGTGCCCCGACCCCGCCACGCCATCCTCCGCCTCACCGCCCTCCAGAATGCCCGGCTGCGAGCGCGCCATGATCGCAGCCGCGTTCTGGTCCGCGCACGAGACCATGCAGTCCTCAGCTGCGGAGCTGCCGCCGCCCGCGCCAGGCGCGGGCGAGCTCCCAGCGAGCGCCGGGGCGGCGGCGCGCTCGCCCTCCAGCGAGTCCAGGGTGTCGCCATTTGCGAGCCTGCTGGCGCTGCCGGGCCCGTACGCATCGGGGGGCGGCCCTCCCCGCGCAGACGCCGGCCCCGGCGCGTCAGCGTCCGCATCCGCCTCCATGTGCGACAGCGCCGTGGCAAACAGGTCGCCGCTCGTGTCCATGGATTCGCCTGCCGCACACGGAGTCCGCCTCAGCCCAACAAACGACCTTAACCGGACGGCGTCGTCCTTCCACTGCTGAGTCCCTTCGCTGAGGGGGCATGGCGCAGCAGCAGAGGGACTGCGCGTCTTTGCCACCTGCCACTACCAGGCTTGACAGACACTGCCACATTAGGGAACAGCCTGTCACGTCATGCGTGCGGCCGCACCCAGTGCTGACGCGTCGGCGGCGGTCGCGAGCAGCGCCGGCTGCGCGCACAGCTCGATCGCGGCGCACGGCGGCTTCTGCGGCGCGGGGTCGCCGGCCGCCGCCGGGGCGCGCGGCGAGCGGGCCCAGCGCGCAGAGTGGCCGCCGAGGCCTGAGCTGTGCGGGCGTGGCACACGGGTGCGGCCGGACGCGTCGCGGCGCGCCGAAGTGGCCGAGCGCCAGCGCAGCGCGGGATCCAGGAAGACAGGATTGGGGTACGGGGTTACGCGCGCCGCGGCGTGCACCGGCGCGGCGGTGGGCGGCCGCGCCGCGCGCGGTGGCGGCGCGCCCGAGAGCGCCGCCTCGCGCCAGGCGTACGCCGCGTTCGAGAAAACGCGCATCAGGCGGCCTCCGGCGCCTGCCCGGCTCTCCCGCTCGCTGAGCTTGCCCCGGCGCGGCGAGCGGGCGCAGCTGCCGCGGCTGCCGCTGCCGCTCCGCTCCTTGGCGCTCACGTCTTTGTCAGCGTCCCCGCCACCCTGCTCTGTTTGCTTGCCCCGCTCGTCTGCCGCGCGCTCCTTCAAAGGAGGCGGCAGCGCCGCAGCATGCGCGGCATGGCGCGGCCCAGTCTCATCATCTGCAGCCCTAGCTGCAGAGCTGGGGCGCGAGTCTGCGGAGCTCAGCACAGGGTCTGCAGCAGCACGCTCGCTGGCAGCGTGCGCTGCAGGCGCCAGACCCCTGTCCAGCGAGCGGTTGTCGGTCCACACGGTGATGCGCGTCTGCAGCGCCGTGTCCGCCACCAGCTGCGCGGGGTCACAGCAGCCCAGTATGACCGCATGGAAACCTGTGCTTTTCTCTCGGTAGAACCAGGCACAAACTAGGCGGGCTGGGCAGCACAACCTGCTGTTGCGTTCCATTTGAAAGTGACTGCGAAGCTCACCTCTGTGCTGCGTAGGCGCACGCCGGTCAGCGGGCACGTGTCGCCGCCCATAAAGAACCACTTGCGGATGTTGCCGCGCTCGTAGCACTGTCCGGTCTCGACCTGCAGCCAGAGCGCTATGCACTAGCGCGCAGGAGCACTCCGCTGCCTTGTTCACAGCCCGCAAGCTTGGCACGCTTGGCCCGTCAAACCAGGGCGCCGCACCAAGGTGACGGGGTCGTGCATGATCTCCAGCGAAATAGGGCACACAAAGTGGACCGGGCACGCTTCCGCCAGCTGGTGCACACGCTGCCACTCGGCCTCCTCAGCCTGGAACCATTCGGCAAACAGGCCCGCGGGGTCCGCGAGCACCGCGCACGGCGTAGCTGCGTGCATCGGCGCTTCCGGCGGCGCGCTGCTTGCAGCGCCGTGCGGGGCGCCTGCTTGCGGCATGGCGCTGCGCTGCGCTGTACCAGCAAGCCAGCTGAGCGGTACTTCAGCAGCCGCGAGCGGCCTCGCTGCAGTCACGCCGGCATCTCATGCAGCGGCTACTAGTTGAAAGATGCGCTGGTAAGCTGGACGGGTGCACGCTGGCTGCGACTTGCGCCGCAGCAGACCCGCGCTCTTAGCTGCGGCCTGCCAAGGTTAAGCAGCCGCGGCAGTGGCGCGGACGCGCTGCCAGCCCGGTGCGGGTTGCTGTTGCGCACTGGGCTTCGCCTGACCCCCTGCCACACAGCAAGGTCGGCGTCAGCAGCGCGTCGCCCTACTTGAGAGGAGCACCCATGTGTCACGACAAGCAGTGCAACCCGCACGTCATGCACACACTGCTCGGGGCAGATTCCTTCAGATTGGCGGGTGGGTGCAGAACTGCTTGCGCGCCAAGTCACAGTACGTCAAAGACAAAGGCTGCCCTCGCACACGCACCGCGCACACCGTCCTGCCGCCGGTCCAGCAGGCTTGGCCTGCATGGACCAAGCCTCGGACACCAAGCGGACGTCCAGCTCGCTGTCCCAGGGCACTGACGCCAGAAGTGCAGCGCAGCGCCAAGGCTGCTTGAGAGTACGACAGAGTTCCGTGCAGGCTCGAGACGATGCCAGGCCCTCACCGCTTGCGAGGGTTTTACTCACTTGATCAGACGGTCGGGCCATTGCGCTTGTATGGAAGCCTCTACAAGACTTAGGCTAGATACGCGCGGGCGAGGAAGTGTTGTTCATTGGGGAAGGGATGCGGCGATCAGCATGTATGCTGGCCGCGCAGCTCCAGAGGTGCTCCAGCGCGTGCGCATGCGCCGCATTCAGTCACCCAGAGGCCTGGGACCCCTTTTGGAGGCCTGCAGCCAGACGCCACCGGGCGTTACAGCTGCACTGCTGCACGTCCTCTGCTGCACTGGTGGTGCGGCGCTCTCTTGCACAGTGGACGACCGCATGCAGCGCCGTGCTCAAGTCAACCGCAACAGCTAACACACGCATACCTATATTGGTCTGCCGGCCACAGGCGGAGGGCGCACAGAAGAGCCTCACACCCACCTTGCACGTGGACGCCGTGCCTGCACAGGCTCCTGCGAGCCGCAAGCTCGACCCAGACTGCCCTTTCGAGTCCCTGAGGAAACTGGCCTGGCAGTGCGTACCCCCACTTCCCTGCGTTTGCCCTCACAGGGCGGCTGCAGTCTGCGGCCAGCCCGCACTGTCACTTTGGCGCACACCACCTTATCGTGTGCGTGCCAGGTGCCACAAGAAGGAGGCTCAGCGGCAGCACTGGAGGTACTCCGGCGCGCACGAGCTGCGCAGGCGCCTGGAGAGCCTGTGCGCGCAGCTGCCGGCCTGCCGCACGGAGCAGCTCAGCACGCTCGCCTTTGCGCTGAACCTGCTGCGCGACGAGCGCTGCTTCCGCCCCAGCCAGGCGATCGCCCAGGCGCTGGAGCGCGAGGTGCTCGCGCGGCTGGCGAGGCGCGAGCCCTGGCAGAGCCTGAAGGTGGCCGTGGCGCAAGTCCTGGAGGTGCTGAGCCGGCGCGGCGAGCCGCTCAGCGCCGCCCTGCACGACCAGCTCGCGGCTGTGCTCCTGTCTGAGCCAGACCCGGGTCAGCCCCTCTTGGACGCGGAGGCTGCCCGGGGCACCAGCAGCGCGGAGGCGCTCTCAGCAGGGCAGGCGCAGAAGATCCTGCGCGCGTGGGTGCACTCTGCATGTCACCCTGGAGCGCCAGCGCGCGGCACGCTGCCAGCCATGCTGGACGTGCTGGAGCCCATTGTGGCCAGCGGTGCCACGCACGCCAAGCAGCCGGCCGACGGCAAGCAGCCGGCCGACGGCAGCGTGCTGCACCGCGAGCTGGCCACTCAGCTGTCCACGAAACGGGAGGTCCAGGACATCGCCAGGATCTACGCGTGCATGGGCCAGCACTTTAACCGCGTGCACTTCGGCATCGCCATCTACAGGCTGGCAGAGCAGTGCGCCCCGCCGCCCGGCCGCCGATGCGGACACGACCCGCGCTTGCATCCCTGTGGTGCCGCCGCCGCGTGCCGTCAAGCCTGCGGGATTGGACGTCACGGCGCGGCAGAATTGCGCCCGAGCTGGCGCTGCGACTGTACCATGGGCTGACGGCCTGCATGGCTGCTGTTGCGCAGGGCCGCCAGGTGCGGGACTGTCTATGACAAGGGCGAGTGCGCGCGCCGCGACGCTCTGCTGCCGGCCCTGCTGGAGGCGGTCGAGCGCCGCCTGCCCGAGCACACCGCCTGGGAACTGGGCACGGTGCTCTCTGCGCTCGTGCGCCTGAACCGCCTGGAGCGCCCGCTCCTGCAGCGCGTCGACGGCTTCTTTGAGGCGGCCCTGCGCAAGCGCGAGGAGACGCTGAGCCTTGGGTGCATGGCGAGCATGCTGAACGCGTGCAGCGTGTCCGGGTACCAGGCCCGGCCGCAGACCATGGAGCTGATTGCTGGGTGGCTGACGCACGCCGCGGCTGCTGATGCAGCCGAGGGCGAGAAGCTGTGGCTCGGCCCGCCTGTGAGCGCAGCCGTGCTGCTGTGCGCCTGGGCGAACATGGGCAGAAACCTTGCGCTGCCCATGGCCGTCCTGACGGCGCTGGCCGGCAGCGCCGTGCCCGGCGCGGGCATCCCCGATGTGAGGGGGGGCTTTTCGGGCCGCCTGCTGTCCCAGTCGCTGTATGCGCTGGCGTGCCTGGTGAAGCGGGCGGGCGGCGATGCGGGTGGGGAGGGCGAGGGGCCGCTGCAGGGCATGCAGAGCGGGATCTCTCGGTGGGCCGGCATGGCCGTCGCGCGGATCCAGGCCGGGAAGAGGCACTCTGACGCCGACCTGGGCTGGGCGGTGTGGGCGCTGGGCGTGCTGCGGGTGGCGCCCGACCCAGCGACGGCCGCAGCAGCAGTCGCCAACGTGGTCGCCTTGGCCTCCATGCTGCCACGCGCGGCGGTGGTGCCCTTTGCGAAACAGGTGTCCATGTCGCTCGCTGAGTGGGAGCGGGGGGGGCTGGTGTCATGGGCGCCGGCGGCGCAGGCCCTGTCTGCCCAGGTCCCGAGGCTGAGCGCCCCGGACAAGTTTGAGCTGAGAACCCACCTCCAAGATGTGCTTGCGGTTTGGCCCCCCAGGAGAGCGCACGTCCAGAGAGGCGCCTCTGCTAGCTCTGGTGAGTAACCTCGTGACAGCGTCTCTGTATACCATAGATGCATGTGCACGAGCCTTGCCATGGTTGCATACGGCGGGCCTGGGATGGCCCCGCTCTAGTGAACCTCATCACGCCTCCGGCATGCGCACTGTGGAGTGCACCCACGCCGCACAAACATCGCCGAATCGTCGACCCCGCGGGCGCGTATCCAAGAGCCGGCGCAGCCACACCGGGCGCCGGCAGATGCCGCTCTCGTGCGGCGGCTTACACGCTACTGCTGGCTGCCGCCGCGGCGCGCGGGCAGGCCGGGCATGAGCGGCGGCAGCGCGTCTGCCTGCTTGTCACCGCCGCGCCCGGCGCCGCTGCCGTCCGTAATCAGCGACAGCTCCACCTTTCCTTCGCCCTCGCCCTCACTGCGCTTCACCTGCGCCAGCCGCCCAGACCCGCATGATGTACCACTGGTGGCTGCCATGTCACACACTGTTTACCCACTGCCATCCACTGAAAAGTTCAGACTCAGATCGCCTGCGTCCTCGTTGCACATATTCTGCACTGCAGCTTTGGTGCTCCGCCAGACGCGGCTGATGACAAGCCAGGCAAGCGAGCTGCGAGCGACAAAGACAGGAACGTGACACCAGCTGGCAATTGAAATTGGCCACTGATGAACGCCCCTCTCACCTTCTTACACGGAGCATGCAAGCTTATAAACGACAGAAAGCATAACTAAAGCTTGCAGCTCGAATGGCAGGCTCACAGCGGGTTTTCGTGGCAAGGGAGAAAGGTCGACGTTAACACATGCAGCATGCGCGCACCTCTGCTCTGATGCCCGGCCCAAAGAAGTTTTGGATGCGGTCAATGCGATCTGTCCACATCTCCAGCGTCATGGCGGGCTTCACCTGCGCGACAGGGGCGCACCATCAGGGCGGCGCACTTCAGCCGTGCGGCTGTGATTGCGCAAGCGCATGCAGCCACGCGGATCTGCACGCGGCTCTGGCCCTTCCACTTGTGTCTCATACTTGCGGCCCTTTTGCAGCTATCAGCCACAAAGTCCTGCTTGACAGCACTGCGCAGAGAGGCATGATGCAACTGGCCTGTGGATAACAGCCTGTGACGATCACATGAGAGCGGTGCCCTGCTTAAGTACTCGCACAGCCCGATCTCCAGTGCAGACATGGGAGCGCAGCCCGGCAGGCGCGCCTGGAACTCCAGAACCAGCGTGTAGGCGCCGCCCACGGCCTCCTCCCGCACCGCTGTCAGCACCGGCGTCAGCCTGGCCCAGGCAGGGCAGCCGCATCAGCCCAGCAGCCGCGCTGCGTCTGACCACAGCCACCACGGACGCGTTGATATCGTCTGCATTGCCTGCCATGTGAGCATGGCAGAGCGCGTGCAAAACTATTGGGCGCGATGCCGTGCGCATTGGGCGCAGGCACATTGTCAGCGCGCTCTATGACAGTCACAACTCATGCGGTCGTAGGCGCACATCCCACGACACAGCAAGTTAATACAATTACAACGTTAACACAGGTAAGGTGCTGGTAAGCCAAGAGTGGACTGCAAAGCATCCAGACTTGGATTGGAAGTGCGGTGCGCGCCGGCGCGGGACGCCCTTGGGGCGGTTGAACTGGAACAGCCGCGTGAGCGTGTCGTCCAGGTGCTGCTCATCCCCGTAGCGGAACCGCGTCACGTCCTCCCGCAGCTGCACGGCAGCGCATGCGCACACGCCTGAGCATGTCAGGTAGCCGGAATGCCAGGCCGCCATAACGACAGGTTTGGAGCCTGTCGTGTGCTGCTGTGGATGCAATGACGCACTGCACACTGTGCAGTGAGTGTGCAGGTAGCACGCAGGATATGTGGGCACAGCGCTGTTATGGCCTGCCACCAGGAGCGCGTCACGGTTAAACACAAGCATGGTGCGGATGAGACTCTTATGGCTGCCTGTGCTGAGCTCACCTGCAGCTTAAGCCAACGCTGTGCAGATATCGTTTGGCCCTCACGAGCTGTGCTTTCCCCTGAGGCAGGTTCTGCGGTGCCACAGCAGCCAGGGCGCGCCTGCTTCTGGATATCGGTCGCCTGCGAGTCGCGCAATGCCAGACCCTCACGCGTGCTCTTGCACGGCACCGGCCGCAGCTGCGCATAGCTTAACGCAAAGCCCAGCAGCGTGATCGGGAAGCCGTAAATGAGCAGGATGGCCGCCACGTCCGCGCCCGGCAGCAGCTGGAAGAATGAGCCGAAGCCGTAGGTGAGCAGGAACACGCCGATGGGCGTCAGGATGGAGCCGAAGGACACCTGCGACAGCAGGGACGTCGGTGTGGAGCCAGGTGATACCCGCAGGAGGCAGACAGGCCACGCGTGACCACAGGTGACCGCCTACACTGGCAAGCCCAGGCCTTGGTGTCTACCAGCACGTGCACCATGTCTACCAGCACGTGCACCATATCTGGCACCGGCAACCTGACAGTCCAGCAATGGGATGCAGACATCAAGCTCGAGCAATAAGAGAAAGTTGCCGAACTGCTGTAACAGTGTCTGCGCTGGTAGTCAGCACACACCTGCTCGATCCTAAAGCCGCCCTCCTGCACATAGTCAGGGCTGCTCGCTGCGTTGTCCGAGGACGCGGCCTGCGCACTGACGCATGACCTTCGCGCTGCGCGCCTGCGACACGACACTGTGCAACTTTCAGCCACAGAGCGCGTTTCACAGCCCTGCAGGCGCTCAATGTTCGCTGCCTTGCCTCCCGCGCACCCAATGCTGCCGCATGCCGCCGCCGGCCGCAGTGTGGGGTGCGCAGCGTTCGCCTGCCTGCAGTGCCGCACGGACGGCCACGCTGTGCGAACAGTGTGTGCGCGCACTGCGAGTGTGTGCTCCCTCTGCAAGCATGCGCAGCGACTCACGCCGATGGCGCTCATGGTTCACACAAAACACAACCCTTTGCAAAACGCACTCGTGCAACGCGCTGTTGGTGTAAATAAGAGCGGCAAGAGGACTTATACAAGCTCACACAACTTTGTGCTCTGCAGTGAAACCCTGCTGCGACCTGCTTAGCTGTGTGACCAGAGCACAGGTGCCAACCGTCTTGGGATGCTGCCTGATGGTCCTGCGCCTGTCGCGGCTGTGCGCACAACTTAGGCGCAGACCGGCGGAGCTGTGGGATCTGCGGCGAGGCCTGTGGCAGCCAGACGGTTACAGAGCGGCCAGCAGTGCAGCGCCCGCGCCGGTAGAGAGCCAAGCAAACCAGGGCTTTGTGGACGGCGGCTACAGCGTAACAGACTTTCCGCCAGACAAAGTGCCACCCACTTTTAGTTCTTATTAAACTTGATTATGCATTGGCAAGCTCTGCAGTGGCTGCACTGCGCCGCCTGTGACAGCTTGTGGTGCGCGCAGGTCCGGAACTTCTCCATCATAGCCCACGTCGACCATGGGAAGAGCACGCTGGCTGACCGCCTGCTGGTGCTCTCCTGCCTGTTGCACGCACAGATGTGCATGGCAGCTACACAACGCCTCCACGCTCACATTTGGCTCAGCTGTGGCGCTTACTTTCTGCAGTCCTGTATGTAGAGTGCCGACTGGTGCCTAAGATGTTGGCGTGTAAGAGTTTGCAAGCAGTGCTTTGCCACACTGTGCATCAGCTCTTCATCCACCCTCCTGAGCACTGTCAACAGCTCTTTCGCGCACGCGGCAGGAGCTGACTGAGGATGTGTTGCGTAGCAAGGAGCGCGCCTTGTCTGTGTGTGCGATGTGACGGCAGTACACCGTGTGCATGTTTATAGAAGGCTCTGCCGCAAGGTGGGAGAGCAGGCCTCTCGGAAGAGGGGAAACATGTAGGGCGTGCTATGCCATCCTCTTGATTGCCTGTACAATGAAAGTACAGAGTCTGACAACAACGGTATGTGGCAGGTCTGCGGTCAGACGATGACAACATCATGGAGTCGCTCAGGCTGGCTGCAAATGCATGCATCGGCGTGGGTGATCCCCCAATCGATGGGCTCACCTTGACATTCCCCTGCACTGTGCTTGGCTGGTCTTCCATGATCTCGAAGCTGCTGTGCTCCCTGACTCTGGAGTGGTGTGATCACCCTCAGTCTAGCTGCCAGACAAGCGATCCAAACTTGCGTGTGGCCACACCGTTGTTCCTGCGGCCATGAGGTCATGCCCAAGTCAGGTGCTGGCCGAGCCGAGAGTGCTCAGGCATCACATTCAGCCCGAGAACAAGTACTAGCGGACTATTTCATATCGTGAGAAGGTTGAATGTGCTGCGTCTCGTCCGGATCCAAGCCTGCCCGCGACCCCTGTCCTGGCGGCACAGGCATCGCGCTGATAGTGGCGGGCGTCATCTTCCCGGTGCGCGTGCGGGAGGCGCTGCGCAAGGCCACCGCGCAGCTGCTTGAGCAGCTGGGCGACTTTGCCTTCTTCACGCTGGGCGAGTTCTGCCAGGCGCGGGCGCCAGGCACCCATGCGCAGCAGTGTCTGATCTTTGATAGTGGCCAGGCCCATGCCGAGAGGAACGCAGCACATGGTGCACGTGCGCTCGCACGTTACGGGGCTGTTGTGCTGTGCTCATCCAGCGTTCTGCAAGGTTCTCAAGCACATGCTCCGCAACGATGGCTGGGGCAGCTGTAGGAGGTGCCTTGCTTTTCTATATGCACGCCAGTAAGCAGCTCACATGACGCTGCAGACTCAAGTAGAAGCTCCTCGCCTGGACCCTGCAGACCCTGCTGATGACAAGGGCCATTCCTGTGTGCTTAGTATTACACAGCCGTGCATGCCGTCCCTGGCGCACGCAGGAGCCGGACGCGGAGGGCCGCGTGCCGGGCTGCAGCGGGACGGACGTCTCCCGCCAGTTCCTGGACGACGGCTTGGTGCGCCTGCTGCGCTCGCTCCGCGGCCGGCCTAGCATGTGCTCCCCGCTGGTTGCTGGCATACGCATCATTGCATGACATATGCATGCTCGCGGCATTTACGAGCACACTCGCGTGCGGCGCAGGCCGCCAAGTACGAGGACGCGTTGGCGGACGGCCAGCGGCTGCACGCGGAGCAGGCGCACGTGACCGCGTTGCTCGGGCCCGCGCGCGCGGAGTGGGCGCTGCCCTGCAAGGGCCGGGAAGGCGTGCCCGTTGCGGCCTACAAGCGCATCAGCCGGTGCGCGGCCGTCCTCGCGGGCGCGCGCGCGCGCCCATCGCGACCCCGACCATGTTCTCCGGAACAGCGCATGTCGCTGTTCTCACTTGAGTCTTGACATGGACTTGCTGCCCTGCTGCTTGCCAGGCAGGGCCGCCGGTACCCGTCCTTGTGTCCTCCAGCCCGCTGCACCTGCGCCGGCCCGCACATCAAGGCGCTGTCTGCGCACAGGGGCAGCGCTCTGCACCTGCACCGGCGCGCCCGCCCACAAGCCGCCCGCACGGCGCGCTGCGCCCCGCAGGGCGGCGATGCGCACGCTGACGATGCTGGTGGCGCTGGTGCACCAGCGCCGGCGCGCGCACGCTCAGCAAACCCTCCGCACCAAAACCCTGCGCCCCGCAGGGCGGCGCTGCGCGCCCTGACGACGCTGGTGTCGCTCGTGCATCAGCGCCGGCGCGCGCGCGCGCAGCAAACCCTCCGTACCGAAACCCTGCGCGCCGCAGGGCGGCGCTGCGCGCGCTGACGACGCTGGTGTCGCTGGTGCACACGCTGGAGGGCGGCACGCTGCGCCTGCGCCTGTGCGCCAAGAACGGGCCGCTGCTGGAGGTGCTGCGGCAGGACCTGGCCGCCGCGCTCACCGCGCTGGCCGGCATCGTGGCGGGGCATGGCTCGGGTGCGGCCACGCGCCCGCGGCGGCGCCACTCGCATGTCGGCTGCGGCAGCGCGGCGGGTGGGTGCCGCTGCGCGCGCTCCTCGCAGAGCAGCTGATGTTCTGATCAAGCGCGCCTTGTTTTAAGCATGTCAGGACGGTGACATACAAGTAGCACGAAATGCTTACTGGCAGCCGGTTGTGCAGTTCAAAAGCTACTCTGCCAGAGTATGATGTGCTGTGACGAAGAGGATGGAAAGCGCTGGTGGGGTGATAAAAATTAAGCACACAGTCCGGGTCCCTGACACGCCAGCGCGCAGAGGCGTACGCGGAGGCCAAGGCGGGCGCGCTGGGCGAGTCGGTGGCCGCGCTGCAGGCGGCCACGCAGGTCGAGCCGCTGGGCGGCGGCTACGACATGGCCGTGGAGACGCTCGCGCTCGCCTGCTTCGCGGCCACGCAGCTCGCGCGCCAGGCGCGCTGCCCCGCCCCGCATCCTTCTCATGAATCCCCCGCATCCTTCTCATGAATCGAGCAAAGCGGACACTCTCTCTGTCAGTGCCTTTTTTTACTCTTGACACAACGCATGAAACCTATGTGCTGGCCTTACCAGGCCGACTCGGCAAGGCCAGGCGGTGGTGCGGGCGCTGTTGCACCACATGAATATGATGCCACACACAACCAGGAAACATGGCAACATTATACAGCAAAGGAGCTCAAGGCTGGTGCAAATTACAGTGGGTGTGGCTCATCAACAGCCATGCCTGTCTGGGTCTGCGGCAGGGCGCATGCACGCCTCTGCACAACCTGCACGCTGATGGTGTGACGTACTCCACAGTCACGGTTGCGCAGGTGCCGAACATGCACGCCTCTGGACAGCCTGAAAACAGTGTGATTTACTCGTAAGCTCACGGATGCGCAGGTGACGATCATGTACGCCGAGCTGCGCCCAGGCCCCGGCGCGCGCGTGCACGCGCACGTCAGCGCGCTCAGCGGCATGCCGGCGCCTGGCGGCGACAAGCTGCGCGCGCCGCCGCCGCGCCAGGATCCGCCGGACGCAGGGTCTGGACGGCCTGACGGTGATATGGGTGCCGTGGGAGGGCCGTACCGACGGCCCTGCAGCGGGCCGGGCACTGAGAACGGCAGGGCAGCCGAGCCCGGGGCAGGCGAAGACCCGGGCGTGCCTGCTGCGGCCCTGACCGAGGGCGGCGCCGTGCAGCGCGTGTCGCCATTTGCGAGGCATGCAGGGAGCGCCGGGCCGCGCATCGGCAACCTGGCGGACAGAGACACCCCGCACAGAGCGCATGCGCACCCGGGCATGCGCTCCGATGAGAGTCGTGCGCACCCGGCCAGCGCGCTTGACGCCGGCGGCTGGCCAGCAGTATGGCAGCGCGCTGGCTGGGCCGCCATGAGCGGCGGGGCATTTCGCCCAGGCCGCAGCATGCAGAGCTCGCGCTCCGCGCCGCCAGCAGCCCTGCGCGCTGGCGCAGCGCGCTGCTCCGTCCCCGCAGCGTCCCGGATGCCAGCCGCTGACGTGGAGCGAGGCGAGGGCGCGCCCGGCGCTCCGCGCAGCGGTTGCAGCGGCGCCGCGGGCAGAGCGCCGGGCGGGCATGCAGGGCCTGGCCCAGGCCCACACCCCACCGCTGCGTCGTCTCCAGGCCTTGCCGCTGCGCTGCCCGGCGTGCCAGAGCGCGACGAGAGTGACATGCGCACGCCTCAAGTCTGCCAGCCGGCGGTGCCACGGGCCGGTGCGCAAGTGACTCCTGCGCTGTCAGCAGGGCAGCGGCTGGGCACCCAGCCCTCGTTCCACAGCCCGGATAACCCATGGGAGTAAGGGCTTTAGGCTAGAGCCTTTAGCAATGTGGATGTTTATGTACTACTGCTGGATTGCGTGTGTTCTGCTCCGTGTCGCATCTGCTACCTACTCAGCTCTGTCCAGCTCCGTCTGACACATGTACTGAAGTGAGTCCCTATGTATTCTACTGCTTGCTCTGGAAGTTCGCGCTTCATCGTTTGTGTCTAGGCAGCATGATGCAATTTGGGCTGCATTAAACTGCAACTTAGATGCTGCACATGCTGATATCAGTCTATCAATAGGTCTCATACCTGCTTGTGTTTCACCACTGCTGTAGGACATTAGCTATACTGTTATCGTTTGGACGTAACAGTGCATGCTTGCACATCCTGCCTCAAGTTGTGGTCAAGGTGTGTAAGCGGAATGCATCACTGATCAAGGCCAAACATGCGAAATGAGTATCCTTGTAACAGAGGATAATGACTTCAATGCGATCATTTGGCCGTGCTGAGCTGCCCCCCATACATGGAGGGACCATGCTGGTCTTAGCTGAATACCATGACAGGTCCCGTGCAGCACCCTCAAGGCCGTCCCTGCACTGCGTTTGCCTTCATGTGAACCTCCTCTGGCAATCTGCGACCTCACTGTAGGGGCAGCACGAGCTGACTCTCAGTACCTTGGGCATGTGTCTGTTTAATGCGCTGCACGGGTCTGCACAGTGATCACATATCCCCCTCAGAACGCAAGGCCAGGAGAACCAGAGCTAATCATACCCAAAGCTGCTCGACCGCCAAAGAAGAACAACCCTGCCCCAGCTGCACTCACCGAGCATAGCCATATATGATGCCAAGGCCCTCACTCCGCACACGGTTGAGCCGATACGCGTGCAAAGCCTGCGCATGTGCGCGCGCCGCCAGCGGCGACCACGCCAGCACATGCATGTGCTGTGGTGCGACGCACTCGCGCCCCTGCAAGAGGTGTTCATGTCACTGTCAGCCTTTGCAGGCATGAAACACACGTCTATGATGAGGACGGATTGCTATGTGCAGCGTTAGCGCGCACGGACAGACTCTGCTCGGGCTCTATAGCGCGTGCAGGCCAGTCGTGGTATGGCAAACAGTCTTTGGCCATGAACAGTGTTGGATTGCTGGTTGGGCCAAAATGGCATCCTCCAGTCTTGCAGACGGCCTCTGGTACTCCATGAGCCGAGGCTCCGTGCCCCGCTGCCTGGGGCCAAACAGACGCCCCGAGTCCTGGCAGCCACTGGCGAGCGCATCGAGCGCGCCTGATATGGGCTGCGGCAGGCGCCGCCGGCAGAGCGCGGGCTGATGATGTCGGGACTGTCCGGCGGGCGCGCGCCGATCGCGACGCGCCGGCCGAAGCACGCATGGCTGCGCCCGCGCTCCAGCGGATCCACGTCGTCGGCGCTCAGTCCTGCGCACCTACTTATTTTAACCAGCGCACAGCGAGAGTGCGACGCACCTCGGACAGCTGCATGGCCAAGTGCTGACATATGGCAAGTCTGCCGGCATGTGTTATTCCTCCTTGATGCTTGCATGTGGGCATTGCCATCATTAGGACGGCAGGCACATGCAGAGCAACATTGCACCTAACAGTTGCCGAGCCCCTGCCCTGGATGCGCACCCTCGCCCAGGCCCATGACGCGCTCGGCGGTGCTGACTCGCGCGGCAGCCGTGCGCGCGCATGCAGCGCGGCCCCGCGGCGAATCGGGCTCTGGCGCATCAACAAGCGCGGCTGTTCCGTACAGGTGGTCGGCCTGGCTGTGCACAAATCAAGTTTGTGCTGCGGCGGCAAATGCTGCTGGGGCAGGACATTGCAAAATGCCTACCTCCCGCCGGCGAAAGAGGCATGCATGCAGGCAACGCTAAGTGCACTTGGTCTGGCAGACATTTGCACTTACAGCCGCCCCAGACACACGAGGAGAGCTGCACACACGTCTGAAAGTCCCTGGGGTGCCATTGGTCAGTCACAGGCAGGATCGATCACTGCTGCCATGCAGTGAGTGCCTGCACGCGCGGAGGAGCTTGCGGCTTCACGTGCCAATGGCGAGAGCGCGCGTGCGCGCCTGCGCGGAGGGCGCGCTGTAGCAGCGCTTGGAGGTGCGCGCCGCTTGGGCCGCGGGCTCAGAGCCCTCAGGCGCGCCCTGGCACAGGATGTCCCTGCATCACGCCGCGTGTGCAGGCCGGGCGTCAGACCACTGCACCGTCCACAGTCCGGATGCAGTGCGCGCTCGAGCACAGCATTATGCACTGGGTGGAAACTGCAACCCGCGAGCGCGGCGCAGGCTGGGCAAGGGCCTGCGCACCGCGGCGGCCGCAGCAGGGGCGAGTGCGGCGTCCACGCCCGGCCGGGCGGCGGCGGCGCGCCCTCTCGGCCGTCCCAGGGGGGCCGCCCGCGGCCCCTGAGCGGCCTGTCGCGCCCCTGGAACCGCGCGCCCAGCAGCAGGCCTGCCGCGCGGGGGTCCTGAGCCTCGTGATGCTCAGTGAAAGCTTGCCAGACTAACCAGGCAGGTGTGGTTGGGCCGCGGCCTGAGTCATGTGTCTGCATGAGCCTCACAGACACTCCCCGAGGTCTGGCTGGCGCGGCCTGCGCCGGACGCTTCTGGATGTCAAGGTGGGTGCATTGGCAGGGCGCTGTCAGTGCCGGCCGTGAGGCAGACGCCAATGTCCTGCTGCCGGGGGTGCGTTCCGCCGGCCCAACTCCACCTGAGCTGCCTGGCCGCCCACACGAGCCGCAGGGGCCCACCCGCGGCGACAGTGGGCGCCGGCGGCTGCCCACGGCCAGGCCGCTGCTGCCGGGGCGGCGCCGCAGTCGCCCCGCACCAGCAGGTCCCGCAGCCGGGCGCCTGCAGCGACAGGGGTAGGGTAGGGTTATGGCCCCCATCCTGTTACAGGGCTTCCAGTGCCTGCTCGCCCTGCACGCCCTGGCGCCCCGCGTGCGGCGCCGCGCACACCACAGGAGCTCCCTCCTGTGCTGCGTGTGCGCGTCACGCAAGCTGGCGCCTTCGCGTCGGTCACCAGCAGTGGCACCCAACGCCAGAGCTGCTAGCTGGAGCACAGACGTACGACTAGACAGAGGCTGTGCTGGAACGGGGGGCGCCCAAGGTGTAGTACCTGACACCGCTGGGGCGGTGTTGCGCAGGGCGCTGGCGCCGGCGCCGGGCGCGGACACCACTGCGCAGGGCCTGCGCCACCGCACTAGGACAGGTTTCCACTGCAGCCGTTTGCGGACTGAGAGGGGCTCTTGCGGCAGCCCGGAGCTTCCACTGCACGTTCGGGCCTGAGCATATGCTACAAGCTGTCTCTACAGGCGCTCTGGTCAGCGCCAATAGTCAGCACGCAGCAGCCACGAGCAGCGGAGCGGCGAGCGCCCCAGGGGGCGCGCACTCCTTGGCGCTCGCCGCCGCTCGTGCGGGAGCGCCCACGCCACGGTGGGGGCAAACCACCTGCGACCGCGCGCTGTGCGCCTTTAGCGCCGCAGGGGCTTGTAGAAGGGGGGCACGCCTGTGACTCCTGTGAGCGCGCACCCAGGCGGAGGCGCAGGAGGCTTCTTCCTGGGGGTGAGTATGCGGGCCGGGGGAGCTGCCATAGCGCCCCCGCTGCCTGGCTCCGAGCACTGCACAGCACGAAGGCTCAAGACGCCGGGGGCGGGCCTGAACAGCTAGCTGCCTCTCTCGGTTTGTAATCAAAGGCGAAAGCGGGACGGAACGGTGAGCGGGGGAAGAGGCAACGGTCGAGCGCGACTCAAGCATTCCCGCTTTGCCTAGGCCGCCATTGTGCCAGT